>Ga0315549_1000050_pt1 | contig 118871 bp, 118 predicted proteins | sample SalMarSW160200MG_FD_203101 | JGI IMG/M metagenome (GOLD analysis project Ga0315549, IMG submission 203101) | Salt marsh sediment microbial communities from the Plum Island Ecosystem LTER, Massachusetts, United States - Salt Marsh Sediment SW1601-200 ... | reverse complement strand
GAAAAAATAGTGCATTGAGAATGAATGGATATTTTGATATTTAGCATTACTTGTTTTTCAGATAAGCCCTATTTTATTGAGTGGCATAATGTAAAAGTCAATGTGAAAGATATATTGGGGTTCTAATTAAATCGTTTTTGAGAACATAATAAAAAGGGTAGAGGACCCTCATATATCACAATACGTGTTTGTATAATAATAATACCTATATATAGGTATTAAACTGGTAGCCCCAAGTTACAAAATTTCGAACCGGATTATAAAAGAAATAATTAAAATTAATAATTTTATATAATAATGTAAAATTTTATATAGAGATTATTCAGCACCCTGTTCTTTTGTTTGTGGTACCCACCTTAATTTATATTCAGACTGTAAAATCAAGCGGGTTATAAATGTTATTTGTCCTGCATGCAATTCTAAATGGGTAACTGTTCCAAATATTGCGCTCAAAGCATTTTCGTCAAATCCTTGTATTCGTTTCTTCTCAAGCAAATTAGCGGGATTAAAATCATTTACTGTTTTTATGCAATCATGAATAATCTTTTGAAATCTATCTATTAGCTCTTGCTTGCTAAGTTTATCAGTATCACTAAATTCCAAAGGACGATTCCTTATGTCTTCAAGCTCGCCAATTCCAGAAATAATCCATTGTCTTAGGTTACCACATAGATGATTGATTATTATTCCAATGCTATTTACATTATCATTTGGCTTATACCATATATGTTCATCTTTCAGTTGATTAAGGCAGTGGATAATCCTTTCAAATGCATTATTTATACTTTTATTTGTTTCTTTTAGAAATTGTTCTTCAAAATTCATTTTTTCTCCTCGGTGACAATGATATTTATTGTGATTAATTATAAGTTATGACCAGACTTATTGAAATTTTAATTTTAATGGAGCCCCAAGTATTGAAATTTCGAACCAAATATTAAAAGAAGTAATCAATATTAGAGAGTTATTTTTCGATAAATAACTTTATTATAAGTCCCTTGCTATTAATTCTATTCTCTATTACTTATTTCGCTAACTTGGATAAATAATTTTTAGGAAAACCGATTAAGTTTAAATCTATATCATCTTTATATTCAATTATTAAAGAATCTAATTTTGCTAAAAAATCAGACCAAATAAATTTATCAGCAATAATCTTTTTTAGTATAAATAAGGAATCAAAGATTTTCATGGTTCTATTAAGATTATCCTCTCTTAGAAGTTTTAACTTGGGAATAAGATTTTTATTATATAACCTACCATAGTGTGCACAGGTATTACGGATAACTGAGAAATGTTGAAGCCAGTTTTCAAAAATCATCGAATCATATTTATAATTAGATCTCGAAAATTCTTTTTTATCAGCAGTATTAATATTTTTAAAAAATTTTGAAATATTACTAAGAGATAAGATTTCTATTAATACCCAAAATGGAAATCTACCATTGTATTTTTCTAAATGATGTTTTACAAATAATTCATTTTTTGATTGCCTTATACATCTATTTATATTACTAATAAAATCGAAATACAATTTGGTGTTTTTGAAAAAATTTATATTTAAATAAAACTCACTTCCGTATTTATTACACATAAAATACGCCAGTTTAGCCCTAAAAGACACCTCAAGAACTTCCAGGAGAGGAAAGATTGCCTGTCTTAATGATCTATCAAAATTGTATATCTTTGTAAAAGTGGAAAATTTAGTATTTTCCTTGTAGGTTTCCTGCTCGGTTTTAAACTGATAAGCATATCCCATTAATCGATAATAATTATTATTCGCTAGAAAGAATTTAGCAAATTCATGGTCGTTAATAACAATTCCACGTTCTTTAAGTAAAGTTATTTGTTCTTCTATTGTTTTAGCTGGTTTTAACAATTGATGATCTCAAAGTTATTCTAAAAAAAATGTCCCAGACTGGTCCGCATTGTGAAGAGGCGTTCTGGGATCTGTTAATAATAATTATACTGGATATGATTTAACTGTCAATAAAAAAAAATTACTTAAATTTATACTAAAATAATATATTAATAATTTATAATTTATTAAAAAAGCTGGTAGCCCCAAAGTGACTCGAACCATTTAAGCTTTCATCTTCCATCTTGTAAGTATATTTTCCCTGTCAAAAATCTTAACTGCAAGCCTAAGTACAAATGGGCAAACTATCAGGAGGGCCAGGCTGCCTATCAGAAGATAAGTTATGTTTAAGAGAAAAAGCCCTGCCAGCTGAAGGCCGATGATCAGGTAAATGGGCAGTATTATTACTGCACCTACCCCCTGGGCAGACCTTATATCTGTAGATTTAGATGAGACTATCACGCTGGCCATTGTGATTATAAAAGACAGTATCGGGCTTAAAAGGAAAGCTACTATGACCCATTCTGCATTGGGCAGTGGCATGTAGCCTAATTTAATATAGGCGGAGATATCCACTACTATAATCAGTATAATAAAATTGATAGTGGAAATGACAAATGTAGGTATAAGCGCAGTAAGCGATTTTCCAAGGAGCAGCTCTGATGTCTTTAGCGGTGTTGCCAGCAGCGGTTCAAGCGTATTGTTTTCTTTTTCCATTATTATGGAAGCCGGAGCGATAAGACTGGGTACCATTGCCGGCATAAACAAAAGGAATATAAGAAGCTGTTTTAGTATAAACCCTATGAGTACCCTTAAGGGTTCATCGACCTGGCCGAAGACTTTGTTAATAAAATTCAGTGTATCTTCATCTTCCAGTATGGGTGAACTTCCGAGAATAAAGCCAAGCGGAAGGGAGATTGAAAATATTAGCGTTATTATAAGAATGGGCAGCCATATGTTCTTGTTTTTTATTATCTCTTTTATTTCTTTTTTAAAAATTAAACAAGCGTTTTTCATTTTCCCTTTTCATCCCTTATAAGATCTAGATATATTTCCTCCAGGCTTGCCTTTATCTGGTTAAAGTAAATTATTTTAGCTCCACTGTCTACCAGTTTCTTTAAGATTATCGGATTTGAAATCTCCGGATTTTCAATCACCAGCATTGCCTTGTTTTTGTCTGTCTGGATATTTTTTATATGGCTTGTTTCTTTTATCAATTTTGTATACTTATCTGCATCATCTCTAAATACAATCTCCACTCTTTTACCTCTATCGCCGTTCTGCAGTTCTAAGAGAGTAGCGATCCTTATTATCTTTTTCTTTATGATGCATACTCTGTCAGAAAGGCTGGATGCTTCTTCAAGATTATGGGTACAGAGAAACACTGTCGTTTTCTCTTTTTTTAAGCTGTCAATAAAATTCCTTACCATATGGGCGCTTTCCGGATCCAGCCCCGCTGTGGGTTCATCAAGCAGCAGTATCTTAGGCTCATGTATAAGCGCCCTGGACAGCGCCAGTTTTTGTTTCATACCCTTGGAATAAGTGCCTGCAAGATCGTCTTTTCTTTCCCAGAGGTCAAACATCTTCAGGTATTTTTCAATATTTTTGTTTCTCCTGTCGTCAGGGATATTATAGAAGCTGGAATAATATTTAAGATTGTCATAGGCAGATATTTTTTCGTACATTCCGGGAGACTCGGTCAGAAGTCCCGTTATTTCTCTTATGTATTCACCGTGGCTCCGGGTGTCCTTGCCGTTTATGGTTATTTTCCCGGAATCCGGGGAAATGAGTGTTGAGAGCATCCTAATGGTGGTGGTCTTTCCGGCTCCATTAGGGCCTAAAAAGCCGAATATCTCACTTTCATCTATATCAAAGGAGATGTTTTCAACCGCGGTTATATCTTTAAATTTTCGGGTAAGATTTTCTACTGTTATCATAGAATAGGATTTTACCCTTAATACCTTGATTTATCAATCAAAGAGGCTGGAAAGCTTTTTATTTAATTGTAGATATTCCTTTTGAGATTTTAACCGGCTTTTAATATAATTTCTTTTATTGAAGAAAAACATAGTTTAGTGATTTACCAAAAAAGTTATACGGGAGCGGATATGAGTACAGAAACAAAGACTAAAAAAATAGATGTTCTTATGATAGACAATTATGATTCCTTTACTTTCAATCTGGTGCAGTTTCTGGGTATTTTAGGAGAGAATATTAAGGTCAGAAGAAATGATAAGATAAGTCTTGATGAAATCGAGAAGATGTCACCGTCAAAAATAGTGATCTCGCCCGGACCCGGCAGGCCCGCAGGTGCGGGTATTTCAAAGGACTTAATAAATCGTTTCTACAGGGAGATACCTATACTGGGAGTGTGTCTGGGTCACCAGTGTATTGGAGAAGTATTTGGCGCGGAAGTCATAAATTCCGGAGAGGTCGTCCACGGCAAGACGTCGATGATCTATCACGACGGCAGAAGTATTTTTAAAGGTATTGAAAGTCCTTTTGAAGCTGCAAGATACCACTCTCTGATTTTAAAAAAGGATACTATTCCTCCTTCACTTGTAGTGACTGCCCATACCCAGGACGGTATTGTGATGGGAGTAAGACATAAAGATTACAGATTGGAAGGGATACAATTTCACCCTGAATCCTTCCTGACTCCGGTTGGAATGAAAATACTTAAGAATTTTATTGACCTATGAACATCCTCTCTACAATTTCGGCAATTGACTTAAAAATACTGCCCCAGGATGCGGCCTATATTTTAAAGGATAAAAGTCACCTGTGTTTTTTAGACAGCAGCCTCTACCCTAACAAGTATTCTAAATTTTCTTATATTGCCTGGGATCCTAAATTTGTTATAAAAAGCTGGGGTTATAAGAATGAGTTTATCTCAGTCCCACAAGGTATAGGGTATTATTCATACCAGCATCCTCTGTCATTTCTAAAGGAGAATATAAAAAATTATACCTTAAGCCCTCCAGGCAGTGAGATAGGAAGTATAAAGCCGGTCTTTATAAGCGGCGGCAGAGTGGAGAAAGTGACCAAAGACCATAAGGAAAAGCTGCCTGACTTCAGGGGCGGCTTTACCGGTTATTTTTCTTATGATCTTAAGAACTATATTGAAAAGCTTCCTCAAAGTGTTGTGGATGATATCGGTCTTCCCCTTTTTTATCTTAATTATTATGACAGGGTGCTTGCATACAGCCATATTGAGGGCAGGTGGTATTTTACCAGGAATTTTTTGGTAAAAGGAAAAAAGAAAGAAAACAAGGGTGTTTTTGAAGCCGCCTTCTTAAAAGACGATTATGTGGATCCTGTTGTAAAGGGCAGTGAGCTTGCAGAAAAGATCAATATAGAATTAGAGGGCATTTTAAGAGGTTTTAAAAAACCAGAAGATATCAGGAAAAATATAATAGAAAAATACTATAAGAAAAAGATATCCAACATAAAGTTTAAATCAAATATTAAAAAACGTGATTATGTAAAAAGGGTCATAAAAACCAAGGAATACATCCATAACGGCGACATATATCAGGCAAATTTCAGCCAGAGATTTGAAGCAGATTTGCCGGTGGAACCGATAGACCTTTATTATATACTAAGGGAAAAGAACGCTGCACCATTCTCTGCTTTTATGGATTTTAACGGGTTCAGTATAGGCAGTTCATCGCCGGAAAGATTTCTATTATTACAGGGTGATGTCATAGAGACGCGGCCCATAAAGGGGACAAGGCCCAGGGGGAAAGACGATTTGAATGACAGAGAAAAGATAACGGAGCTGGAAGGAAGCATCAAGGACAGGGCAGAACTTAATATGATTGTGGATCTTGAGCGAAATGACCTGGGAAAGTTCTGCTATTACGGTACGGTCAGGGTTGCAGAACACGCAGTGGTTGAAAAATATGCAACGGTTTTTCACTCTGTTTCAACTGTGACCGGGAAGGTAAAGAAGCGGGTGGATATCTCTGATATTATAAAGGCATCATTTCCCGGAGGTTCAATAACAGGTGCGCCTAAAATAAGGGCAATGGAGATAATCGATGAGCTGGAAACTATAGCCAGGAATGTGTATACGGGTTCGCTGGGCTATATCGGAATTGACTGTACTATGGATATAAATATCGTAATAAGGACATTTGTTATAAAGAAAAATAAGTTTTATTATAATGTAGGCGGAGGAATTGTCGAGGATTCGGTTCCGGAAGATGAATATAAGGAGACACTGGATAAGAGTATCGCTCTTAAAGATACTCTAAGATTTTTTATCGCAAAGAATTTAAAAAAGTTTTTATAAAATTTCTACAGGACAAACTGCCATGTTTAAATATGTTTTTATTAATGGAAAACTGGTCATTGAACATAAAGCCAGAATATCGGTAAAGGACAGAGGGTTTTTATATGGTGACGGTCTGTACGAGACCCTGAGAGGTTTCAAAGATAATCTGTTTATGCTTGATGCCCATGTTCAGAGGCTGTTTCACTCACTTAAAATCTTAAAATACAACGTCACTTTTAATAGTGAATATTTAAAGGATGCTGTAGTCAAAACTGTGAGAAAGAATAACCTCACAAGGTGCGATTCTTATATAAAGATAATCGTCACCAGGGGAATTTACAACGGGGATTTCCATTTCAGCAGCAGCTGCAGGCCCAACCTTATAATACTTGCTGAAAAACTCAAACCCTACCCTCAGGAAGATTATATCGAAGGGATAAATATCATCTCTTCTTCAATAAAAAGGCAGTCAGTGGGACGGAGTCTCTATTCTCATAAGCTTATAAATTATTTTGAGAATATTTTTGCCAAGGATGAAGCCCATAAAAAAAGTGCCGGGGAGGCTGTTTTTTTGACCAGGGACCGGCTGGTCCTGGAGGGGGCATCGAGCAATATATTTATGGTGAAAAGAGGTTCAGTATATACCCCTCCGCTGACACAGAATATTTTACCTGGTGTTACCAGGGAAGTGGTGATAGATATATGCAGGGAAAACATGATAAAAATAAAAGAGAAAAAAATCCACTACCGGGATATCATAGGCGCGGATGAAGTTTTTAAAACCAGTTCTGTTGCCGGAGTGGTACCGGTAAAGAAAATAGACTGGTTTGTCATAGGAAGAAGGATTCCCGGAAATATAACCTTAAGGATTATGGAATTATACGAAGATAAGGTTAAATCTTTGAGTATAAAATCAACTATGGAAGTGCAGAAAGGATAAATATGAAATACAGGACTTTAGGAAAAACCGGTTTTAAAGTTTCGGAGATCTCGCTGGGGACCTGGCAGCTTGGCGGAAAGTGGGGCACGAAATTTAGTTATGAGACGGCTGAGACAATCCTTGAAAAGGCGGTAGATGAAGGGGTAAATTTTATAGACACTGCCGATGTATACAACGATGGCTTAAGCGAAAAGGCCATTGGAAGATTTTTAAAAAAGGTAAACCGGAGGGTCTATGTAGCCACAAAGTCAGGAAGAAGGCTGGACCCGCACACTTCAGAGGGGTATAACAAAAAAAACATTGTAGCATTTGTTGATGACAGCCTGAAAAATTTGGATCTTGAGACAATAGACTTGATACAGCTTCATTGTCCCCCGACCGAGGTGTACTCAAATCCGGAAGTCTTCGGTATTCTGGACGAACTTGTCAGTAAAGGAAAGGTTTTGAATTACGGCGTAAGTGTTGAAAAAGTGGAAGAGGCATTAAAAGCTATTCAGTATCCCAACTTAGCTACTGTTCAGATCATCTATAATATGTTCAGGCATAAACCTGCCGAGGATTTTTTTATTAAGGCAAAAAATAAAAATATAGGGATCATTATAAGAGTCCCTCTGGCAAGCGGCATGCTTACCGGTAAGTTTAAAAAGGATACAGTATTTTCAAAGGGAGACCACAGGTTCTTTAACCGGGAAGGCCAGGCTTTTGACAAGGGTGAGACATTTTCGGGAGTTCCTTATGAAGTGGGACTGGAAGCAGTAGAAGAATTAAAGAAGGTATTTCCTGAAGGAAAACTTGCTCAGCATGCACTGCGGTGGATACTTATGAATGACTGCGTAAGCAGTGTCATACCGGGGGCCAGCAGGGTATCCCAGATCGAAGACAACGTAAAGGCTTCAGACCTTCCGCCGCTCACGGACAAGCAGATGGAAAAAGTCAGTGAGATATACCAAAAATACCTTAAAATATATGTCCACAGCAAGTGGTAAAAAACGATTTTACTTAAGAAAATCATAGTGTTAATATAAAGTGGCATTTGCTTAAATACTTGAAGTAAGTATGTAATTGGTGGAATCAAAAAAACAAATTGCTAATTATAAAAGAGGGGGTAATGGACAGTGAAGCAATTCACCAGTTTGATGAATCTGATAGAAACCAGAAAAAGCATCAGATCTTATAAACCCCAGGAAGTAGAAGAAGAAAAACTAAATTATATTCTACAGGCGTTTAGAAAAGCTCCGTCTGCCAAAAACCTCCAACCGTGGAAATTGATTGTTGTAAAAAACAAGAAAAAAATAAGTGACCTGTCCATAGCATGCAATAACCAGACTTTTCTGGCAGAAGCTCCTATAATTATTGTGGCCTGTGCCAAAGAAGAAGAAGCTTACGGGGTGATGGGCGGTTATATGAGCAGTTATCCCATAGATGTAGCGATTGCTCTGGAACATCTGATACTTGCTGCTACTGAAAAAGGGTTGGGCACCTGCTGGATCGGAGCATTTAAGGAAAAATTGGTGAAGGGCCTTCTTGGTGTTCCGGAGGATGTAAGAGTGGTTGCAGTAACACCATTAGGTTACCCGGCCAGAGAAGGCGGAGCCAGAGGAAGAAAACCCCTTGCCAAGATAGTCTCCTACGACAAGTATATAGACTGATAAAGGTTTATAGATCAATTTATTTATGGAAATAATTATAACCCATTTGAGCTCTGATTTTGATTCTTTTGCTGGAATGGTAGCAGCTAAGAAAATATACCCGCAGGCTCAAATTGTACTGCCTACTGCAATAAATCAAAACGTGAGAAAGTTCATCACTCTTTATGAAGATGAGCTGCCGCCCCTTTTGGACCCCAAGGGGATTGATTTTTCAAAGGTAAAAAGAGCCATTGTAATCGATACAAAGTTTGCCTCAAGGTTAGGCCCTGCAAAGGCGGCATTAAGTAATAAGGGTATTGAAGTAATAGTATATGATCATCATCAGAAGACTTCCAGAGATCTGAAAGCCACCTATGATTATTCCAGAGAGGTGGGAGCTGCTACGGCTATTCTGGTAAATCTTATAAAAGAGAAAAAGATCAGTGTTTCCCCGCTTGATGCTACACTTTTTACACTTGGGATATATGAGGACACAGGTTCATTTACATATCCGGGCACTACTTCCAGCGATCTTGAAGCAGCTGCATTCCTTATGAAGAAAGGGACTAATTTATTTGTAGTATCAAAATTCTTAAATCTTTCACTTACCGAAGACCAGCACAGACTTTTAGAGAAGTTGATAATGAACTGTAAAAAGGTAAATGTAAATGAAACAGAAATCTTGCTTTCTCAGGCGGACATGCCTGATTTTGTTGAAGGGCTTTCTGTGCTGACCAGGAAACTGTCCCAGATCGAAGATGTAAGTATAGTGATATGCTGGGCTAAAATGAAAGGGAAGATTTATGCAGTTGGCAGAAGTGATGATAAAAATGTGGATGTGTCCGAGATACTGAAGGTTGTAGGGGGCGGTGGGCACCCGCAGGCAGCTTCCGCAGTTGTAAACGACATAGCTTTTGAAGAAGTGGGAAAAAAGATGATGGGCTCCCTTAAAAAACATATAAAAAAGCCAATGCTTGCAAAGGATATAATGTCTTATCCGGTAAGGGTGGTAAAGGAAGATGCAAGCATAGCTCAGGTAGATAAAATCTTAAAAAAATACGGTCATTCTGGAATACCCATTGTGGACAAAGCCGAAGACCTTGTCGGTATAATAACAAGGAAGGATATAGATAAGGCAATAGGCCACGGCCTTTCACATGCTCCTGTGAAGGGTTTTAAGTCCCGAAGTGTTGTGAGAGCCGGTGCAAATACGAGCATTGGTGAGATACAGAATCTTATGGTAGAAAACGGCATTGGAAGAGTACCTATTATAGATAAGAAAAAGATCATAGGTATTATTACCAGAAAAGATGTCCTGAGGTTCTTACACGGCCGAAGCTATGAGAATTTCTGGGGATTTTTCCCTGAAAAATTACAAAAGATACTAAAGATCATTTCCGGTGTCTCACAGGTTCTGAAATATAATACTTATCTGGTAGGAGGGATAGTAAGAGATGCACTTCTGAAGATACCTAATTTTGATATAGATATTGTAGCAGAGGGTGATGGTATAAAGTTTGGAAAAGAATTATCTTCAAGATTTGACTGCAGACTGGAATGCCACAAGAAATTCGGAACTGCTGTCCTGGTCTTAAGTGACAGACAGCATATAGATATAGCCTCAGCAAGAGTGGAATATTATAAGAGCCCGGCTGCTCTTCCCAGTGTAGAATCAGGGAATATAAAACAGGATCTTTCCAGGAGAGATTTTACTATAAATACTATGGCCGTGTCGCTTAATAAAGAAAATTTTGGCGAGATCCTTGATTATTTCGGAGGAAGGGAAGATTTGAAAAACAAAAAGATAAAAGTCCTTCACAAGATGAGTTTTATTGAGGATCCAACCAGGATCTTTAGGGCAGTGAGGTTTGAGAAGAGGCTTGGATTTAAAATGGACAGCCAGACCGAAAAACTTGCCAGGACTACTATAAATATGAATATAGTGTCAAAGCTAAACGGGGTAAGGATAAGAGATGAACTCATTTATATTTTTAATGAAAAAAATCCCCTGGAGGCGATTGAAAGACTATATGAACTTGGTGCGCTTAAGAAAATAGGAATAAAGGTAAGGATCGATAAAAAATTTATAGAACAGGTCAAAAAGATATTAAAATATTACCGTGAGATGAAAGATGATTATAATAAAATCGGAAGGGAAATTAAAAAGTGGAGATTACTTTTTATCCTTCTTCTAAGAGGTAATAAGCCTGACAAGATCGAAAGATGGTGTTCTGAGATGAAGGTCAGAAAGAAAGATGTAAATGTTATACTCAATACCTATAAAATGTGGAATGAGGCCAGGAGGAATCTTAAAAGCAGCATTAAAAAGAATTCCACTCTTTACCACAGGGTCAGTTTAATCCCTCCCGATCTTCAGGTCATTGCCTGCAGCTGGGGAAGGGAATATCTGGGCAATATCAAGAAATATTTAAAAGACCTTTCCGCCTTACATCTTGAAATCAATGGTAATACATTAAAGGATATGGGTTACAAACCTTCGGAGAAATTTAAAGAAGTCCTGGAAAAATTATTTGAGATGAAACTGAACGGCAGGATAAAGAATAAAGAAGACGAGATCTCTAATTTGAAGAAGTTGATGGGGACGCACATCAGTTAAGGTTCTTATGATAGAAATATTCCCCGAGGAATCGAATATTGATATCTTTTTAGTTATTTATATATAATACTCTGGTAATATATATATCAGGGCGGTTAGCTCAGATGGTTAGAGCGCTGCGTCGACATCGCAGAGGTCATTGGTTCAAGTCCAATATCGCCCACCACTTCTTAATGTATTATTTTAAATGCTACCAAAAACTTGAAGATAATATTGCTTTTATTCAGAAACACGGCCTGGCTGAATTTAGAAGATCACAAAAAGTAAGAGAAAAACTGCTCTGGAAGCTTCTTGATGGATTCAATGAAGGGCGCTCAAAGAGTTACTTCTGCCTTGCTGCTACAGTATTAGATTTAGATGAATTAGCAGAAGCAGTAAAGGAAGCCGCGGGTAGTTCCAAAAGTCTTGATATAAAAGAGAAAGCCAAGCTTGCACATTCGATCCTGGACAGGATAGCAGAGAAGAAGGGATACTATCTAAAACTGAGAAAAAAGCCTGCTGTCAAAGTATGATGAGTTTATCGGGAGCTAGCCTATATTCTGGGAAAGATAGGCTGCACCAAGTGCCCCGGTTATCTGCGGCTCATCGGGTATCTTTATTTTGACTCCCAGATTTTCTTCAAGAGCCTTTACCACTCCCAGGTTTTTGGCGACTCCTCCTGTCATACATACAGGTTCTTCAAGTCCTATCCTTTCAACCATTGAAGTTATCCTGTTTGCTATGGAATAAATGAGGCCTTTTATGATCTTGTCTTTATCTACTCCCTGTCCGATAAGGGAGACTATTTCAGATTCGGCAAATACGGTGCAGGTCGAGGTTATATCGACCTTACCATCGGTTTTAATAAAAATAGGAGCAAAATGCTCAAGGTCTATTTCCATTGCCTTGGCCATTACTTCCAAAAATCTTCCCGTCCCTGCCGCACACTTATCGTTCATCAGAAAGTCAATGGGACTCCCGTTTTCAAGCTTGATTACCTTGCTATCCTGCCCGCCGATATCGATCACTGTTTTAAGGTCAGGGAATAATGATATTGCTCCCCTGGCATGGCAGCTGATCTCGGTTATATTTTTATCTGCAAATGGAATATTTATCCTACCGTAGCCCGTGGCAATAATTGCTTTGATATCTCTGCTTTTAAGCTTAGCTTTATTTAAGGTATCCTCAAAGGCGTTTTTTGCAGCATTCTTACTGCTGGAGCCGGTAGGGGAAATAGCATAGGATAAGATTTTGTTATCTTTTCCATCCAGTATCACTGCTTCGGTTGATACTGAACCAACATCAATTCCGCAGGTATACATCTGTTTCCTTTCTTTTGCTTATGTTTTAGAATTTAAAATTTCCAGAAATCCCTGCATCCTGGTCTTTATCTGGCCGTGAGATGAATTGTTACGGTCCACACAATCTCCGTCTATTACCAACGTAGGGATGCCCAACTTCTTAAGACTGTCTTTGATTATCCTTGCGCCGCCGTTACTCTGCCTGCAGCCCCAGTGAGAAAAAAGGACAGCTCCGTCGATTTTATATTCTCTGGCAATATCAAGGATTACCTTAACACGGTTGTCGATCTTGCCGCCGAGGAAGTGGGAAAGCATCTTTTTGGCCAGGCTTTCAAAAGGCTTTAGCGGGTCAAGCTCGGGCCAGTAAACATAATTTATCTCTTCAAAGACTACTATGCAGTTTTCTTTTTTAAGGATATCAAAGATCTCGCTTTTATAGTACGGTTTGAGATGCAGCCACAGGATCCTTTTAGGAAGGTTTCCTTTACTACCATTTTTTCCCTGCTGTATGGCCAGGTATTTTTTTAATTCTCTGTACATATGCTTATAAAGAGTAACAGCTTTTTCTGTTCCGGGCAGCACGTGAAAAGGAAGGATATAATTTAGAGCATTGAAATAAGGGGGATACTCTGTAAGATCCTTTCTTAAGTCATTTACTTTGACTGCCCAATTTCTGAACTCATTTGAAAGACTTATGATTTCTCTGAATTTAGAATAGTCAGGTTCCCTGCCTGTTTTTGAACTTATATCCATATATATATTTTTTAGCTGGCCGGTAAGGTACTGTAGAGATTCTTTTGAATAATGGTATGGAACATCGATGAGATAGAAATTTTTTTCAATACCATATTTCTTTGAATATATGTAAAAAGATTTCTGCGCAGCATCGCAGGCCAGATTGGTGGCCAGGATAAAGTCAGGTTTAGGAAATACATCAAGCTCTAATGCACCGGAAGCACTCCTGTGGAAGGTACACAGATCCTGTGAATACCAGTTAGACGCAGACTGTTTGATAGTCTGGGATGCTATACCAAGTCCTGCAGTGAAACCTGCCATTACTTCCGGAGGGAAGGGAGTGATTTCAAGTGCGTGCAGCATCTCATATGGTACAAAAAGCGATCCAAATCCTACAGGGTGGCTGTTATCTGAATAGGCATTTCTTAAACTTTCTATAGTAAAAATATTCAGGTATTTATCAGAGACTGAGGAAAAGGTGCTTCCATAGGTATAAAGTATGGGCTTTTTGGCAATTATGCCAAGCAGCCTCTTTATATATTTCTGGTTCAAGTTCTTCTGTATTCCTGTTTTTAATCTGTCTTTTATTCCCATCTTGATTATATCTATTTTACAGCATCTCCAGAAAAGCCTGTATCCTTGTCTTTAGCTGGCCTTCTGAAAAATTGTTATATTCCATTTCTAGATACAGCACAGGGATTCCCATTTGGTTAAATCTCTCTTTCAGAAGGGGAAAGGAATATAATACTGTATCACAGAATTTCAAACTAATAAATATTATACCTTCTATACTGTTTTCTATTATAGTATTTTCAATTTCTTTAAGTTTTAGTCCCAGATCGGCCATTCTCATACATGGAGATTTATTTAGATATCTCCGGGCCAGGGAGGTAAGTATATCCGTACTTCCGTCTTTATCTACCAGTTTTATAAAGTACCTGCTTGAGATACAGAGATCATCGGAAGCTACTCTGAGTTTCATTGATGACAGCATATCCCATAATTTTTCTTCAGTGATAAAATTGCCAATGACCATTATTCCGGGAATGCTTCCTCTATCTGTTTCTGAAATGGTCTTATTTTGCCCGGCAGAGTCTTCTATGAATTTTAGATATTTTTCTAGCTCGTCTATAAACACTTGAGCTTCGGATGTCATAGACAACTCCATGATCCTGTAGTAGGTAGAAATGTATATATGGCGGGGGAACTTCTTAAATATAAGGCTGAATTTTTCTAAAAGTCTCCTTTTTTTATTTATAAGAAGTACAGCTTCAGCTATTTCTTTTTCTCTTATTTTGACCCCGGCTGTATTTTCAATAAATCTTTTCATATGGGCAAGATTAACTCTAAAAAAAGCTGTAGAATCTTCCCCCCGAAGGCGTGGGACATCCAGAAGATGCGAGGGGATTTTTTTTAGATAGGTATTTGCAGTATCATACAATCTTCTCATACCATCGCAGGAGTTGGTAAATACCAACGCTTTAAGGTTGCTCATGTCAGACAGCAGGCTGTCCCAGCTTGATTTTATATAGGGACAGAAATTTATAGGAAAGTAGCTCTCCGATTTTACTATCTTTTTACTTCCCATAATTCTTAAAGGGGTAAACCCGCCGGCGATTATCAGTTCTTCCGGAGTGTAAGTACAGAACCAACCGATTAAAGGCCTTTTATCCAGAGAGGATAAAGTATTTTTAAAAAAACTCTGAACATCATTTATTTTACTTTTTAAAAGGTCAGGGCTATCCGAATTTTTATTGTCCTGCATCATATTATTTCCGTATCCGGGGCTGTTATTAATTGCTTTTTATTATTTCTTCGTTTCTTGTGAATTCTTCATAGATGCCCAGGTGTCCCCAGAAATCTTCAATATAGAATCCGTTTATTTGACCGCTGTCTTTGCCTTCTACAGTTATTTTTACCTTATCTATTTCTTCAAATTCGGTAAGCGTGTTTACGATTGAGTAGACAGCCAGAACTTCTGTAGTGGAGCTGTGAGGTATTTGATCTACGTTGGTTATAATCTCTTTGCTGAAATCTACGACAGCGGTGCTGCCTGATATTTCCACTGAATTGACTTTTACATCGGAAGGTATGGTGGGATAAAGACTAGTGCTCTCCGGGCCTTTTACAAGTTCTTCTACTACTTTTTTTAAGAGTGCGTCACCTGTCTGGATTTGCCTTACTTCCTTTACAAGATAGGACTCGTTCTCCTCATAATCAGCAAAATACAGAGAAATATTCTGTGTGCATGAAGACAGCAAGAAAAGAAAAGATATGGCAATAACAAGAAAGATGCTTAAGGTAGAAAGTCTACTGAGGATGATTTTATTTTTTTTCATTTTTATTCTTAAAGGTCGTAATTTTTTGATAAATTATTTACCGTATAATTCTATAAAGATGAAGATAAAAAGACAATATATAAATTTCCGGGGTACAAATCATTACAAAAATCGGCTATCAGGTGGTATTATAATCTTAGTTATACTGCTGAAGATGTGTAAATCCGGGATTATATCAAAATCCGGCTGTTTAATGATAGATTTTATGGGGTGGTTATATGGAAAGCAAAAAGGCTCTTTTAGTAATAGATATGCTGAATGATTTTGTACGCGACGGGGCGCCGCTGAAAATCCCACATATAGAAAAGATAATCGAACATGTCAAGAGAGAGACAGAAAAAGCCAGAAGCAGCGGTTACCCGGTGATTTATTTGTGTGACAGCCATGATAAAAAAGACAGGGAATTTAAAATGTTCCCGCCCCATGCGGTTAAAAATACGGAAGGCTCAAAAATCATAGAAGAACTCAAGCCTCAGGGTACCGACATTATTATAAGAAAGAGCACATTCTCCGCTTTTTTTGAAACTGATTTAGATGAGGTATTGAAGAGATTGGGAGTCAAGAAATTGGTATTTGCAGGAGTTACTACCAGCATATGTGTTCTTTATACAGTGGTAGATGCGGTGATGAGAGGTTATGAGGTAGAGGTGGTAAAAGATGCAGTGATCGGTCTAAATCCCGAAGACCACAGATTTGCACTTAAGCAGATGGAGAAAGTACTTAAGTTAAATATAATATAAGGAGCAGGTAATGTTTCATACTGCGGACCCCGATGATATAAAAAAGGGCAGATTGACTGATATATATTTTAAAAGAACAGAAGAGATATTAAAAAACAGTAAAAAAAATCCGGTGGTCAAGGCTGAGATATTTTTAAAAGGTTTCCCCTGCGGCTACAGCTGGGGCATTTTGGCAGGGATAGAAGAAACTATAAGACTCCTTTCGGATACAGGGATGATATCGGTAAGATGCATGCCCGAGGGAACGGTATTTAGGGATTTTCAGCCGGTAATGGTGATAGAAGGCAGGTATCTTGACTTTGGAATATACGAGACAGCTATTCTTGGTTTACTATGTCAGGCAAGCGGGATAGCTACAAAAGCAGCGAGATGCAAGCTGGCCGCTGGGGATAAATTGATTTACAGTTTCGGAGCCAGAAGGATGCATCCGGCGATTGCTCCTATGGTAGAGAGGAGTGCATTTATCGGCGGAGCAGATGGTGTTTCTACAACACTTGGCGCGGAGCTGATCGGTCAGGAACCGGTAGGGACTATTCCTCATGCTTTAATCCTGATTATAGGTGATACCAAAGAAGCAACAGAGGCTTTTGACAGTGTGATCAGTCCCGAAATTAAAAGAATATCTCTTATAGATACTTTTAATGATGAAAAGTTTGAAGCAGTAAGAGTAGCTGAAGGACTTGGCAAGAATTTATTCGGTTTAAGGCTGGATACCCCTTCATCCAGGAGAGGGAATTTTAAAAAGATTTTAGAAGAGGTTAGGTGGGAACTGGATATAAGAGGATTTGAGAATATCAAGTTATTTGCCAGCGGCGGCCTGGATGAGGATGATATACTAAATTTAAAAGATATAGCAGATGCATTTGGCATAGGTACAGCTATAAGCTCGGCCAGAGTCATGGATTTTTCTCTGGATATTGTAGAGATTGAAGGAAAAAAGATTGCAAAAAGAGGGAAAAAGTCAGGTGCCAAGAAAGTATTAAGATGCAAGGACTGCTTTAACGACCTGGTAGTCCTGGAAGACAGGAAGGCATCCGAATACAGTTGTGCTAAATGCGGAGGTGCTTATAGTGATATTTTTATAAGTGCATTGGATGAAGGAAAATTATTGTATAGCTTTCCACCGGCAGAAGGTATTAGAAAGGCTGTTTCCAGCCAGTTTAAGTTTTTGGAACTTTAATAGAAATCGGTGAGTAGAGAGGAAATTATATGGCGGTAAAATTATTTTTAATAAGACACGGTCAAACGTTGTGGAACCAAGAGGGAAGGTATCAGGGCGATAAAGACATAGACCTTACTAAAGAAGGTATCAGGCAGGCCAGGCTTACTGCGGAGTACCTTTCTGATGTAAATTTTTCAAATATTTACAGCAGTCCGTTAAAGCGGGCTGTGGATACAGCAAATATCATAAATAAAATAAATAAGGGAAAGAATTTAAAGATAATAATCAGAGATAATTTTAAAGAAATGCATTTCGGGAAATGGGAAGGAATGAAATTCGAGCAGTTAGGCAAGGTTTTCCCTGAAGAATTCCATCAATGGTTAAATGACCCCTATAATTACTGCCCCACAGGTGGAGAGAGTTTCAAGAAGGTAAAAGAAAGATCGATAAAGGAAATTGAGAATATAGTAAAAGAAAATGAAGAGGGCAGTAATGTTGCAGTGGTGGCCCATGGAGGGGTCATACTTTCCATACTGGTATACTGGCTCCAGATCCCCCTGCCCAGGTGGAGGTCAATTATCCTGCATCAGGGAGCAATAAATATCGCAGTTGTTGACAGGGGTTTTCCTTATATCTCAACTATAAATTTCACGGGTCATTTAAATCCTATATATGATGATAGTGGAGATAAAATTATTAAGACTTACAGCAGGTTCAGAAGTGATGATGGTAAATCAGGATAGAATTAAGGAAGGTGTTAAAGATGGATAATAATAATGGTGCTTTGGACATTGCTGGAGGCGATATATTCCAAAACTTTCTGGATAAATGGCTCAATATAGTAATTATAATAGCTGTACTTTTAGCATTGGTCATAGTGGTCATAATCGTAGCCAGAAGGATCAGACGGCTGGTAGAAAGAAGGATCAGCGACGATAAACAGATTATTAAGAAAAGGACTTTTACATTTATCAGTGTGGTCTCTAATCTAATAATTATAATTTCCGTAGTAGCTGCCCTGCTGATAATAGCCGATCAGGTCGGAATAAGTGTGACCCCCCTTCTTGCTGGTGCTGGGGTGGCAAGCATAGTAATTGGTTTTGGTGCACAGAGTCTCATTAAAGATTTGATAAACGGTATATTTATACTACTCGAACAATGGTATCAGGTAAATGATATTATAACTATAGGAGATACAACAGGAACAGTTGAAAGATTTAACCTGAGGACTACGGTAATAAGAGATCTTGAGGGTACTCTTCATTTTGTACCTAATGGTGAGATAAGTAAATTAAGCAATAGAACTCATACCTGGTCAAGAGCTCTGATACAGATCGGAGTCCATTACAAAGAAAATATAGATAAAGTCATAAAGGTTCTGGAAGAAGTATTTGATGGATTAATATCCGATAAGAAATATAAAAAGTCTATTTTAGAAAGGCCCGAAATATTAGGTGAGGGCGGCGTAAGTGAACTTAGCGATTCAGCCGTAGTATTTACTATTATCTGCAAGGTAAAGCCCGGACAGCAGTGGACTATTGCCAGGCAGTTAAGAAAGAGGATAAAAGAAAGATTTGACATGGAAGGTATAGAGATTCCCTACCCCTGTACCAATGTATATATGAGGGATAAAGGATAGGACTCATTTGAATTAGTTATTGATTATTGATTTCAAATGTTATAATATCCCTAATGGTAATAATGGTGAAAAATCAGATTTAACCTTTTTTATCTTATTATCTTTCTGTTCTGCCTTAAGGCAGAACCTAATTTATAAATTAGTCCATAGGAGGATCTAAAGATTGAAAAATTATGAGCTTGTTGTTATTTTTGACCCATCCCTTAAAGAAGAAGATATTGAAAAACAATTGTCCAAAATTACTTCACTGCTGGAAAAGGAAAAATGTAAAGTTTCCAATATTGACAAGTGGGGAAGCAGAAAATTAGCCTATCCTATTAAAAAACAGGAGAACGGCTATTACGTCATAGTATATTTTAATGGTGACAGTAATGTCGTTAACGAGCTGGACAGGATAAATAAGATCAATGATAAAGTGCTGCGTCATCTGATTGTAAAAAGTGAAGAATCTTAAGTGATAAAAATCAATAAGAAGAAGGTGAAGTGTCATGGCATTCGGTGTTAATAATACGACTATTTTAGGAAATTTGACCAGGGACCCGGAACTGAGGTTTACTCCGAAGGGTACTCCGGTGGCAAGTTTTGGGATCGCAGTCAACAGAAATATAAAAAATAAAGATTCCGGTGAATGGGAAACGCAGGTAAATTTTTTTAATGTGACTGCCTGGTATAAACTTGCGGAAAATTGTGCGGAAAGCTTGAACAAGGGAGACAGAGTCCTGGTTTCCGGCAGACTTTCACAGGACAGCTGGGAAGATAAGGATGGTCAGAAAAGATCGGCAGTGAAGATAATTGCTGATGTCATAGCACCAAGCATGGAGTTTGCTTCCTGCAAGATAGAAAAAAATCCCAAAGCAGAAGGAGGAGTATCCGGCAGGAGCAATAATAAGGAAGCTGATATTGAAGAAGCTGATTTCAGTGACGAAGATATACCATTTTAAGTTTGATGTTATCTAATTTGAATATAGGAGGAGAGACTTTAATTGGCTAGAAAAAATAAAAAAACAAGAGATGATAGAAATTCCAGAAGTGCAACTGGATCTATGCTCAATTTAAGGCAGAGAAAGAGATTTTGTTACTTCTGTAGAGCGAATATTGATACTATTGATTATAAAAATGCCAGTTTGCTTGAAAAATTTATTTCTGATAAAGGCAAGATAAGACCAAAGAGGTCTACAGGTAATTGTGTACAGCACCAAAAGAAGATAGCTATGGCTATTAAGAGGGCGAGAGTAATAGCTCTCATTCCTTATTTTAAAAGATAAATATAATCTTGGCAGTCTGATATGTCCTTTGATAATTTAAATAACACTAAAGCTAAAAAATTAAATCTGGTAATACTTACCTTAATTACTACTATATCCCTGGTCTTTATTGCATACATGCCCTTTTTCGGGATTATTGGATTGGCATTGATACCAGTGCCGGCTACCCTTCTGGTTCTCCGCGGCAGGATAAGGGACGGTATAATCTGCGCAGTGATATCCTGTATCATACTGCTTTTACTGGATTATATACTTGCACCGATCGCAATAATTTTAATAGTTGCGGTCTCCTTTATTTACCGGAGATTCATTGGTAAAAATAAAAGTAAAATATTTATAGTAACGAGCGTTTTCTTAGTATTTTGTGGAGCAGTTTTACTATATGTTGTACTGGCATCCGCTGTCAGCAGGATTAATTTTATTGGTGAGATCTTAAAGAATTATAATGTTTATGTTGATCAGATAGCAGATGATCGATTAGTTCTGGGTTATGCCGATTTATTGTCGATTGAACAGTCTCAGCTTGATTCTACAATTCAGCAGACCCATGATATCCTGAGGTTTTTCCCGTATGTCGTTCCTGGATTTTTAATAGCGTCATTTGTTATGGCAAGCGTGATAAATTATATAGCAAGCTCTAAAATGCTTAAAAAATACAATGTTGATATAGAACCATTTTTGTCTTTTAAAGAGTGGGATCTTCCATGGTATTATTGTTGGGGAGCGATCATTGGACTGGTACTGGTGCTGATTCCTTCTACCGGGAGTAATATTGATTTGATTATAGACATTGCGGGATTCAATCTGATAGTTGTATTTGGACTTCTGTACCTGGTTCTCGGAATTTCAGTGCTGTGGGGCATATTTGAGAGATTTAAAGTTTCGATTATATTAAGAATAATCATTCTTATAATCGTGGGTTTGTTCATTGGATTCACTATATTTATTCTGCCGTTTTTGGGGTTGATTGATATATGGGTAAATTTCAGGAAGCTAAAAAGAGAGCGATCGGTCTAATCTTGAATCATAGAATAGGAGGAAGATTTGAAAGTCATACTTACAAAATATCATGAAAAACTGGGAGATGTCGGAGATATAGTAGAGGTAAAATCCGGCTATGCTAATAATTATTTAATACCAAATGGGATCGTAAAGCCTGCAACCAGGGGTAATATAAATCAGATGAAGATTGTAAAACAGGCTGCTTTAAAGGTGGAATCCAGGAATATAGCAGAAGCAGAGAAGTTAGCCAAAAAGCTGGGAGATCTACAGATTACTTTTGTGGTAAAAACAGGAAAAGAAGGGAAACTTTACGGTTCTATAACCAATAAAGATATTGCTGAAAAGATTTTTGAAGAAAAAAACATAGAAATAGACAAAAAGAAAATTGAACTGCAGGAGCACATAAAAGAATTGGGTGAATATAACACAGAATTAAGATTGTATAAGGAAATCAAGAGTCCTTTAAAAATAATAGTCGAGCCTGATGAGGAATCAAAAGAATTAATTGAAGCTTACGAGGCAGATAAGGGAAAGGCTGCGGCTGAAAAAAAGGAAGAAAAGAAAATAGAAGAAGAAGAAAAACCTGAAGAGGATAAAGCTGAGGCCAAGGATAAAAAGGGTTCCCCTAAAAAAGAAAAAGAAGAAGAGAAAGAAACCAGGAAAAATCTTAAGAAGAAATAATCTATGAAAGAACAAATTAAAAGAGAAGGGAAGCTCTCTCCGCTGGATACCAGTAAACTTGAACGGATACCCCCATATAATATAGAAGCTGAGGAATCCCTACTCGGATCTATGCTAATTTCAAGAGATGCTATTGTATCGGTAATGGAGATTGTAGATGAAGGGGATTTTTACCGAAAATCCAATCAGGAAATTTTTAATACTATAATGGAATTATATATAAAGGGTGAACCTGCTGATCCAATAACCATAGCAGATAATCTCAAAAAGAAAGGTCTGCTGGATGAAGTAGGTGGAAAAACCTATATCCATTCTCTTATAAGCAATGTCCCGCTTGCTTCCAATGCGGAATATTATGCTCAGATTGTAAGAAGTAATTCTATTTTAAGGAAATTGATCTATGCTGCTACTAAAATAGCGACTATGGGTTACGAAGTTCCTGAAGACCTGAGTTCAACTGTAGACAGGGCACAGCAGCTGATATTTGAAGTATATAAGGATCTTAGCGGTGGGAGTGAAAAGGCTAAAGTCGCAGTTATGAAAAACGTAGTCACCGAAGCCTATGAATTGATAGAGGCTCTGCATGAAGCCAAGTCTGATATATCGGGAATACCATCGGGATATATAGATTATGATCAGATGACTTCGGGTTTCCAGAATTCAGACCTGATTGTAATAGCAGCAAGGCCGGGAATGGGGAAGACTTCATTTGTCCTGGGCCTGGCCAGGAATGTAGCAATGTTAGAAAAAATCCCGGTAGCTGTTTTTTCACTTGAGATGTCAAAGCAACAGGTGGCACAGAGATTGATGAGTGCGGAAGCAAAAATAAATCTGCACAGTCTTAGAAAAGGTAAGATAAAAGAAAGCCAGTGGAGTCAACTGGCCAGAGCGGTGGAAAGATTATCCGAATGCAAAATATATATAGACGATACTGCTTTTTTAACGGTTATGGATCTAAGAGCCAGAGCCCGTATGATGGTCAGCGTCAATAATGTCAAATTAATAATTGTGGATTATCTGCAGCTAATGCAGTCTACAACTAACTACAGGGGAAACAAGGTACTGGAAATAACAGAAATATCACAGAACCTAAAAGGCATCGCTAAGGAATTAAATGTTCCGGTGGTGGCAGTATCCCAGCTTTCAAGAGAAGTGGAAAAAAGGGATAAGAAAAGGCCTATCTTAGCCGATCTCAGGGAATCAGGTTCTATTGAGCAGGACGCAGATCTGGTTACGTTTATTTATAGGGATGATTATTACGAAGAAGATGAAACCAAGCATACAGGGAAAGCTGAAATAAGAATATCCAAGCACAGAAACGGACCTATAGGCAAAGTAGGGATGTACTTCAATAAGGAATATGCCTTGTTTTCTAATTTAAGTAAATCCTTTCAGGTTGAAGATAAGGAGTGATCTAAATGCCCGGTTTAGCTATAATCGGTTGCCAGTGGGGCGATGAAGGAAAAGGGAGAGTAGTCGATCTGCTTTCAAACAAGGTTGATATGGTGGTCAGATTTCAGGGTGGAGACAATGCCGGACATACGGTAGTTAAGGGAAATGATGAATTTAAACTGCATCTGATCCCGTCGGGGATCTTATACCCGGAGGTTATTTGTGTTATTGGGAATGGAGTGGTTTTAAATCCCGAAGTCCTGATAGAAGAACTGGATGACCTTGAGAGCAAGGGAATAAACACAGACAATTTAAGAATAAGCTCTAATGCGCATCTGGTCATGCCTTACCATATAATTCTGGATAAGGCAGGAGAACACAGGCTGGGTAAATCAAAAATCGGCACCACACACAAGGGTATTGGACCTGTATATGCAGATAAAGCTCTGAGGATGGGAATAAGGACACAGGACCTTAAGGATTTAAAGATATTTAAAACCAAACTTGAAGAATCTTTAAAACTGAATAATAAGATTATAAAAAGAATTTATGGACTGGACCCCCTTGATATGGATGAGGTTTTTGATAAATACAGACAGTATGGAAAGAGAATAAGCAGATATATAATCGATACTACTTCTTTAGTCAGTGAGGCTCTTGATAATAATAAAAAAGTAATGTTTGAAGGTGCACAGGGTACCATGCTGGATATCGATCACGGTACATACCCTTACGTGACCTCTTCTTCAACTATTGCCGGCGGTGTATGCGTGGGGGCTGGAATAGGTCCCAGCAGATTGGATGAAATACTCGGCGTGGTAAAAGCTTATACTACCAGGGTTGGTTCCGGCCCATTTCCAACTGAAGACATCAGCAAGATCGGGGATTACCTGCGGGAAAAAGGATATGAATATGGGACTACCACCGGGAGGCCCAGAAGATGCGGGTGGCTGGATGCAGTTATATTAAAATATTCCATAATGATAAACTCCATAGATAGTATTGCTTTGACCAAGCTGGATATATTAAGCGGCCTTAAAAAGGTTAAAATCTGCACCGGTTATAAATACGATGGGAAAGTTTATGATCATATGCCCTGTCATCAGACTGTCCTGCATAAGTGCACTCCTGTATATGAAGAATACCAGGGATGGAGTGAGGACATAAGCGGGATAAAGAACTTTGAAGATCTCCCCAGACAGGCGCGTAATTATATAAAAAATATTGAGAAGATTGCAAAAGTAGCTGTTTCAATGGTAAGTGTAGGTGCTGAAAGAAGTAAGATCATCATGAGGGACCATAATATAGAAAGCAGATTATTTGATCAGAATAAAAGATCGACACTTATTATTTAAAAAATCAGGCAAAGGAGTAAATTGAATATCCTGGTAATAGGCGGTGGGGGAAGGGAACACTGTCTGGTATGGAAAATCTCAAAGAGCCCTCTGGTAGAGAAGATTTATGCAGCTCCGGGTAATGCAGGAATTTCAGAGATTGCTGAATGCATTGACATAGATATCTCAAAAAAGAACTTTGATAATCTTTTGAATCTGGTAGAGAAGAAAGAAATAGGGCTGACCATAGTTGGTCCGGAAGCACCACTGGTGGAGGGAATAGTTGATTATTTCAAGTTGAGAGGCCATAAAATCTTCGGTCCCAGCGGAAATGCTGCTGCTATGGAAGGAAGCAAGGTCTTTGCCAAAGAATTACTTCAGAAATATGATATCCCCAGTGCTGATGGTATTATTTTTAAAAAAGAAGATCATGATAAGGCAGTAGAATATATTGATAATAGAAAAACTTTTCCCATAGTTATAAAGGCTGATGGTCTTGCAGCAGGGAAAGGCGTGGTAATAGTAGATAATAAAATGCAGGCAGTAGAAGCGGTAAAAGATTGTTTTTCAAGAGGTAAGTTTGGAAGCTCGGGGGACAGGATAATAATAGAAGAGTTTTTAGATGGATATGAAGTATCGGTACTGTGCCTGTGTGACGGCCACAAGATTGTTCCGATGGCTCCGGCTCAGGATTATAAAAGGATCTTTGATGACGACAGGGGGAAAAATACCGGCGGTATGGGAAGTTATAGTCCTGTACCCATGGTCGATGAGAATACTTACCAGCAGATTTTATCAAAAATAATTTTTCCTACTGGAGCTGCAATGGTAAAAGAAAATATTGAGTATAAGGGAATTCTATACGCGGGAATACTGGTTAGCAAGGGGGAGCCTTATCTGCTTGAATATAACTGCAGGTTCGGAGATCCTGAGACTCAAGTAGTGCTTCCAAGACTGAAAGAAGATCTAGTGCCGTTACTTTTAGAATGTATAGACGGCAGTCTTACTGAAAAAAAACTTAAATGGGATAAAAATAAATGTATTTGTGTTGTGGCTGCATCAAAAGGGTATCCGGAAAGTTCTTCAAGAGGAGATATAATCAAGGGACTGGATTATTTTAAGGGAAGCGATGATATAATTGTCTTCCATGCGGGTACTAAAATAGAAGAAGGGAATGTGGTTACCAACGGGGGCAGAGTTTTGGGAATAGTCTCCAAAGCTTCGACTTTCAGAGAAGTAAGAAAAAAAGTCTATAAAGCATTAGGAAAAATCAAGTTCAGAGGTATTCAGTACAGAAAAGATATTGCATTTAAAGCAGAAAGGGGTTACTGATGGCAGTTAAAATTAAAAGAGTAGCTATAGTAATGGGAAGTGTTGCCGATGAGCCGGTCATGAAGAAAGCATCGGATATTTTAAAGGAATTTGGAGTAGGTTATGAGAAAAAGGTACTCTCGGCGCATAGAATGCCTAACAAGACCAGAGAGTTTGCAAAAAATATAAAGGAGAAAGGAATAGAAGTAGTAATTGCAGGGGCAGGGAAAGCAGCACATCTTCCGGGTATAATTGCTTCATATACCAATATTCCTGTAATAGGTGTACCTGTTAAGGCTTCTGAGCTGGGAGGACTGGACTCTTTATTATCTATAGTACAAATGCCTTCGGGAGTTCCTGTTGCCTGCATGGCCATTAATGGTGCAAAAAATGCAGCACTTCTGGCAATCCAGATACTTGCTTTAAAGTATAATGATCTGGCGGAGAAAATAGAGAATTATAAGGCAAAATTAGAGTACTGATAATGCGAGCTAAAAATCGATGGTTGACGATAAAATAAAAATAAAGGTAAAGGATCTGGGTTTTTATTACGGCAAATCAAAAGTATTGGCGGATATTAGTATGGACATCCAAAAGAATAACATAACCGCGATAATTGGACCGTCCGGGTGCGGAAAATCCACACTCCTCAGGACTTTCAATAGAATGAACGAGCTGATTCCCAACACCAGGGTGGAAGGTGAGATAATAATGGATGGAGTTGATATATATAAGGATAATATAGATGTTGTTAATCTGCGTAAGAGGGTCGGAATGGTATTTCAGAGGCCTAATCCTTTCCCCAAAACAGTCTATGAAAATGTTGTTTATGGACCCAGGCTTCATAAAAAGTACACCAGACAGCAGCTGGATGAACTTGTTGAAAGAAGCCTTAAGAAAGCAGCCCTATGGGATGAAGTCAAGAATAAACTTAATACCAATGCAATGGATCTGTCAGGTGGGCAACAGCAGAGGTTATGCATTGCCAGAGTTCTTGCCGTAAACTCGGAAATAATACTTATGGATGAGCCTGCTTCAGCTCTGGATCCGATATCAACCCAGAAGATAGAGGATCTGATGGATGAGCTGAAGGAAAACTATACCATAGTAATAGTAACTCATAATATGCAGCAGGCTGCAAGAGTGTCGCAAAAGGCAGCTTTCCTTTTAACTGAAAAAACTGATGAACCTGCTACATTGATTGAATATGATGATACCAATAAGATCTTTACCAACCCCGGAGATAAGAGAACAGAAGATTACATAACAGGCAGATTCGGTTAATCAGATATTTATTTTTGACATCTTATATATCATACAATATAATACCTCAATTAAATAACTACATTTAAATTTTCAAGTATTATATAGCGATATAAGGATTATAAGTAAGAATACGTGGATTGAGGGAGAAATGTTTATGAAAGAATATTGTCTTACTAAAGAAGGTTATGAAGAATTACTTAAAGAAAGAGAAGACCTTATAAATAATAAGCGGAAAGAAATTGCCGAAAGACTGAAGGATGCTAAAAAATCAGGAGGAGATCTGGCTGAAAATTCTGAATATGAATATGCCAAGAACGAGCAAGCTTTCACAGAAGGTAGAATAGAACAGATAAGTGAGATCTTAAATAATCATATAATTATAAAGAAGGATAATAATAAAGGGTCGGTCAACCTTGGAACGGTTGTAGTAGTAAGAGATATCAATAAGAAAAGAGAAAAGGAATTTACAATTGTAAGTTCAATTGAGTCTGACCCGGAAAAAAATAAAATTTCGGATGAATCTCCAATGGGTAGAGCGCTACTGGGTATGAAGATTGGAGATGAGGTACTGGTCAAGACACCCAATGAAAACAAAAGATTAAAGATATTAAGAATCAGATAAACAGATTTAATCTTTAGAGTATGGAAAAAAAGAAAAACAAAAAAAATTCAAAGTCAGACCATATAGAGAATAAAGAAATATTTAACGGTAGGATTGAATATTTTTTAGAATCGGAAAAACCTTTTGGTGAGGCATTAAGAACAAAACTTGAGAAAGTAAAGGCTCTAAAGAAAAGCGGCAAAGAAATATATAAAACCAGATTTAATAAAAACTATAATGTAATAGATATAAAGAAACTTTATTCAAATCTGAAAAAAGACGACAGTGTCAGTGATATTTTTAAAATAGCAGGGAGACTTACCGGTTTTAGGAAACACGGTAAGGCTACTTTTAGCGATTTAAAAGATTTTACAGGTAAGATTCAGCTGTATGCTAATTTAAAAAATTTAGGTGAAAAAAAATATAGTGAATTCTTAGACCTTGATATTGGTGACTGGGTAGGCGTGGAAGGAACTGTCTTTATGACCCATGCAGGAGAACTCTCGATAAATGTTTCCAAATTTGAACTGCTCAGCAAATCCTTAAGAATACTTCCTGAGAAATGGCACGGTCTTAAAGATAAAGAATTAAGATACAGGCAGAGATATCTGGATTTCATTGTAAATCCAGAGGTACAAAATGTTTTTTTGACCAGGATCAAAGTGATAGATGCTGTAAGAAGATTTTTAACTGAAAAAGGTTTTATGGAAGTCGAAACGCCGATGCTCCAGCCGATTCCGGGCGGTGCAGCAGCTAAACCATTTATAACTCACCATAATGCTCTAAATACGGATCTTTATCTAAGAATTGCGCCTGAATTATATTTAAAAAGGTTGATCATCGGTGGTTTTGAAAAGGTTTTTGAAATAAATCGAAATTTTAGAAATGAGGGCATATCCTACAAGCATAATCCCGAATTTACTATGCTTGAATTTTACCAGGCATATTCTGATTACAATGATATGATGGATCTGACAGAGGATTTAGTAAAATTTGTCTGCAAAGAAGCTATCGGTAAATCAAGTACAGTCTTCAGGGGTAATAATATTGATCTTGGAGGCCGGTGGGAAAAATTTACTATGCTTGAAGCTATTGATAAATTTGGTAAAGTAAAAGTAAACTTTGACAGCAGTATAAAGGAGTTATCTAAAATATCGGAGAATCTGGATATTAAAATAGAAAAAGGCTCTGGAAAAGGAAAAATTATAAATGGAATTTTTGAAGCACTGGTAGAACCAAAGCTTATCCAGCCCACTTTTATAAAAGATTATCCAATTGAAATATCTCCGCTGGCCAAAAAGCACCCTAAAGATAAAAATTTAACTGAAAGATTTGAGCTCTTCATCGGGGGAGAAGAAATTGCTAATGCTTTTTCAGAATTGGTCGATCCCTGTGAACAATTAAATAGATTTAGGGACCAGGTAAAAAGCAAAAGTGAAGAAGAAAGAATTACAGGCAGGATTGACGTAGATTTTCTCAAGGCTCTGGAATACGGAATGCCGCCCACCGGAGGAGAAGGAGTCGGGATCGACAGGCTGGTTATGATATTGACCAACAGCAATTCTATAAGAGATGTGATCCTTTTCCCTGTACTCCGGCCTGAATAAATCCGGGATATGATTTTGTTTTAATTACTCTGGTTTGCTTAAATATGCTAAAATATTAACGTATAAAGATAATCCGGGATTTTATCCGGATAAATATGTTAAGGGGAAATAATTAAATGTTTGAAAGATTTACAGAAAGAGCGAGAAAAGTAGTGGTCAAGGCTCAGGATGAGGCAAGGTTCTTAAAGCAGAACTATATAGGTACTGAACATATACTGCTGGGTTTGATTGATGAGAAGGAAGGGATCGCAGCGAAAGTCTTTGATGAGCTGAATATTAATTTTGAGGATATAAGGGAGGCAATAAAAGATGTGGTAACCGAGGGAACTTCCGAATCCTATGAGCATATACCTTTTACCCCCAGAGCAAAGAAGGTTCTGGAGCTTTCTTTAAGAGAAGCTCTTCAAATGGGTCATAATTATATTGGGACAGAGCATATACTGCTGGGACTCTTGAGAGAAGGAGAAGGAGTAGCAGCAAGGGTATTAAACAGTCTGGGAATTACTCTGGATAATGTAAAAGAAAAAGTTAAGGAACTCCTGAACAAGCAGTCTTATTATTCTCAGCCAGAAAAATCTCTGTCTGGAAGAAGTCAAAAAAAATCACTTAAGATGTTAATGCAGTTTGGAAGGGATTTGACTTCACTGGCAAAGGAAGGAAAACTTGACCCGCTGATAGGCAGGAGAAGTGAAATTGAAAGAATAATACAGATACTTTCCAGAAGGACTAAGAACAATCCTATCCTTATAGGAGAATCGGGAGTAGGGAAAACGGCAATTGTCGAAGGAATGGCACAATTTATCTGTGCAGGCAAAATTCCTTCAAATCTTGCCAGTAAAAAGATATTCACCCTTGACCTGGGAGCTCTGGTCGCCGGTTCAAGATATCGAGGAGATTTCGAAGAAAGACTTAAAAAAGTACTGGGTGAGATCAAGGATGACGGCGATATCATACTTTTTATTGATGAGGTACATACACTGGTAGGTGCCGGTGCCGCTGAGGGAGCTATAGATGCTGCCAGCATATTAAAACCAATGCTGGCAAGAGGAGAAATCCAGGCTATAGGTGCTACTACAGTAAGTGAATATCGAAAATATGTGGAAAAGGATAAGGCTCTTGAGAGGAGATTTCAGCCGATTTTTATAAATGAACCTTCTGTCTATGAGACTATTGAAATATTAAAGGGATTAAAGGACAGATATGAGGCATTTCATGGTCTTAATATAACCGATGATGCCATAGTGTCAGCTGCCAAATTATCCCATAGATATATATCTGACAGATTCCTTCCGGATAAAGCAATTGACCTGGTTGACGAGGCTGCATCCAGGGTCAGGGTAAGAAATTTAACCGCTCCTCCTGATTTAAAGGGATTAGATGTAAATATTGAAAAAACCATAAGTGAAAAGAAAAAGGCGATAGAATCGCAGGATTTTGAAAAAGCAGCCCAGCTGCGTGATAAGGAGAAACGGCTGGTCAGAGAAAAAAAGAATATAGAAGAGACCAATACAAGAAGTAAAAAAACAGATAAGGGGGTCGTCAGTGAAATTGAAATAACGGAAGTTCTGTCAAACTGGACAGGTGTTCCTGTATATAAACTGACCTCCAGTGAATCTTCCAAGCTTCTTGGAATGGAAGATGAGCTTCATAAGAGGGTCATCGGTCAGGATGAGGCAGTAAAAACAGTCTCCAAGGCTATCAGGCGTTCCCGTTCCGGCCTTAAGGATCCCAAGAGGCCAATAGGTTCCTTTATGTTCCTGGGGCCTTCGGGAGTGGGAAAAACAGAACTTGCCAAAACAATAGCAGAATTTTTATTTGATAAAGAAGAAGCGCTGATACAGATTGATATGTCAGAATATATGGAAAAGCATTCAGTATCAAAGTTGGTCGGCTCACCGCCCGGATATGTGGGATATGATGAAGGTGGTCAGCTTACGGAAATGGTAAGGAGAAGACCATACAGCGTTATACTTCTTGATGAAATTGAAAAAGCACATCCTGATGTCTTTAATATATTACTGCAGATTTTTGAAGACGGCCATCTTACCGACTCTCAGGGCAAGAGAGTGGATTTTAAAAACACTGTTGTTGTAATGACTTCCAACCTGGGAGCAAGAGAAATACAAAAAAATACTCCTATGGGATTTAAGAAAATAAATACTGAAGATCTCTCTTACGATGAAATAAAAGAAAAGGTGATGAGTGAGTTGAAGCAGGCATTCAGGCCTGAATTTTTAAACAGGGTTGATGAAGTCATCGTATTTCATAAATTACAGAAAAAGCAGATCTACAGCATTATGGATTTAATGATGTCAAGAGTACAGCAGCAGCTCGAACTTCAAGGGGTTATGATAGAGCTTAAAAAAAGTGCAAAGGACCTGCTGCTGGATAAAGGCTATGATTCCACTATGGGTGCAAGGCCTATGAGAAGATGTATACAAAATCTAATAGAGAATCCTATTTCAGAAAAATTGATCAGCGGCGAAGTCAAGTCAGGCCAGAAGATCGAAGTCAGCGCAAAAGATAAAAAGATGCGATTTGAGATTAAGAAGTTAAGTAGAAGCGGTATATTGAAAGTTTGATTTCATATGACAGTAAATAAAAAAAAAGAAGAATTACTACTTAATTGTTTGAAGAAGGTAGCTCCCGGAACAGAGCTCAGATTAGGTATTGAGTATATACTTCAGGGAAGGACAGGGGGGCTGATTGTTGTTGGAGATACGGAAGAAGTATTAAAGCTGGTAAATGGCGGTTTCTATGTGGGATGTAGTTTTTCTCCCACAAAATTTTATGAGCTTGCCAAAATGGATGGGGCTATTATATTAAGTTCTGATGGCAAGCGCATTTTGTATGCAAATACCCACCTTTTCCCTAATCCGGAAATTAAAACTTCCGAGACAGGTACCAGACACAGAACCGCAGAGAGAGTAGCAAAGCAGACCAATACTCTGGTTATTTCTATTTCTATGAAAAGAGATGTGGTCACAATATATAAAGGTGATATAAGATATATGCTTGAGGAGCCAAGGGTGGTCTTGTCCAAAGCAAATCAGGCATTACAGACACTTGAAAAATATAAGGAAGGACTGGATGAACTTAAATTTAATCTGACCATAAGGGAACTTGAAGATATGGTCACGCTTTTCGATGTGACAGGTGTGCTTCAGAGGTCAAGTATCGTCCAGTGGACTGAGAAGGAAGTCAAGAAAAATATATATGAATTGGGTGTTGACGGAAGACTGTTAAGTATGCAGGTTGAAGAATCAATGGCCAATGTTGCCAGGGATTCATTGAATATCATAAGTGATTATGCAAATCAGACTGTCAACAATAAGCCGTTTGATATCAGAGAAAGGATAAACCAGCTCAGTGCGGAAAAGCTGCTTGATTTGAATAATATCGCAGGAATTCTGGGTTATAAGGTTGAAGGAAATCTAAAGGAATTTAATGTACATCCGAGAGGGCTTAGAATAGTTTCTGAAGTAAGAAGACTTCCTCAACAAATAATTATTAATTTAATCGATAAGTTTGGTAATTTAAAGAATATTCTAAATGCGAGTATAGAAAATTTAGCCAAAGTTGAAGGTATGGGAAAATCCAATGCTAAAGCTTTATATGATAGACTAAAGAAGTTTTCAGAATATTACCTATATAACGAACTATATGATAGAAAAGGAGGAACATTCCCAAAAATTAAAATATAGCATTTAACAGGATATTGTTTAAATTATTAAACTTATATATTCAGCAGTAAGCAGGTTTTTCAAATTAATAGTAGTGATGATAACTTATGAATGTAGCGATAATTACAGCAGCTGGAAAAGGAACCAGGCTAAAAGGGAATATCAGCAAACAGTTTATGAATATATATGGTAAGCCAATATTAGCTCATACCATCAGTGCCTTCCAAAAGTCTTCAAAGATAAAAGAAATATATGTTTCAGTACCCAGAGACCATATAAAATCATGCCGTAAGAACATAATCGAGAAATATTCATTCGACAAGGTAAAGAAATTAATTGCAGGCGGCAGCAGCAGGCAGGAATCTGTTTATAACGCCCTTATAGAAGTACCTCCCAGTACTAAAATAGTTTCTATTCATGATGGTGTGAGGCCTCTTATTACGTCTGAAGAGATTGATTTGTTGATTAATACACTGATAAGGGAAAATAAAAAAGATTCTTTGGTAAAAGGTGTAATAATGGCCTCATCGGCGCGGGAGACTATAAAGATGATCAGTAAAAACAGCATCGATAGAACTATATCAAGGGATAAGATCTGGCATGCTCAAACTCCGCAGGTTTTCTTTTATAATATTATTTTAAAAGCTCATAATAAAGCAAGAAGAGATAATTTCATTGGTACGGACGATGCCTGTCTGGTGGAGAGTATGAACTGCAAGGTTAATATTGTAAGGGGCAGGCATGAAAATATAAAAATAACCACGCCTATTGACTTATTTTTAGCAGAGCTTATTATAACCAAGAACAACAGGAAATAACTGTAAAATACTAAAACTTTTTTAGAAAGATTGGATTTTTATGAGGATCGGATTAGGATTTGATGTTCATGCTTTCAAAGCGGGCAGGAAATTAATACTTGGCGGGGTGGAAATAGGCCATCATGTAGGATTGGCGGGGCACTCGGACGCCGATGTTCTTGTGCATGCTTTAATGGATGCTATTTTAGGTGCATGTGGACTGGGTGATATAGGGATCCATTTTCCTGATACCGATATGAAATATAGGGATATATCGAGTTTGCTGCTGCTGGATGATGTAACGAAAAAAATGAAGAAAAAGGGTCTGGAAATTGTTAACGTGGATTTGATTTTAATAATGCAGAAGCCAAATGTTTCCGGATATTTTAAGGAAATGAAGAAGAATATAGCCGGAGTCCTGAATATAAAACAGAATATGGTAAATATAAAAGCGACCACCACAGAAGGTCTTGGATTTTGTGGAAGAGAAGAAGGAATTGCTGCGCAGTGTGTAGTTTTATTGAAATAAAGTTTTATATTTTTGGAAGCGGCGTAGATATGGTCCCCCCATTTTTTATACTAAAAATCACTTGCTGCAGGAAGATGCATATGAGGTCTTAAGGCTTGCTTGAATTCTTTTGACAATAATAAGAATATAGATTTTAATGAATAAGATAGTAAAACTTTTATAAAAATAACAGGTGAAAAACTAAAAGATTTAAAAATAGAAGTAGGCTGAATTATGGGATTTATAGCTGAATTAAAGGACCTGGTAAAATCGGCAAAAGAAAGGGATCCGGCTGCTGTAAGCACTCTTGAGATTTTGCTTACTTATTCTGGGGTACATGCGGTAATAAATCACAGGATTGCTCACTGGCTTCACAAAAAAAGAGTACCCTTCCTTCCCCGCTGGATATCCCAGAGCAGTAAATTCTTTACCGGAATAGAGATCCACCCTGGAGCAAAAATAGGAAGAGGATTTTTTATAGACCATGGTATGGGGGTAGTAATTGGAGAAACTTCGGAAATCGGCGATAACGTCACTCTTTACCAGGGAGTGACTCTTGGGGGAACAGGGAAAGAAAAGGGAAAGCGCCATCCTACTATTGGTGATAACGTGGTTATATCTGCCGGAGCAAAAGTCCTGGGTTCTATTGTAATAGGAAAAAATGTAATAATCGGTGCAGGTGCAGTGGTGGTAAAATCCGTACCTGATAATTGCACCGTAGTCGGCGTTCCCGGTAGGATTGTGAAAATAGGCGGGGAAAAAGTACTGTCGGATGAATTTCATAGAATGCATTTACCCGACCCGGTAAGCGAGATTTTAAGTGATTGCTGCGCCAGAATAGAATTTCTGGAAAAGGAAATAAAGAAAACCCGGAAAAAGAAAAAATAATCGATGCCTGAATATCAGGAGGGAAGTATTGAGTTTAAAAATTTATAATACTTTACACCGTAAAAAAGAACTATTTAAATCGATAGAAGATAGGAAAGTCAGGATGTATGTCTGCGGTCCTACTGTTTATAACTATATTTCAGTCGGTAATTCAAGACCGGTAATTGTCTTTAATATGGTCAGGAATTATCTGGAGTTTTTGGGTTATAAAGTGGAATATGTACAGAATATTACAGATATTGAGGCTAAGATAATAAAAAAAGCAAATGAGGAAAGAGTCGACTATAAAGTGATAACTAACAGATATATCAAGGCTTTCCTGGATGATATTAAAAAACTGGAAATAGGTGGCTTTACCAAGATGCCCCTGGCAACAGAGATGATCCCGGAAATAATAAACATCATAAAAAAAATAATAGAAAATGGTTATGGTTATGTAGTAGACAGTAATGTTTATTTTGAAGTTGGTAAGTTCTCCGATTATGGGAAACTTTCGAGACAGAATATAACTGAGATGCGGAATACAGATGAAAATGATTCTGATAAAAGAAACAGTATTGATTTTGCTTTATGGAAAAAAGCCAAGGAAGGTGAGCCTTCATGGGACAGTCCGTGGGGTAATGGAAGACCCGGCTGGCATATTGAGTGTTCTGCTATGTCAACTACTCTGCTGGACAGGAATATTGATATTCACGGCGGCGGAATAGATCTTATATTTCCTCATCACGAAAATGAAATCGCGCAGTCCGAAGCTGCTTTTTTAAAAGAGGGAAGCTTTGTCAGGTATTGGATGCATAACGGTATGATAGAAGTGAAAGCGGGTAAGATGTCAAAGTCACAGGGATTGAAAAAAAATTGGGTATTAAAAAACCTGCTTAAAATACATTCTCCCGAGACTATCAAAATGTATATTCTTTCAACGCATTACAGAAGCCCTCTGGAATTCAGCATGAAAAAACTGGATGAAGCGGAGAAGGCTGTCGGAAGAATCACAAATACTATGGGAAATATTGAATTTTTAATAAAGCAGGCAGAAAAACTATCCGGTAATGAAACCGGAAAAGAAGAAGATGCTGGTATTATATCAAGGATTGGCTCCTTTACCGGGAGACTTGATGATGACTTTAAAAAGTCTATGGACGATGACTTTAATTCGGCTAAAGCAATAGGCGATATATTTGAATTCATAAAAAATATAAACGGCATTATTCAAAAACCGGATTTTAAAATAGCTACTTCCCTGAAGGGAAGTCTATATGGTGCATATGAAAAAATAGAAAAGCTGGGGAAAGTCCTGGGATTAATTTTTAAAAGTAAGATCCCGGAAATGAAGGAAAATATAAAAATTAAAACAAGGATCAAAAAAGATGAGATAGAAGAGCTGATAAGAGATAGAGAAACAGCCAGGGATAATAAAGATTTTAAAAAAGCTGATAAAATAAGGGATTACCTGTATGGTAAAGGTATAATCCTTGAGGATAGAAAAGAAGGCACCATCTGGAAGCTTAAATAAGAGTTTAAAAGACAAAAATGAGTAAAAAGACAGATAATGAGTATCTGTACGGAATAAATTCTATTTTTTCACTGATCACCAAAAACGCAGGCAGAAGAAAAATATATGAGGTTTTCCTTAACGGGAGTAAAAAAAAGGGCTTAAGAATACAGAATATTATTACGGAAGCCAGAAACAGAAATATAGAGATTATTGAAGTTAAACCGGACCGGCTTGATAGCCTTTCTTTTGAAAATGCCAGCTCCCAGGGCATATATGCCAGGGTATCTCCATATAACTATTGTGATCTTGAACAATACTTAGATAAGGAAAATCACAGTAAAGGAAGGCTGGTTATCCTGGACGGATTGACTGACGTGGGAAATTTTGGTTCAATAATAAGGAATTGCGCTGCATTTAATTCTGAAGGAATAATCATAACCAAAAGAAGAAGCGTTTCTATAAATGAGAAGCTAAGCAGTATTTCTGCCGGGGCTCTGGAAGAAATAAAGGTGTTTAGAGTAGTAAATATTGTAAGGGCAATAAAGCAATTAAAAGAAAGAGGATTCTGGGTTTACGGTACCACGCTGGATATAACTCCCCAAGTAAAATATTTAAATGACATTGATTTTACCTTTCCCATGGCGCTTGTTTTTGGAAGTGAAGACAAAGGAATAAGCAGGCTGGCCAGAGTCAATTGTGATACTATGGTCTCAATAAGGCTAAGTGGTACCATGCAATCGCTGAATGTTTCAGTAGCAAGTGGAATTATTTTATACAGAATACAGGAGCAAATTGAAAGAGAACACCGGCAGTAAAGATTTACTGATAGTAGACGGATATAATTTCATATTTAGATTTTTTAAGTCTGAGGGACTGAGTAATGAAAGCCTGAGCTATTTAAGAGAAAAGCTGATAGAAGATCTGATCTGGTATAAAAGTCAGAAGGATTGTGATGTAACAGTTGTTTTTGATGCCAGAAAAGGCAATAAGACCGGCATAACTACCCAGACCATAGATGAGGTAAAAGTCATCTTTTCCAGAAGGGGCAGGACAGCAGACGATTTTATTGAGGGGCTGATAAGCAAGAAGTCCGATTATAGAAGGATATTTGTAGTAACATCTGACTATCTACAGCAGAAGGTCATTTTCAGGAAAAATGTATATCGAAAATCGACCAGGGAATTTAATCTTGAGATCAAAAATTATAAGGATAAGGTAAGGGAAGACATAAAAAAAATGAAGGAGGGCTCTGAAAGAGCATTTTTTTCTTTTGAAAGAAGGTTGAACAGTAAAGTAAGAAAAAAACTTTTGGAACTGCGTGAGAAGTAAGATTAAATGACCACACCAAAAAAAATACTTTTAATTTTGACCACAGCTGCGCTTTTTATTCTTTATGGCTGTGGTTTGTATTACTATGATAATCATGAAGAAATTAATAAAGGTGAATCCGGAAGTTCATATAAAGATGATAATTTGACGGTAAAAGAAGTACTGGATGGAGATACTATAGTCCTTTCAGACAGCCGGAGGGTAAGATTAATAGGAATCAACACTCCCGAGCAGGGGATGTATTTTTTTGATGAAGCCAGAGAAGTCCTTGAGGCAATGGTTCTGGGTAAAGAGGTAATTTTAAAAAAAGACATATCCGAAGTGGATATATACGGCCGGCTGCTGAGATATATATTTGTGGGAGATTTATTTGTAAACCTTGAAATGGTAAAAAGGGGATTTGCTAATGCCTATACCTGTCCTCCTGATGTCAGATATACTGAAGAATTCCTGAAGGCAGAGCGGACTGCAAGGTCAAATAATCTGGGTTTATGGCAGAAATCAAAAATCGGTTTGGTAAAAATTGATTTGAATTACGATACAGATGGTAATGATAATCTAAATTTAAATGATGAGTATATAGCCATAAAAAATACCGGATGTGATCCGGTTAATATTTACGGCTGGACTGTAAAAGACAGCGCGACCAATATTTATGAGTTTGGAAGTTATATTCTAAGACCTGATTCTGCTGTTTATCTTTTTACAGGAAGCGGCGAGGACGGGGAAGGTGAATTCTACTGGAAGAGTTCAAAACCTGTATGGAATAATGACCATGATACGCTGTACCTAAGAGACAGGGAAGGCCTGCTGATAGAGATATATAATTATTAAATTTTTTTGTTATTTATTTCTTCTTCAATGAAATGGGTGTGGATGTTTCCCGCTATGAAGTTTTTGTTCTTTATGATCTTTTTATAAAAGGGTATGGTAGTCTTGATCCCTTCTACTCTGAATTCTTCAAGCGCTCTGTTTGATCTGCATATTGCCTGCTTTCTGGTACTGCTCCAGACCACAAGTTTTGCTATAAGAGAATCATAGAAAGGTGAAACCTCACAATTTGAGCTTATAAAAGTGTCAACTCTTACGCCAGGTCCTCCGGGCAGGTAACTTTCCGTTATCCTTCCGGGACAGGGTTTGAAATCATCATCAGGATCTTCTGCATTGATCCTGAACTCTATTGCATGTCCCCGGGGCTTATAATCTTCTCTTATATTTTTGATTTTCTGGCCGGAAGCAATCTTTATCTGTTCTTTTATCAGGTCAATACCGGTAACCATTTCTGTTACCGGGTGCTCTACCTGGATACGGGTATTTATTTCAATGAAATAGAAATGTCCTTTTTCATCCATTAGGAATTCTATTGTCCCAAGGTTTTTATAATTAACAGCCCTGGCAGCTCTTACTGCGAATTCCCGCATCAGACTGATTATTTTTGGAGGCAGGTTTACTGCAGGAGCCTCCTCTATAAGTTTCTGGTGTCTTCTTTGAATGGAGCATTCTCTTTCTCCCACACATATTACATGTCCGTAGTTATCGGCGATTATCTGAAATTCAATGTGTCTTGGTTTTGGTATATATTTTTCAAGGTAGACTTCGCCTATCCCGAAAGAAGATTCGGATTCGGATTTTGCTAGTGGGAAGTAAGAAGCCAGGTCTCTCTTGTCACTGCAGATCCTCATGCCCTTTCCCCCACCACCGAAGGAAGCCTTTATAATCACAGGATAGCCTAGGCGCTTTCCGAGTTTTAATGCTGCTCTTATATTAGTCATATTGCCTGAAGACCCTGGGATCACCGGTATTTTGTTTTTTTTCATGACTTCTATGGCCTTGGATTTATTTCCTGCAAGTGAAATTGCTTCAGCCGGAGGTCCAATAAAAGTAAAATTATTCTGTTTGCAGGTATCTACAAATTCGGGATTTTCCGCAAGAAATCCATACCCGGGGTGAATTGCATCACATGCAGTATTTTGAGCTGCGCTTATTATATTATTAATATTAAGGTAGCTTTTAGCCGGTTGAGGAGGTCCTATACAGATACTCTTATCAGAAAGTCTGGTATGAATGGAATCCCTGTCTGCTGTGGAGTAAACTGAAACACTTTCAATCCCTAATTCCCTGCAGGCCCTTATTATTCTTAATGCAATTTCTCCTCTATTAGCAATGAGAACTCTTTTAAACATATGACTATTTTTTATCTTTCTTTAAAATCATTAATACTTGATCAAATTCCACAGTATCTTCATTGGAAACCAGGATGTCTTTTATCTCGCCGTCATATTCGGATTGGACTTTATTCATCAGTTTCATTGCTTCTATTATAAAGAGGGTATCTCCCTTCTTGACTTTATCACCAACATTTACAAACGCGGGCGAGTCCATGCTGGATGATGCATAAAATGTTCCCACGATAGGGGATTTGATTTCTACAATGTCTGAAGGTTTTTTCTCTGTTGGTTGCGTTGCCTTTTCTTTAGCGGTACTTTTTACCTTTGAACTATATTTTGGGTTATTTATGGAAATTTTTACGCCCTCTACTTCAAGTTTGATTTCTTCTATGTTACTGTTTTCGACCATGCTGGTTATTTCTCTTAATTTCCCGGTGTCTAAATTCCCAAGTCTGGCCATAGGATCGACTCCGATTCTCTTACCGCTAAACCCGGAACCGGTAAAATACAGGTTTTTCTCAGCTGCAGTTTTTTTCTTACCGTCTTTTTTCTCTTCAAGAAGCCTTTTGGTCTTTTCAGGGAAGAAACAATAACTTAAAATATCAGTTTCTTTATCAGAAAGGCCTTTTAACTCGTTTTTACACTGCTCATAAATATCTTCAACTTCTATGCTTGCCTGACTGTTTTCTTCATTTGAACTATCTTCAAGTTTTTCAAGGATTTTTTTATCAACTTTTCTGGGCAGTTTGCCGAAGTAACCCCATATGAGTTTTTTTATTTCATCACAAAAGATATCCCACCTATGATCGGAGATTACTGTGTTTAATATTGCCTGGCTTCCGATGATCTGGCCTATGGGAGTGGAAAGTGAAGGGCTGCCTATTTCACTTTTTATATTAAAAACTTCCTCCAATACGGAATCCACTTCCTTGGTCTCACCGATTTCCTGCAGTTGGTGATAGATACTTGAAATTAGCCATTTTGGGAGCAGGTTTTTATTGGCATCGCTTAGAATGAATTTGGTGGAATACAGGTCCTGCTTTATATGAGGGTAGATATATTTCTTTATGTTTTCACCTAACTGGACGACTTTTGAATAATCCAGGTCATGTGAGGTTTTTGTATTTTTTAGACTCAGGATATATGAAAAGACTGTGGAGTTGTAGTTGTTATAAGAAGACGGCAGTAGACTTAGATCCACTCCACTGCAACCATTGCTGCAGGCTTCAAAATAATTCAGTATTTGAAGCCCTCTGAGGTCCGATGCGCTGAAAAATTTTGGTATCTTGATTTCACTGCTCAGGCCTGCAAAAAGCTGGGATGCTTTTTGAGGGAGCATCGTTGACTCAACATCTTTTATGCATATACTGTTGCATCCGTACTTTTTTAGTTCTTTTGAAATCTTTAGGTAGAAATTAATGTTTTGAAGGTCATCATATATTATAGTTCCCTGGCAACTGGCGCCGTTTTCAACTACTGTGGTTACAGTAAACTTTAAATTCTCAAGATCGTTTAGTGAATCATATACCCTGAATATGTCGATTCCGTTTTTTACACACTGTTTTACAAATATTTTTATGATATTTTTTGAATAAACCTCGGGTCCTCCTAAATTTTTTGCCCCGATCAGTATCTGGAGAGGAATGGAGGGGATTTTATTTTTAATATAAGAGATAAGCTCCAGTGCTGTAAGATTAAGATTGCTTTCAAGTACTCTTTCAAAACTTGATCCGCCCAGTATTTCCAGACTCTCATATTTTGTGCCGTTAAAGCAGCCGAGGATTTTATTAAAAACCCTTGCATCTATATATTCCAGTTCCGTGTTTTGAAATATGTCTCGTATGGTAATGTCGTTTATTTTAATATTACTCATTTTTTGATTTTGTTGAGATTTACAAGAACTACAGCTGTAATGACCTTAACCAAATCTATGATAAGAAAAGGCTGAGTTCCCAATTTCCAGGTCATTATTAGTACAGATGAAATTGATTGCGTGCTGTTTATTCTGTACAGATAGCTGAATAGATAGGCGAAACCGAAAAGATGGATCAGTGCCACTCCTGCAAGGCAGGAAATAAAACAGAAAGATAAATCGCTCAGGGAATAATCGACTTTTTTACTTAAGTTTTCATATATGTATCCTGTAATGAATGCAGCAGCTACAAATCCTACGACATAACCGACTGTAGGGCCGGTCAGAAATAGGGCTGCGTTTTTAAAACCGCTGAATACAGGAAGTCCCATAAGGCCCATAAGTATATATAAAGTCTGACTGGCAAGTGCCCACCTGCTGCCTAAAAAGAGGCCGGAAAAAATAACAGTTAATACCTGGGTAGTTATAGGGACCGGTGTAAAGGGTAAGTATATAAAAGAATTTGCTGAAATTACCATTAGAAAGGCAAAGATCAAAGTAAATAACAGATTAATGGCCATGCTGCGGCTGTAAGTCTTTACTCCTGCTTTTGTGTTATCTACTGTCCTGGTATTATTTATATTCATAAAGAATTGTTATTAAAATTTATTTTTTAAAAATGTATATAAAAGCTTTAAAGTCATTTAGGTAAGACGCTCCTGTATTTATAAAGTTTCACAGCAAATCTTTACTTAAAAACCTGTTAAGGACCTAAATAGTGAAACTATTGGATTATACCCCCGTCTTTTTATAAAACTGGTACTATAAATTAATTACAATCGGGGGATCTATGAAATATCTTTTAACTGAAGAACAAAAGATGATAGTGGACATCTGCCGCCAGATAGTGGATGAGAGAATAGTTTCTGTAAGAGCGGAAATGGATGAGAAAGCGATATTCCCTGGGGAGATAATAAAGGAAATAGCAAAAAGCGACCTTTTCAGATTATTCGTGCCCGAAGAATTCGGAGGCATGGGCACAGGTATTTTTGAGATATGCCTTGCTACTGAAGAATTAAGCAGGGGTGACCTGAGTGTGGCTACTACTTATGCAGCATCCGGCCTTGGTGCTATACCAATAATGATTTCCGGGAGTGTTGAACAGAAAAAGAAATACCTGCCGCAGCTTGCCAGTGGAGAGAAGCTTGCAGCTTTTGGGCTGACGGAGGCAGAAGCAGGAAGTGATGTCGGCAATATAAGGACCACGGCTTTAAAAGAAAAAGATTTTTATCTCTTGAACGGTACCAAACAGTGGATAACTAACGGCGGGGAAGCTGATATTTATGTTATTTTTGCCATGACCGATCCTAAAAAGGGAATAAGGGGTGCGAGTGCTATTATAGTAGAAAAAGGGACCCCCGGTTTCGAATTTGGGAAAAAAGAAGATAAACTGGGAATAAGAGCTTCTGCCACAAGAGAGCTTATTTTTACCGATTGCAGGATACCGGAAGAGAACATACTGGATAAAGAGGGAATGGGTTTTATAATAGCCATGAAGACTTTTGACCAGTCCAGACCTGTAGTGGGTGCTCAGGCGGTAGGAGTTGCACAGGCAGCACTTGAAGAGGCTCTGGGTTACTCAAAAGTAAGAAAACAGTTTGGTACTCACATATCTTCTTTTCAGGCAATACAGCACATGCTGGCAGACATGGCCATAAATATAGAGGCTGCAAGAGCCCTTGTTTATCATGCTGCAAGGGTGATCGACAGTGGAGAAAAAAATATTTCAAGACTTTCTTCAATGTCAAAAATATTTGCATCCGATATGGCCATCAAGGTAACCAGTGATGCCATCCAGATATTTGGAGGATATGGTTTTATGAAAGAATATCCCTTAGAGAAGATGATGAGGGATGCAAAAATCACTCAGATCTATGAAGGCACCAATCAGATACTTAGAAATATAATTGCACTTGATATGATCAAAAGGGGAGTAATTTAAGGAAAGTTCGGGAAGGGTGATCTAAATAAAAATCGTAGTATGTATAAAACAGGTACCTGGTACCACAGAGATAAGAATCGATCCCAAAACAAATACCCTGGTAAGGGAAGGGGTAGAGAACATAATAAATCCTTTTGATACTTATGCGATAGAAGAAGGAGTGAGAATAAAGGAGAGGTTTGACAGCGATGAGGTGGAGGTAATAGCTATGACTATGGGTCCACCTCAGTCTGAGGAAATATTGAGGGAAGCTGTATCAGTGGGTGCTGATAGGGCAATACTTATTTCTGACAGGGTATTTGCCGGAGCTGATACCTGGGCTACTTCCACTACTCTGGCCAGGGCCATTGATAAGATAGAAGAATGCCACCTGGTCATACTTGGAAAGCAGACTCTTGATGGAGATACGGGCCAGGTCGGACCTGAACTTGCACACAGGCTTAATATGCCTTTTATAGGATATGCCAGCAGTATACCTGAGATCAGCAGGAATAAAATGAAGGTAAAGCGGCTTATGGAAGATAGATATGAGACTTTTGAGATAAATCTGCCTGCTGCAATATCTGTAGTAAAAGACATCAATACCCCAAGAGTACCTTCTCTGCGTGGAAAAATGAAAGCAAAAAACCTGCAAATACCTGTATGGGATGCAGCCCAGTTGGGAACAAAGGAAGATGAAGTAGGTCTTTCCGGGTCTTATACCCAGGTGGTAAAGATCTTTACCCCTGATATAAAGCACGAGATAAGGATACTTGAAGGCAGTACTGGGGAGCAGGTAGAACAGCTTTACAAAGAGCTTAAAGAATTAAATGTGATTTAGGATAGAAACTACTTTTTATGGAAATTAGGGTAAACGAGAAAACATGCACCGGATGCGGCCTCTGCAAAAAAGCCTGTATCTATGATGCTGTTGAAATAATAGACGGCACAGCAGTGATTAATGAAAATTGCGTGTTCTGTGGAGCCTGTATCGATGTCTGTAAATTTGATTCTATAGAGATTTCAGGTCTTGCTGAAGAAAAAAAAGATTTTTCAGATTACAGCGGAGTATGCGTATATCTTGAAGCAAGCGGCGGCAGGATAGTGGATGTAGGTCTTGAGCTTGTCAGTGAAGGCAAAAAACTTGCCGATCAGTTGAAAGTCCAGTTATCCGCAGTTGCTATAGGAAGCGGTATTAAAGAAAGTGCGCAGGAGGCATTCAAATACGGGCTGGAAAGGCTGTATCTTCTGGATAGTCCTGTTTTTTCTCAGAATTTAGATGATATTTATGCCAAAGCTTTGGTGCAGATAATAGCCAGATATAAGCCTGAAATATTTCTTGCAGGAGCAACTTGGTTTGGAAGGACCCTTATTCCAAAAGTAGCTGCCGTATTAAAAACCGGTCTTACCGCTGATTGTACCAGGCTGGAAATAGATAAAGAAAAGAAGATACTTCTCCAGACCAGACCGACTTTTGGCGGTAACATTCTGGCGACTATTATCACAAGGAACGCAAGACCACAGATGGCAACAGTAAGACCTCATGTAATGGAGAAGAAGAAGATTGAAGAAAGCGGAGAAGATTACGGGGAAAGAATAGAATACATAGATATTGATGAGTCTAAGTTTAAGACTAAATACAAGCTTATCGGAACGGAAAAAGAGCAGGATGGAAATATAAATATTACTGATTATGATGTGGTTGTTTCCGGCGGCAGGGGATTAGGAGGTAGCGAAAAATTCTCCATGCTGGCCGAACTTGCGGATCTGCTGGGAGGAGTAGTGGGAGCATCAAGGGCAGCAGTTGATTCGGGCTGGATATCCTACCCGCATCAGGTAGGTCAGACAGGAAAAACTGTTAATCCCAAGCTGTATATTGCCTGTGGAATATCAGGAGCGATCCAGCATCTTGCCGGTATGCAGACGTCGGATATAATAATTGCTATAAACAAAGACCCAAGTGCGCCCATTTTTAAGGCTGCCAATTACGGCATTGTTGGAGATATTTTTGAAGTAGTCCCTATGCTGATAAAGAGGATAACCAGCGGAAAGCCGCTGGTATAAAACTTATTCTTTACCGCCTGATCCATCCTTAATAGCAGTTATCATCTGGATATTTTCTACATTTAAAAAAACAATATCATATTTACCGCTGATATTTACGCTGTCTTTTATTCCCTTTTCAAGAGGATACACTGTAGTATCTGTTACCGGAATGAATTTGTTAGACTGGGACCTTATAAAATCTATGATTCTGCTACCCGGCATAATATGTATATGACCGATCACTATAGAAGAGTTAGTCTTTATCTTAACATTTATTTCTTCTTTTGATACTTCTAATGACATGCTACAAATATACCATGATTAATTAAAAAATTTAACATATTGTTTGGTAAATTTAAAATTCTTGATTTTGGTTTGATATTGCTAAATATGGATTTGCTTATTGATGGATGTATTTAACATTATATTATTTTATGTTATATTAATTCAAATCAATAAAAATTTATATCAGGTTGGAAATGAAAGAAAACAAAAAATCAGATGTCAATGAATCAGATATGATGAATGCTCTTATGGATTACATCACTGACAGTATATATTTCAAAGATCTGAAAAGCAGATGTATCAGAATCAATAAAGATTGTGCAAGAAAATTTAGGATTAAAGATCCAGATGATGCAATAGGAAAAACCGATTTTGATTTCTTTTCCAAAGAACATGCGAGGCAGGCTTATAAAGATGAACAGCGTATAATTGAGACAAAAAAACCCATTGTAAATATTGAAGAAAAGGAAACCTGGCAGGGGAAAGAGGATAGGTGGGTATCAACGACAAAGATGCCCTTTTACAATAAAAAGGGTGAGATAATAGGGACTTTTGGTATATCCAGAGATATAACAGAAAAGAAAAAGACAGAAGAGGAAATCAAAGAAAGCAGATCTAAAATTGAGGCGATCCTTCATTCTACCCTGGACGGTATTTATGCAACTGATAAGCAGGGAAAGATTTTAATGTATAATAACAGGTTCCTATCACTATGGAAAATCTCAAAAGGACTTATTAAGCCAGAAGCAGATGATAAAATACTGGATATTATTAATGATCAAGTTGCAGACCAGAAAAAATTCCTAAAAAGGATCCAAGAACTTTATGATTCAGAAGAGGACAGAGTTGATATTATTGTGCTAAAAGATGGAAGATTTTTTGAGCGCTCATCAGCTCCTCTAAAGAGGGATGATAAAGTAATAGGAAGAGTATGGACTTTCAGGGATATAACCGAACAGAAGAGGGCGGAAGAGAAAATATGGTATCTTTCTTTTCATGATAAATTAACCGGGCTTTATAACCGTGCTTTTTTTGAAGAGGAACTAAAAAGACTTAATACAAAGCGGCAGCTGCCCTTAAGTATTATTTTTTGCGATCTAAACGGATTAAAAGAAATGAATGATAATTTTGGCTACGAAAGGGGAGATCTGCTGCTCCGAAAATTTGCAGATGTATTGAAAAGCTGCTTCAGGAACGAGGATGTGGTGGTAAGATGGGGCGGTGATGAATTTATTATGGTTTTACCAAATACAGATGAAATAGATGTAGAAAATGTTACAAAAAGGATACGGGGGAAATGCCAGCAGAACAGTAAACCTAATCTGCTGATGAGTGCTGCTATCGGGTCTGCCATAAAAACCAAGGAATCGCAGAATATTGATCTAGTAGTAAATAACGCTGAAAAAAGAATGATTGCTAATAAAAGAGATATGAAAGACGTAAGGTAAACCTCTTTTTAATCAGCTAAATTTAAGTTTCTTTTCTATTTTTTTAAATATAGTCTTAAAATCTTTTGTCCGCGAGTAATATTCATAATCTGTTTCAAAATCAAACAGTATTTTTGACAGGAGAGTTTCTCTTTCTACATCTCTACCCAGTATTATTTTAATTGATGTTGATTTTCCGCTGTAGGAGGCAAAATCACCTTTAATCAGATTTGCATTTAAACCTATACCTATAATTAAATAAGTTATATCTGCGATTTTTTCAACTTCGGTTAGAATTCCGCCCAACTTTAGTTTTTTATGGTATATATCATTAGGCCATTTTATAGCTGCATTTATGCCATAATCTCTATCCAGTATATTTACTATTGAATATGCTGCAATTAATGTGACCTCCATGAGGTCTTTTGATTCAAGGATGGTTTCAAATATTATGGTAAACCAGAGCCCACCCAAAGGTGATATCCATTCTCTTTCCAATCTGCCCCTTCCTTTTTTTTGAGTCTCAGCCAGCACGACTGTTCCCTCCAGGCTATCACTTAGGTTTTCTCCTCTTTTTCTTATAAGTTCAGAAGCGTAACTATTGGTGGAGTCGGTTTTATCTAAATAAATAAGTTTTTTTCCAATATAATCGGTTGTAAGAGATTTATAATATTTATCTAAAATAAAATTTTTCATATGCAGACCGGAGTTTATTTTAAAATTTTATTATTTTAAATTGTATTACAAATAAGGTTTAAAAAGAAAGTCTTTATATGAAACTATAAAAGTATAGCTCCGTCTATCTTAAAGCTACAGAATTCTATTTTCTACCATTAAGTTTTTAATAGGAAAGGATTATAATTATGAAAGAGATGGGCAGAGAAGATATTGAAAATATTATTCCTCACAGGGAGCCCTTTCTTTTAATCGATAAAGTTATAGATACTGAACCTGCAAAAAGGATTAAGGCTATAAAATATGTCAGGCGGGAGGAATATTATTTCAAGGGTCATTTTCCTTCTGACCCCATTATGCCCGGAGTCCTGATAGTAGAGGCTATTGCCCAGGCAGGAGCGGTTTCATTACTTATGCTGCCTGAGAATAAGGGTAAATTAGTATTGTTTGCAGGTATAGATAAAGCAAGATTTAAAAAAATAGTAAGACCCGGTGATGAGCTGGTAATAGAGGTAGAAATGGAAAATTTCAGAAGAAACATTGGAAAGGCAAAAGGCAGAGCTATGGTTGGTGGTGATATTGCCTGTACCGTAGATATAATGTTTGCTCTGGATTAGAAAGGTTTTTCAATTGGATTATAGAAGAAATAAAAATACTAAAAATATGAATGAAATTGCCTTAATGTTTCCCGGTCAGGGTTCTCAGTACGCGACTATGGGAATAGATTTTCTGGAAGCCAACAGCGAATACAAAAAATATTTTGAGGTTTCAAGTGAGGTCATGGGAAAGGATATAATAAAGATCATTAAAGGTAAAAACAGTAAGAATTTACTTAATAATACCAGGTTTAGTCAAATCTCTATTTATTGTCTGAGTTGTGCTTTAAATGATTATATAATGCAGGAACTTTCTTTAAATAAAACTCTTATCGGTACTGTATTGGGACACAGCCTTGGAGAGTACAGTGCGCTTTACAGTAGCGGAGCTTACAGCTTTGAACAGGGGGCAGAGCTGGTCGGATACAGGGGTAAATGTATGTGCCAGGCCAATCGTAGTATAAAAGGAATGATGGTTGCTGTTTTGGGAGCGCAGATAGGTTTTATTGAAGATGTTTTAAAAGATTTTAAGGGAAGTGTTTTTATTGCCAATTATAATGATTACTCACAGATTATAATAAGCGGATATAAAGATGCAGTTAAAGATGCGATAAAAAGTCTAAAAGAAAGAGGAATAAAAAGAATAATACCCCTTAAAGTAAGTGTAGCATCACACTGCCCACTGATGAAGGAAGTCTCAGATAAGCTGAGGACGTTTATTGATAAGAATATAGAAATTATGGATTTGAGTCTTCCTTTCTTTTCAACTACCGAGGTAGCTTATAGAAATAGACACGACATCGCAAAAGTTTTAACCTGCCAGCTGACAGATTCCATAAGATGGGTGGATAGTATAGAGTATCTACTTAATATGAATATGGGCATTTTTATAGAAGTCGGTCCTGGGAAGGTCTTATCAGGTCTGGTCAAAAGGATAGCTGGGGTAAAAGGCAGGGAAGTTTTAATATTAAATACTGATAAAATGGAGGACATTGAGAATCTGAAGAGGTCACTTAGGAAAGAAGGAATAATTAGTGAAGCTTAAGGATAAAGTTGCTGTAGTAACAGGCGGCGCCAGGGGTATAGGAAGAGAGATAAGTGGTACTTTTCTTAAAGAAGGTGCTGTAGTATATATTTTTGATGTTGACCGCGGGCAAGGGGATAAGACTGTAAGAGAATTTAAATCAGTTTACGGTAAAAATAAAATAAACTTTTTGGAAGTAGACATCACCAATGAAGAAAACGTAGAGAGTTCCATAGAAAAAATCATAGGTATAGAAGAGGGAATTGATATTCTTGTCAACAATGCAGGGATCACAAGGGATAATCTAATACTTCGAATGAGTCTTGAGGATTGGCAAAAAGTAATTGATATAAATCTGACGGGAGCCTTTATATGTTCTAAATATGTAGTTAAGAACATGGTCAAGAAAAGGAGTGGAAAAATAATAAATATATCTTCAATAGTAGGTGTCCACGGTAATGCAGGTCAAAGTAATTACTCATCATCAAAAGCAGGGATAATAGGGCTTACCAAGACTCTGGCAAGAGAACTTGCAGGTAGAAACATCCTGGTAAATACTATTGCACCGGGTTATATAGAAACTGAGATGACTGAAAGGCTGAGTGATAAAGTAAAGGAAAAATTGATGGAGCAAATTCCTATAAGAAGGCTTGGAAGTGTAAAAGATGTAGCAAAGACCGTACTTTTTTTAGCCAGCGATGACTCAAATTATATAACCGGTACTGTGATAAGTTTAGACGGCGGGATGGGTATTTAATACAAAAGACAGCGTTTTTATATAAGAGAATAATCAATGAAGCAAAAAAATAGATGCAGAAGAGTAGTTGTAACCGGATTAGGAGTGATGTCGGCATTAGGGCTTGAAGTCGGCAAGTTCTGGGCAAATCTGCTATCAGGGAAATCAGGTATAAGCAGAATTGACAGATTTGATGTTGAAAAGATAAGTTCAAAAATAGCCTCACAGGTAAGGGATTTTAAACCTGAAGATTATTTTGATTTAAAACAGGCAAAAAGAATGGACAGATTTGCTCAATTTGCAGTTGCCGCGTCCTTGGATGCTATAAAAGAAAGTGGTCTTAAGATCAATTCTGGAAATGAACACGAAGTAGGGGTTTATATAGGCAGTGGAGTGGGCGGACTTATGACACTGGAGATACAACATGAGAGGCTTCTGACTAAAGGTGCAGATAGAGTGAGTCCTTTCCTTATTCCTATGATGATATGTAATATGGCATCCGCTCAGGTTTCTATAATGTGTAGAGCTAAAGGACCGATAGGCGCTTCTACTACAGCATGTGCTGCAGGTTCTAACGCCATAGGCGATGCCTTTGAAATAATAAAAAGGGGCGACGCAGAGGTTATGATTGCTGGCGGAAGCGAAGCGGCTGTTACTCCGATAGGGATGGCAGGATTTTCCAATATGCAGGCTCTTTCTACCAGAAATGATGAGCCCGAGAAAGCTTCTAGGCCTTTTGACCGGGACAGAGATGGTTTTGTAATGGGAGAGGGCTGCGGTATACTGATCTTAGAGGAGCTCTCACATGCTTTGAAAAGAAATGCAGCAGTATATTGCGAAATATTTGGATACGGACTTTCGGGAGAAGCCTATCATATAACTGCTCTTGAAGAATCAGGCGCAAATGTGGCAAGGTGTTTAAGAAATTGTTTGGATGAAGGGGATGTAGCCCTGGAAGAAGTGGATCATATTAATGCTCATGGGACGTCAACTCCTCTAAATGATGTTATTGAAAGTAATGCAATTAAAAGATGTTTTGGTAAATATGCATATAATATCAATATAAATTCAACCAAATCAATGACCGGGCACTGCCTGGGCGCATCAGGTGCAATTGAAGCTATAGCTTCAATAATGGCTCTAAAAAATAATGTAATCCCCCCTACTATAAATCTTGACAATCCGGATGAGCAGTGTGATTTAAATTATACTGCAAAGGTGAGCCAGAAAAGGGAAATTGGAGTCGCGCTTTCCAATTCAATGGGGTTCGGGGGTCATAACGTTACTCTGGGATTTAAAAAGTATCTATAGCTGGGAAGGCAAATGAAAAAGGTCAAATGCGGTAACTGCAGCAAGAATATTGAAAATGAAATTTTTATATTAAATTATTGGGTATGTCCATACTGCAATTATCATCACTATGTAAATACCAGAGACAGGCTTCAGATCACAATAGATGAAAACAGTTTTACCGAGCTGGGTAAGAATATTAATTCGGTTGATTTTTTAAACTTTTATGATCTTAAATCCTACAGCGTAAGATTAAGAGATGCCAAACTCAAAACCAGCCTTACAGAAGCGATCCTAACCGGTGAGGTAAAAATAGATGGACATGATGTTGCTCTGGGTATCATGGATTTTAGTTTTATGGGTGGAAGTATGGGCAGTGTGGTAGGAGAGAAGATCAGACTTTTATCCGACTGCTGTATTGAAAAGAGAATTCCTCTGATCATATTCTGTACATCCGGAGGAGCCCGGATGCAGGAAGGAATAGTGTCTTTGATGCAAATGGCTAAGACAGTTTCAAGCATCAACAGGGTAAGAGAAAATAAAATCCTCTTTATTACAGTTATTACTAATCCCACTTCTGGAGGTGTAAGCGCTAGTTTTGCAACTATCGCGGATATCATAATTGCAGAGCCTAATACACTTTTTTGTTTTGCGGGGCCGAGAGTTGTGAAACAGACCATAAAAAAGAACCTTCCTTCTGATTTTGGAAACTCAGAAAGGAATTTAAAGAACGGGCAGGTCGACATGATTATAAATAGAGTTGAACTAAAGGGAACGCTTGCTAAATTGTTAAGGTTATTTAAGGATTAAAATGGATTTAAAAAAGTTAGAAGATATTCCAAAAAATTATCTTAAAGAGATCTTACAATCATTATCAAAGCTGGAAAAATTAAAAAAGGTTCCTTTTTTCAGCGGTATACATTTTAAGGATGCAGAAAGGGATCTTACCAGAAAAATCGAGAATTATAAAAAAGTGGAAAGAGATGCCAGAAGGGTGTGGAAAATTGTCGAGCTTTCAAGAGTTGAAGGAAGACCTCAATGTCTGGATTATATAAATGGTATTTTTGAAGATTTCGTGAAGCTCTCCGGTGATAGATTGACCGGTGAGGACAAGTCTATTGTCGCAGGACTTGGCAAACTTGATGGTAGAACTGTTGCTGTTATTGGCCATCAAAAGGGTAAGGATATAAAGGAAAAGCTGGAGTATAACTTTGGCATGAGTATACCTCAGGGTTATAGAAAATCACAGAGAATTATGAGACTGGCTGAAAGGTTTGGTTTCCCAATAGTCACTTTTATAGATACACCGGGGGCTTATCCTGATCTTGAGGCAGAAGACAATGGACAGGCAAGCGCTATTGCAAATAGTATTTTACTTATGTTCGAAGTAAAAGTCCCTATAATTGCGGTCTTGATCGGTGAAGGTGGAAGTGGTGGAGCACTGGCTCTGGCAGTCGGGAATGAAGTAGCGATGCTTGAAAATTCTACTTATTCAGTTATTTCACCTGAAGGGTGCGCAGCTATCCTGTGGAAGGATCCTTCCGGTACAAAACTGGCGGCAAGAGAGCTTAAGCTGACTTCGAGAGACCTGCTCAGCCTTAAAGTTATAGACAGGATAATCCACGAGCCTATGGGCGGTGCACAAAATGCACCCAGGAGGATGGTAAGAATTGTAAGGAGATATTTAATAGGTGCCATGGAAAGATATAAGAAGTTTTCCGGCGATGAATTAAAATCCAAAAGAGCAGAGAAATTTGAGAGAATGGGGTTTTTTAACCTGGAATAGACATTTTTAATTACCCACAAACAGTATTATTTTTGAATCCGTAGGAATATAAGTATCAGCTTCAGGGCTTTGCCCTAAAATTAAATCTTTCTGTACTGCATAATCCGTATCTATGTAACTTATTTCATAGCGGATATTTCGTGAGTCAAGTATGTTCCTGGCCTGATTTAAACTCAGCTGTATGAGATCCGGGACCTGTATTAGTGGTTCATTGGTAGAAATCACCAGTTCTACCAAGGTTTTTACTTCCACTTCGGAGCCGGGGGGCGGTATTACTTCAATGACCTTTCCCGGTTCGTCTATGGTATCTGTACAAGGGGCTTTACTATCTTTTAACAAAAGGTCAAGAGACTTTAAGTAATTTGAGGCATAAATATAATTCTGGCCGATAATATTGGGTATAATGACAATTTTATTACCTTCGCTTATGGTTATATCAACTGCTCCGCCCGGATCGATTTTTTCATTGTACACGGGCTTCTGGCTTATAATAAGATTTTTTTCAAATGTACTGCTGTATGTTTTAGAAATCTCTCCACTGGTAAGTCCGAAGTCTTCAAGTACCTCTGAAGCTTCCTCCAGAGTAAGGCCTATCAGGTTCGGAGTCAATATATATGTAATTTCCTGACCCTTGCTTATTATTACCTCAACATCACTGCCGGCTGCAATATTTTCTCCTGGATCCGGGATCTGTTCTATAATAAATCCTGATGGAATTTCGGGGTCATAGATCTCATCCTTTATTATAAGATTAAGATTAAACAGCTTGATTATATCTTCTGCATTTTCTGCTGATATATTTTCAATAGGCGGGACTGTGACTGAATTACTAGCAGCTGTTCTTAAATTATAGTATTTAAAACTGTAAAATATGAACAGGGTCAGAAAGACAGTCATAAAAACTGCCATAAGGATTGCAGCTAAATTTGATCTTGCTTTTTTTATAAATATACTGGTTTTGCTTGTTCTTTGATTACCGGTAGCAAAACTTAAATTCTTGCCTGTCGGATACTTCTTAAGGTCATCTGCCAGCTCCTTTACCGTAGAGTAACGCGCCTGCGGATTTTTTTCCAGGCAGTGCATTATAATTTTTTCCAGTCCTGGAGGTATATTTTCTATTAATTCAGATGGTTTTATAGGTATTTCACTTATATGTTTCAGGCTGATATTAATAGAACTATCGCCTCTGAAAGGAACGTCCCCGGTCAACATTTCATATAATACTATACCCAGTGAGTAGATATCTGTCCGGTGGTCCAGTACTTCTCCCTTTGCCTGTTCTGGTGATATGTAATGAGCTGTTCCCATTATATTCAATGTTTTGGTTACATCCATGTTAAGGGATTTTGCAATGCCGAAATCAGTGACCTTGGCCTTGCCTTCCGGGGTTACCAGTATATTCTGGGGTTTAATATCCCGGTGGATAAGATTATTTTTATGAGCCATTAGAAGGGCATTACATATCTGCACCGCATAATTGACAACAGTTCTGGGCGGTAGTGTGCCTTTTTTTTCTATTATTTCTTTAAGGCTGTTTCCTTCGATGTACTCCATGCAGATAAAATAGGAGTCATCAAATTCTCCCCAATCGTATACTTGTACAATGTTGGGATGATTGAGCCTGGCCAGAGTCTGCGCTTCGTTCTTGAACCTCGCCACAAAATTTTTATCCCTGGCATTACTGGCAGATAAAATTTTTATAGCGATTTTACGGTCTAATTTAAGATCAGTTCCCAAAAAAACATCAGCCATCCCTCCGGAAGCGACTTTTTTGATTATTTTGTATCTTTTGGAGATTATTTTATTTTTTTTTGATTCTTGCTCGGGCATCTTTAGACTTTTATTGCTATAACTGTTATATTATCCAGACCGCCTTTTAATAATGCGCCTTTTATAAGATTTTTAGTAATATCTCTGGCACTTTTATATTTATTGATGATTTCGGCTATTTCCTCATCTTTCAACATGGAGTTAAGGCCGTCAGAACACAGGATCAGTATGTCTTCCGGTAGGATTTTATATGAGAAGAAATCAGGATTTATACTTTCTGCAATTCCCAGGACATTGGTAAGGTAATTTTTCTGAGGATGGTTGAAAGTATCTTCGTAACTCAATTCTCCTCTTCTATACAATTCACCGACTATGGTATGGTCTGAAGTCAATGGTTTAAAGATTCCGCTTCTTTTAATATAAAGCCTGCTGTCACCTACATGGACTATATATGCCCTGTCCTTCTGGATATAACATGCTGTAAGCGTAGTCCCCATTCTGTAGAATTCAGGCTTTTCCTTTGCCTGACTGAATACCGATTTGTTGGCCTTTTTAATGCTTTCTATCAGCAGCACTTTGATACTTTCATGAGTCAGATCATATTCTTCTTTATCAAAATCAGTTTCTGGACTTTTATCTTTAAGATTCTGATAAAAGCTTTCGGTAAAAGCTTCAACGGCCAGGCTACTGGCAACTTCTCCAGCTCTATGCCCTCCCATTCCATCAGCAACGATAAAAAGTGGTTTTTTAGTATAAAGGGAATCTTCATTTTTTTCCCTGTATTTTCCTATGTCTGTATCTGCATAGAATTCCATAGGTGCTATTATATGTCATAATCTATCATTAATAAAATTATACTTTTAAGATTAAAAAAGAGTTGGTCTTGCTTTTATCCATTATTGATTTTTGGGGCGGTTCCACCGCGGGAACCATTTAGAATCCGGCAATTTATTTATAATAGATGCAAAAAAAAATAAAGCAGGTATTATAAATAATTATTAGAATTATTAAAAATAAAGTGAGGATCAATTGAGTATTTATAAGGAAGCACTGGAAATGCATAAAAAAAATGCCGGCAAGATTGATATAGTAAGTAAAGTAAAAACTGAAAACGAACATGACCTGTCCCTTGCTTATTCTCCCGGTGTGGCGGAGCCCTGTTGTGTGATTGCAAAACATCCGCAGGAAATAAACACTTATACCGCCAGGGGCAATATGATTGCAGTGGTATCTGACGGCTCGGCTGTCCTGGGTCTTGGTAATATGGGAGCCAGAGCAGCTCTTCCGGTGATGGAAGGAAAATGTGTGTTATTCAAACAGTTTGGAGGAGTATCCGCCTTCCCAATTTGTATAGACAGTCAGGATAATGATGAAATTGTCAATACCATAAAACTACTGGAGCCTTCTTTTGCGGGAATAAATATGGAAGATATAGCAGCACCCAGGTGTTTTGAGATAGAGGATAGGTTAAAGAGGGAAACAAATATGCTTATTTTCCATGACGATCAGCACGGGACTGCTATTGTAGTTTTAGCCGGATTGGTTAATGCTCTAAAAATTTACGGAAAAGACATAAAAGAAGTGAAAATAGTAATAAATGGAGCAGGAGCAGCCGGGACATCTATTGTGAATCTGCTGAGCAATGTAGATGTATCGGATATGGTTGTATGCGACAGCAGGGGAATAATCTCTAAAGACAGAAAGGACTTAAATGATCCCAAAAGGAAGATGGCTGAGTTTACTAATCCAGAGAATATAAAGGGAGGCCTTTTTGATGCAGTTGAGAACGCCGATGTATTTATAGGTGTTTCTGTGGCAGATGTATTGACTGCAGAGATGATAAACAGGATGAAGAAAAACCCAGTCATATTTGCCCTGTCAAATCCTGAACCTGAAATCAAGCCGGAAGTCGCGAAAAAATGCGGTGTTGATATTATAGCTACCGGAAGGAGCGATTATCCTAATCAGGTAAATAATGTCCTGGCATTTCCCGGGATCTTCAGAGGAGCTCTGGACGCGGGGGCAATAGAGATAAATACAGATATGAAACTCGCTGCAGCAAAAGCTATTTCCGAAATAGCAAGCGGCAGCCTGAAGAAAGATTATATTATTCCCAAGCCTTTTGATAAGAGGGTTCTTCCGGCTGTTGCAGTAAGTGTGGCCAGAGCTGCCATGGAGGGCGGTAACACTTATAGAAAGGTAGATTTAAAACTCATTGAAAGAAAAGCAAAAAAGATTATGGAAACCAGATAATGAAAGCCGATATCCCATTTGGGAAAAAAAGTATAAGGATAAATATCCCGGATAAAAACACACTGGATATAATTTCAGAAGGAAGCGGTAGTCTTATTATAGATGAAGATAAGACAATAACAGGTGCTTTGGAAAATCCAATAAAATCCAAAAGGCTGCGGGAAATTGCTTCAAGCAGGAAAAGTGCCTGTATCATTGCAAGTGATATTACCAGGCCGTGCCCCTCATATAAATTTCTGCCCCTTCTGGCAGGCGAGTTAAGAAAGGGGGGAATAGAAAACAAGGATATCTTGGTTGTGCTGGGTTTGGGGATCCACCGTAGCCATACTGATTCTGAAAAAAGGAAACTTGTGGGCGACTATGTTTACAACAATATTGAAACAATAGACTCGGATACTTCAAAGTCAAAACTGATCGGTTATACCTCAAGAGGGACACCAGTAGAAGTTTTTGAAAGAGTATTGGATTATGATCTCTTAATTGTTACAGGCAATATTGAATATCACTATTTTGCCGGTTTCAGCGGAGGTGCGAAGGCAGTAATGCCTGGAATATGCACCAGAAATTCCATCCAGTCAAACCATTCAATGATGCTGGATAACAGATCAGCTACAGGCAGGTTTTTAGATAATCCGGTAAGAGAGGATATTGAAGAAGCAGGTAAATTGGCAGGTATTGATTTTATATTCAATGTAATAATAAATGACGAAAAAAAAATAATTGCTGCTGTAGCAGGGCAGAATAATGATGCCTATCTGGAAGGTATAAAGAAATATGAATCTATATATGGGAGTGAAGTGGAATGTGCTGCTGATATAGTGATAACTTCTCAGGGCGGCTATCCAAAGGATATGAATTTATACCAGTCCCATAAAGCACTGGAAAACGTAAAAGAAATAACAGCCGAAAAAGGGACCATAATTCTTGTAGCTTCCTGCTGTGAAGGATTTGGGGATGATATATTTGAACAGTGGATGACCGGCTATAATGATTATAATTATCTAAGTAAAAAAATTGAGAAGAAATTTGTTCTTGGAGGTCATAAGGCTGTGGCAATATCCAAAATCCTTACTAAAAACGAAGTCCTTCTCTATTCGGATTTTTCCCGTGAAGAAACTGAAAAATTAGGATTTAAGAAAATAAAAGATATTCAAAAATATTTAAATGACATGATTTCACAAAACAGTGAGATAAAAGTAACCATCGTACCTACAGGAAGATTTGTAAGGTCAAAAATCAGTAAATCATAAATATATCCTTCTGATACATATTGATTTACTCAGTAAAATTTCATTTAAAATTCCCTTAAAATTCAGGCAGGGCTTTACCTATGCTACCCTATAAATTCCAATTATTTGTTTTTTACATATTTATTATAGATCTATAGGATAGTGCTCATTTTTTTTAATAACAATTGCAACAAATACTTGACAAGTAAGGTCTAAAAATGTAGTATATCAACTAAGTTTAACAATTAATGAGTTATTCTAATGAATCCAAGAAAACCTGAACATATAAGAACACTTAACACAAAATCTATTATAAATATCATAAGAGAAGGAAACATCGTTACAAAATCAGATATTGCAAAAAAAATCAATATTTCTCAACAAGCTATAAATAATATAGTAACAGAGTTAATAAGAAAAAAACTGGTTTTAGAGACCGGTTTAAGAAAGTCTACAAAAAAAGGAGGAAAGAGACCGGTATTATTAAAGTTTAATGAGAATGCTGGTTATATTATTGGTGCGATGATGGGTCCAAAGAAGATAAAGGGAATATTGGCAAATTACAATGCGGACATTATAGTTGAAAAATTTTTTAAGAACAACATTAGAGCAGACCATGAAGAAATAATTTCCAGTATGATTGAAATGTTTGAAGAAATGATTAAAGAGGCTGGCGTAGAAAAAAATAAGGTGTTGGGTGTTGGGATCGGCGTACCGGGAATAGTGGACGAAAAAAGCGGTGTTATCCGTTTACTTCCTTATATGTATAACTGGGAGGATATAAAAATCGCAAAGATAATAAAAGATAAGATGGGAATAGATGTATATGTGAGTAATGAAAATAGAGTTCGTTCTTATGGGGAGAAGATGTTTGGCCTGGCAAAAAAAGTAGATAATTTTGCTGTGATTTTGACCGGTTATGGTATAGGTGGGGGATTTTTTGAAAACAACGAATGTATAACAGGTAGAAATCTTTTTGCTGGGGAATTTGGGCACATAAAGTTAAGTCCTGATGGTCCTAAATGTGTTTGCGGCAATAGGGGTTGTCTTAATGCACTGGTAAATACCGTTAGAATTAATGGACTGATAAAAGAATATATGAATTTATCAGAATTTAAAGACTCTATTTTAGCAAGGAAGTATAGAGATAATAATTTTAAGGTTGAATCCAAAACTTTATTTGAGTGTTTTTATGACGGGGATAATCTAGCAAAAAAAATTGTGAATGAGATATCATATTGGCTTGGTGTAGCAGTATCCATAATCGTAGCTGTTATAGACCCGGAATTAATAATCATCAGTGGGGAATATACAGTAGGAGGGGATTCCTTTATAGATAAAATTGTTGAAGTCGCTAAGGCTAATATTTTACCCTCAATCAAAAAAAATATTAGGATTAAATATTCACAAATGGGAAAAAAAGCTGGTTTAGTTGGTTCAGTAGGTTTTGTGTTAGATAAATTATTATAAGAATTTAAAAAATCCTTTAGGATTTATAAGAAAATGCAGGTTGATCTATCTATAAAAATGAAAAGGTGAGTGCAGGTAATTGCTATTAGAAATAAAAAAAGTGATAAAAACATTTCCCGGAACTGTTGCATTAGATGAAGTTGATTTTAATCTAAAAAAAGGAGAAATACATGCAATTGTCGGGGAGAATGGTGCCGGTAAATCTACTCTTATGAAAATCCTATCAGGGGCTTACAAGAAGGATTCAGGAACCATAAAATTTGAAGATAAAAAAGTAGCTATTGGAGATGTAGATGCTGCTCGAGCTATTGGTATTAGCATGATATATCAGGAGTTAGAAAACATACAGAAACTTTCAGTTGCCGAAAATGTTTTCTTGGGGAAATTGCCGAGAAGCAGAGTCCTTGGTTTTGTCAATTTTAAAAAGTTAATGATCGAGACAAAAAAAATACTAAAAGAGTTTGATATTGATATAGACCCGGGGAAAAAATTAGCTTCTCTTACTACAGCTGAACAGCAGTTCATAGAAATAATCAAAGCTATAACGGTTAAAAATGCCCGGATCATAATCATGGACGAGCCTACGTCTTCACTAACTAAAAAAGAAGTAGAAAAATTATTTTTAATCATTAAAGAACTGAAGAAAAAAGGGATAAGTATAATATACATCTCGCATAGACTTGATGAAGTTGTCGGAATTGCTGACAGGATAAGTGTTTTTAGAGATGGGAAAAATCAAGGCGTAATGAAAAAAAGTGAATTTGATACAAATAAAATTGTTGCTTTAATGATCGGGCGTGAATTAAAAGCAGCAGAAAAAAGTGTGTCAAAAGAACAGAAAATAATTTTCGAAATTAAAAGACTTTCAATAAGAAACAAGATAATAGATTTTAATATGAAATTGTACAAAGGAGAGATTCTTGGAATAGTGGGATTAATGGGGTCTGGAAAAGATGAACTAGTAAAAAGCATTGTCGGTCTATGGCCGGCGCAATCTAAGGAAATTTATTTTTTGGGAAAAAGGATAAATATAAAACATCCTGCCGATGCTATTAAACATGGAATCATTTATCTTCCGGAAGAGAGAAAATTACAGTCTCTCTTTTTAGACATGAGTGTAAGTGCAAACATCTCTCCATTGTGGTTATTCAATGTTGAGAATAAATTCTTTATGAATACTAAAAAAGAAATAGAACTTACTAAGACATATGCTAAAAGATTAGCAATAAGGACACCTTCTGTTTCAACATTAATCGTTTATCTTAGTGGAGGCAACCAACAAAAAGTCATTTTTTCCCGTATGTTGACCATAAAACCAAAGTTAATGATCTTAAATGATCCTACAAGAGGGATAGATGTCGGAAGTAAGGAGGAAATATATAATATAATAAAAGAATTAGCTTCTAAAGGGGTATCGATATTTATCTTATCTTCGGAAATCCAGGAAATGACCAGAGTAGCGAACAGAGTAATTGTGTTATCAAAGGGAGAAATACGTGACGAATTTACAGATAAGGATATAACGACAAAAAATCTTATCAGATCAGCAATGAGAGTGTAAATGAGCAAAAAAGGAAATAAATTTACAAACATATTAAGGGACCAATCGCAATTAATAATATTGATTTTACTTATTGTGATATTTTCTATTACCACCCCTAGTTTCCGCACCACCGGTAATTTTGTGAATTTATTAAAACAGGTCACAGTAATAGGAGTTATAAGCTGTGGAATGACTATAGTGGTAATCACCGGGTGCCTGGACCTATCAGTAGGCTCTGTTTTTTCTTTACTGAATGTAGTTTCTATTTCTTTTCAACAGAGCAATAACTTTCTGGGAATCTTTATACCATTGATAATGGCAGTAGTTATAGGTTTTTTGAATGGTTTTGTCATTACAAAGTTTAAAGTCAACTCTATTATTGCAACTTTGGGCTCACTCTCATTTTATGCTGGGGCGGCTCTGCTCTATACCAACGGAGCTATTATAGCGGGGGTTACCGGTACCTGGTATGGATTTATCGGGAGGGGTAAATTGCTGGGAATACCAATTCATGTATATATATTTTTTATAATAGCAATTATTTATCAAATATTACTTAATAACACAACTTTAGGAAGAAAGATAAAATATGTGGGGACAAATACTACAGCAGCAGAGATTGCAGGTATTAGATCCAATAGAATACGGACTATAGCATTTATAATATCAAGTGTATCTGTTGCCATAGCTGTTTTAATTTATAGCTCGAGGATGACAACGGGAAGTCCGGTAACAGGAGCCGGTTTTGAATTTGATGCTATAACAGCTGTAGTGATCGGTGGAACAAGTTTAGCTGGTGGAAAAGGCAGCATATTTAAAACAATTATTGGTGTTCTGTTATTAGCAGTAATTATAAATGCTCTGACACTATACAATGTCCCGTATGCCTTCCAAAATATAGTAAAAGGATTTCTGATAATTGTTGCCATAATTATTGATATTAGAGTAAGGAGAAGAATTGAAGGCTGAAAAATTTAGAAACTTCATAATCGAACAGAAGATATTATTGATAATAGTGGCTATTGGAATATTTTTGTGGATAAGTTCAGATTATTTTTTGACTTTTCAGAATATAACAAATATTTTCCAGACTATATCATTTGAGGGAATGATTGTTATTGGTATGGCGCTATTGATTATTATTGGAGAGATAGATCTTTCAGTTGGTTCTATTATGGCGTTTGGTGCAGTCCTATCAGTTATGTTCCAGTCTTATGGTGTGTTTACAGGAATAGTTGCTGGAATTACTGGAGGCATTTTCATCGGTTTAATGAATGGTTTGATTACTACAAAGCTTAAGCTGCCTTCGATTGCTGTCACGTTGGGTATGATGGTCTTTTTAAACGGAGTGGTGTTTGCACTTACGAAGGAACATACCTTAAAAGGCACAAATGAAAATTTTGTGTTGATTTCTCAGACTGAAGTATTCCGGATACCTTTACCGGTCATTGTCTTTATTATATTGCTGATAATATTTGAGATCATTTTGCAGAGATCAATTTTTGGCCGGCATATATTTGCTATAGGAGGTAATGCAACAGCGAGTAAGTTTTTTGGACTTAAAGTAGATATGGTGCGGATAATTTGTTTTACAATAACCGGATTTTTGGCAGGATTAGCAGGTGTTATGCTGGCAGGCAAATTAAATATAGCATCGGGTAGAATTGGAGGCTCCACTGCTGTTTTTGTGATCACTGCCGTATTGCTTGGCGGAATAAGTATGGAAGGTGGAGAGGGTAGTATTTTTAAAGCATTCCAGGGTATTCTGCTTCTCGGTATTATGAATAATGCAATGGTGATTATGAAAATATCATCTTTTATACAGGAAATGATAAGAGGGTTGCTGTTGATTTTGATAGTTGTTATTGATGCGATCAATATCCAAAAAAAGAGGTACTTATAGTCAATATAAATAAATGTAAATTTTAAAAGGAGGTCATTATGGTAAAAAAAGTAAGATTTGTTTAAGGAATCTATATCCTAAGATAGATCTTACCTGTCTATTTGTAAAAACTAATAAACAAAAAGGAGTTAGAAAATGAAGAAAATTTTATTATTGCTTATAGTGATAGCAATAACAGTTTCCATGGTGGCAGTGTTCTCACTGTCTGGCTGTAAGCCTGCCGCTGAAGAAGCTGCTGAGGAAACTACTGAGGAAGTTACAGCAGTAGAAGTTGAAAAAACTGTCGTACTGCTAAATATCGGTATGCAATCTCCTTACCCACCTCTATATTCTGAAAATCTGGAAATGAGATTGAACGAAGCTGGTATTGAAATGTTCATGTTTGATGGAGAATTTGATGCTCAGCTTCAATCCAGCCAGCTGGATGATGCGATTGCAATGCAGCCTGATGCAATTGTTATATTTCCTGTGGATTCACAGGCTATAGCTACAGGTATCAAGAAAGCATACGATGCAGGAATAGTTATAATTATGGGTAATGGTTCACCTGTAGATGAATCAGTACCATACACAGCTTTGTATTTCGGACCGAATAACTATGAAGAAGGTAAAGTTGCAGGAGGAGTAGCAAACGATATACTGGGTGATTCGGGCAATATAGTTATCGTAGAAGGAGCTACAGGCCAGGATGCATCCATAGGAAGAACAGAAGGTTTTCAGGATGTACTTAATGACGGACTTGTAGTTCTTGCTAATCAACCGGCAGACTGGGTAAAAGACGAAGCTGTACGTATAATGTCTGACTTTATTACCAGCTATGGAGACGATATTGATTTAATATGGTCGCATAGTGATGATATGGGCGCAGGCGTAGGAATTGCATTAGAAGAAGCAGGCTACGCTCCAGGCGAGATTCCTTCAGTATCTCTAGGCGGCAGCAAAGCAGGAATGGAGTCAATATCAGATGGATGGATTACGAATCTGATCATGCAATCTCCTATTGATGAAACTGATCAGCTAGCACCGTTCGTCATCACGATTGTTGATGAAGGATGGGAAGTAGGACAGCAGTGGGATCCATATTGGAATTATATGGAAACTCCAGTTGTCGACTTTGAGTCTGGGTCTTACGAAGCTTACTTACCTGGATTCTAAAAAGAGGAGTGTCAAGGAGGGGAATTTATAAAAACAACCCCTCCTTGCCACCGCGAAACGAATTGGCCATTTAATGTATGAGGCAACATTATATAAACCAATTATGTATTAATATAGATAAAATTTTAAAAAAATGAAAGGAAATTTCATGAGTAAATTAAAAATCGGACTTGTAGGATGTGGGAATATCTCAGATGTTTATATACAGAATTCTAAGAAGTGGTCTGTCATGGAAATCGTAGCATGTGCCGATAAAATCATGGAACGCGCAAAAGAGAAATCAGCAAAATATAAAATACCAAAATCATGCAGTGTCAAGGAGATAATGGATGACCCGGAAATAAGTGTGATTCTTAATTTGACCAATCCGCAATCACATGCCGAAATATGTCTTGCTGCTTTAAAAGCGGGTAAAAACGCTTATACAGAAAAACCTTTGGCTATTGATCTTAATGACGGGAAAGAAATGATCGAACTTGCAAAGAGTAAGAACTTATACCTTGGTTCTGCCCCGGATACATTTTTAGGCGGGAGATTGCAGACAGCCAGAAAACTTATAGATGATGGAATTATCGGCGAGCCCATTGCTGCTTCAGCTTTTTGTGCTTTTCATGGGCATGAGGTTTGGCATCCAGATCCTGACTTTTTCTATAAGGAAGGTGCAGGTCCCATGTTTGATATGGGAGTTTATTATATGACAGCACTTATTTCATTACTTGGTCCTGTTAATAGAGTATTGGGCAATACCAAAAGGTATTTTAGTGAGAGAACTATAACAAGCCAACCTAATTATGGAAAAAAGATCAGTGTAGAAATAGATACACATATTACGGGAGTGATGGAATTCAAAAACAATGTAACTGCAACTGTTATGATGAGCTTTGACGTCTGGGATCCGACTTTACCAAGAATAGAGATATATGGCAAGGAAGGAACACTTTATATGAATGAGGATGATCCATATGGAGGTCCAAATATATTTGGCGGGAAATTATCTGTAAGAAGAGGAAAGGATTCAGATTGGCTGGAATTTCCAAGTCAGATACCCAGGAGAGATCAGCTAAGTCCATTTGAAGACGTACCACTTAAATTTGATTACAATGAGAACAGCCGTGGTGTGGGCCTTGCGGATATGATATATGCAATCCAATCCGGAAGAAAAAACAGGGCAAGCGGGGAGATGGCTTATCACGTCCTTGAGGCTATGTTCAGTTTTCTGGAATCATCCAAAGAGGGTAAGTACTATGAAATGAAAAGTACATGTGAAAGGCCGATGCCGCTAAAAATGGGACTTCCAGAATTTGAATTGGACTAATTAATTCAGACAGAAGTGTGAAAAAGTAAGGGTGTTTGCAGCATTGATACACATATGTAACAGCTGAGTAATTATTGTATTTCATTTAGCTGATTGCGGAAAGTAATATTTACAGGTATCAGCATGGCAGAGATATTGTTTTAAATGAAGTTTTACGCTGTTTAATATGTGTGCAAATGTTGCAGTAACTAAATTAAAAATTTAATAGGAAAAGGAGTGTATTCATGAAAAGGAAAGCATTAATTGTTTACGGTGGATGGGACGGACATGAACCGGAAAAGGTTGCCCATATTTTTAAGAAGATACTTGAGGAAAGTGATTTTGAAGTGGAATTATCAGATAAACTGGATATATACGGTGACAAAGAGAAATTAAAAAGCTTGAACCTCATTGTTCCGCACTGGACCATGGGAGAATTGACAGTTGAGCAATTAGATTCAGTGCTTGGAGTAGTTGCGGGCGGGGTCGGAATCGCTGGATGTCATGCCGGTTTATGTGATGGATTCAGAGGCAGCCCTGACTGGCAGTTTATGGCAGGCGGGCAGCTGGTAGCGCATGTAGGTGCGGCAGGAATTGATGGTAATGGAATTGAATATGAGGTCAATGTAAAAGATAAAGATAATCCCATAATGTCGGGAATCGAGGATTTCAAAGTTTATGATGAGCAGTATTATCTCCAGGTAGATCCTGCGGTTAATATATTGGCTACCACTAAAGTCCCTCCCAAAGAGGGGACTTTTAAATCAGAAGGAAAAGCAGAAATGAACTTTGATTTTGGTTTTGGAAATTGGAATTTCCAGGATAATGCCGCTCTTACAGGTCCACATGCAAATAATGGTCCGGTAGAGATTCCTGTTGTCTGGACAAAATACTGGGGTAAAGGACGTGTATTTTATAATTCTTTAGGTCATGATGAAAAAAGGACCAATTCCGAACCTTCTCTGACTATAACAAAAAGAGGATTTTTATGGGCTGCCAAGGAATAAAAATATAATATAATTTGATAGGATTGATCAGTTATAGAAACTGAGAAAAATAATTTATTTTATATCGAAAGGGGTGGTCTTTATGCCGATTAAACCAAGCAAAAAGACTTCGGGAGCAAAGGTGCTTAAATATGGTATGGTAGGCGGAGGTCCTGGAGCTTTTATAGGTGATGTGCATAGAAAAGCCATAGCACTTGACGGAAAAAGTAAAATTGCAGCTGGGTCTTTCTCCAGTTTAAAAGAGAAAACACTAGAAATGGGCAATAGACTTGGCCTGAGTAGAGATCGTGCTTATTCAACATATCAGGAAATGGCTGAAAAAGAGGCTATCCGCGAAGACGGAATAGATTTCGTCGTCATAGTAACGCCTAATTTTTTACACTACGATATAGCTAAAGCATTTTTAAAGAAGGGCATAAGCATAGTCTGTGATAAGCCTTTGACCACAGGTCTCGATCAAGCGCTGGAACTTAAAAAACTGGCAAAGGAAAATGATTGCCTTTTCGCGGTCACTTATACTTATACCGGACATGTAATGGCCAAAGAAGCGCAGACGATAGTCCAGAGAGGTGATATCGGAGATATACGTATGGTTATGGGTGAATATCCTCAGGATTGGCTGGTAGATATTTTGGAGAAAGAAGGCAATAGGCAGGCAGAATGGAGAACTGATCCCAAGCGGGCCGGCAAATCAAATTGTGTGGGAGATATTGGCAGCCATATAGAAAATATGGTTAGTTTTATAACCGGATTAAAAATAAAGAGGCTGATAGCATACTTGGATATATTTGGTGCAGGGAGGAAGCTGGATGATAATGCTGAAATATTACTGAGATATAATAATGGAGCAAGCGGATGCTACTGGTGTTCTCAAATAGCTGTAGGCTATGATAATGCTCTGAAGGTTCGTATATTCGGCACCAAAGGAACAGTAGAATTTGAACAGGAAAACTGTAATTACCTTAAGGTAGTCAAGAAGGGAAAGCCTCCTCAGAATTACGCCAGGGGTTGTGGATATATTTCTTCCGAAGCTGCAGCATTTTCCCGAATTCCTTCGGGACATCCTGAAGGTTATTTCGAAGCCTTTGCAAATATATATTCCGCTTTTGCCGATGCATTGCTGAAAAAACTGTCAGGTGTAAAAGTAGATGAGTCCAGGGCAGGCTATCCTACTATAGATATGGGCATTGATGGTGTGAGATTTATTACAAAAACTGTAGAAAGCGTCAGCAAGGGAAGCATATGGGTAGACATGGAATAGATATTGATTGTAATAATATAATTTAATGAAAGTGAGGTGAATAAAGAATGAGACCAATTACAATTTTTACGGGACAGTGGGCTGATTTATCTTTAGATGAGATGGGCAAAATTGCTTCTAATATAGGTTATGAAGGATTGGAGCTTGGCACATGGGGGAAACATATAAATCCTAAAAAAGCTGCAGAAGATAATGTTTATGTAAAGCAGGTAAAAGATACACTAAAAAAGCATAATCTGAAGGCATGGGCTATAAGTATACATCTATCAGGGCAGCTGGTAGGAGACGTAATTGATAAAAGACATAAAGGATTTGCAGCATCTACTGTGGCCGATGACCCTGAAGCGATAAGAGAATGGGGCATACAGGAAGTCAAATACACCATAAAGGCTGCAAAAAATCTGGGCATAAAAATAATAACAGGGTTTATGGGTTCGCCTATCTGGAATTATTGGTATTCCTTTCCACAAACAACAGAGGAAATGATAGAAGAAGGTTACAATACTATAGTAGAAAGATGGGAACCGCTATTAGATGAAATGGATAAGAATGATATAAAGTTTGGACTGGAAATACACCCAACCGAAATAGCATTTGACTATTATACATTTGTAAAACTTCTTAAGGCTTTTAACTATAGGAAGACTCTTGGAATGAATTTTGATCCCAGCCATCTTATCTGGCAGGGGATCAAACCCCACCTTTTGATAAGAGAGCTTCCAGATAGGGTGTATCATGTGCATATAAAAGATGCTTCTTTAACTCTGGATGGATTAAACGGAATACTTGGTTCACATCTGGAGTTTGGTAATACCAGAAGAGGTTGGAATTTTCGTTCGCCTGGCAGGGGAGATGTTGACTTTTCATCTATTATTCGTGAATTAAATGATATAGGTTATAATGGGCCGCTTTCTGTAGAATGGGAAGACTCTGGTATGGAAAGATTGAAGGGTGCCACAGAAGCTTATGATTTTGTAAAAAAGATAAATATAGCTCCGAATATAGGAGCATTTGACGATGCCTTAAAAAGTAAGTAAACTCTAAGGCCAAGTTTTTATTTAATTTGAGGAAGATTTTAAGTAAAATAGTATAAAGTCTAATATTTTTGAATGGAGGAATCATATGAAAGAATATTTTCCTGATATAAGTAAAATAAAATATACAGAGGATAAGCTTAAAAAGGGCTTATGTTTCAGGCACTATAATGCTGGTGAAGTAGTGGCTGGCAAGGCTATGAAGGAGCATCTAAGATTTTCAATGGCATTCTGGCATACCATGTGTAAAGAGCTAGATGACCCATTTGGGTCAGGTACTGCTCTTCGTCCCTGGCATGGTGCATCTACTCCAATGAAGATGGCCGAAGAAAAAGTATATGCAGCTTTTGAAATCATGCAAAAATTAGGAATAGAGTACTTCTGTTTTCACGACAGAGATATAGCTCCTGAAGGCAATACATTATCTGAGACTAATAAAAATCTAGATAAAATAGTGATATTGGTAAAGAAGATGATGTCGGATACCGGGATAAAAGTTTTATGGGGTACGGCTAATCTTTTCACAAACCCCAGGTTTATGCATGGAGCATCAACCAGCTGTAATGCTGATGTATTTGCTTATTCAGCGGCACAAGTAAAAAAGGCAATGGAGGTAACCAAAGAACTTGGTGGCGAAAATTATGTTTTTTGGGGAGGTAGAGAAGGTTATGAAACACTGCTGAATACAGATATGAAGTTGGAACTGGATAACCTGGCATATTTCATGCATATGGCCGTGGATTATGCACATGAAATAGGATTTGACGGGCAGTTTTTAATAGAGCCAAAACCAAAGGAACCCACTAAGAGTCAATATGACTTTGATGCAGCCACAGTTATAGCTTTTTTAAAATCATATGGCCTGGATAAGGATTTCAAACTTAATATAGAATCAAACCACGCAACACTTTCCGGGCATACTTTCCAGCATGAGTTGATGATTGCCAGAATAAATGGAATGCTGGGCTCTATAGATGCAAATCAGGGCGATTTATTACTGGGCTGGGATACAGATCAATTTCCTACAGACTTATATTCCACCACTCTTTGTATGTATGAATTGCTGAAAATGGGAGGCTTTACGAAAGGTGGATTAAATTTTGATGCAAAGGTGAGAAGAGCATCATATAAACCTGAAGATATATTTTATGCGCACGTTGCTGGAATGGACAGTTTTGCAAAAGGTTTAAAGGTAGCACAGAAAATGTTGGAGGACGGTGTATTAGAAGAGTTTATTTCTGAGAGATATAAAAGCTATGATAAAGGAATAGGTAAGAAGATACTGGAAAGAAAAGTTGATTTCAAGTCTCTTGAAAAATACGCACTTGGATTAAAAACAATAAAAAACTCTTCTGGAATGCAAGAATATCTGGAGAGCCTTTTAAATGAATATATTTTGAATGTGAAGTAAAGAGGTATTAATAATTTATGGATTATATTGTAGCTTTTGATATAGGGACTACATCAACAAGATGCATACTGATCGACAGATCAGGAAAGCTTATTGCTTCAGCTGACAAGGGATATCCCATGGATACACCCAGGGCCAGTTGGGCAGAGCAGGATCCAGACCAGTGGTGGAAAGCGTCGGTTAGTACTATTAAAGAAGTTCTGGCCAGATCCAAAATAGACCCTAAAGATATATCAGCAATAGGGCTATCCGGACAGATGCACGGATCCATATTTTTAGACAGGGAAGGCAAGGTAATAAGGCCTGCAATCCTCTGGTGTGACCAGAGGACTTCTTCTCAGTGTGAAAGGATCTATGATACTTTTGGAGGGGAAGAAGAGTTTATAAAGCTTTCTTATAATAAAGCTCTTAATGGTTTTACTGCACCAAAGATACTGTGGCTGGCTGAAGTCGAGCCAGATAACTATAAAAGGTTATCCCAAATACTGCTTCCCAAAGATTATATAAGATTCAAATTATCCGGTACATACGCAACGGAGGTTTCTGATGCCTCCGGTACAGTACTTTTAGATATAAAAAAGAGAAAATGGTCAGATGAAATAATCTCAGGTCTTTCTATTGACAGGAATTTACTTCCAGCAGTATATGAGTCGACCCAAATATCTTCTTATGTATCTAAAGAGGCTTCCAAACTTACGGGACTTATACAGGGAACACCCATTGTCGGAGGAGCGGGAGATCAGGCAGGAGGAGCTATAGGTTCGGGAATAGTGTATGAAGGAGTGATCTCAGATTACCTCGGGACTTCAGGAGTGGTATTTGCTCATTCAGATAAGCCAGTATATGATCCTAAAGGCAGACTGCACTCTTTCTGTCACGCGGTCGAAGGAGCCTGGCACCTGATGGGGGTGACTTTGTCTGCAGCAGGTTCTTACAAGTGGTATTATGATACCTTTGGAGTCGGTAATAAAATGTCTTCTAATAAGGGTAATGGATTATCTGGATATGCGCTGCTGGACAAAAAAGCAGAAAAGGCACCTCCAGGTAGCAAGGGGATGATTTTTTTACCCTATCTCTTTGGTGAAAGGACTCCTTATGCTGACCCTCATGCAAGAGGTGTATTCTTTGGTATATCTTATGCACATAACAGAGCCCACTTTACCAGGTCTGTTATGGAAGGCGTAGCTTACTCACAGCTGGACTGCTTGAATCTAATGAAGGATCTTGGTATAGCATCAGATAAAGTGGTGCTCTTTGGAGGAGGGGCAAGGTCACTAATATGGAGACAGATAATCTCTGACATATTTAATACCAGGATAGTAACATTAAATATAGAAGAAGGCCCCTCATACGGTGCTGCTATTTTAGCCGGGGTAGGGGCAGGAGTCTATCCATCAGTCCGGGAGGCTGTTAAAAATATTATTACTGAAGTATCTGAGACAGACCCGATTCCCGGCAATTCGACAGAGTATAAAAAACATTATAGGGTATATAAAGCACTTTACCAAAACCTTAAAGAAGATTTTAAAAAGCTAAGTTCAAAGGTCAATAACAGAAGTTAAGAATAATAAAATTAATGAGTTTCTTAACTTTAGTAAAAAATAAAAGGATTTTTAAAATAAGAAAGCCCGGTCTTATGCCGGGCTTTCTTATTGCCTAGTCTTTTGACTTATTCACAAAATACCTTGACAGTTTCCTTACCTTCCACATCCACGGTAAAGTCATTGATCTGTGTTAGAATTTCATCAATGTCTTCCGGTTTGATTTTGGTGAAGTCCTTTTCAATGCCTTTTTCATGCAGGGCCTCATTTACTTTGTCCTGGGCATCTTTAGGGATAAAGGAGGCCAGTCTCAAGCCAGCTCTGATTAACTTTATCGGTATTTTTACATTTACCCTATCCTTATTTTTACTTCCTACCCCCGGTTCTACCATAACTCTCAGATACCTTGGTTCATTTTTTACCATGCCCTGATTTATTTCACTTCTCTGTGACAGTGCTGATAGAAGTCTTTCAGCCTCTTCTGTGCTTATTTTTCCTTCTGAAAGCATTTCCAGAATTCTTTTTCTTTCTTCATTCATTTTTATCTCCTTTATTCTTAATTATTATATTAGATTTAAATAGACAATTTTTTTATTTGATTGTATATCTATCTTAATTCCTGACATGTGCCAGATCAGTCCAAAGATCACAAGGTATAAAAATAAAATATATCTGCCCTTGCCTGTAGGCCAGAGAATGAGTGCTGCCAGTAATATTAGAGGAGTCAGCAGCAAAATCGGTGGAAGGGCGATCAACCAGATCAAAAAAAGAGGCAACCATAGGTCAAAGCTTCCCCGGCCTTTCTGGTCTTTTCTTTTAATATCAAGTTCAAGCATAAGTGGAATCATTTATTACCTCCAAGTTTTTTTATTGCATCTTCAACAGATATTTCTCCCCGATCAAGCTGGTTGAGCACTTCACTGCCTGTAGCAGGAGGATTGATCTCAACAAACTCAAGCTTGCCGGCAATTCTGCTAAGCCTGTTTTTTACCGTAGGGTAACTTATTCCAAAAAGTTCTTCCATATCTTTTATAGAGCCGCTGCATCTTATAAAAGCTGTTATAAATGTCTGTTCTTCAAATGTTAGCTGTGCAAGGGGAGGAAGCTCAAAATGGCCTTCAATAGCGACGCCACTGTGCTTAAGTCTGATTCTTTCTATTTCAACTGCAGCGCCTTGAGTTATCTCTGTAAGTTCTTTCCAATCCTGAGTCATTTCATCACCTTTGGAATAAAATATTAATAATATTAATAAATATAATTAAATATATTAATAATGTCAAGTACAATATTAAAATAATTAATATTTACAATGATAGATATTAAAAGAGCTTTTTTATTTTCAATATAAATTAAAGGATTAGTAAAATATATATAAATTAAAATAAGTGTTACTTTTATTGATAAAGTAACACATTAATTATATAATGAAAAATTAAAAAATAGGAAAGGAACATAATGGGATATAGAGATGATATTAACAGATTAATAACGAATAATGATCTTGAAGGTTTACTGGAAAAAACAGCTGAGCTGCACGGACATATATGCAGCCATTCTGCCTATGGAGTAAAAGCAGGATATTATGCGATGAAAAAACTGGCTGTTTCCAATACTGGTATGGAGGAAGTTATTGCAATACTGGAAACCAATAACTGTTTTAGTGACGGTATACAGATGGTTACAGGCTGTACATTTGGTAACAATGCTTTGATTTTTAATGATATAGGAAAGACAGCGGTAACAGTAATAAACAGAAGGAACAAAGAATCGGTAAGGCTTGTTTTAAGAAAAACTTTTTGGGATTCAAGAGAAGAGGTATATCCTCAAGTTTTCGACCTTTTTGAAAGAGTAGTAATTAAAAGGCAAAAAGTTTCGGCTTCTGAAAAAAAGAGATTTTTTAAATTGACAGAAAAAATGGCCATAAGTGAACTTAAAGTACCCGAGACTGATATGTTTGAGATAAGAATCGGCAGAATCGAACCTCCGGAATATGCTCCTATACATGATTCGGTTACCTGTAGTGTATGTGGGGAAAGCGTTATGGAAAGCAGGGCAAGGATAAAAGAAGGAAGACCCGTATGTATTACATGTTTGGCCGATTGGTTTTTTTATATGGATGGATATGGAATTAGTTACAAAAAATATAGAGGAGTAAAATGAAAAAATTATTTATGATTCTTGCGACATTAATTTTGGCAATATTTTTTATGTCATGTTCAGAGATGAGCGGCAGCGATGACGGGGATATAATAAGGATTGCAGACCCGACCGGTGACTGGGGTTTTCCATCTCCCTATGGGATGTATTCCAGAGGCCCTGGTTATATTAGAATGAGCCTTATTTTTGATACCCTGGTGTGGAGGGATAAGGAAGGGGAAATGATCCCACTACTGACTGAAAGCTGGATATATGATGAAAATGAAAATATTTTTACCTTTAATTTAAGAAAAGACGTAACCTGGCATGATGGAGAGCCATTTGATGCCTCTGATGTTATCTTCACCTTTGATTATATAGAGAAATATCCCTGGGTGTGGGTAAACTCAAGTTTTATAGAATCTGTGCAGAAAATAGATAGTTATACGGTAAATATAACTTTAAGTGAAAAATATGCACCATTTTTAAACAATATTGCTGGTACGCTTCCAATACTTCCCCAGCACATATGGGAAAATATAGAAGAGCCCCTGTCCTATACTGGAGATGATGCGCTCATAGGTACGGGACCGTTCATATTTAAAGATTATAACAGCAGTGAAGGATCTTATCTTTATGGAGCTAACCGCGATTATTATCTTGGTAAAGTAAATGTGGAAAGTCTTGCATTTGTCAGAGTTTCTGAGGAAACCACACCCGCAATGTTAAAGAACCGTGAAATAGATGCAGGTTCAATCCCTCCCGATGTGACAGAAGATCTTGAGCGTATCGGACTTAAGCTGGAAGAGGAACCACCTATCTGGGCTGCAAAACTTATAATAAACCACCAGTCGGATAGTCTGCTGGCAGAAAAGTCATTCAGGCAGGCTATGGCTTATGCCATAGACACTAATCAGATAGTGGAGATTTCACAAAGGGGTTTTGCAGTTAAAGGTAGTGCCGGTCTCATTCCTCCAGCAAATAGCCTCTGGTACAATGATAATACTCCACAGTATGAATATGATCCTTTAAAGGCTGGTGACTTAATAGAAGATCTGGGCTGGATATTAAGTGAAGATGGTTATTATTACAAAGACGGAGATATTCTTGAACTGGAACTTGCAGTGAGCCAGGGAGATTTTGAGAGAGATGCCCAGATTGTAAAAGAAAATTTGGAACAGGCGGGGATAAAGATCGATCTGGTGAGCTATGAGTCCAAAACCCTTGACAGTAAGGTAGAGAACTGGGATTTTGATCTTGCAGTCAGTGGACATGGAGGACTTGGAGGAGATCCAGAATCACTTAACAGAGTGGTGATTGGAGAAGACTTTAACAGCGTGCGTTATTTTGAAAATGAAAGGATGGTAGAACTAATGCAGTCTCAGTTGAAAGAGATGGATCAGAATATTAGAAGAGAAATGGTCTATGAGATACAGGAAATATACGCAGAAGAATTACCTTCTATAACTCTGTATTACCCCAAGTGGTACTGGGCTCATAATGAGAAAGCTAACATATTTTATACAGAAGGCGGAGTATCACTGGGTATTCCTATTCCTATAAACAAAATCGCTTTCGTGGATATTTGATATGAAAAAGAAGTATCTGAGTTATATAATTGCATTCGTTGTAATTATAACTTTAAATTTTATAGTTCCAAGACTGCTTCCGGGAGATCCATTAAATGCTGTATATGGTGACGAGGTTCTATTGAATCTTTCTGCTGAGACAAGGGAATATATAAGCAGCACCTATAATCTGGACAGGCCGGTTCCGGTCCAGTATTTGTTATATGTATCTTCTATATTTAAAGGTAACCTGGGATATTCTATTTACTATAAGAAGCCAGTAATAGATTTACTATTATCCTGTATACCTTACACCATAATACTTATGGGGTTGGCTATGTTTATATCTTCTTTCCTTGCGGTGGTGCTCGGGATAGAATCAGGATGGAGAAGAGGTAAAAAGTTTGATAAGTTTATTCTATTTTTAGTTATTTTTTTCTCAAGCTTCCCCAGCTTTTTTATTGGCGCAGTTTTTTTAATCGTATTTGGGGTTATTTTAAATATCCTACCCTTTCAGGGTGCCAGGACTATGTATTCGGGCTTGGGAGGTTTCAGCTTATCCCTGGATTTCTTGCTGCATCTTATACTTCCACTTTTCAGTCTGGTCTTTGTATTTCTTCCCTCCACCTATCTTTTAACCAGAAACTCTATGATATCAAATTTAAAGGAACCTTATATCCTTCTGGCAAGGGCGAAGGGACTGGATGACATACGGATAAGATATCAGCACGCAGGCAGAAATTCTCTTATACCTGTGGCTACTCATACCGGTTTAAGGCTGGGCACTATGATGGTTACCGGGACTCTTTTTATAGAGATGGTCTTTTCTTATCCAGGCATAGGCAGCCTAGTATACAACTCAATATTAAACAGGGATTACCCAGTAATCCAGGGAAGTTTTCTTTTTATTGCTGTTTTGGTCCTGGTTATTAATTTTTTAATGGATATTTTTTATGTAAAACTTGATCCCAGGATAGAATATGCATATTAGTCTAAAGAAAAATTTAAAAAAGGATAAGAATGCTCAAATTGGACTTATTGTAATTATAATCCTGTTTTTATTTGCTGCAATTGCTCCTTTTTTTACCGGTGATCCTGAGGCTTTTAGTAATTCGATACTTTCTGAACCAGGTGCCAGACACTATCTTGGAACAAACGATCTTGGACAGGATATATTTTCAAGACTTCTTTATGGACTGAGAACTTCAATGCTTGCCTCTGTTAGTGTCGGAATAATTGCTACCTCGATCAGTGTTTTTGTGGGTGTTTGCTCTGGTTTTATAGGAGGGACTTTTGATATGGTGGTGATGAGAATTATTGATGCATTTCTGGTCCTCCCACCAATAATAATACTCATACTGATATCAGCGTTTATAAAACCAAATTTATTAAGTCTTATCATACTTATTTCATTGCTGAGCTGGCAGGGAGGCGCAAGGATTATAAGGAGCCAGACTCTAGCCTTAAAAGAAAAAAGACATATATATTCAGCAAGGGCTTTTGGAGCAAAAAAGTTTTATATACTGATCAGACATATAATACCGGACCTGGGGAATATAATAATTGTCTCATTTATCCACAATGCCCGTTCAGCTGTATTTCTTGAGGCAGGCATGGCTTTTATAGGAATATCCAGTATTACGACCATAAGTCTGGGCACTGTAATGCATAATGCTTTTAAATTTTATTATTTACCTGTGTGGTTGTGGTGGCTTTTACCTGCTGGCATATTTCTTTCTTTGATCCTGTTATCATTTACTTTTATAGGTAACTTAATGGAAAAAGTAATAGATCCGAGGCTAAATAATGCTTAAAGTAAATAATCTGAAAGTCTCCTATGGTAATAAAAAAGTACTAAGGGGTTTGAATTTTAAATTAACCAGAGAAGATGTGGTTGCCGTAGTGGGAGAATCCGGTACTGGAAAAACGACTCTTGCCATGAGTTTAATGGGGCTGCTTCCTCAACAATCTGATGATGCAAAAATATCTGGAGAGATACTTTTTGGAGGAATGGATATATGTAAAACCAAAGAAGCAGGTTTAAAAACAATGAGGTGGAAAAAAATTTCAATGGTTTTCCAAAATGTGGACAGCATTTTGAATCCTACTATGACTATATACCGGCAAATAAATGAATTGGTCAATAAAGATAAGAAAAGATTCTTGATCCAGGAAATGCTAAAAACAGTTGATTTTCCTATTTCAAGGATCAATGCCTATCCTCATCAGCTGAGCATGGGGGAAAAGCAGAAAGCTTTGGTAGCTATGGCATATATATTGGACCCAGATCTGGTTATACTGGATGAGCCTACTTCATCTTTGGATTTCGAGACCAAAGATAGCCTTATTTTAACTATAAAGGGTTTAAGTAAAAAAAGAGCAGTGCTTTTAGTAACACATGACCTGGACACGGCAGAGAAGCTTTCAAAAAAAACAATGGTCCTTTACGGCGGCAATATAGTCGAGCTTGGGCCGACAAAAAAAGTTTTTTCAGAGCCAAGACATCCCTACACCAGAGGTCTTATAAGGTCATATCCTGGGATGCAAAGGACAAAAGATCTTCAGGGAATAAGGGGACAACCTGAATTTATTGATTCAGGGTGTCCTTTCTGGCCAAGATGTACACAGAGCATTGAAATATGTAAGCTGCGGAAACCCCGGCTTAAAGAATATGGCGAAATAAAACTGGCCTGTCATAGAGGCGGGATAATACCTCTGCTTAAAGTTAGAAATATAAGCAAATCATATGGTAAAAAGGAGGTATTAAAATCTATCAGTCTTAAACTTTATGAGGGAGAAACAGTGACTCTGTTGGGTAAAAGTGGTTCGGGTAAGACCACCCTGGCAAAGATAATAATGGGGCTGCTAAATCCTGGGACTGGTGAAGTGTATTTAGAAAATGAACTGATAGAAAAATGGGATGTCAGGTTTTACAGCAAAGCCCAGATGATTTTTCAGGATGTAAGATCTTCAGTGTCACACCGTTTGAATATTTTAAATGTAGTTATGGAACCTCTGGAAATACAGAGAAGGGGAAGCCGTAAAGAGAGAATAGAGGCGGCAAAGAAAGTATTGGCTGAAGCAGAGCTTCCCACAAATATAAATTTTCTTAATTCATATCCACACCATTTGAGCGGTGGAGAACTTCAGAGGGTGATTATAGCCAGGGCTCTTGTACTATCGCCTAAGTTACTGATAGCAGATGAGCCAACATCATTTCTTGACCCAAGCATACAGGCAAAGATCCTAAAACTTTTAAACCGTATGCAGGAAGATAGAGGATTGGGGATGCTTTTTATAACCCATGATCTTGGAGTGGCAAGAAAAGTCAGTGATAAAGTTCTAAGACTTAAAAATGGTATAGTGAGAAAAGAAAGGTTAAATTGATATGGAAAAATATGAAGTATTACTAATTGGAAAGATACATACGCCCTTTAAGGTTAAATATCAGGTTCCCCGGCAGACTATATATTCCAGTGGAGCAGAAGGAACAATTGAGATCTACCAGCAATATCTGGAAGGTCTTAAAGGTATTGAACGGTACAAGCATATCATCATTCTTTTTTATTTTGACCAGATTAAAGGTGATAGTCTTACAGCAAGGCCTCCAGGAAGTGTCAGCTTGAGGGGCGTTTTTGCAACAAGATCTCCCTTACAGGCCCAATCATATAGGGATGTCTATACTGAGACTAATAAGTGTAGAAGTCAACCTGCTTAAGGTAAGAGATGTGGATATGCTTGACTGCACTCCTGTTATTGATATAAAACCTTATGTTAAAGAGCTGGATAAAATACAATAATTTTAATATTACGAACTATAGTAAAATATAGAAATTAATAAATTGGCAATTGAACTTAAAAATAAAAAAGATAAAATAATTAAGTTGATTTGATTGTAATTAAAAATTGATGTACATAATTATTGCTATGGGCGAATGGCGGAGTTGATTCGCCTAGCGTATACCTTAAAAATCTAGAAGATGTAGAACTAGATTTAACAGATGGCCAGGATAACCCAATCAGTGTAGATTTTACCTTTAGAAAAAAAATCAAAATTATTTAAATAAAAGCTCGGTATAACCCGGGCTTTTTGCATTAGATAACAATTTATAAAGGAAATCCTATAATGAATAGGGGTAACTTAAGAGATAAAAGACTTCATTCTTCTCTTGGCTATATGCCCCCGGAAGAATTTGAACATATATTTATTGAAAAAAAATCACGCAAAGTTTATTCTGAGTTAAGACAGGCCAGTGTATAAATTTTGGGGTTCATATGTGTGTCCAGATTAGGCTGGTATGTTCAGCAGGAGACAATCCTGTCAGGGTAATAGCCAGAAGCCCTGTAGCTTGGATAGCAGGGAGGAGGGTGACCAAATCTCTGAAGCCTATTGACAAAGTCACCTAAAGGGTGATGAGTGAGTCACCAGGCCGTAACGAGAGTAAACGCATAAGTGGCCTCGAAAACCAATAAACATCGGAAGCTGAGTCTGCATATGAAAGGCGAAGGCAGTATAGGCAAATGAAAACTGGACGAAGCGTTTGTTTTATTCCGACGGGGTAGTAGCGGCGGCATGGTGGCAAGGACATACCGAGCAACTGGAGAAGCCCTACATGCCTCGGGAAGAAATTCCTGGAGGAAGGTAAGCTCTATAACTGGTTACCGCTGGGAAATGAGATTAAGGCAGGAGGGTGTCGGATGGGCTTATAGTAGCTATGAACCGGGGTAATGCCCGGGGAGCAAAGGAGCCCTATTGTTTGACAAATCTTTTTGCCAAAGGGAGGTAGGGACGAGATGATAAAGACGTCCATAAGTCTGCAGGAACTAAGGAGAAAGATATACCTAAAGGCGAAGTCTGAAAAGACATGGAGGTTTTGGGGAATGTATGTTCATGTCTGCAAGATGGAAACATTAAGGCAAGCTTACAAACTGGTTAAGGCAAATAATGGAGCCCCAGGAATAGACGGGGTTACATTTGAAGCTATCCAAGAAGCCGGTCTTGATGATTTCCTATCACAAATCAAGGATGAACTTGTCTCCGGCACGTACCGTCCCCTGGGTAACAGAATAAAAGAGATACCCAAGGGAGGGGGTAAGGTAAGGGTCCTGGGAATCCCCGCTATCCGGGACCGGGTGGTGCAGGGTGCACTAAGGCTAATAGTTGAACCAATCTTTGAAGCCGATTTTCAGGACGGGTCATATGGTTACCGGCCCAAGAGAAGAGCTCATGAAGCGGTAAACAGGGTATCAGAAGCAGTTGTCCAAAACAAAACAATGGTCATCGATTTAGACCTTGAGGCCTACTTTGACAATGTTAGGCATGATATCCTGCTTGGAAAAGTAGCCCAAAGAGTAGATGATGACAGCATAATGAGGCTGCTTAAACTGATACTTAAAGCAAATGGAAAAAGGGGGCTAGCCCAAGGCGGGGTTATCTCGCCACTTCTGGCAAACATCTATCTAAATGAGGTAGATAAGATGCTGGAGAAAGCAAAGAGGATAACCAGGCAGGGAAAATATACCTATATCCAGTACGCTAGGTTTGCAGACGATATAGTAATCCTTGTAAATGGCTTCTAAAGGCAGTTTGTAAGCGGCTTATCCAGGAGTTGGATAAACTGAGGGTAAAGGTAAACAGAGATAAAACCAGAATAGTAGACCTTACCCAGGGAAAGACCTTTAGCTTTCTTGGATTTGTCTACAGGAGGGTTAAAACCCGCCGGGGCAAATGGGGGGTGAGTATTGTGCCTGAAATGAAGGCACGCACAGCCCTGCTTAAGAATCTAAAGGAAATATTTCGCAGACACAAATCCCAACCCCTAAGTCCGGTAATAGAGCTGATAAACCCTATCTTGAGAGGATGGGCAAACTACTTTAGGATTGGAAACTCCGCTGAGTGTTTTGGATACATCAAGGACTGGGTGGAGAAAAAGATAAGAAGGCACTTAATGCGTGCTAGAGAACGACATGGCTTCGGCTGGAACAGGTGGAGTAAAGACTGGCTTTATACACTACCCTGGGTCTGTATAATGACTACCAGGTAAGGTACTACCGGGCTTAAAAGCGCTGCCAGGCCGATAGGTCAAATAAGCTTTTGGGTGAAGTTAACAAGAAAGCGCAGTGCGGGAAATCCGCATGCTGCGTTTGATGTGGCGGGAACTGGAAACGTACTGATATATTTCAGTGGCGCGCCAGTTCTCGACCCTACCAAAGACATGGGCTAACATCTTAACAATTAAGACGGAAGCGCAGCATATTCCAAGATGCTTTGGGAAGTGTGAAGGAGATATTCTGCGCAGTCACAGTTGCACCCTGATGGCGTGCTGGTCGTACCGGCGCACGCGCTGCAGTGTTAACATCATTGGGTTCATATCCATTTAAGATAACCCATTCGATAACGTTTGCACATGAAATTTCAGAGAGAGTTACTTTACAGGGGATATCTTGCTTAAGATTCTTGTTAACCAAGAATAGAGTTATCTCATCTCTATTTTTAGAATGTACCGCGGCACAGTCTATAAACGGTATATCCCCTCTGACATTGCAGGCATATGTGGGTGTTTCTAATTCAGCTTTTAATGCAACACCACGACCGTAAAGTGAAGTGTACAGGAACGGATAATATGTTGTCTGTACCCATGCCCGCCCCTGAGGTTCTGTCATGATAGGAGCGATTGTATTGACAAGCTGTGCAAGACAGGCGATTTTAACTATGTCCGCATTGTTTATGAGAGTGATCAGCATGCTGCCCACCAGCAAAGCGTCAGTAAAGTCATAAAGCTCTTCCTCAATGGGACGCGCCTGCATCCATTTTGGAGGTTGTTCACAATTCTTCTTGAAGTGATACCAAACGTTCCATTCGTCGAAGGAAAGCTTGATATCTTTTTCACTACTCTTTTCCACTTTTATTTCTGCGCATATGGCCGCGACTTCCTTGATAAAGCTATCCATCCTTACATTGCTTGCGAGAAATGATGGAATATCATTCTCCATATTCATATAATAGGTGTGCAAGGAGAGATAATCTATATGCTCGTAGGTATGTCTCAGCACGGTGCGTTCCCATTCGCCAAATGTCGGAATTTCACGAAAGGAACTGCCGCAGACGACAAGCTCGATGTCGGGATCTATCCGTTTCATCATTTTTGCAGTCTCGCAGGCAAGACGCCCGTATTCTTCAGCCGTTTTCGCACATATCTGCCATGGGCCGTCCATTTAATTGCCCAGACACCAAAGCTTGACATCATGAGGCGTGGGATAAACATGAGCAATTCGCAAATCACTATAGTAGGTTCCACCGGGGTGATTACAGTATTCGAGTAAATTGGCTGCGTCCTGTGCACCGCGGGTACCTAAATTGACTGCTAACATGGGTCTTGCGTTAATTAACTTAAGAAAATCCATAAACTCATTGGTGCCCATATGGTTAGTGTCTATAGCAAGCCATGCTGGATCAAGACGCACGGGACGAGAGTCTCTAGGACCAACGCCGTCTTCCCAACGGTAGCTGGAAACGAAGTTGCCACCCGGATAACGAATAACGGGGATGTTTAGCGGTCGAATGAGGTCAATCACATCCTGCCGGAAACCATCCTTGTCAGATGTCGGATGACCCGGTTCATATATGCCAGTATAAACGGCGCGTCCCATGTGCTCAATGAACGAACTGTACAGACGCTTATCAATGGATGAGATGACTGATTTTGTGCATAGTTTGATCTCAGCTGCAAGATTCATGGTTTTTCTCTGAATTATTATTGGTCTTTGGTGAAGATTGGCATGTGGATTCCCTCTCGATAATGGTGCAGGGGAGCATTAGCTTTAACCCGCACTGAATATTGCGCCCAGCCAATATATCGAGCATCAGACGGGTGGCGTTTTGTCCTATCTCAAACAAAGGCAGAGAAACGGTGCTAAGCGTTGGATGGCAATAAGTGCTGACTTCACGGTTATCGAAACCGATCAGTGCAAGATCTTTTCCGACTTGTATGCCATGCTTATTGCAATATTCAATCACGCCGGTTGCCATCAGATCGTTTTGGGCAAATATAGCCGTCACGCCCGCTTTGATCAGTTCATCACTCAAATAATACCCTTGGTCTCTTTCCCAATTGCCATTTAAAGTGAGACGGGGATTGTATGGTATGTCATTGGCATAAAGCGCTTCCTGATGACCAAGAATTCGGCTTACAGTATGTATGCTCTCCTTCGGTCCTGCGATGACGCCAATACGATTGTGACCTTTGTCGATTAATAGCTGCGTGGCTTCAAAGGCGGCTTTTTGATCGTCAAACAGAACGCATGGAATTTTGGAATCAGTACTATAACAATAGGCGTAGACTAAGGGAATTTCGCTGCCGTAGCCGATAGGGACAACGGCATGGCTGTGACAACCTATGTAGAGGATGCCATTTACCTGTTTGGAAAGCATGGTATCGGCCAATGAATGGACGAGCTTTGTGCATTCCTCGGTGTTGTCTTTCAGATTATTTCCATAACGCTTGTTAAAACGCAAGTTGCCGAGTATATAATGATAACCTTGACTTTCACAATAGGTGTCTATGCCGTCAACGATATCCGGGGTGTTGAATACTGTTAAGTCTTCCGTAATCACACCCAGCGTTTGACTCTGTCCTTTTTTAAGGCTGCGCGCATTGAGATTGGGACGATAATTAAGCTCATTAATAATAGACATCACACGGTCGACCGTAAGTTGGCTCACACCTTGTTTCCTGTTTAATACTTTAGATACTGTTGCGGTAGATACATTTGCTTTTTCAGAGATTTCTCGTATTGTTACCATTTTTCGCTCACAAGCTCTTTTAAATATTTTATAAAAATAACACAAAAACGTTTAATATTCAATCTATGTAATTAGATAAATGGGAATATTTTTGATAAGTACTAAATTGAATTTATATATAAAAGAATTTTTAAAAATAGTAAACGTTTAATATATGCTTAGAGAAGCATTAATAGCTTAAAAAATTGTTGAAATCAATAAATATAAGTATAAATCACATAAAAATCATAAAAATTTCTATTGACAAATTAGATTTAAAAAACTATATTTAAATAAAAGTTAAACGTTTTACACCAATTATGTAATAAATAACTTAAACGTTTTATATAATGGATATAACTAACCAATAGAAAGGAGCACTCATATGTTTTCACCCTTGCGGCTGCCATACCTCAATCAGATCAAAATAAACGATAGTTTATGGAGTAAATATACCAATATGGTCGCAGAAGTTATTATTCCTTATCAGTGGAGCATACTAAATGACAAGATAGAGGATGTTGCAAAAACTTATTGTATCGATAATTTCCGAATAGCTGCAGGGGAGATGAAAGGGGAGCACAAGGGTGTTGTGTTTGTAGATACGGATTTATACAAGTGGTTGGAAACTGTGGCTTACTGTATACATAACGGTACAGGCGGACGTTTCGAGGCTATGGCTGACGAGGTGATTAAATTAATTGGCCGCGCTCAGCAAAGCGACGGTTATTTAAATACTTATTATACAGTGGCGGAACCGAATGCGCGCTGGAGTAATCTGGTGGAAGGTCATGAGCTCTACAGCGCAGGGCATCTGATAGAAGCTGCTGTTGCTTATTATCAGGCAACGGGTAAGGATAAATTATTAATGATTGCTCAGCGTTTCGCTGATCTTATCTTTAAGAAATTTGGCCCCGGAGAAGGTCAGATAAAAGGATATCCAGGCCATCAGGAGATTGAACTGGCATTAGTCAAACTCTACCGTTGTACAGGTGAAAAGCGGTATCTATCCTGCGCGAAATACTTTATAGAGGAGCGTGGTAAAAATCCGAACTATTTTGAAGCGGAGATAAAGAGGCGGAACGGCGAGTGGCTGTTGTTCAAGGGGTTAAAGGATTATGATTTGAAATATTCACAATCGCATATACCGGTAAAAGAGCAGAGCACTGCGGAGGGGCATGCGGTCCGGGCTATGTATATGTACTGTGCCATGGCGGATCTCGCTTTGGAATATGAGGATAAGGAATTGCTCGAAACCTGCCGGACGCTGTGGCAAAACGTAACGCAACGGCGCATGTATATTACAGGCGGCATCGGATCGTCCGGCTTTCTTGAACGTTTTACAACGGATTATCATCTTCCAAATGATTCCGCTTATTGTGAGACCTGTGCGTCCATTGGGCTTGCGCTTTTTAGCCGTCGGATGTTTCTAATTGAACAGGATGCAAGCTACTACGATATTGTGGAACGTGCGCTGTATAACACAGTGCTCGCAGGAGTCAGTACCGAAGGTGATCGCTATTTCTATGTCAATCCCTTGGAGGTATGGCCGAAAGCATGCATTGATTCAACATCCTTGAAGCATGTTAAACCTGTACGCCAGCGATGGTACACTGTGGCTTGCTGTCCGACCAATTTGGCCCGTACATTAGCTTCGTTGGGAAAGTATATTTATACTCAAAATAATGAGACGATATTTGTAAATCTTTTCATTTCTTCCTCCATTAAAACAGTCATGGCTGGTGTTCAAACTGTATTGACAATGGATTCAAGCCTTATGCAGAACGGAAAAATCACTATAACTGTAAAAACAGAACAAGACTCCGTTTTTTCAGTTGCGATACGCATACCTTACTATGCTAATTCGCCTGTCTTCTTGTTAGACGGTGTTTCTATAAAGCCCAAAGTGGAAAAAGGCTATGCGTATATTAGGAGTAATTTCAAAGATGGGCACAGCATATCGCTGGAGCTTAATATAAAGCACAAATGGATTTCTGCGAATCCTTTGGTTAGAGAGGATGCGGGAAAAGTGGCCTTGATGAAGGGACCATGTGTGTACTGCCTGGAGGAGGTCGACAACAGAAGCAATCTTTCTTCGGTGTATGTGGATCCTGGTACTACTATGAAGGAATGCATGCAGGATGAGATTCCGGGAGGCATGCCGATGCTGAAATATGAGGGAAAGTATATTGCCTCTTCGGGAGGAGATGAAAGCCTTTTGTACAATGACGCGCATTTTGAAACGGAGCCCGTTATGCTTAAGGCTGTGCCATATGGTATATGGGGAAACCGAAAACCGGGCGAGATGCTAATATGGCAAAAAGCAATTATATGTGACAAAACCTAAGATTATTTATTTATATGAACACAGCATGTTGCTAAATACATGGAAAGGAGGTGAATTGTAAAAAAACTAAAATTATTCATTCATACAAATACAACATGTTTTTGTATCGTATATAGTATATGGAAAGGAAGTGATTTGTATAAAAAGTTATAATATTATCAATCAAAAGAATAACATTGAAAGGACTAAGAAATGAAAAAACCATTATTAAATATATTGGTGTTGACATTAATTATAGCTATGGCTGCAACATTTACTTTGGCAGGTTGTGAAAAGGGCGGAGCAGCAGTAGCGGAAGGAGAAGAGGAAGAAGCAGCAGTAGCAACAGAGGAAGAAGCAGAGGAAGAAGTAACAAAAGAACCTGTAACACTAAAGTTTGTAGGATGGGAAGCAAGTCCACTGGAAACCGAAAGTGTGGAAAAAGGCCTTGAAATCTTTATGTCAAGGAATCCAAATATTATTGTTGAATATAATCCAATACCAGGAGCGGAGTATACTTCTAAAATGCTTACTATGATGATGGCCGGAGTTTGCCCGGATGTCTTCTTCTGTTATGCCTACGATTATCGTTCATTTTCTAAAGCTGGACATCTTCTGGATCTAACAGATAGATTTAATGATGTTTACAGTATTGATGATTACATATCTTCATCTGCAACTATAATGAACACAGATTCTGGTATATATGGTATAAGCAGTTGTACTGTTTCTCCCGTCTTATATTATAATAAGAAGGTTTTCGATGAAGCTGGTCTGGATTACCCGCCGAGTGATCCTGAAGAGGCATGGACATGGGATGAGTTCCGTGATATTGCCAAGCAATTAACAGTGGTCGAAGATGGCAAGACCATACGGTATGGTGTTTATGGGTTGGAGAACGCATATATGTACTCAGCACTTATAATGTCTAATGGCGGTAGTTATTGGGATGATAATACTAATATAACTAAAACCACAATTAATTCACCAGAAACAGCAGAAGCTCTGCAGGCAATTTATGATATCGGGATGGTAGATGGAGCAACCACTTTTTTACCTGAGCAGATGCAACTAATTGGTGGTGGACAAAGTGCAACTAATCTTCTTAAAACTGGAAATATCGCAATGCTGATAGATGGTTCTTGGTCTTTACAAGAACTTGCGAATATGGACTTCGAAGTTGGTGTTGGGGTGCTGCCAAAATTTAAAGAAGCTGTTACTCATGGTCAGGCACACACACATGTTGCATGGGTAAATACCGAACATCCCGACGAGGCATGGGAGTTGATCAACTTCCTTTCTGGTGACGATTATTTACTCTCAAATATTCGAGCCGGATTGTGGATGCCTCACAAGAAAGAGTATTATACAGAAGAGGGTATTGCAAAGTGGTATAATCCTGATGTTCATCCAGAAGGATTTACGGATATGGCTCCATATTTCGAGAATGCATTAGTAGAACCATTCTCGATGAATACAAAGCTAAAAGTCAATGATATTCTTATTGAGGAATTGGGTAAATTCTTTACTGGTAGTGAAGACGTAAATACAGTACTTTCAAATTTTGAAGAAAGGGCAAACGCAGAATTTGCAGCAGAAGAATAGTAAACTATTAATTATTCAAACCACCTCCCTAGACAGTTTGAATAGTATGTATGCAGCCCCTGGTAATTCTATGGGCTGCATACTATTTAAGTAAAAGGTAAAATTAAAATTAAATGAAATTTAAAAGACTTTTAAATAGGGAAAGTACATGGGTATTTGTTCTTTTACTACCTAATATTATAGTCTTTTTAATGTTTTCATTGGGTCCTTTGGTAGCTTCTTTTTTCTTTAGCTTTACTGAATGGGATTTAATGTCTCCGATGGAATGGGTAGGTTTAAGAAATTATATTGAGCTGTTTAAAGATGAAACATTTTTAAAATCATTATGGAATACAATTTATTTTACTCTTGGGACTGTCCCTGTGGGGGTCATAATATCACTTTTTTTAGCTGTAGCTCTAAATCAGCGCATAAAGGGTGTCAGAATATTTAGGGCTGCATTTTTTCTTCCTGTAATAGCGTCCTGGATAGCTGCTAGTTTGGTATGGATGTGGATGTATAATCCAGAATTTGGTCTGCTCAACTATTTTTTAGGTTTAATTGGAATAAAAGGACCCCGTTGGTTAAGCAGTTTAAATTGGGCAATGCCTTCTATTATTATGACCGTAATATGGAAAACGTTGGGGTTTAACATGCTGCTCTTTTTGGCAGGTTTACAGGGAATACCCAAAAGTTATTATGAAGCAGCAGAAATAGATGGAGCAAGGTGGTTTGGCAAATTTAAACATGTTACAGTTCCTCTTCTTTCCCACACCACACTTTTTGTCGTGATCATATCAGTTATAAATTCTTTCCAAGCATTTGATCTTATTTATATGATGACATTTGGGGGGCCAGCTAGGTCGACTTCTGTTTTAGTTTTTTATTTATATCAGAATGCTTTTAGGTATTTTAGAATGGGGTATGCAAGTGCTATAGCTTATGTGCTATTTTTCTTGGTACTGATTTTTGCAGTTGTTCAGTTTTTGTTACAGAAAAGAAGGGTAATATCTTAGGCAAGAAGGAGTAAAAAATGAAAAAAAAGCACCCATGGAAAATAATACTTTATGTAGTTCTTGGTGTAGGCGCATTAATAATGATTGCTCCTTTTTTATGGATGATCAGTACGTCTTTAAAGTCGATAGATGAAGTTTTTTCTTACCCGCCTTCTATAATAGGAGATACTATTAGATGGGACAATTATATAAGAATTGGTGAGAGGTACCCATTTGGACGTTTTTTTATAAATAGTACAATAGTGACGTCTGTTGTAGTAGTCTGTCAATTGTTTACCAGTTCACTGGGAGGTTATGTTTTTGCCAGGCTTAAATTTAGATTTAGGGACACAATATTTTTAGTGTATTTAGCAACTATGATGATTCCTATTCATGTGACCCTTATACCGATTTTTTTAATTATGCGTTTTTTAGGTCTAATTGATAGACTTCCTGCTCTGATTTTGACTGATATTGCAACAGCATTCGGTACGTTTTTGATGCGTCAATTTTACTTGAACATACCAGCTTCACTGGAAGATGCTGCAAAAATAGACGGCTGCAATCCTTTTACCACCTACTGGAGAATATTTCTTCCATTGTCAAAGCCCGCTTTGGCAACTCTGGGTGTATTTATTTTTATGGGCATGTGGAATGACTTTGTCAGGCCTCTTATATTTATAAACAGCGTAGAAAATATGACTCTTACCCTCGGATTAGCAAACATGCAAGGGTCGTATTCTACTGACTGGCCGGTATTGATGGCCGGTACATTTATCAGCTTGCTTCCTGTCTTGATTTTTTTCTTATTTGCTCAAGACTTTTTTGTAAAGAGTGTGACTTTATCAGGATTGAAAGAATAAAGCAAGTATAGTAATAACATTATATTAAAACTTTACGAAAGGTTTGACTCTTTATGAAATCAAACAATAATTTTAAAAGACCTGTATTAAATAAAAGTGTAGAAATTAATGATGAGTTTTGGGGGAGATATATTGGTCTGGTTAAGAATGTAGTGATCCTATACCAGTGGGATGTATTGAATGATCGCGTTAATAAAACAGAGCCCGTTATGCTTAAGGCTGTGCCATATGGTATATGGGGGAACCCGAGCTGGTATGGAGCGAGACTTATGATAATAAGATCTACAGTGTGGCTATGGCGCCGGATGGAGCGACTGTGGCGGTTGGGGAATATCTTACAACTTATTTCCACCTTCTTTACGATGGTTCGCTTGTCGATGTCAATACATACAGGCACTCAGCGGAAGATCTCGAGTACTCTCTCGACGGGTCAATTATTGGGGTTGGTCTTGGTTACTACGGAGCAGTTCTTACAAATGCAGCTGACGGTGCAGAGCTTTTTCAGCTGCATGGAGTTATAATAATCGTTTAGCTTTCTCTCCTGATGGGGAGCATATCGCTACAGGCAACCGTGACGGCATCGTATGGATATGGCAGCTTGAAGATGGCCAGCAGGTGGCTTCCTTTGAGGAACCTGAAGCTGACTATATACAAGCTATCGATTATCATCCGTCAGGCAATTTGTTGGCGGCCACCCACTTCAACTGTAATGTCCATATCTGGGATGTGGAAGAAGAGCGCATAGTACACACAATACAGCTTGATGTAGGAGAAGGCAGCTGCGGGTTATCATCTAATACTTTTCGCTTCTCACCGGATAGTGAAGCTATGGTTGGAGCCGTGAAGGAAGCCGGGGATCAATTGGTCCGACTATGGACTGTAGATGGTGCTGAACAGATAGCAGACCTTCCCGTTCCTGAACGCGTCAGGGACCTGGCCTTCTCACCTGATGGCACGCTTCTTGTGGTTGCTTCCCGATTAGCGACCACTATCTGGGACATCCCCACGAAAACACTACTGTACACCCTGGACCAGACTTTCGATGCGTTGGCAAGCAACTCTCCGGTAGCAGCGGCCTTCACACCTGACGGCGGGCATATTGCTGTAGTCCGCAATGATGGGACGCTTGAGTTGTGGCGACTTCCGGAAGCAGAACCTATTGAAGCCCCACCTGTGGATATGCAAGAACCTCCTCCTATTCCAGGTGACGTTTTGTTTGATACTGGCAGTGCTGAGCTCAAGGCAACTGCGGATGCCGTACTGGAGGAGCTGGCAGCAGATCTTTATGCTGCACTTCCTGAAGCCAGGATAAAGTTTATAGGACACACTGACAGCAGAGGCGAATCCGGCTATAACCTGCAGCTATCAATTGACCGGGCCACAGCAGTTAAGGACTGGTTCGAAAACTGGGCCGATGAGAATGGGGTAGATAGTTGGGAACTGTTTGTCGATGGCCGTGGCAGCAGTGAGCTTAAGGTTCCCGATACGGATGTCGAAGGAACTTTCCTAGAGGATGCCGGTGCGTTGAACAGACGTGTCGAGATAGAGATCGAGGTTGTTAATTAAGCTTTTTGATTTGCAATTCTCTCAACGTCGTATTCCGGACCTGTTTGGCCAGGAGTGTTGAGGTAGGACGGCCGCAGGCAATCCGATTACGCACCCGGACTGTGACCGGAAGTTGCAGATGGGACTAGTAGAGGATGTAACCGTGTACCGCCATCCAGGGAATTGCAGGAAAGAAGGAAGCAAGCCCGCAGCAGTAGCAGTTATTTAAGACTTTTGGGTATTATCTATCCTTTAATCTCCACATGCATATGCTGGCAGCTGACTGTTGGTTTGATGAGAATGGCTTCTTTTATACTCCTTTTATTAATATAAATACTGCAACCCTTGAAAAACTTTTTATACATAAAATATTTAAGATGCTTCTATTTGAAGGCTTCATTATAGAAAGGATAATTGTCTTTATTGAAGAAGCAGAGAAATTTTTAGAAATAACTATCAATTGGCTTAAGAAGAATTATACAGTATTTTAGTTTTTTAAAACTAAGAAAAATCTTTGATGACTTTTCCTTTGATATTTTAATAACAAATTTTAAAACCTACCTATGTCAATATTCAGCGATTATGTCACCTAAAGGTATATAGTTTTATTCAGCGAAAATGTCACCCCCCTTACTTGATTAATAGTTATCAGTATCCCATGCAATAGTTGAATTAAATAGACCAAGAGCAAGCTCTTCATCCCTTGAATCATATTTAGATCCACGTGATTTACTACTCTTCAAGGGATGGTTTATTGCAGGCTTTGTAGGAAGAAGCCTCCTGTCTTTTGCTACTTTAACATAGCTTTTAACTTTGGGCCTGGCCTCAAGTCTTGCCACAGAATATACCTTGCCGCTATAGCTTGCCTTTATCCCAATTCTACTGCTTGTAAGAACACTTATCTTTGAACGGGGAATGGTGGCTGCTGGCTTTCCAGCGGATATAAGCTGATAGTATTTTTTCCCGAATGAAAAAGCTGATCCGCCATCAAGCTTTCTTGAAATCTTCCTGTAGAGTATATAATTCAGATTAATGCCCTTTTTAAGCTTTCTAAAAACAGGCTCCCCCTTTGGAACAACTGAAAACCTCCTGTTAAATTTTTTAATATATGTGGCCATAAATTTATTTGCACTCTCTACATCCTTTATCCCATTTAGGATAAACTCCTGGACCAGTCTATCCTGAAGGGTTCCCCAGAGTCTTTCTATCCGGCCTTTTGCCTGTGCGGATCCTGCAGGTATCATACTGATTCCTAACTCTTCCATGGCGGTAGAAAACTGCGTACAGGGCTCCAGTTTGCCCTCCAGCCGGTCTTCCAGGTTAAGCTTACCCTTTTTTTTAGGGCTGATTAAGATGGTATGTTTATCATTGTATGTAGATACCGGTATACCGGGACCCTTTATCATCTGTCTTGCCACTTCAAAGTAACCTTCAAGGCATTCCTCCTTACAAAGGTAGAGCCCGAGTACGGTGCTACTTGCATCATCTATAGCTCCATGAAGATTTAGATCTTCACCTCCAAGCCACCTGTATGGCGAAGCGTCAAGCTGGACCATCATCCCCGGACAGTCCTTTCTTTTCCTGTAATGGTGGGTCCTTATCTTCTTCTTTTTTTTGGGACTTACTAGTCCCGCACTCCTTAAGATCCGGTGCACTGTAGGCTGACTTATGATGATATCTTCTCTTTCAGAAAGCAGCTCCGTAAAGTGGCTGAAATTGGTGCCTCCGTATTTTTTGGTTTTAAGCTCTACTACCAGATCTTTTGCCTTGTCATCCACTGCATTATTTGGCTTTCTTTTCCTATTACCATGAATTACTGCTTTTGGACCTATAAGTCTCACTCCTTTTTTGATCCTTTTTACCTGTCTGGTAGACAACTTAAGTACCTCTGCTGCACCCTTAACCGTAATCTCTCCCTCAATGAGTCTCTCTGCTACTATTAGCCTTGCCATCTCTATTGCTGTCATGTGATATATTTCCTCTCTTATCATAATAGGTGACATTTTCCCTGAATAACTTAGAGGTGACAATATCGCAGAATAACAACACATTAAAAATTTCTTCCTTGAAATAAAGTGGAAAATTTGTTATGTTAAAAAGAAATACTATTAGAAGATTATTTAATTATACTATATTGGATTATTAGTTAAATAATGGGATTAATATATAATGGTTTAATTTGGCTTAAAAAATTAAAAATTAATTTCATATATTTTTACCAATCATAATATTTTTTTTAAAATATTTCAAATTATCACCTATTAAGTTCTTAAATATTTCCTAGAAGTGTTTTTTAACCGGGTATTTTTTGTTATCTATTTATGCTTTTAAAAAAAGATCATATTTAAAGGAGTGGACAATATATGTCGGCAGATAAAATATCAAGAGATGAATTTTTATTGGGCTTAAGGAATGCTAGGTAAATAATCGAAGCTGTAAATAGAAAAAAAATAGTAGAGTAAAAATTAATCAATAAGGAGGAAAAAAAATGAAATTTGTGCCTATGAAATTTGTGCCTAAAATAATTATTGGAGTGGTTATTTTTGTGGTAGTGCTGGTTTTACTGCTTAATATTTTTGTAATAGTTCAGGCAGGAAATGTTAGGGTCCTTACACAATTTGGTAAAACGGTGGGAGTAACCTTTAAACCTGGAATTCATATGAAAATACCATTTATCCAGAATACGGTAAACTATTCAACCAGGCAGGTAACCTACGAAACAAGTGATTTCCCGGAAACCAGCCAGGCTAATTATCCTGATTTTGCGGTTGATACAACTTCTTCAGACGGACAGCAGATACAATTAAAGTATACCATCAGGTTTTCTATTGACGCTAAACAACCTGAATGGATATTAAATAATATCGGAACCATGGATAATCTTGTAGAAAAAGTGGTTAAAACTGAGGCAAGATCTTTATCAAGGAATATACCAAAAAAATATACTGCTGCTCAGCTTTACTCCGAACAGGTCTTTGATGTACAGAAAGAAATAGGAGATACATTGTTACCGATATTTGAAGAAAATGGAATAATTTTAGATGAATTTTTACTCAGGAAAATTGAATTTACTGAAGAGTATTTTAATATCCTGGAGGAAAAGCAAATTGCAGAAGAAAAGATTGAAGTAGAGCAAAATATCCTGGCACAGGAAAAAATTAAAAAAGAACAGGCAATTATCAAAGCTGAAGCAGAAGCAAGGCAGATTGAGATCAAAGGTGAAGCGCTAAAAGTCTATCCACAGATAATACAACTTGAGTTCATACAGAAATTATCACCTAATATTGCCTGGGGAATTCTCCCTGAAAAGGGAATTGTTCCATTTCTTGATTTAAGTAAATTTACAGAACAAACCACTGGTTCTACTACATACACACCACCGGCAGAAACTGAGGAAAACGAAGAAACTGGGGAAGAAACTGAATCTGAATAGGGCTGCTCCTAAATAACATTAAATTGGGGTAAAGATTGAAGTAAGGATATTTATTATCATTAATCACATAGCGGGAATTGAATTATACTGATTATAGCAGTTTTTATGTTCAGGTTTAGCATTATTGCCTTGTATACCACTCTGGGATGGTTATTTTTAAGGGAAATATCTTACTACTGATTTTTTTAAAAAGAAAAAAGAGAGAAACTTTTATAATAAATTTAGTTAAAAAGCCTAAAAAGTAAGAATTAAAAGTCATTCTATGTAAATGATTAAAGTAAAAAAAGATAAAGATAAAAAATATTAAATTGTCAAAGAGCTATAGAAAATAGAAATTTAAAAAAATTTGCTCTTTGAAAACTAAATAAGTTAAGCAGCATTCTTAAAAGGTAATGGCTGCATAAATACCCTAGAAGAGTCATATTCTTCTTTATGCTTTAGCATGGAATACATCATCCTGGCAAGCTTTACTGCCACTTTAATTATTGCCTTTTTGACTGGCATACCGGCTGACACCTTATCATGGTAATACTTCTTAAGCTGGCTGTTGTGCTTTATACAGGCCACACTGGCAAGATAAAGCATATACCTTAGTTCCTTGGGACTGGCCTTCTGAATGGTAGGATTTTTCTTCCTGTACTTTCCAGATTCAAATATATTTGGATAAAACCCAATATAGGAGACAAGCTTATCTGAAGAGGAAAATCTGGCTACATCACCGACATAGGCTATAAAGGTGGAAATGGTGCCAATATCCACGCCCTTTATGGAGTTTAAGATATTGTAGGCAGAAGATCCTCCAGAAGGATCTCCGGGATCAAGGATAGATTCTATCTCATCCTCTATGTCTTTTATCTTGGAACTTAAAGAGGAGATCTCCTCCAGCTGCATGGAAATAGTCATTCCCCTGGATCTGGAGGCTTTTCCTGAATAGAAGCTATCCTTTGCAGCAGCAATAAGTTCCTTTGCCTTATCCAGGTCAAAATTGCATCCCTGGTATCTTCTAAAGATTTTAACAAGTTTAGATAAACTAGCTTTTGCCATATGGCATGAAGTGGGATATTTTGATAAAATCTCTAGTGATACTTTGGAGAAGGGATAAGAGATTATCTTAGTGTATTCGGGAAATACTACGTAAAGTAGTGATAATACACTTTTCTTTAGGTCTTTTACCCTTCTCTGGAAGCTATATTTAATCCTAACAAGCTCCCTAAGTTCCAGTACTGTATCGTCTCAGAGATATAAAGACTCTCGTACTTTCTGCCCGAGATAAGCCCGGCTATAGCTTCTGCATCTATTGAATCAGTTTTGATCTTTTTTCCCACAGCCTGTCTGTATTTCTTTACCTGGTAGGGGTTTAAAAGGATAGAGGAGATATCCATCTCTTTTAGGTATGAGCACATATTCTCCCAGTAGTTGGAGCTTATCTCCATGCCGCAGACTATCTACTCTCTATGATAGCTTGAAAGCTTTAACAGTAGCTTTTTTACTCCTTCCTTTGAATTTGTGATAGTAAAGGGTTTAAAGATAGCCTCTCCGCTGCTATCTAGCGCAGCTACTTTTGAACTACCCTTGGCAAGGTCAATTCCAATATAGATTTGCTCTTTCATGATTGCTCCTTTCTTTTGTTATTGTATTTGCCAAGCAGTTTCCCTGCTTAAAATATCTAACTTTCCAGTAAAGCCTCGTTATAATTAGTTCTCACAATTTCTGGAGCCTAAACCATTCTGATAATTACTTTTAAGTTAGTAGCAAGAAAGCAATAGTCTTAATCAATCGGTCTACCATCTGGCAGCTAAAAGGAGTAGCAATTTGTCTTTCTGTTTAGCTTTATTTAGTTAATATTCTATAGCAATAAATATTATTAACAAATTTATTAACTATATTAAGATAGGAGTAAAAATGAATGAAGAAAAAAAAGAAAAAGTAGAAGAGAAAAAGGAAACAAAAGTTCAAGAAACTACTAAAAAAGGAGAAGGCGGAAAATACGCTGGTGCAATTGCAGCAGCATTATTTTCAGGCGTAGTTATTGGTCTTATTGCTGGAGTTTTATTTGCTCCTAAAAAAGGAAAGCAGACCAGAAAAGAAATTGTTGATAAGAGTAGAGAACTTGTTGATAAAAGTAAAAAGACTATAGCCGATACCATAGATAAGACTAAGAAATTTACCAAAGAAAGTAAATGTAAATTTGATGAAGTGATAGGTTTTGTTAACCCAAAAAAGGAAAAAGAAAGCAAAAGAGAATAAGTAATTGAAACAGCAACCAATATATACAAAATATAAAATTTCTTCCAACTTATAATCTAGGATTGATGAAAATTGTGTAGTATAAAGTAAGAAATATTAAAATCAATTGATTTTTTTATCTAAAGAATTGAATCTTTAGAGACTGACTAATCTTTAAAGTATTTCCAAGTGGTTTATTAAATCTGGTTTTGATCTGATTATATTATTAACTGCCCATAATTTTTTAAAACAATCAATTCATCAAAAAGGTGTTTTTATGGCAGACCGTAAATTATCAAATAATGAGTTTTTAAAATTATTAGGAGATAGCGGCTTAAATGTCGCAAAAAAGGCAAAAGAATTTGAAAGGTTAGATTATAAAGTAAGCTCATCTTGGTTAAGAAACGGCATGTTTGAAGAAGAGCTTCTGGAAGCTTCCCTAAAATATCTTGATCTTGACAGCAGAGTGCAAAAAACTCAAAAGGAAGCAAGTCTTCTGCTAAAAAGTAAAGCTTCAAATCTAACTGATCTTCAAAAGAATATATTAAAGTTAGCAGTGGATTGGTCCAATACCTTAAAACAATCCTACAAGTGCTATTCTGATTATCTGGCATATGGCAGGGTAGATGATGAAAATATCTCTACTGAACTAAAGGAGGAAGCCAATATAAAAAAAGTAAAGTTTGTGAAAATGGTAAATGGAATATAGGAATTTCTAAGTGATCGAGGGTGAAAAATATAAATGTTATTTAAAATAGGAAAAAAACATAGAAGTGGTTCTAAAAGAGAAGTCAACTATGCAAGAATAAAAGACAATGAAAATACCCCTTTTATAACTATATGAAAAAGTTGCTAAAAACAGATTACTTACTGCTTCAGAGGAAATTATACTTGCTAAGAAAATAGAGAAGGGGAGCATGAAAGCTAGGGAGAAGCTAATAAACTCAAATCTTAAGCTAGTAGTCTCTGTAGTAAAAAAATATCGGGGCAGGGGAATGTCATTTTTAGATCTTATCCAGGAAGGTAACCTGGGACTTATAATAGAAATAGAAAAGTTATGACTATAAAAAGGGGTATAAATTCGCTACATATGCTACCTGGTGGATCAGGCAGGCAGTTAACCGGGAAGTAGCAGATAAGGGCCGAACTATTAGGCTGACAGCCCATATTATAGGGAAAGTAAATAAAATTGATAGAATTTACCAATGCCTTTCTGAAGAATTGGCCAGGAAACTGTCTTATGAAGAAGTTGCCAAAAAGTTAAATCTCTCATCTGATGAGGTTAGGCAGCTAATGAAAATGTCCCAGAACCCAGTATCGCTAGAAACACCAGTAGGTGAATATGACGGTAGCACTTTAGGGGAATTTATTGAGGACCCTGAGATGGAAGTCATAACCAAAATTACTTATTATGAGCTTAAAGATAAACTTCAGATGGTCTTAAACACCTTGGATGACAGGGAAAATAAAATACTCAAACTAAGATTTGGACTTTATGATGGGCAACCGAAATTACTGCAAGAGATAGGTAGGGAGTTTAATCTTACCAGGGAAAGAGTACGGCAGATCGAAAGAAAGGCCTTGTATAAACTGCGAAACTCTTTTAGGAAAAAAGTACTGAGAAATCTTTTGAGCTAAAAGTTTTTTAAAATGAGGTAGTTAAAACCAAATTTAATAAATCCTAAAGGTTTAAAAAGGGTGTTAGTAAAATTTGATAGTAAAAATTATTATTTATTTTTTTTACCAACTTGCAATGATAGCCTGGATTGGGGGCTTGATTTATCAGTTAACCATACTAGTGCCAGCTATTAGAAAATTAGAAAATATAATACAGGCTCAAATTATTATTGAAACATCCAGGCTTTTTAGAATTCTTAGCACAGCCTGCATTGCATTAGTATTATATGCAGAAGTAATATTATCTCTTGATAAGCTAAGAGAAGGAATAATATTAACCAGTGTTTTTGGTATTTTATTGATAACCAAATATTTATTAACCTTTATATTAGTAATATTTGAAATACTGAGGGGATATTATATATTACCAAGGATTATTAAATTATTTAGCTTAAACGTAATGAAAGAAAAGATGGAAAAAAATTATAAACTTTTAGTAACTTTTGGATCAGTAAATGCCATTTTAGGTATTGTAATTATTATATTGATTTCAATAATGAGTATCTCGTCTAGTTTATTTTAAAAACAAATTTTTCACTGGCGTAAAGCTCAGGCTATGTGACGAATGCCTGCAGAAAGTGAATAAAAGTGTGTAGTGCGTATTAATTTAAATAATTTATACTTAATGCTAAATTAGGACTGGCGAGATGTTTGAGGAGATGAGGAATTGATAAATATAATAATCGCTTATTTCACATTTGCACCTGTGGTATTTACTGCGTTAATGGCTGTAGCCATTGTTTTGTCAGCTTTAATTGCATTTTTTACCATTAAAGAAAATAGAAAAATAGAAGAAGAAAAAATTGATATTCAAAGAAAAAGTCTAGAAAAAAATTTATTATCAGAAGTAAGAGATAATAATTTCACATTAGACAAAACAAAAGATGATTTGGGTAAATTAAGTGAAAAAGTAATAAAGGAAAATTTAAAGAATAGGGTACTGAAACTTGTTTTTATTTTTACCAAAAAAATAGCATATCAAACTTTTTTAAATATTGATTTTAAAAATGAAAGAATAAATCCTATGTTAAAAGTGATGATAAGGTTATAAAGATTTATAGCAAACTTAAAAAATAAGGAGGTTTTCAGTGGAGGAAAATGCTACAGAGGAAGCGCAGGTTATTCCTAATAATATTGCAGAAAAATTTTTAGATAATTGGATAAGTATACTAATGTCCTTACCCCAATCTTTAGTCCAGTTTTTGGGGGGAAGGTCAGACTGTACCTATATGGCTTACAATTGTCTTGCTGGTGGTGGGTTTGCTGAGTATTGTTTTAGGTCTGATTGCAAAAAAAAATGCATAATTGTCTTTAATAAGTAGCCACTATTTAACTGCAGTGGCTATTTAAATATTTATTCATATTTGATTATTTAGCGATTATTTCTTTCTTTTTTACCCAGAAATAGTCAAAATATATTACTGCAAACCATAAAAATAATCTTGTCCTTGATCTAGGTCATATTGTTAAAATTTTCAAGCAAAAAAATAAAATAGTATAATTGTATTAGGTAATTGATTGAGGAGGTATCATGAAGAGAAATAAATTATATATATTACTTTCTATTCTAACGATTATCTTTTTCTTTGCTGTGGCTGCTACCTGTAATCAATGCAAAGCTACAGCTGTCGAAGAAATAGATGTTGGAGAAAAAGCTGAAGAAGAAGATGAGGAAGAGGAAGAAGCAGCAGCAGAAGAAGAACCAGCAGAGGAAGAGGAGGAGGAAGAAGAAGCAGAAGAGGAAGATGAAGAAGAAGCAGAAGAAAAAGAGGCACCGACAATTGAACTTGAAATATACCAGGATGCAACTCTTGAGGGCAGCATATGTTACTGTAGGGTAAAGGCTGTTGTTACGGGTAATCCCACTCCTGATATAGATTGGACCAAAGATGACAGTTCGGGTTCTTTTGGAGACACTATTGCCCAGGTCAATATAAATGATCCCGGCGAGACATTTACGCTTAGTGCAACTGCTACTAATTCAGAAGGTACTGACACTGCTTCGATTCCATTAAGCTGGGGGTGTAACAGAAATCCGGTAATAGATGATATAACAATACCGGTTAGTGAACTCTATGTTGAAAGGAAATATAATATTTCGGCTACAGCTTCTGATTCAGATGGTGATACTTTGACTTATCAGTGGAGTGCTACAGGTGGTACTATTAATAATGCCAGTGCAAATCCTATTGAATGGACTGCTCCTGGCAGTGAAGGCTCATATACACTGGAATTAACTGTTAGTGACGGCAATGGTGGAGAAACAAGTGAATCCAAGACAGTAGACGTAAAGCCGCCCAAGAGTATTGATGTGGCCAGGATTGAATCTGAGGGAGGATGGTTAGAGGAAAGTGGTTTTTCCAATCCTGGAGGGCTTGTATGTATTGGCGATATACCTGGTGGATTTTCATGCAGGGGATTTGTAAGTTTTGATATATCAGGATATTCAAATGCTATCATAAAATCGGCAACCCTTATACTAAGCCCTAGAGCGGAATGGGGGGACACCTCATTTTTCAATTTGATCAGGATAGACCGAGTAGAATGGGGTTCTGTACCTATTGAGTTTGCCTTCTTTAATACAACTGGTGAATTTATTCAGGGATTTGCTAATCCAAACATTACTTGTACGATTAATCAATTGAAAACAGAACTACAGGATGCTGTAAGTGCTGGAAAATCCCGCTTTCAGATTAGGGTTTATTGTACACCAAGCAGCGATGGCGACGGCATAGCTGATGGCTGGGAGTACAATCAGAGTGATGTAATTTTAAAAATAGAATACATACCTTAGGTTGAAAGGTGTAAATCAAGGGGAAAAAGATTTAATTACTGTGCAGGTAGAAGTATTTATTTCAGGGTAAAAATTACTGTAACCGGTATCATTACTTCTTTTTCGATGGTTGATGTATCATAGGTTCCCCAGTCCGAAACTTCGGTAGAATTAACAGGCAGAACCTGTACAACTCCTAGATGTGCGGATTTTATAGCTCCTATTTTTTTACCGCTGCCTTCAGCAATTTTTTCAGCTCTGAGTTTAGCATCATTTATAGCGTCTGGGATCAGTTCAATTCGAAGATCGGGTAAACCGGAGTAATAGTATTCAAGAGAATTTGTGGAAAAAATAACTCCCTGGTTTATTAGTTCCTGAGTGCTCTTGGCCATATCAGTAATTTTGTCAACGTCGCTTGATTGAATTATAGCTGTCTGTCTTAATAAATTTTCCTTAGGAGCATCTGGATCATACATGTACAATTGATCCATAAATACCGGGGAAATTGCCACATCTTCTTCATTAAATCCGTTATCTTCAAAGAAATCCAGTACAAGTTTCTGATCATTCTGCATCATCTGATACCCTACTATTAAATTTTCAGCGGGAACAGTCCTGGTAAAATCAGATTTCCATATGGCGATATCCGAAGTTACTTTTTCTCTCACTGATCCGGTTACCGAAAGTGTATCCTCAGGTGATCTTACTATGTAAAAAGTGAGAGAAGCAATTACCGCACTTATAATCAGGCTTATTCCAAGTATAATTGCTACATATATAATTTTGTTTTTATTTTCTTTAATATTTTTTACCATTGAATTACATCAGTTAATTTCTTTTAATCTTTTGTGTATATGTGAAATTATATAAAACAGTACTTTAATGTTAGCAGTTTCACTGATTATGTCAAGAAGTTAGAGTGTTCGGTAGTGAGTCAAATTGACTGACTTTTCCCCCAAAAAATAGTCAAATTTGAAAGTTAGGATTTGGGCCGGTAAAATAGGAAAAAGGAGGAAAGGACTATACTAAAAAAACGCTACACCCCAGAACAGATCATCAACTTACTAAGAGAAGCAGAGGTACTTTTAAGTCAAGGCAACACTATCTGTTGCCTCATATAAAAAAGTACTCCAAATATATTAGGTGGGGACATATCCGTAAGGCTCCTCATTTGCCACGATATCCTTTCTTACTTTCTGTTTTAAGGCATTAAGCTTAAGCAACTTATCCTGAAGCTTGGATATATTTCTTTTAAGCTCTGCAGGATTTATCATATCATACTGCTTCTCAAGTTTTGCCTTTATTTTATCATCAATATATTTTGATTCTAAAGCCCTTCTAAACGGGGTCTTTGCCATATCATAATTTTTTGTTACTTTGCTTCCGGATCTTGTCTTTGATTTAAGTTTTACAACTGGCATAAAAAAATTTACATAGTATCCAAGATTAAGATAAATCTCATTTAGGACAGAAAGCTCCTCTTCTGTATAATAGCGTAGGTATCCTACAGCTCTTCTTACCACCGAGTAGTTTTTCTGCTCTACATAACAGGAGTCATTCTTCTTGTATTCCCTGGATCTGGTAAAGGTGATTTTACTCTTTACGCAGTAGGAAAGCATGTGAGCATTGATAAACTCTGATCCATTGTCAGAATCAATTCCGGCGATTTTAAAGGGAAATCTGGCTGAAATTGTCTTAATGGCAGAGAATATATGCACTCTGGCTTTATTCTTGCACGCTGCGGTTATGTCCCAGGAGGTAGCAATATCGGTAAAATTTAGGCTCTGGGCAAAGTCCCCAGACGAGTTTCCGCCCTCATGGGACACAAGGTCCGCTTCCACAAAGCATGGCCTTGCCTCATCCCAATCTGCAAAGGTTCTGACCGGAATAGATTTTTTTAAAAGTGTCCCTGGCTTGGTACCCTTCCTGCCCTTTCCCAACCTGTAGCGATCCTTTTCAGGCTTTAGAAGCCTGTCTATAGTAGAGGCAGAGACTTTAAGAAGCTTTCCTCTTATATCAGGAGAAAGAGTTATCTCTTTATGCTTTTCCAGTTTGGCTACTGCTTCAGCCATAAAAGGAGCAAGCCTTTTTGAGCAGATAAAATCAAAGACCACCCAGATCTTTCTTAAAGCCAAAAATACATCATGGCCGTAGAGCCTGGGTTTTTTTCTTTTTACTTTACTCTTTTTACCTACTATATATTTTATTTTTCTTCCACCAACTCTTGCATATCCTATTACTTTTCCAGCTTTGAGCCGCAGTATTCTTGCAGCATAATTACGGTTATAGTCGGTGGTGGCGGTAAATTCATCTAAGATCTTGGTTTTGCCTTTTTTGGTGGCTTTATTGTATCTATCTTGAATCTCAGCGGTTAATGCTTTTTTCTGCCTCATGGTCAACATTGCCTATTTTCCTCCTCTATATCAAAGAAGATAATTCTTCTTTTAGAATATAGAGGTTTAGTAGTTTTAATTAAAATATTTTCGAGTACTTTTTTATATGAGGCAACGATACAATTTGGAGTACTTTTTAAATAAAGCAATTCGCCGCTTTGATTTTTATAAGAACTCTGTTATAATCGATGAGAATTTGATTATAGAGTGCACAAATGTGCATTTTTAGTTAAAAAGATGAGTACTGATAAAAATAGTTTAAAACTAAAAGAGGCTAAATCTAAAGATTTTAAAAAAGTTAGCGTTGGTTTAGTTTTTGATATCCAAAGATTTTCTATTAATGATGGACCAGGTATACGTACATTAGTTTTTATGAAAGGCTGCTCATTAAGATGTGAATGGTGCTCAAATCCTGAGGGGCAGAGTATGAGGACACAAATAATGTTCTATCGAAATAAATGTAGAGGTAGTGCTAGATGTATGGAGGTATGTCCAAAAGACTGTATAAAACCGAACCCTGTTTATGGATTAGTGATTGATGATATAAAATGTGATGGTTGTGGTGATTGTGCTGATGCATGTTACTATGATGCAATAAAATTGATGGGCAAGTGGATGACCGTTGACGAGGTGATGGAAGAAATAATGAAGGATAATGATTTTTATATTAATTCTGGTGGAGGAGTAACACTATCCGGAGGTGCACCTCTAATGCAATATGAATTTGTAAGAGATTTATTAAAAAAATGTAAGGATAGCGGAGTAAATACAAATATTGAGACAGCTGGCCATGTACAATGGAAATGTTTTGAAGCAGTTATTCCTTATCTTGATTTAATATTTTTTGATTATAAACATGCTGACCCTTTAAAGCACAAAAAATATATAGGTAAAGACAATAAATTGATTAGAAGTAATCTTCTAAAATTAAAAGATAGATTTGAGAATTTAAGAGTTAGAATTCCTTATATACCTGGCTTTAATGATAGTGAAGAAGATATACATAAGATATTTAGTGATATTAAGTCTATGAATTTTAAAAGTGTTGATGTTCTTCCATACCATAGAGCAGGAATGACAAAGTACAGAGGATTAGGAAGGGAATATATGTATGATAATATAAAGTCTCTTAAAGCTAAGGATTTAGAATATTTAATAGATGTTGGGGAAAAATATGACATTGATGTGAAAATAGAGGGTATCGACTAACATTAAGCTCCCAATTTTGGTAGAAATGCTTTTTTATTTATTTTTATATATTTAATGTAGTCATTAATTAAAGGGAATTTGTTATGAATTCAAGTTATTAAAAGGAGGCAACTACATTATGAATAGACGAATTAAAAATCTAAGGAAAGCTTTATTTGAAGTAAAGCCAAGTATTTGTGCAGAGCGTGCAAGATATTTTACGGAGACAATGAAAAAAACTGAAGGTGAGTATATAGCAATTCGTAGAGCTAAGGCTTTTGCAAATGTATTGGAAAAAATGTCAATAAATATTAACAAAGATGAAATTATTGTTGGCAATCAGGCAAGTAAGCCAAAAGCTGCTCCAATTTTCCCGGAATACTCGGTTGATTGGTTGGAAAGAGAGTTTAATGGGAACCCTTATTTATTTAATGAACGTCCGGGGGATAAGTTTTATTATGAGGAAGAAACAAAAAAAGAAATCTTAGAAATTCTTAAATACTGGAAGGGTGAAAGTATGTATGAGAATTTCAGGAAATCTTTACCTGATGAGTGTAATCATGCCTGGGACATGGGTATTATAGATGATGTCTGGGTTTCGGCTGCAGGTTTTGGAAATGTAATAGTAGATTACGACATGGTTTTAAATTACGGGCTTAAAGAGGTTATAAGAAGAGCAAAAGATAAAATGAAAATGTTAGATCTAACAGTGGCTGATAATGTAAAAAAGCACTGGTTCCTTGAATCTGTTATTATTGCCGATGAGGCAGTTATAAAGTTTGCAAATAGGTTTGCCAGAAAATGTAAGGAAATGGCATCCAGTGAAGATAATAAAGAAAGGCGAGATGGACTTCTTGCCATGTATAATAATTTGCTAAATGTTCCTGAAAACCCTGTAAGAACATTCTGGGAAGCAGTTCAATCTGTCTGGATAATTTTATTGGCTCAATATATAGAAACTAATGGTCATTCAGTTTCACTTGGACGTTTTGACCAGTATCTATATAAGTTTTATAGAAATGATATAGAAAAAGGAATCCTAGATAAGGATAAAGCCCTTGAAATTGTCGAAGCATTTTTCCTGAAAGCCAATGAGCTAAATAAATTGCGTTCCTGGGAGGATACAGAATTTTTCTTAGGATATCAAATGTTTATTAATCTATCCGTTGCAGGCCAGACTGAAGATGGCAGAGATGCAGTAAATGATGTTTCTTATTTATGCGTAGATGCAAGTAGAGAGCTAAAGGTTTTTACTCCCTCTGTGTCAGTTAAACGCTCTGATTATAATAGTAAGGAATTTATTGATTATACATTAAAAGCAGTACAGGAGCATAAAGGTGGACAGCCAGCATTCTATAATGACAAAGCTTTTATAAGAATTCTTGAAAACATGGGTGTTGATAAAAAGGATGCCTGGAACTGGGCTAATGTTGGTTGTATAGAATCAAGTATACCGGGAAAGTGGGATTTTGCTTCAAAGGGCCCATGGTTTAATATAGCTAAAATATTAGAACTTACTCTTAACAATGGTAAAGATCCATTTACAGGTATTACTTTATTAAAAGGAGATGGAGATTTAACGACATTTAACAGTATGGATGAAATAATGGATGCATATAAGAAACAGCTGGCTTATTTTATGAAACTTCAGGCTATTACTGAAAACATTAATGATGAATTCCATAAAATGTTTGATATAAATGCCTTCAGGTCTTCTATTGTTAATGACTGTATAGAAAGGGGCCTATCTTTAATTGAGGGAGGTTCGGTATACTCAGCTGAGGGAGGTCCAATAGTAGGCCCAAATACAGCTGGTGATTCTTTAGCTGCAATAGAGTATGTTATTTTTGAGAAAAAATTGTTAACTGGAGAACAGCTGGCTCATGCTCTGGAAACTAATTTTGAAGATATGGACACCACTCCAGCTGGGGAAGAAATAAGACAGTTGTTACTAAATAAACCCCCTAAATTTGGTAATGATAATGATAAAGCAGACAAATGGCCATATGAGATAGAAAATTTTGTTGGTTCTTATTATCATAAAAAGCTCAAAAATTCTAGATATGGAAAGGGTCCTTTACCCGGCTGTTATTCACTTGATATAAGTCCTGTAACAGGAAATATTCCCTTCGGTATGAAAGTTGGTGCTACAGCCAATGGAAGAAAATCAAAGGCTCCATTAAATAATGGAATATCTCCATGTAATGGGATGGAAAAATTAGGGCCAACTGCAGCAGCTAAGTCTGTAGGTAAGATGCCCAGTATCTGGTTCCAAAAGGGTGCTATATTTAATATGAGACTCGATAAAAAAACTCTGTTAAGTGATGATGGAAGAATGAGAACAGCGGCAATCATAAAGACTTTGTTTGATAACTATGGTACCCATATACAATTTAATGTTGTTAACAATGATGTCCTAAAAGATGCCCAAAAACATCCGGAAAAATATTCAGATTTAATGGTTAGAATATCAGGTTATTCAGCTTTATTTACACCATTATCCAGAGAAATGCAAAATGATTTGATTGAGAGAGCTAAATTTGATGTTTAAACCGTGGTTATATAAATAAATTTATAAGATATGGTCTTATGAAATATATTTGTAAACAAAGAATAAAAGGAGGTTAATTGCTTTATTTAAAAAGTACTCCAAATTGTATCGTTGCCTCATATAAAAAAGTACTCGAAAATATTTTAATTAAAACTACTAAACCTCTATATTCTAAAAGAAGAATTATCTTCTTTGATATAGAGGAGGAAAATAGGCAATGTTGACCATGAGGCAGAAAAAAGCATTAACCGCTGAGATTCAAGATAGATACAATAAAGCCACCAAAAAAGGCAAAACCAAGATCTTAGATGAATTTACCGCCACCACCGACTATAACCGTAATTATGCTGCAAGAATACTGCGGCTCAAAGCTGGAAAAGTAATAGGATATGCAAGAGTTGGTCATAAAATTAGTAGTAATTGAATTAAATTAAAATCTCATGGATACAAACAATAGTATTTGGGGAGGATAAAATAGAAAAAATTAATGGATTAACAAAATCAGATGCAATAGAAAAGGCTTTTAAAACTGCTTATGAAGGTGAAGCAAATAGAGAGAATTGTGCACAGGAAATATTTCATGCTGTTTCTTCTGTACTGGGAATTAAAAATTATCAGATATTTAAGAGCCTTTCTGCTCTAGAGGCAGGCGGAGCTATAACAACAGCCGGATCTTGTGGTGCTTTTTCGGGTGGACTTATAGCTATAAGCTACTTTTTTGGAAGAACATATGAACAATGGGAAAAAGGAAAAAACTATTTAAAAGCATCTACATTAGGGCAAAAGCTTTACAAAAAATTTATGAAACAATATGGTACGGTTATATGTAGGGAAATACATAAAAAGATTTATGGTAGAAACTTTAAACTGATGGACGAAGTTAATCTTGGAGTTGATAAAGATGAGCTAAAGATTTTTTTAGATATTGGAGCTCATGATAACATGTGCCCGACTGTAGCTGGACTTTCTGCCATGTGGACAATAGAAATACTATGGGATGAACTTCCAAAAGGTATTGATGTTTCTAAAATGCCATCTGCATCTGAGGCTTTAAAAAATTTTAAGCCTAAGAATAATAAATAGCATATTTGTATATATTCCTAAAAATAAATATAGAATTTAAATTTTATTAATTATTATTTAATAGTAGAGAGAGAGGAAATTATGGTTGAATCACTAACTGGAAAAGTTGCAGTAATTTCAGCAGTAGGCTCAGGTTTCGCAAAAGCGACTGCAGAGTTATTTGCAAAGAGAGATAACTGTAATCTCGTAGTATTCGATATCAATGAAGAAAGACTGGAAGACACAGTAAAAAACTGTAAAGAGGCAGGTTCTAAAGTAGTATCTTTTCAGGGGGATGCTACAAAGCTGGAAACCTTTGAGAAAGCTTTAAATGAGACTCTAGAAAATTTTGGAAAGGTTGATTTTCTTATTAATTATGCCGGAGGTGCTGTTAGGGTTGCTCCAATTGAAGAAATGGATGATGAAACAAATAAGAAAATAATCGACCTTAATCTAAACAGTGCCATAATGAGCTGTAGAACTTTTACTCCTCAATTTAAGAAACAGGGTTATGGCAAGATCTATAATGTTGCAAGTGTTTGTGATAGAAGATCGTGGGAAGGCTGGTCGGTATATTCTGCTTCTAAAGCAGCAGTTAATGCATTTACCAGATGCCTGTACTCGGAACTGAGACCTCATGGTATTTGCGTAGGATTAATAGTGCCAGGGGGTTCTAATACAGGTTTCCAGGCAGCTGCTGAAGGTGTGGAAAAGTTTGATTGGGATGAAGAGATGGCTGTCCGACCAGAACACTTTGCTGATATGGTTTACCAGGCCTGTGCTTTAACCAAAGGAGGTTGTGCTACAGAAATGAACATATATGGTTTAGCTCAGGACATTAGCGGGTATTAATAGAAGTATTATTGAAACCAGTTTTTCAGTAATAACTATTATGCAATAGTATAAGGCCCTAAGGAAAAAATGTAGATAACAGTATATCTATATCAGGAAAGACTAATCAGGTTAGATAAAAATTAAAAGAAAAAAGTTATTCTTTAGGGCCTTAAGGTGAAGTTAATCTGTATTTATATGATATAGATATATAGAGGTATTATTAAGAGTTTTATATTTTATTAAAAGTCTTCCTAAAAATAGATTTAATTCTTTAATATTGGCATATAACCACTAAAAGATTTTAAGATAAAAGTTAGGGAAAAGTAAAAGAAAATTGGTAAATAAAATTATCCTGACTAATTAAGTCAGTTTAGATAAATTAAGTTGTTACTTGTTTAATCAAATTAATATAAAAACAGGGTTGAGAAGCAATATGAAAAAAAATAAATATATACTATGCATAGATAATGGATTAAGCGTAAGTAAGACAGCATTAGTTGATTTTAGCGGTAATTTAGTCAGAGTCAGTTCTTTTAAAACTGAAATAATAAATAAAAATGGCTTTAGTGAAATTGATATGGATTGGTTTTACACAAAAACATTTGCAGCAATTAAAGAACTGATCAGTAGCAGCAATATAGATTCTGGTGATATAGCTATTGTAGGGAATAGCGCTCATGGAGCAGGGTTATATTTAATAGATAATTTAGGACGTCCGGTAAGAAAAGCGATAACTTCAATGGATTCCAGGGGAGAGAGCCTGATAAGTAAATGGGAAAAGGAAGGAATAGATTTCTATTCAAAAACATATACAAATATGTGGAACGGTCAGGCTATTCCACTTCTTTATTGGTTAAAAGAACATGAAAAAGATAATTTTCAAAAAACTAACAAAATACTTTTTTGTAAAGATTGGATAAAGTTTAAATTAACAGGCCAGGTTACTACTGATTATACAGACGCAAGTAATGCTGGCTTAATAAACTTAAGAAGTAAAAACTATGATCCTGAAATTTATAAAATGTATGATTTGGATAGTATTTATGAAAAACTTCCTAAATTAAATAGAAGTTACGATATTATTGGGTATGTAACAAAGGAAGCAGCAGAGAAAACATGTTTAAGGGAAGGTACTCCGGTCATATGTGGAATGGTTGACTTTATTGCATGTATAATTGGTAGTGGGCTTAAAGATACCAGTACTTATTCTGTGGTTTCTGGCACATGGGGTATAAATTCAGCTATTAGGGATAATTTAGCTTCAAACCCCGGAATAAATTCGACAGTTGTATTCCCTAATAATAATTTTTTGGTAATGGAAATAAGTCCAAACTCTGCAGTAAACCTGGAATGGTTTATAAGTGAAATTTTAGAAAAGCCAAATCGTTTAAATCTGGATAGAAAAGATTTATACAGCAAGATCAATGAAGAGATTTCAAAAATAGATATCAAGGAGTCTGATTTATTTTATTTTCCTTTTATATACAGGTCAAAACTATCCTGGAAATTAGAAGGGGTAATATATGGTTTTAATGCATCAGATAATCTATACAATTTAATTTATGCAATATATGAAGGTGTGGTATTTTCCCATTTAATGCAAATAAATAATTTTCGCAAAAGTAATATAGATTATGATAAAGTTTTACTTTCAGGTGGTGCTGCAAATAGTAAACAATGGTGCCAGATGTTTTCAGATATTTTAAATTTGAAGGTAATTACCACGTCAGCTAATGAAGTAGGTATCCTGGGGCTGGCAATTTATCAGTTCCTTGGATTGGGCTTATATGAAAATTTAGAAAAGGCAATAGATAAGATGGTTAAAGTTAAGTCAATTTATGAGCCAGATGAAGAAAAAGCTAATATTTATAAAAATAGATTTTTAAAATTTACAAAGATGATTAAATTACTTGATCAGTAAATTGTAGAGTTTATCATATTTAAACTTAATAAAATTAAGATAAATTTTAAAAAATCAATCCAGATGGAGGTAAGTAATGTATACAGATAAAAAAAATGAAATAATAAAAGCAGGTTTAATTTTAAAAGAGTATAAACTTATTACTCTTTCAGGAGGAAATATAAGTTTAAGAACCAAAGAGGGGCATGTACTGGTGACCCCTTCTGGAATGCTTTACGAAAATATGGTTCCTGATGATATTATAGTGATAGATTTAGATTGTAATGTTATAGAGGGGTCAAGGAGGTATTCAGTAGATATCAAAGCAATATTATATATTTTGAAGAATATGCCTGAAGTAAATGCAGTTATACATACACATCAGGTTTATGCATCAGCAATTGGGCTAGTTGAAGACGAGCTCCCTGCTGCTGTTACTACTCTGGCAAATGCTTGTCTTGGAAAAGTTACAGTTGCGCCTTACAGTTCAGCAGCTAGTATGGAAATGGGAATAAATACTGTTAAATATATAAATAATAAAAGAGCAGTTATTTTAAAGAATCACGGTGTTGTAACAGTTGGTGGAACGCTTAAAGAAGCTTTATATGCTACTGTTTACCTTGAAGATGCAGCGAAGATTTATCTCTTGGCAAAAGCTATAGGAACTCCTGTAGTACTGGATGATGAGCAAATAGAAGTAGCTGTTAATGTTTTTAAAAATTATGGACAAAAGTAAGTTGTAAGTTTTTAAAAATATTTTATTAAATTGTAATTTATTTATATTTTATTAATTTTATACTTTAAGAAAATGGTAAACAATAATTCTTTATTTATAGGGTTATATGAAAAGGCTCTTCCCAATGATTTCAAGTGGGGAAAAAAACTTAATTTAGCTAATGAAGCCGGTTATAATTTTATGGAAGTATCTATAGATGAAAGTGACGAACGTATTGAAAGACTTAAATGGGATAGAACTAAAAAAGAAAGATTAAGAAAATTAGCTACTGATGCTGGTGTCCATTTATTGACTATATGCCTGAGTGCCAATAGGAGATTTCCTATTGCTAGTTCATATAAAGATATACAAAAAAAAGGTATGGAGATCATGCAAGATACTATCTGGTTTGCATTTAGTATGGGTGTAAGGATAGTACAGGTAGCAGGATATGATGTTCTAATGGGTGAAGAAAAAAGTTCTGATGAATCAAAGGAGAAATTTAAGTTAAATTTAATGAGTAATGTAAATCTAGCGTCTAAGTTGGGAGTTACACTTGCTATTGAAAATGTTGATTCCGAATTTGGAATTTCAATAAAAAACCTTATCTATTTCATTAATGCTATACAGTCTCCGTGGTTGCAGCTGTATCCTGATTTCGGAAATTTAGCAGCAATGAATCAAAATGTTCCGGAGCAGTTAAAAATTGGAAAATCGCATATAGTAGCAGTTCATGTTAAAGATACTAAAGAAGGTATAGTGCGAAGGGTTCCTTATGGTGATGGCATTGTTGACTTTATATCATCATTTAAGGTTTTAAAAGAAATAGGATTCAATGGACCTTTTTTATTAGAGATTTGGGCTGATGATAGAAAAGATAATTATAAAATAATAAAAAAATCTAGAGAATGGGTTTGCAATAAATTAAAAAAAGTATGGAATTAGATTTTTTAATATTTAAGATTATATAGGAAAAGGAGATTTTGGGAGACACTTACTAAGACCGTTTGAGAGGACTAAATTATGCTAATCTTTATATCTCTTTCCGATCTAATAGATCTTCCAAATAAAATGTCTGTAAAACAAGTTGTGAAAAAAAATTTCAGGGGTTAAGTAAGAAAATTATGTAATCTATTTATAATATTAATTGAAGAATTCCTGTTAGCCTGCAAGGAAAAAGGGGATAAAACCATAGATGATGTTCTCAAATGAAGTTCTTGAGAAATTATGTGAAGCTTTGGACTGTAATGTAGTTGATATAATTGAATATATACCTGAAGACAAATAATTTTTTCTGTAATTTATTTTTATTTTTTTTTAGTATTCCTGCTTATATATTAATATTTCCTTTACATCACACCTTGAAAGAGGTCTTATTTGTTTAATATGTGCATTTACATAAATGCACATATAAATTACAATAGGACACATGTCTACAAATGTTGCCGTCATCAGTAAAAGAACAAAAGAGTACAGAAGAAGAAAGCCCCAGTACGGTCCATACTATCAGTGCATCGAAGACAACTACGAGCAGTTCAAAAGATCATATGATAGAAATTTCAGGCAGAAGTATGAATATTTAAGACCTCATATGATTTTCCATCCACTATGTACCACTTTTAGCTAGTTTTTTTCACTAGCCATAAATTCTCCTTTGTGGCATTTTTAGTAAAGATTTTAAAATTTTATCACTTGGGAGTGAAAATGGAAATCATTATCAATATTTTTATATATAAAAAACTTTTAGTGATTGGCTTTAAGTTAAAGTTGTAAGACAGAAATATTCTATAGATAGATCTATTTAGCTGCCAGGATTAAAAGTTTAAATAAGAGTATTCAGTTTTTAATTATTTATTTTCCTAAATGCCTCTAATTCCTTTATAATCTGGTTCGAAATTTCGCAACCCGGGGCAGCCAAATAATTTTGACAAAGCTAACATAAATTTTACATAATACACATGCATCCCTATGATGACGAATCATAAGACCCTCTGGGTAACAATGTTACGGCCAGGGGTATTTTTTAAATAAATTAAATTTGTTCGTTATAGAAAAGTGCTATCCCCGCCCAAGCGGCGCGAAAAGGAAAAGTACATTTCATATAACGTTCCGCGCGTATACGACGTTTTCGCCGAAGCGTTAGCGTAGGCGAAAACGTAGCGAAGCCCGAAGCGCGCGAACAGGGCGCGGAGCTAATACGCACTTTTATGGGAAGTTGTTTTTCTGGCTTATTTGGTATCTTTTTATTACTCTTTTTTTATTGGTTTTATTATACCAATCATGCTCTACCAGTTCAATTTCTTTAATCGATTCCTTTCCAAAATCAAATTCCTGATAATGCTCTAGAATGCTTAAAAAACCATATGGATTTGTGAGCTGTGTCTTAAACCGGCAGAATGCGATGTGTGCTGATTCCGAACTATACCTTTCATCATTTTCAATATTATGTGATTCAAGTTCAGAACGAAGAAAATTACGGATTCCAATTAAAACATTGTCATCATATCCTTTTATCAATAAAGCTGATCTACAAAATACAATTCCTTTTAGAAGTATATAGAATGAAGTGAATTTAGAAAGTACAAAATTATTTATCTTGATAAACTGTTCTTCTTTTTCAACACTTTGAGAATACCTTTCTGAGCCTTGTATAAAATCAAAAATGGTTATGTGTAGATCGTCTATTGGATAGTAGTACTGAGAATTATCAATAAATTTACACCTATTAATAAGTTCCTCATAATGACGCGTGATAGATCTGATTGGGATGATTAGACTTATGCCTAATCGATTATCTAAATCAATTTGATTAAGATGTTCATCGATAACAATATCTGACTTAAGAAGATAGCAAATATTTTTATTATGTATATCCAAATATAGTTGTTCAGAGCTCATATTCCCGTCAGAAAAACAATTTCCCATAACTTGTTTCTATACGAATTGCTTTCGTAAATCCAATCTTTTATTGTATATTTTACGTAGTTATATTGAATTGTCAATCGCCACCAGCATTGAACCACTTTTAGTGGTAAATAGTCAGCACCTTTGAACCACCTTAAAAAGTAAAAGCTATATAATGACTTCTAAAAAACTTTAGGAGGAAATTATATGGGATACAGAAAGGTGGGAATGACAGATCTAAAAGAAATATTTTTGCGAATTGCAGAGGGGCAGAGCAAAAGAAAAGTAAGAGAGATCATGGGTATCCATGTGGTATGAACCCCAAAATTTATACACTGGCCTGTCTTAACTCAGAATAAACTTTGCGTGATTTTTTTTCAATAAATATATGTTCAAATTCTTCCGGGGGCATATAGCCAAGAGAAGAATGCAATCTTTTACTATTGTATACATCTTCAATAAAATATGGAATTCTTTCTATAACATCTCTATATGTTTCATATTCCTATAGATATACTTCTTCTGCTTTTAGTGTTTTAAAAATGACTCAATAAAAGCATTTTCATAGGGGTTACCCTTGGCAGACATTGATACCAAAATACCATTTGCGTTTAAAAGATCTATGTAATCATAGCTGCAGTACTGGATTCCTTTATCAGAGTGATGAATAAGATCATCTGTATTTCTACTCTTAATTGCCATCTTGAGTGCTTCAAGTGGTAGTTTAGCAGCAAGTGTCCTGCCAATGCCGTAGCCCACTATCTTTCTTGAGAATGCATCAATTATAGCTGCAAGATATACAAAGGCTGTAAGGATCCTGATATAGGTAATATCAGCACACCAGAGCTTATCGATTCTGTTGACTGCAAGATCTTTGGCCAGGTTAGGATAAACTTTCAGGTTATGGCTGCTGTTGGTGGTAGACACAAATCTTTTAGCTTTTCTGCACTGTTTGTTCATCTTTTTCATCATTTTTAGCACTTTCTTATGGTTTACTACCATTTTCTTCCTTTCAAGAGAAGCAGTTACCCTCCTGTAGCCATAACAGGGATACTGGTAGGCAATGGCTTCAATGGCATCGGCAATGTCAGCGTCACGCTTCTTTTTTTCTAGGTTTTTCTTTGGCTTGTGGTAATATGTTGGTCTTTTTATGCCCATCAGCTCACATCCCTTCTTAACTCCTCTGAATTTGGACCGGTTATTATGGATGAAACTTCTTTTCTCATTGCAAGTGCAAACTTTCTTTCTTTTTTAAAAAGGTAATTTTCCATGGTGAGCTTTCCCACCATCTGTTCAAGCTCACATATCTTTAGTTTCATCTTTCTTAGCTCGGTATCACTTGCTGATGTTCCATGAAACTTACCGTCCAGATACTGCCTTTTCCATCTTGTTATAAGTCCTGGGTATATATCATTTTCTTTGGCAAGTTCTAGCATGCTGCGTCCTTTCAGTGCACTCTCTACCAGCTCTATCTTGAAATCCTTAGAATATTTTCTCCCTATGTATACTCATTATCTTTTCCCCTTTCTACTCCTTTAATTATTCTAACCTGTCTTAAGAATCTGTTCAACTTTAGGGGTTCACTCCAGATTACTAACATTTTAAGTGGACTAGTTTTTGGGGGGCCCTCGACTGGCCTGTATTCTAACTTTCAAATTGGACTAGTTTTTAAGGGAAAGGTCACTTTTTTAAATAATATCCGGCAGCCATTGCTCTGGAAATAATGGTGGAAAGGGATACTTTTTGGCCATAAACCAAACTAAGCCTATCCTTTATATAGCTGTAGTTATATGAGCGCAGAGGTATATCGGGATCAGTTATTAATTTTTTTTATACTGCAAGTTCGGCCAAAATATTTTCTTCCACTTAAAGAGGTACTTTATTTGTGGCATTTTTCTTTGTATATTCAATTGAAAACATCAAAGGATCTTGTCTGTATGTTTTTACTAGGGCAAAAAATCTGGTTTTACCAATGCCTAATATCTTTTGGAGATTGCTTCTTTTTATCTTGCCTTCTAAATGCCTACCTATGAGTTCCTTTATTTGAATGTCTGAGAATTTTTTATGTAATTGTGTAATAATTTAAAAACCTTTCTCTTTTAGCCTTCAATTATAGCTAATAAATGGTTAGCTATAAATCAATTAATATCAGTCCACTTTTAATTTTTAAATAACAACGAAAAGAAAAAAGAGTTGAAATACAAATGAATGTTATGTAAAATTAATAACTACCAAATAATTGAAACCTTTTAAGATTTATCTAACTAAGGTCTAGGCGAAAAAATATTATATTATGTTTAGAA
>Ga0315549_1000046_pt1 | contig 124131 bp, 119 predicted proteins | sample SalMarSW160200MG_FD_203101 | JGI IMG/M metagenome (GOLD analysis project Ga0315549, IMG submission 203101) | Salt marsh sediment microbial communities from the Plum Island Ecosystem LTER, Massachusetts, United States - Salt Marsh Sediment SW1601-200 ... | reverse complement strand
TTTATGCCTCCACTAGTGATTTACAGGGGGCTATGATTTTTCCTCAGGAATGGACTGGCGGCGTTGCCTTTACTGAGTTTAGTACAATTGCGATCGGTATTTCACCAAGCGAACTTGATTGGGGCAAGAGGGCCTTGCTTCACGAGTTGACACATCTCGTTGTTCATCAGGCAACTTTTAGCCCCTATGGACAGCTTCCTCTCTGGCTTGACGAAGGGTTAGCTATGTATAATGAGGGCGAGCTTGACCCTGTTTTTCGTTCCTACCTACAAGAGGCTATCTTGGAAGCTAAGCTCATTTCAGTGCGCAGCCTGTGTAGTCCCTTTTCCGCTTACTATGAAATAGCTTGCCTTTCCTATGCTCAAAGCTATAGCCTTGTTGAATACCTTCTGGATAATTATGGACAGGACAGGATGCTCGACTTGTTGACTATTTTGAAGCAGGGTAGTACCTACGATGAAACTTTGACTGAGGTCTATGGTTTTGATATAGATGGTCTTGATGCTAGTTGGCGAGGAAAACTGTCGAATCCGGTAACTCAAGCTCAGAGGAAGGCGTGGCTACATCCTGCCTTAATTGGCGTGTTGGCGGCATTAGCTACAGCACTGGCTTTGTGGGGTGTTCTGGCCCTGGAGGAACGGGCCTGGCGAAGATCGTCTGGAAAATCAACCATATAAGGTAAGCCATGAGAGACTCTTTTACTGTTCACGATTTACCCCTCAGTGAACGACCTAGGGAGAGACTGCTTAAGCTGGGCAGCGAAGCTCTTTCTGCACCTGAAATTTTAGCTTTAATCCTGGGTCGAGGAATTAAAGGTGAATCCGTTATAGTGACTAGCCAGAAGCTGTTAAGCCGGTTTGGCAATCTCAAAGGTGTTGCCAATGCTTCTGTGGAGGAGTTGACCCAGACGAAAGGTATTGGGCCAGCCAAGGCGGCACAGATTAAAGCTGCCCTTGAATTGAGTAAGAGGTTGGAAGCCGATGCCGGTGAAAAACCCAAGCCGGTGCTCAAGTCCCCGGAGGATGTGGTTGCTGAGGTGAGGGGCCGGTTGAAAGGCAAGAAGAAGGAACATTTTTTGGTATTTTGCCTGGATACTAGAAACAGGTTAATAAATTGCAAGCTAGTTTCAATAGGCAGCCTGGACACGAGCATTGTTCATCCCCGTGAGGTGTTTAAGGAAGCAGTTTCCTCCTCCTCCGCTTCGGTAATCTTTGTGCACAATCATCCTTCGGGTGACCCCGAGCCATCCAAAGAAGATGTTGAGCTAACCAAGCGGCTGGCTAAAGCTGGCGAAATCGTAGGTATTGATGTCCTTGACCACATCATCGTCTGCGATAAGAGTTACTTAAGCCTGAAAGCTAAGAATTTGTTCTAAATTTAATCGCAAATGACAAATAAACTCCTTCAAGTAAGCAATTTATTGAGTCTTAATTTCTGAGATATACTATTGGGTAAGCGAGTATCGTGAAGACTAGCGAAAGGAGCGAGGTTTTCTTCTTCCCCTATGATGTGGATAGGGCTTTCCTCAGAGGGTTGAGGACTCTTTTCTCCAGAATAGCCAATGTTGTCTCTACGGGTGATTCAGTAGCGGTGAAGGTTCACATGGGAGAATATGGCGGTAGCGCTTACCTTCGCCCGCCAATAGTACGCCGAGTATGTGATTTGATTAAAGAAGCTGGAGCTAAACCATTTGTCACGGATACCACTACTCTTTATCCCATGGGGAGATTCACTGCCAGCCAATACCTGGCTACGGCAGCCTTCAATGGCTTCACCGAGGAATCGTTGGGAGCGCCTGTCATTATCGCTGATGGGGAGCAGGGCTATGATGGCGAGTGGGTGGATACCCCCAGGCGGGCTTCTGATTGCTCTTTAGATAAAATAAAGATAGCCAGGGAGATTTTCAATGCCGACTCTATGATAGTTCTTTCTCATCTGAAGGGGCATGAGCTATCTGGCTTTGGCGGCTCTATCAAGAATGTGGCTATGGGCTGTGTTACTAAGGATTCTAAGGCTGCTCAGCACAGGGTAAATCGTGGTGTCATCGACCTCTCTAAGTGCACGGGCTGTGGACAATGCGTTGAAGCTTGTGCCTTTAAAGCCTTGTCTTTACTTGAGGAGAAAATGGTGCGTGATGAGGAGAAATGCATGAATTGCAATAATTGTCTTTATACTTGCTCAGAGGGTGTTTTTTCCTTGCCTCCCCAGGCTAAAGAAGTGTTTCAGGTTTATCTGGCTCACGCTGCCGCCGGGGTGCTAAGCCGATTTCACTCCAAAGTGGCTTTCATCAATTTCGTCCAGGATGTAACGCCATTGTGTGACTGCGCTACGCCATCAGGTTTGCCAGTAGTTCCCGATATTGGCATCCTTGCCTCCACAGACGTGGTAGCTATTGACAAGGCGTGTTTGGACTTGATTGCTCAAAGCAAGCCCGTAGGGAAATTTGCCAACGTCAGCTCTCCCGATATACTGGGCAAGATCAATGGTACGGACAGCCTGATTCAAGTAAGAACTGCCCAGGAACTTGACTTGGGCAACATTGAATACCAGCTTGATATTTCTCTCAGGACTTAGTTACTGCTTAGAACGCTATACGGAGTAACATGGAAGATATTGAGTTGGCTCGCTCTCTTTTGGAAGGAGAGAAATGGAATCTCGTCATGGTGAAGGGAGAGCAAGTTCTTTTCAGTTCCAGAGAGCGGGGAATAGCCCCTTTTTTCCAGGCTGTTCAGAGTATGGAGACAAGTTTACATAATGCTGCGGTGGCTGACCGCATTGTGGGCCTAGCCGTAGCTATGCTTTGCCTTCAGGCCCGGATAACCTCGGTATATGCTGGCATAGCAAGCCAGGGAGCGCTTGATATGCTGAAAGGGCAAGGGGTGACAATTAGTAGTAAGAGCACAGTTCCTTATATCTCTAACTATGATGGCACAGACTTGTGTCCTTTCGAGAAGCTGGCAGGGAGTTGTCAAGGGCCTTCTCAATTGTTTGCAGCTTTACAGTCTCTTTTTGCGGAAGGTGACCAGTGAAAAGAATTTGGCAGCTTGCCTTATTATCTCTGCTTTTGTCGGCTTTATTGGTTTCACCTTCGACTGCTTGCCAGCCGGAGCAGCTACCTCCCGCCGGCGAAGACACCTTCCGCCTCTGGGATATCGGTCCCATAACGCTTGACCCGGCGATTTCTGCCGACATGTCTTCTCATACCTACGTCATGCATATCTTCTCTGGCTTGGTTCGTCTTGACCAGGAGCTGAATATAGTGCCTGATATTGCTGAGAGATGGGAGAGAAGTCCCGATGGCAAAACATATATCTTCTACCTGCGTCAGGGGGTGAAATTTCATAGTGGCAGGGAGGTCAAGGCTACCGATTTCAAATACTCCTGGGAGCGAGCCTGCGACCCCGCTACTGTTTCCGGCACAGCAGCTACGTATCTGGGCGATATTATTGGTGCCAAGGATATGCTGGCGGGAAGAGCGGGAGAAATCTCCGGGGTCGAAATCTTTGACGACTACACTCTTCAGGTTACCATTGATGCTCCCAAGGCTTACTTCTTGAGCAAGCTAGCTTATCCCACCGCCTTTGTGGTTGATAGGGCTGATGTGGAATCCGGAGAGGACTGGTGGCGGGAGCCAAACGGGACAGGACCATTTAAGCTAAAGGAATGGAAAGAAGGGCAGTGGTTGATTTTGGAGCGCAGCCAGATTTATTACGGCGAGCCGGCTAAACTGGAGCAGGTCGTCTATCTTCTGTCTGGTGTGCCCATGACCCTGTACGAGACAGAGGAGATTGATGTCGTTTCTGTTTACTTGGCCTACATTGACCGAGTGAGTGATGAGACTGGCCCGTTTTATCCCCAGTTAGCCGTAACCCCCGAGCTTAGCCTCTATTATATTGGCTTCAACACTGCCCAACCTCCCTTCGACGACGTTAATGTCCGTCGTGCCTTCTGTCATGCTGTGGATAAAGAGCGTATCGCTAAGGTGATATTGAGGGACATGGTAAATATAGCTGATGGTATTTTGCCGCCGGGCATCCCCGGCTATAACGAAGCTCTTGAGGGACTGGACTACGATGTGGAAAAGGCGAAAGAGTTCATCGCCGCCTCGAGATATGGAGATGCCTCGAACTTGCCCCCTATCACCCTGACTGTTGATGGCTATGGCAATAGCATTCCCAGTTATCTAGGTGCCATCATTCAGGAATGGCAGCAAAACCTCGGCGTGGAAATCTCGGTGAGGCAACTGGAACCAGAGGATTTCATTTATAACCTGAAACAAGAGAAGGATGAGATGTTTGTAATGGGTTGGATAGCTGACTACCCCGACCCGCATAATTTCCTGGATATCCTCTTCTATACCGGAAGCGAAGTTAATATCTCCGAATATAGCAACCCCACCCTGGACGCTTTGCTTGACCAAGCAGCTATAGAACAGGATAGGGCTGCCCGCCTGTCCATGTACCAACAAGCTGAGCAACTGGTAGTTGATGACGCCCCTTGCCTCCCCCTGTTCCATGGCACTAACTATATCCTGGTGGAGTCCTATGTCAAAAGCTATGAACTCAGTCCCCTGGGTATTCCTGACCTGAGCAAGGTGTATCGGGAGTAGTTCTAGCTTGTGAGGTGGGGATTTATCCCCCGCACTGGGTTGTTGCCCCCTTTCCATTAAAGTAGTGGGACTTCGTGTGAAATTATGTTCAAGGCTTTGATTACGTTGGGGTAGTCCGTGGTGGTATAATAATAAGGGATGGAAAGGGAGGCGATGCTCTATGAGACACTCCCTGGTGGCAGGGTGAGGTGTCATGTTTGTCAGTGGAGGTGCCTTATTAATCCCGGTAAGCTTGGCGTCTGCCGTATGCGCATCAATCGGGATGGCAGGCTGTTTAGCATGAATTATGCCGAGGTATCCTCGATGGCGGCCGACCATATTGAGAAAAAACCTCTATTTCATTTCTTCCCTGGTACCTATGCGTTTTCCTTAGGCACTTGGGGATGCAATTTCCACTGCAAGGGATGCCAGAACTGGGAGATTTCCTGCGTGGATATCCCGCGAGGTTCCCAGCAATTGCTCCCGGAAAGAGAGATAGAGCTAACCAAGATGTATAATTGTCAGGGTATTGCCTGGACTTACAATGAACCGACGGTTTGGTTTGAATACACCCTGGATTCAGCCAAGCTGGCTAAAGAAAATAATCTATACACTGTGTATGTGACCAATGGCTATGCCACGCCCGAGGCTCTGGATACCATAGGTCCCTGGCTTGATGCCTGGAGGGTGGATGTCAAGGGCTTCGCCGATGGGTTCTATCGGCAGCTAGCTAAGATTCCTCGGTGGCAGGGCATTCTGGACGTCGTCAGGCGGGCTAAAGAGAAATGGCATATGCATGTTGAGGTGGTGACCAATATCATTCCTACGATGAACGACGACGAGGAGCAGTTCAGGAACATTGCTACCTGGATTCGAGATAACCTGGGCGAGCTCACTCCCTGGCACGTAACTCGTTTCCATCCCCTACACGAATTTACCCATCTGTCAGCTACCCCGATATCGACTTTGGAAAGGGCTTATCGGATTGGGAGAAAGGTAGGGCTGAAATTTGTCTATCTGGGCAATGTGCCCGGCCACGAGTATGAAAATACCGTGTGTTATTCTTGTGGCAAGACGGTTGTTCATCGCATCGGCTATGATACCCATGTGGTGGGGTTGGATGGCTCGAGGTGTAAATTCTGCGGAGCTGAGCTTAATTTCCGGACATGAGGGAGGTGCTTTATGGCATGGGGACTTCATCCTGTGGTAGAACTGGCTAAGGAGACTGTGGAAAGCTATATCCGGGAGGGTAAAATGCCCAAGCCGAGGAAGTTAACTCCGGAAATGAGAGAGCGGGCGGGAGTTTTTGTTTCTCTTCATAAGCATGGTCAATTAAGAGGATGTATCGGCACCTTTGAGCCAACTAAGGATAATGTGGCTGAAGAAATCGTTGCCAACGCTATTAGCTCATCTACCAGAGACCCTCGCTTTCCCTCGGTGACTGCGCCTGAGCTTGATGACCTGGAATATAGCGTGGATATCCTTACTAAGCCTGAGCCAGTCGCAGATATCAGCCAGCTTGACCACAAGAAATATGGCGTTATCGTGGAGAGTGGTGGAAAAAAGGGACTTTTGCTGCCTGACCTGGAAGGCGTAGATAGCGTTGAGGAGCAAATTGCTATTTGTCGACTCAAGGCGGTAATATCAGCCGGCGAGCCGGTTAAGCTCTATCGCTTTCAGGTAAGAAGATTCAAGTAAGGATGTTGGGGCCAAAACACAAAAATCACATGAACGAGTACAAGGCATAGTAGACATTTCTTACGGTGTGCTATAATTCGGGACATAGCTGAAGAGAACTTTGGGACGGGAAGTGTATATTGACCAGTGTGGCAATGAGAGGGGCCTGGTTTTGCATTCCTGCATTGTTTCTCATATTTTTGCTATCACGAATAGAGTGGTCCTGCTGACGTTGCTTTTTCCTGGCAAAAAGAATCTAGAGGAGTACTCTCGCTTGCCCATCGTCTTATCTGGTAAGGGAGAGGAGGTGCATTTTGGTTAAGTTTCCCTTCACCCCTAGAGATATGGAGTTCTACGACCTGTTCGAACAGGAGACGGCTAATCTGGTCACTGCTGCAGAAAAGCTGGTTGACCTCTTTGACAACTACGAAAACGTGGAAGCAAAAGCAAAAGAGCTTAAGGAGTTAGAACACAGAGGCGATGTTATAACACACGAGGTAGTAGCCCGACTGCATCGTACCTTTGTGACACCCATCGATAGAGAGGATATTACTCTCCTGGTCCAAAGCCTGGACGACGTAATGGATTTCATCGAAGCTGCGGGCAGAACAGCCTACCTTTATAATATTGCTCAACCCACGGAGCGGGCCCGAGAGTTAGCCCGAATCGTGGTTAAGATGGCCCGCAAGTTGAATGAGGTGGTACCTCGTTTGCGCCGCCGTGACCAGTTCCCGTGGATTCTGAAGCAGTGTGTGGAGATCAATACTCTGGAAAACGAGGCTGATGATGTGCAACATGCTGCTCTGGCCGAGCTGTTCGAAGTTTGCCGTACTGACGCATGCGAGGTAATCAAGTGGCGTGAAATCTATGAGCACCTGGAAAGCGCCACCGACAGGGGCGAGGATGTCGCCAATGTTCTTGAAGGTATAGTATTGAAGCATGCCTGAGCTCGCTCTGCTGGTTCTGGTAATTGCGGCAGCCATCGGCTTTGGTGTAGTTAATGGTTTTAATGATGCTGCCAATAGTGTTGCTGCTTCGATTGGCTCCCGGGCTCTTTCACCTCGAAACGCCATAATACTGGCTGCCTTTTGTAACTTCGCTGGTGCCGCTACAGGCACTGCCGTAGCTATAACCATCGGCAAGGGGATTTTAGTCCCTGAGGCAATCTCATATTTAACAGTGATTGCTGCTTTAGTAGCGGTTATCATCTGGGGAACCATAGCTACTCGTTGGGGTTTGCCGGTAAGTATAAGTCACGGCTTTGTCACCGGACTGGCAGCGGCGGGGATAGCAGTGGCGGGTCGTGAGGCAGTGGTATGGAGTATCCTGCAACGGATTGGGGTATCAGTGGTTGCTGCTCCTACCCTGGGCTTCATCGGTGGCTTTGTACTTATGGTTGTTCTGCTCTGGGCATCTCGCCGAAGCGCTCCATCCAGGATGAGAGTTGTCTTCAGCCGTTTGCAATGGCTTACTACCGCTTTTTTAGCTTATAGCCACGGCAAAAATGATGGTCAGATGCCCATAGGTGTCATCACCATGGCGCTGGTTATTTATACCGGACGGGTTGAGCTGTGGGACAATATCCCGTGGTGGGTAATAATCGTATCTGCTTTAGCCATTAGCTCGGGCATCGCTATGGGCGGCTGGCGAGTTATTAGAACTGTGGGGATGAGGATCACTGCTCTACAACCTATCCATGGTTTTGCTACCCAGGCCTCAGCGGCTACTGTTATTGAGATAGCTTCGCGCCTGGGTATTCCCGTAAGCACCACTCATTGCGCCACGGCAGCTACAATGGGGGTGGGTGCCACGAAGCGCCTTTCCGCAGTAAGGTGGGGAGTAACCAGAAATATCGTGTTGGCCTGGATTCTGACCTTCCCGATATGCGGTGCTCTCGGCTGGGCGATAGCATCACTTCTGAAGATTGCCTTTTGAGGTGACAAAACTCCTTTGCCCCTTTAGAACACCTGTGCTATAATTTAGCTTCGCTAAATGGGTAATAAGGGTTCAATAAGGAAAGTAGATTGAGTTTGAAACTATTGCCGGCGGCTCTTCAGAAGCAGGATTACAACCTGGCAGCTCATGTCCTCGTCTATGGCTTGGTCAAAGCCTCGGTAAAAAAACCCAAAAATTCTCTGAATTTTCGGGGACCCCAGAAGTGTTATGGCAACAGAAGGAAAAGGCAAGAAAAAGAGTAGCCCACGGGGTTTCTATGGCCGGGCTCTGGATGAGGCAGAAAAGCTGGAGCTGGAGGAAGCTTCTCATGTCGAAGGAATCGACGAGGAGATTGCCCTTCTCAGAGTGAAGCTCAGGGAACTTTTGGAAGAGCAGCCGGAGCGAATTGACCTCCACTTCGAGGCAGCCAATATCATAGCCCGGCTGGTAAGAACCCGATATCAAATTACCAAAGAACAGAAGAAGTCTCTCAAGGAAGCCATCCAGAAAGTCTTGACCGAGGTTGCTGTGCCTCTGGGGATTGGTATCGGAATTAAAGCAGCAAGCAAGTAAGCACGCTAAAGCTTAAATCCTAAGCACTAGATTCCAAATCCTAAACAGTGCAGAAAATCAAAAATCAAAAAGACAATTCAAGATGCAAAAATTTTAACCTTTGCTCTGTCATTTTGCACTTTTATTTTTACTTTTTGCATGGATTTGTTTTCGAGACGTGAAGGAAGGGATTCCTTCACGATTGGGGCTGATGGCTAATAGCTAGCTATGAAGCTAAGACTTTATCAACTGGAAGTGGCCCGGGCGGCCATGGACTCTATCCAGAAGGGAATGGGACTGACCCTTTCTGTGGAGATTGCCAGGCAGGGAGGCAAAAACGAGCTTTCAGCGCATCTGGAAGTCCTGTTGTTAACGCTATATATGGTCAGGGGAGGCAATCTTATAAAGTGCTCCCCGACCTTTAAGCCTCAAGCCATTATATCTATGGAAAGATTGAAACAGAGGTTGGATGATTTTGGTTTTGATGGCATTTATCATCTCCAGATGGGCTATATTGTGCAGCTCGGCAACGCTGAAGCCATCTTTCTGTCGGCTGAGGGCTCGTCTTCAGTGGTGGGACACACCGCGGACATACTTCTGGAGATTGATGAATCGCAGGATGTTAGCAAGGAAAAGTACACCAGGGAATTCCGCCCAATGGGTTCAGCTACCAACGTGACCACGATTCTTTATGGCACTACCTGGGACGATAGCACATTGCTGGAAGAGGTAAAGCAGGCTAATCTGGAACTGGAAAGAAAGGACGGCATTAAGCGCCACTTTAGATATGATTGGCAGGAGGTAGGCCAGTACAATCCTGACTATGTCAAGTTTGTCCAGGCAGAGCGGCAAAGATTGGGCGAAGAGCATCCCCTGTTCAGGACTCAATATGCTTTATTACCTATCACCCACGGCGGGGGCTTCCTATCACGGCAGCAGATAGCTCTGGTGCTAGGAGAACACCAGAGGCAATCGCAGCCCGAGGGGAAGAGGACTTATATTGCTGGCGTAGATTTGGCTGGGGAACATGAGCAGGAAATGACAGGATGGGACGCTCCTGGCAATGGTAGGGGAAGAGGGCGTGATTCCACAGTAATCACCATTGCCGAGGTGGATGCCCGCCTGCCAAGCCTTGGCGGGCAGGCCACTAACCCATCGCAGCCACTGTTGAAAGTTGTGGAACAATACCAGTGGACGGGAACGCCTCATAGCCAGCTTTATACCCAGATGACGGATATCCTTAAGAATGTCTGGAACTGCCACAGGATAGTGGTGGACGCCACCGGCATTGGTCAGCCTGTAGCTAGCTTTCTCAAGAAGGAACTGGGAAGCAGGGTCATCCCATTCGTCATTACCTCAAAGAGCAAATCCGATATGGGCTTTGAGCTACTGTCCTTTGTCAATTCCGGGAGGCTTAAACTCTACAAGCAGGATGGCTCCCGGGAGTATAAAGAGACCTTGTTTGAGATGGAAAGAGCCAGGGCGCGATATCGCCCGAACCAAACGATGAACTTTTACGTTGACCCTCAAGAGGGACACGACGATTTTCTCGTGAGCCTGGCTTTAGTGGTCCGGGCCGCTAAGGATCTTAGCCCCAGGGAAGCAAAGGGTTGGCTCAGGGAAAGCTAGCTCACTTCTTGTCATCCTGAGCCCTTTCTTTTTGTCATTGCGAGCACCTGAAAGGTGCGTGGCAATCCCATTGGCTAAATTCCAAATCCCGATATCTAAATCCTAAACAATGTCAAATGACAAGGCTCAAATGTCAAATCAAGCTCAAAATCCAAAGGACAAAACGGAGTAGTTTTGGCATTTAAGCATTTGGATTTCAATTGTCATTTGGGTTTTGATATTTGGATTTGTTCAGTTTTTGTGTTTTGAGGTGTCATTTTGATTTTTGCCATTTAATTAAACCACGCCACTTTCGAAACGTGAAGGAATCCTTTCCTTCGCTATTGAAGAAAGAGGCGGCATATGAAATGCTGCCTCGCTTTGTTCACCCTCACCCAGACCCTCTCCCATCGAGGGAGAGGGAACGAGGGTCGGGCTTGCCCCGACTTCATTCCAAGCTGGGCAAGTCTTTGCTTAGCTCAGCCAGGGATTCAATCCGCTTCTTAGTTTGCTCTAGCTGTCCCTTATGCTCTTTGGCATACTGCGTAGCTTGCTCGTAGAAGTCTTTTATCCTGGGCACAAAGGATAACTGGGACAATATCAAGGTAACGTCGACAAAGTGTTTTTCTCCGGGGAAATCGCCGCCTCGAATCAGGGCGTTGGATGCCAGCTCCTTGATGTAATCGCTAACGCTCTTGACCATGTCCATATTCAGCTCTTTTTCCGGACCAGATATGATATATATAGCTTTGCTGGCATCCTGAGGGTTACAAGTGATGGAAAGGTCAGAGACAGTGGCGTCTAAGGCTTGCGTTCCCCTGAAGCTTTCCAGAGCTTTCTCACGAAAACCTTTCTTCCTTATCTCCCAGGGGAAACGGAATGAAGGAAGTTCAGTTCTCCCCAGGCCAATAGCGGTCCATCCCTCCAGGCTGGCGATTATGTCCCCGGCATCTATCGTCCGCGAACCCACATATTTGGCCTTAGTTACCTCACCAGCACACATTAAATCATAGAAGGGCTCGGCGATCATCCTGTTTATTCTATCCATATTACTAATGAGACTGGCATCTTTTCTCACATACCTCTGGTTATCGGCGAGAAAAACGGCATCCACCATATCATAAGTGGATTTCAGGCAAGTAGCGGTGTTGTATACGGCTCTGGACTCTGTATTCTGCTCATGCTCAAATGGCAAGACTGCCAAGGCATAAACTGGCTTGCTGATATACCTATCCTTAACTGCCCTGGCTATTATAGGCAGCGCTCCCGACCCCGTGCCGCCGGCAGTGCCAGCAATGAGAAGAAAGGCATGTGTCTCGTAAAACTGTGGGGTAGCTTTCACGGCATCCAGTACCTTATCACCGTCCTCCTTGGCCAATTGAGCTCCTAGCTCGTTTATCTTGCCTACCCCGTGTCCCAGGGTCTGGCGCAATCCCAGAAGCACCCGGTGCGTGTAGTCGTCCTTGATAAACCTTAGCCCGGTCAGGTCTGCCTGGTCTGTATTCACGGCAATGATGGTGGGGGCTATGGTTGCCTTGCGCTGAGCACGCGCCTTGAAATTTAGCCTGGCAAAGTGGTCAGCAATCCGGCATCCACACTGCCCCAGTCCAATAACTGTTAACTTCATTTTTCCCTCCTTCCTTCTTTACCTTTATTCCCCCTTTTTCCTCTATACTACTCCCTTTTATTTGTCATTGCGAGCCCTGATAAAGCGGGGCGTGGCAATCTCCGCAGCTAAATCCTAAATTTTAATTTCTAAGCTCTAAATTTCGGTTTCATCGAGCATCCTCGAAAAGTCGGGACAAATTCAAAATTTCAATGTCCTGAATTAAAAACCCTCATGTTTTGGTCATTAGTGCTTAAGTGCTTAGGATTTTCTTCATTTGTCGATGACGCTCCTTTAGTAATATGTTCTTCTCCTTATTATGAAAAAGTAAACCGCGGCGCCGATGAGCACCACTATTGAGACTATGATAGCAATGAATGCCCCTAAAGGCAATAGCCCGGCTCGGAAGGAATAGACCGCGGTCCAGTTGCCTGAGTTCTCTGCTCTGTCTATGGCTTGCACAATCCAGTAATAAGTGCCATAGCTCAGGGCCTCTGTCTTCTCCAGGGTATAGTTAGTTCCGACTGAGACATTTTTCGAGACCAGGGGGTCAGCGAATTCTCCCGTGTCGGTGACATTGTCACTGGTTGCTATTTGCAGGCTATAGTAAACCCCACTGGGGTCCTCTACCTCCTCCCATATAAAGGTCGGCGTCACCTTGCCCACGAATCCCACCCTGCCTCCGTCGGGTGGTGAAATGAGTTCTGGTATGGGTGGGGGGGTTGATTCCATGGTGAAGTTAGCCGTGGCCACGTTCTGGTCAGCATCTGTGGCTGTCACCTGGCGCTCGCCATGTTTGCTCTCAGGCACAGGGAAACTCACCTCGAAGCTGCCTTGATCGTTGGTTGTAGCTGTCGCTTGCTCCTCATCTTCGTATGTGATGCTCACAGCTTCATCGGTGGCAAATCCGCGGCCAGTGACGGTCAGGTTCATGCCCACATGTCCTTGGTTGGGGGACAACAGGATGCCAGTCTCTATCTCGAAGCTGAGCGCGTCGATATCCCTTTCTTTAGTCCATTCTCCCTCGGCGGTGACGCTGTATGTACCTGTGGTCATCTCGGGCACCTCGAAGCTTTCCTCCCAGTAACCTCTCTCGTCGGCCCTGATTTCTGTGACCACTGCCTCTTCAGCAAAGAATATGGCGATGTCCCTCTCATCAGCAGCAAATCCGTTGCCCGTCACCGTTAAGTTATCGCCCACCATGCCTGATGATTTATCTATGCTTATCCCCGGCGTTACTTCGAAGATGGCATCCTCAACCTCATAAAGGTGGCTATCGTCACCCTGGGCGTCTATTTCATGATTTCCCTTGCTGGAAGAAGGAATCGGGAAACTCTTATTCCAACTACCGTTGGCATCGGCTGTGATATCCTCTGCTACCAATTCATCGCTAAAATATAGCTCGATATCCGCTTCGTTCTTGGCAAATCCCTGGCCTGCCACGGTAACATTGGTGCTCACAGGTCCTTCTTCAGGACTTACCGTCAACCCCGGCTTGACGGTAAACACAGCGTAGGCAGAGTTGCCCTTATCCCCGGCGGCGAGTACGTTATAGCGTCCCTTGCAGCTTTCGGGAATTTCGAAGGTGGCCGTGAAACTTATTGCCGCGCTAGTGGCCTTGACTTCGGCCACGCGGATTCTGTCAGTGGTGTCCAGATAATAATAGATATCAACCCACTCATTAGGCGTAAAATAATAGCCACGGACGGTAATCTCTGTTTCCGGGGCTCCCCGGCTGGGGGAAAGCGTGATGTAAGGTTCTTCCTCGGCTTGCGCCGGCACAGCCATTTGGGCGATGGCTACAAGGGAGATGACGATAATGACCAGCAGTCGAGATAGTAATCGCATTTGATTAATCTCTTGCTATTATAACCGAAAATGCCGCTAAAAAGTAAGTACCTTATTGGCTAAATTCCAAATATCAAAATCCAAGCTCTAAATGCTGATTTCATCCCGACATTGTCGGGACAAATCTCTAAACAATGACAGATGACAAAGCTCAAACGTCAAATCAAGCCCAAAACCCTAAATAATGACAAATGACAAAGCTCAAATGACAAAGAGGAGTATTTTGACTTTAGGCATTTGGATTTTTACATTTGGGTTTGTTCAGGATCGGGCTCATCCCCGCCCAGGAGGCGGAGATAAACTCCGCCTCTACTGTCCGGTAACGGAATGCTTGATTCCCGAAGGGTCAGGGGCAGGTCAATGCTGCCGGGAACACGCTCTCCCTTGGGAAATGAGCCGAAGGTCAGCACATTCTCTCTTGGGGTGTTTTACCCGCAATTCGCCAGCGAATAGCCCGGTGCCTTCACCGCCGCTTCTTTATCGAAGCGACTTATCTTCACAAAAGGAAATGATTTCTTGGGCATAGGCGATAGCCCTCTTAGCTTCTTTTTTGGTGCAGTAGTCTGGAGGAGCTCACGAAGGGCAAAAGTTGGAATACATCACTGCTAGCAAACCGTGGCAGTCCCATCGTAACCTTCGGCTCGCTTCTCTCTTCAAATATCACAAACCAAAGAAAGTAACCTTCAAAAATGACACAGTAGCAGTGAATGCGACATTAAGATAAAAAAAGAGAGTAAGGAGCAAAAAGTATAAGACTTTCAAGAACACGTTACTATTATAAACGAAAACGCTCCCGAAAGTAAATCGCAGCACCCACAGCTATGAAAAGAGAGGCGGCATATAAAATGCTGCTCTACGTAGGGCCAAATCCGAAATTCTAATATCTAAACATAGGTGTTCAGTAGCCAGTAGTCAGCTGCCTACTTCTAGGCAGACAGGGGAACTGGAAGCTGACTGCTGATGGCTGAATGCTTATGCCCGGGATTTGGTGCTTGGGAATTAGGATTTAATATAATGGTGCTCATTTAGTAGTAGTATCTTCTCCTTATTAGCAGAGCACGAATCAGGGCGATGAACAGCACCACTGCCACGGCTATGACGGCAATGAGTCCCCCCCTAGGCAAGCGTCCAACTCGGAGAGAATACGCTGTGCTCCAGACGCTCTCGTTTTCCGCGCCATCCACGGCTTGCACAATCCAGTAGTAGGTGCCATGAGGCAGCGCGTCTGCTTCCTCCAGGGTGTAGCTCGTTTCGGTCAAATCTGTAATCGAAATCACAGGCTCAACGAATTCTCCGTTGGCGGTGACTTCGTCGCTGGTCGCTATTTGCAAATGATAGTACACTCCACTGTCATCGGATACCTCCGACCAGCCAAATGTCGGCGTCACCCTGCCTGTGAGTCCCACCTTGGCCTCGTCGGGCGGTGAAATGAGTTCCGGTGTCTCCGGCGCCTTTGATTCGATGGTGAAGATAGCGGTGACACTGTTCCCCAGGTCAGCGGTGGAGTTGGTCCCCCCGGTAACCACGGCCGTCACCAGTCGCTCGCCATGTTTGCTCTCGGGCACGGAAAAACTCGCTTCGAAGCTGCCTTGATCGTTGGTCGTAGCTGTCGTCACCTGGCTATCCTCGTACACGATATCTATATCTTCGCTGGCAGCAAATCCACGGCCAGTGACAGTCAGGTCCATGCCCACATGTCCTTCGGCGGGGGACAACACGATGCCAGGCTCTATCTCGAAGCTGAGTTCGCCGATGTCTTTTTTCTTGGTCTGGTCTCCCTCGACGGTGATGCTATACTCGCCTTTGGGCATCTCGGGCACCTCGAAGCTTGCCTCCCATTCACCGTTGGAGTCGGCTATGATGTCTGTGACCACTTCCTGGCCAGCGAACAGTATCTTGATTCCCCTCTCATGACCAGCAAATTTGCTGGCTGTTATCGTTATAGTATCGCCCACAATGGCCGATGATTTGTCTATACTTATGTCCGGGGTTACTTCGAAGATGGCATACTCGACCGGGTAAAGCTTGCTCTCAGCAGACTCGGCGTCTATCTTGTGTTCTCCCTTGCTGGATTCGGGAATCTGGAAGGTCGTCTCCCAACTGCCCCTGGCATTCGCCCTGATATTGGCTTCTATCGTTGTATAGCTGTGGCCCGTGTAATACCTTAGCTCGATGCCCCTTTCATTCCTGGCAAATCCCTGTCCTGTCACGTTAACCGTGGTGCCTACAGGGCCTTTTTCAGGATTTACTATCAACCCCGGCCTGGCGGTGAAGTAAGCCTCTGCTTGGTCAGTGCCTGCGTCGGCGAGTACCTTGTGGGCTCCCATGTAACATTCAGGAATGGTGAAGATGATGGTGAAAGTTCCCCTGATGTTGGTCCTGCCTGTGGCTACTATCGTCCCGTCATAATAAATGTCAATATATCTGGCCGCATCAAAGCGCTGGCCATAGATTGCGACCTCCGTTCCGGGGTCTCCGGAGCTGGGGGAAAGGTCGATGGCTGGGCCCCCACACTGGCCTTGTGCGGGCGTGGCCGGCAAGGCCATGGCCATTAGGCAGACGACAAGAACGGTCAACAGTCGAAATAGCAATTGCAGTCGACTCATCTCTTACTATTATAGACGAAAATGCCGCTCAGGTAAAAAAGTGTCAAGTCTAGTTTTCTTCATATTAGGTGTCATTGTGAGTCCCGATTTATCGGGATGTGGCAATCCCATGGCTAAATTCTAAACAACGATAAATGACAAAGCTCAAATGCCAAATCAAGCTCAAAACCCAAATGACAAAGAGGAGTAGTTTTGGCATTTAAGCATTTGGATTTTGGAATTTGGATTTGTTCAGCTCAGGGCTTGTCCCCGCCCATTCCCTTTCGTCGTTCTGAGCCCTTGCCTTTATGTCATTCTGACTCTGAACGAAGTGAAGAGGAAGAATCTCGTCCACCGGGAATAGACTCCGCGAAGGGTCCCAGAGATTCTTCGTCGTCCAGATGAATTCGGACTCCTCAGAATGACAATAGCCTAAAAAGGGGAGGGGCGGCTTGTGGCCGCCCCTCCTGAAATCACCTTTATCTCTCCCTTAAGAGAGGGTCAGGTGGGGTGTGCTTATACCCGCCGTGTCCTGAAGATGAGCACTATTACCACAATCACCAGGACAGCGCCGATGGCGATAACCACCCACACCCAGGCCGGAGTTACGTATGGTTCATCTATAGGTGGAGGTGGTGCCTCAGGCCTAGTGGCGAATGTGCTAATGCTGCTCTGGCTTATGACAGTGCCACCCTTGTACGCAGTCACCTGCCAGTAATGGGTGGTGTCGTATTCGAGCGTCACTGTGCAGGTATAGGCTGTGGTCGTCAGCCCGGTCTTGCTTTCCACAGGAGCGGACAGGTCGGCGTTCTCGGACAGTACCCAGTCGTACTCATCGGCAGGCGCTGCCATTTCCCAGGTGAAACCGACATCGGTTATGGGCACGTTGGTGACACCGTTATCCGGAGCCGTCAACATAAGGCCGGCACCCGGACCGGGGGCAACCGTGAAGCTCCGCGGCTCAGACCACCAGCTGTGGATTATTTGAGTGGTCTCGGCATCGGCAGACCTGACCCGCCAGTAGTAAGTGCGGTCGCAGTCAAGGTCTCCCCGACCAATGACGTAGGTGGGGTCCTTTGCCTTGGGCGGTTTAATATCCACTATGTTGAATGCGGATAGTATCTGAGAGAAGTCCTCATCCAATGCAATCTGGATGTCATAGGAGCAGGCATCGCACTGGCGGTCCCACTTGAGGATAACCTCGATGTTGATGCAGTAGCAGGGGTCCGAATCAATGGTTGCGCCGTCGGCAGGAGATGCGAGCGCGGGAGCTGCCTTGGCATAGCAGTCCTCGAAGGTCCAGACTGTGCCGTCTTGACCCTCCTCCATGTCGTACCACTGCCACCAGTCAATGGCAAAGAGCTTGCTGTTGCTGTCTGGAGTCAGGCAGCCGCAAATCTTCAGTGCCTTGGGCATCGCTTCGAAGCCTTCTACGTCGGGAGTGAGTCCCACAATCAGGTAATCCCAGTCAGCTTCCTCGCAGCATAGTTCGGCAGCAGGCCTGAGATTGCGGGCCACACCGGTGTACCACGTGGTCCCTATTTGGACGACATAGCTGGCATAAAGAACGCCGCCGGTGTCGGCACCGCTCATGGGATTGCCATCAGCATTGTCCAGCACCAGGCCGGTAAAGTCAAGCTTATGGGAGTCTGTATCGATTCCAGTACCGGTCGCGTCGAGGGTGCTTGGCTCAGCATTGAGGTCTCTCCATGCGGTGCTCTCGTCGATGACCCAGCGGTAGACACCGTTGTCATTTCCGGCTCCGTATAAGGCAGCATAGACTGTGTCGTTGGTGTCGAAGTAGCTGTCAAAGGCCACCGTGACTAAGCCCGAGCTAGCGACATTCTCCAGCTCGGTGAAGGTCTCGCCGCCATCGGCGGAGTGAGAAACATCTCCATTCTGGCCGCCGACAAGTACGTCCTCGCCATGAACGGCTATGGTCCAGCCCTTAGTCACTTCGCTGTCCACAGCCTCTGTCCAGCTAGGAGCAGAGCCGTGGTCATCGGACACAGCAACGGCGCCATTAAGGCCCAGAGCGTAGATGGTGCTCTCGTCTTTCACTGCCAGGTCAACGATGTTGTTTACTATGGTAGTGGAGCTTCTCTTTTTCCAGCAAGCCAGGGTTTCCAGCTCGTTCCAGTATAGGGTGCTGGTCATGCGGTCAACGAGATACACGGTGTCGCCGGTTGTTTCCTCGGGAGCCAGTCTGAGCAGGCCACGCTCCGGAGACACATCAAAGTCGGCAAAGTCGGCGCTGTTATCGCCCTCGAGCAGGCCACACCAGGTCCTCATCCACTGGCCGCTGTACATCTCAGCTTCGGGAAGGGTGTCGGCCTTGAGCCAGACGCTGTCGCACATGCAACCAAGCTCCAGGTTCACGCTGACCAGCATGGTCTTGTTGCAGTCAGGCGATACGGCGACATCCGACAGATAGTCAATCCAGGTGTTGACCAGGCTGAGCTGGTTCCAGGTATCTCCGTCGTCGAAGCTTACCGACCAGGCGCTCTCTTCATAAGGATCGCCGTATAGGGCCACGGCATGAGCCGTGTCAGGACCTGCGTAGAATACCACCATGAGAAATCTCCCGGTCGGCGGCTTGCACGCCGCGTCCCAGGGCAGGCAGCAAATATCCATGTCGGTGATGGAGTCGTTGCGATAGACCTCGACGCCCGTGCAGCAATCTGTAAGCGCTCCAGTTCCGTCGCCAAACAGGCTGGCGATAGCCTTACCCTCGCTTATGTACCCAAAGTAGGACACATTGGTCAGCCAGGGCCTGCCCTCAATCTGCTGGTTGATGGGTATAACGGACTTGTTTTTCACCCGGAATATCTCGCCTAGTGCGACGTCAGGGTCAGGGCCTGTATCAACATAGTTCACGTTTACCCAGACGTATCTCTGCCCGGCGTCCTGGCCGGAATAGTCGAGGGGCGTGTTTATGCCCGCTACCCCATTCAAGTACGGGATGGCTTTACCCGCAGTAAGTATGGCCACGGCCTTCTCAAAGCCTGCCTCGTCGTTCCAGGCTTCAATCGTTCCCCAGGTGCCGGACTGGAGGTAGACATTGTCATCGGTACTGGGAACAGTGAGGACCAGGATGGTATTGTCCGTGGCCCAACTGGGCGCGAAACTTATGTCGACAACAGCGTCAGAGTCTGCACCGTCGTTATCCCAGCCAGGGTATGCGGTGGCATCCCCCCAGCCGGTCCCTACATCCCCAATAGCCAGGCAGCGGAAAAGCAGGGCATCATTCCCGGCAACGTTGGTACCGCCGATAGCGATGTTACGCATGCCGTCCAGTTCCGCGGAGACCACGAACTTGAAGACTCCGGCTGCCTTGAGAGCGGAGTTAACTTCGCCCGTGTCCCGGAAAGTCGTGCCGCCGTCATTGGAGATGAACACATGCACATCCCCGCCAGTCACTTGGAGGGCCACAGCCAAGAAAATTGGGTTGGCACGGTCGCAGGCGACACTCACCAACGAAACAATGGCGTCAAGGCCCTGCTCGTCAACCTCCTCTTCCAGTCCGGAGGTGATGTTCTTCCAGGTGGCAGCACCGTCGGTGGACTTCAGTAGTTGAGGGACATCATCGTCATTATCCAGGTCATTGTCTTCATAGCCTATGCCAATGACATAGGACGCACCCGCGCCCGCATCGAAGCCCGTGATGACGAACTCCGGTGCCAGGACCCAGTCATCCATCATGGCCGGGGTAGAGACCCTGTCCCACTCGCTGAGACCGGGGTCAGCAGCTACCTTCTGGGCGGGTGCCGCTACAATTATCAGACTGATGACCAGTGCCGCAGCGACGAGCATATACATCGCCCGCACTGGCCATGCTCTTGTTTTAGTCATTATTTCCTCCTTTATAGGTATCCAACTTATCTTCACTCTCGCCCGGGGTCGACCACTCCAGGCTCGAGTTATTGGAAACATTTTTCTTCAGTAAACCCAAATTTTAAGCCTGCCTCATTATCAGGCTGCCCTTTTGTCCTTACTCTGTAGTGCGACCCTTCGGGGTCGTGCCCTCCGGCACGAGGCTAAAGCCTCGTACTACATTTTGCTGGCTAAAGCCTCGCACTACATCTAACTTAGTGCTTAACTCATGCCCGGGCCAGGCATTGTTCTCTCTTCCCCTTGGCGAATCCATGAGTCAGCTTCATAACTCCCCCGCCTGCCAAAGAATTTGTTCGGCGGGCAGGCCTTGCCCCTCTTATTCTAAGAGGGGGATTTTGGACTGTCCTTGCTCCTCTTACCTTAAGGGGGGAGGTTTGGTAGCCCTTGCCTCTCCTACCTTAAGAGGGGGAATGGCGAGGATTCGCTCCGGGACTTTGCCATAAGCATCACCTCCTTTCCATTTTATTCGTTAATGTCATTCCGCTGCGTCAATTTTTGTAGTACGACCCTTCAGGGTCGTGCACCCCTGGCACGAGGCTAAAACCTCGCACTACACTAGCTTCGCTCAGAATAACAGGTGGATATCGTCGAACGATATTAACAATATTCAATTATTAAAGTTCAAACAAACCCAAATTTCTCGCCAAAAGCCATAATACTAGGCTCAGGCCTATAACCTTACCTTTTAATTTAAAACTATTGCTCTATTTTGTCAATAGGCAATTAGTAATTTACCGAATAATCTGGACTTATTATAGCAGCGAAATTTATTTTGTCAATATACCTGATATAGCGAGGTATCTTCTCCTCCTGTCTTTGCGAGCCGCGCTTCTGTCGCTGTCTTGGCGGGCCCTGGCTTTCCACAGCCCTAGCCCTGCCTTCTTTGCGCCCTGGTGACAAAGGCCACCACGATGCCTACCGCAATGATGGCAATTATCCAGGCCGTGTTCAATCCATTGGGGGGACTTACCGGTGGTGTAGCCACCACAGTGAACTGTCCTTGCAGGCCTTGCAACAATACCACATAGGTGACTGGAGCCGACCGGCTCGCATAAAGACCACATTCTCGGTTGAGCCCGGGGAAATCCTTGAAGTGTAGCTATCTTCCACATTGCCGTTTACATAAAGTAAAACGGTGTGGCTGCCGGTCGTTTCTCCAGAATTGCTTACACCAACTGAAATCTCAACCTGCTGGTTGGGCTGGACTTCCTGTGGTGAAATGCGGAGGGTCGAAGCGGAAAAAGTCGCCCCGAAGTGCCAGGCGTAACTACGCTGAAAACAGCGGTGATTGATTTATGGACGGGAAATTTTATGGCACATCATGCGGTTAACTGGACTGTCGCTTCCTTTTTACTAGCAATATCGCCACCACGGCAAGGATAAGGAGTATGCTTACCCCTATATACCAGGGAAAACCAACGGATACGCCGCATGGTGGCTGGTACTCTAGAGTGGTGGTGAAGCTCCAGGTGGCGCTTGTGGTGCAGAGCGCCCCGGCATCACAGGCTGTGGCATACCAGTTGTACTGGGTGCCCGGTTCAAGTCCCGTCCAGCTAACCGAAGCCCGGCTGCCGCTGGCGACATCGGTAGCTGTGCCAATAACACTATCATCCGAGGCATCATAAAAGGTAACGGTCATAGCATCGCCGTTGGGGTCGGAGACCAGCACGCTTAAGGTAACTGGCATGGTGACATTGGTAGCATCATCTGCCGGAGAAGGACTGCTGGGGGCAGTGGGTGGTGTGGGCTCGCCGGCTGCCGTCTCGGTGGTGAAGCTCCAGGTGGCGCTTGTGGTGCAGAGCGCTCCGGCATCACAGGCTGTGGCATACCAGCTGTACTGGTTGCCCGGTTCAAGTCCCGCCCAGCTAACCGAAGCCCGGCTGCCGCTGCCGACATCGGTAGCTGTGCCAATGACGCTATCGTCCGAGGCATCATAAAAGGTAACGGTCATAGCATCGCCGTTGGGGTCGGAGACCAGTACGCTTAAGGTAACTGGCATGGTGACATTGGTGGCATCATCTGCCGGAGAAGGACTGCTGGGGGCAGTGGGTGGTGTGGGCTCGCCGGCCGCCGTCTCGGTGGTGAAGCTCCAGGTGGCGCTTGTGGTGCAGAGCGCTCCGGCATCACAGGCTGTGGCATACCAGTTGTACTGGGTGCCCGGTTCAAGTCCCGTCCAGCTAACCGAAGCCCGGCTGCCGCTGGCGACATCGGTAGCTGTGCCAATGACGCTATCGTCCGAGGCATCATAAAAGGTAACGGTCATAGCATCGCCGTTAGGGTCGGAGACCAGCACGCTTAAGGTAACCGATATGGTGACATTGGTGGCATCATCTGCCGGAGAAGGACTGCTGGGAGTGGTCGGTGGCTCAGGGGTAGTTGAAGCACCAGTGGTGGCGGTCAGATTAGTCTCGACCAGTCCATATTGCATCCAGGTGGCAGTCTCATTGGCCCACAGGTCCCCAATCTTGAAGTATATTTCAGGCAAATGTGTGGCAGTGTCAAGCTCAACCACTAATTCATAAAAGCCGGCTGCAGGGTCAGAAACAGTCAGGGTTGAGCCTACCTCATCCATCTCAGCAGTAGCCAGCTTTAGTGCGTAAGCTATGATGGGAGTGCCGTCTGCCACTGGTTCGCCGTCAATTCTTGCCGTGCCCACGAAGTTGCAGGGTAAGGCATCAGCCATCACTGCGGCAGGCAGTATCAGGCTCAGCACTAAGGCCAGGCATATGGCCGGTCCGAAACCTCGCAGTAATATCCTTTTCATAATCAAGCCCTCCTTTCCTTACTGAGGAAGCTCCCAGATGCAATGTTCGCTAACCACGATTATATAGGCTCTACCATCCTCCAATTCCTCGAGTTCCCCCACGGGAAACCCGTGATAGAAGAAAAAGCGATGCCACTCGCCACCAGTCCAGATTCCGCGTGCCCAGATAATATCCACCAGCTCCGCAATGTTGGTTAATGCCTCAGGCAGACTGGTGGTAGCACCAGTATAAGTAATGATATTGACGCCCTCAATAAGCTCCAGGGTTGGTTCTTGAACAACTTGCAGGTTCACTGGCACTACCTTGGGGTCTTCATCGGGGTCGTTGCTGGCAATAACTATCTCGGCAGTGTAATTACTGCCAAGGCCCGTAGTATTTATGCTAACGGTTATATTATGTGAACTACCGGGGGCAACCGAGCCACATGTAGGGCTCACGTTGAGCCAGGGGCAATCCTCTCCCCCACTATAGACCAGGTAGCAGGCTTCACAGGCCACCCTGGCTGAGCGGTATTTTATCCGCATATAGCCGCTTTCCCCCCAGTCATAAGCTCCCCAACTGTTGCGCAGTATCCAGTAGCCGTTGGTGTCGGGGTCTCCATTATCATCCCACCCCACCAGAGCGACGCAGTGATTGGTGGGGGTATTATAGCATGGATCTTCATAACAGTCTGTATTTGTATCCTCGTATATGTCGCCGCTGTAGGCTTGGAAAGCAGCTGTAACGTATACCGCCGCATCAACGGGACCATAGGTCATAATAGCTGTCTTTATTGCATCGATATCGCCACAGGGAATCCTGTACCAGGAACCGAAAGTTATACGGGGGTCATCCCAGTGGTCTCCGCAGCCATCCGAGGTCTGATAGGGGAAATCGGCTTCGCTGGAGATACCCTCCACAGTGAGTGCGGTAAGTTCCGAGTAGGTGTAATCCGCACCGTCACAGCCATAGAAATGCGAGTTATACGCGGTCAGATTCCCCAGACACCACATTATGAAGGACTCTGAAAAGTCGCTGCAGTCCCCATCGTACAGTCCCATTGCCAAATTGTATGTCCCTTCTGCTGCCGCACAGGCACCGAAGGCATAGCACGACCCACAGGTCCCCTGATTTCTAATGGCGCCGATATAGGAATGGCCGTTATAATTTCTCCAGTCGAACTGAGAGGGTAACTGCCTTGTCCCGAGGTGCCTGGCAAGCGGGCCGATGTCTTCTGAAGTATCGGCACCTTCAAGGAGACCGCTATCATGCCGACCGAAGAAATCCTCCTTCTCTTCGGGCGACATATCGTAGACCCAGTTATGGTCTACCGTGAAGTTATAGCCGTTTTGCCCTATTTTGTCCCTGAGTTCCTCCAGGGTATCTCCCTCTTCGAATATCTGGTGGGGGGCATGCTCCTCCTGGGCACCAGGTCGGATGTCAGGTTCTTCGACGGGGCGCACATTATCAGCATCAGGGTTGCCCGGTGCGGATGGAGGCGGCGGGGGTGTTCCTATTGGTGCTAAGCCGCTGCCCCCGCCCATCGCTTCCCTGTTGGTGATATTATAGGTAAGCTCGGCATCGCCGTCGTTGCTAATGGTCAGAGTATAATCTCGGGTTGTATTTGGCGCCAGAGTTTTATTGAAGCTGGCGGGGGAAACGGTGATGTCGGGCTCCCCAGGCGACGCCGCGCTGACATGCAAGGTTACTGGTACCACAGTAGGATCTTCATCGGGGTCGTTGCTGGCGATAACTATCTCGGCAGTGTAATTACTGCCAAGGCCCGTAGTATTTATGCTAACGGTTATATTATGTGAATCACCTGACTCCACCAAGCCAGATTTTGGGGTTTCATCCAGCCAGGGGCAGTCCTCAGTTGCTGTAGTGAAATCCCAAACGGGACCGGTTGTCGATGCCGTATGATTATCCGCGGCTACTATCTTCCAGTAGTATGTGGTGTTATGGCTCAGGGTTCCTGGGTCGTAAGTAGTTGCTGACTGGTCATCGGAGACCAGGGTCGTTGCTCCCACGGTATCAAAATAGACGTCATAGGTTATGGTATCGCCAAGGTCAGGGTCGCCTCCTGTCCAGCTCAAATCAGAATCTATCGACACACCGGTGGCATTATTTGCTGGAGAAGGATCAGAGGGGATATTCGGTGGGTTGTTAAGCTCAGATAATAGAATAACAAGTTCATCAGGGTAGCCATCGTACATCTGTGGATTCTGGGGCTCCGGTACAGAGTAACCGCTAACCAAGGGGTCAAGATAATTGAATGCCTCCTCCATGGAGATTTGGTCATCGGCATTAGAGTCCGCTGGCCCTCCTAGCCCCTCAACGAGATAGTAAGTGAACAGACCGTTCTGAAGGGTCAGCACCTCATAGCCAACTTCATCTTCAGCACAGGCAGCCAAGGCAACACCACCGGTGATGTCATCAATGTCCTTGGCGAGGCCATCTCCCTTGGCAGGGAGGCCCTCTGCTGCCACGCATCTGACTACGCCTTCACCACTGGCCTTGACCTGACCGCCACTGTAGCAAGCATCCAGCGACACGGCGACCTTCCTGCTGGGCAGGGCGGCAAGCCACTCTGCAAACTCATCATCCCATATGGGGTCTGTCGCAAAGTCATACTGGGCCAAATATTCATCCAGGCCATCAGTTTCATCAAGAGGGGGCTGGTCGGCGTAATTACCTCCGTGTCCAGAATAGTGGAAGAAGAACAGGTCGTTGCCATCGCCATTGCTTCCCATCTGAGTGATGGCATTGTGAATATTTGCCTTGGTAGCGCTGTTGTCAAGGAGCATGGTGATGTGGCCTTCCTCCCAGTTAGGGTTCGCCAGCAGGGCATCGTGAACATCCCAGGCATCCTCATCGGGAAAGGAAAGGTCATTTTCCGTCCCAGGATAATCGGCTACGCCGACTATCACTGCCCAGTAGTCCACAGGGGAATCGGTAACGGTAAAGGGCACAGCATTGCTATCGCCCTGGCTCGTGTGTACCACTACATCGCTGCTAGCTCCCTCAGGAACCCAGGCTACGATCTCGGTATCGCTCCAGGTACTGACATCGGCATTCACGCCATCGAATGTCACCGTGCTCGCTCCCTGAGTGGAACCAAAATCGCTCCCGCTAATTACTACCCTGGCATCCACAGGCCCCTCATTGGGACTGAGACTATCAATGTGCGGCAGAGCACCGGCCACATATTTGCGTAATACCACATCGTCAATAAAGGCTCCCTTATCGGTGCCAGTTTCATCGCTGGTGAAGATAAAAGCTATCCAGACCTGGGATTGCCCGCAGAGATTGCCTAGAGTGTAGACATCAGTAAGGTCGAAAGACTCGCTTGCCCAACCACTACTGTTTCCGCTGGTGCGCCAGCCGTAGAAATTGGTACCATTGGTGGACGCCAGCCAATTGAAATAGTCGTAGTTTTCTTCTGACTGGAGCCAATAATAGAAGTTCAGCTCAGCATCGCTGGCATCAGCCAGGCTGAAAGGTCCATAGATCATCCAGGCACGCATATCATTGGGATAGTCGGCTGGGGGATTGACCCCCGCCGACCCACTTTTGGCACAAAAAACGCTATATGAGTCACTGTGAGCACGGTAGTTATCCTTACCCCAGTAGGCATCGGTAGCACCGGGTGCCACCCAAAGGTCCCAGACGCCAGGGAATGCCCCCTCAAAGCCGTCGGTCATTATGTTCTGCCAGCCAGCCCGAGCCTCTCCGCTATTCTCTGGCTCAACCGGGCTGCTTTCTAGTGGGACTTCCAGCATCATGCTAGCTGGCTCTATCAAGGATAGGCTTTCACCACCTGCCACACTAAGCCCGCCTGTTGTCTCCCTGTCGGTGATGTTGTAGGTAAGGTTAGCACTGCCCGCATTGCCGATGGTCATCGTATAGTAGGCGGTTGTATTTGCTGGCAGCGTCTCGTCAAAGCTGGCGGGAGAAACGGTGATGTCGGGCTGCCCGGCAATATCAAAAGTGACATCCAGAGTCTGCCAGTAGAAACTGTTATACAGGCCATTCATACATTGGTAATTCATATCCATATCTATGCGGAAAAGCCCATTGAGGCGACCAGTGGTGGTTCCCCAACTGTTCAACATAACCCAGTATGAGTTGCCAGGGTCATCATCGTTGTAGCCCACGCAGAGGACAGCATGGCCGCCACCTTCGCCTGGAGAATCGTCGTAAGGAACGCCACAAAACTGGTCCATGGCATAAACGTCGCTCTCACTTTCAGAAGCCCAAAAAGCACCAAAACCATCCCAGGCGGTGTTATTAGGCAAGATGAAACCGAACCACACTGCCTTGTTCTGGTCGAGGACGTTCTTGATATTAGCAATCGCCGTGGCTTGATCCACTGTTTGCGTAGAGATGGTAGTCTCCTGAATGTAAGTGATAGGATAGTTGGGCGTGGTGGAAATAAGGCCACAGGCTGTATCACATGATGCGTCACCATCTTGCCAGTTAGCATTTGTGTTGGACCAGGGGATAGCCATGTCAGTGGCGTCATAGAAATCTGCCAGTTCAAACAACGAGCCTCCTGTACAACAGGTTTTTCCGATTACAGTCCCTTCACAGGAATTTATGTATTGCACCGACAAACGGTCTTTTATTCCCTCCTGGACATGGAGGGCAACCTCCATAACTCCGGTTCCTGCCCAGGCCCAGCAGTTGCCGCAAGTACCCTGGTCACGTTCAGCGGGGGTGTATTCCAGATGGTCTAACAGACTGAGCGACCCCCTGGGGCTGGGAACCTGAAACCCCTCCATTTCTATATAAGCCCTGGGAGCATTATTATAAGCTTCTATCCATCTTTCCAGCGTCTCGCGGTCGGGACGCATTATTGTGTAGGAGAGACAGTCATCGCAGCTTCCCTCAGCATCCTCAGCTAGCGCTGGCGCCACAGCCGAAGAGACCAGCGCAAGGCACAAAACTAGGCTGAGAACTCCCCACAACCATCCCTTTTGCGCAACGATTCCTCTTTCTATTTCAGCAAACCTCCGACTCGTATTTTCCGCCTGACAATGCAGTTGTCTGTGCATGCGAGACCATGGTTTTTCTCCTTAAACACCCCCGGAAGTTTCCACAGTTGCAGTATGGCTTAATCGATACTCGCTGTAAGGGTTTTCCTTGCTCAAACGGGAGGTGACAAATCGCCTGAATAGTCTGGTGTCGCGCAGTCCTGCCATTATGATGTTACCAGTATAGGTGGTTAGTCAGTCAGTGTCAATAGCAAAAAAAGTCCTGGCTTGCGGAATTGGTATTGATTATATGAAGCTTGTAGTGCGACCCTTCAGGGTTGTGCACAGTCATGGCACGAGGCTAAAGCCTCGCACTACATTGGCTTCATCAATATTGGCCTATAAATTGCACCATAGCCATGTTGTAGTGCGACCTTTTAAGGTCGTGCCCCACCGTGCGCGAGGCTAACCCGCCTGCCTGCTCGCCGTAAGACTTCGGCAGGCGAGCCAAGCCCTGGCCTGCTTGCGCAAAAGCTTCAGCGAAGGCAAGCGGGCAGGAGCCTTGCACTACATTATTTTGGGTGGGGCATATAAAAGCAGGGCGGCTTTCAGCCGCCCTGCTTCGGTCTCTTGCTAACGGTCTGTATCTATTCTCTTCTCAGGATGAAGACCAGCCCTAGAATTAGAGCGATAATAAATACCACAATGGCAATTATACCGCCCGTGCCCAGCGGACCGGCCCAATGCCCGGCGCCTGCTGTGCCCAGCACGGTGAACTGTCCTTCATTTCCTTCCAGCAGCACCTGGTAGGTCCCCGGCTCTGCCCTGGTCACTGTAAAGACCACAAGCTGGGAAGAACCCGGAGAGACAGTTACCGTCTGGCTGTCCTCCAGGACGCCATTGATGTACAGGGCAACGCTGCGAGCCCCTACACTGCCACCATCGTTGCCGATGTTGATGGAAATCTTCACCTGTTGGTTGGGCATAACCTGCTCGGGCGAGATGAGGAGATAAGCGGCTTTCAGATTTGCTGGCTCGGACGCGGCCTCTCCCGGAAGCTCTCGCCGTACAGTGATGTAAGTGGATTTTGTCTCCGTGTCGGACAGTCCCACCTCATCAGTCACGGTAAGGCTCACGGTGTATGTGCCGGCCTCAATGTAAGCATGAGCGGGATTTTGCTCGGCTGAAGTTGTGCCGTCGCCAAAGTCCCACGCCCAGGAAACAATGTCAAAATCCGGGCCCGTGGACAGGTCGGTGAATTGAACATCCAGTGGCGCTATGCCTGTTCGGGGCTCTGCCACGAAATCCGCCTCAGGACCTCCAGGCGTAGGCTCACCGCCAGGACAGGAAGCATCAAGCCAGGGGAGGTAAGCTACATTGTCGCTTACTTCATCACCAGTGGTCGTAGCAAAGAAAGGATTGTCCTCATGTTCTGGTCCTTGGGCATCGCCCCACCAGTTCTCCCTGGCATCAACTTCTACGGCACTATCATTGTAAATGCCGAGGACGTCGTTTCCAACGATGTTATTGCCGTTGGCTACCAGGACGCCATCATCAACAGCGATACCGAAATTGTTGTCGGTTATCTTGGAGCACTCGGTTATCTCTACTGTCGTGACCCCATCGCCTGCCGCAGCGAATTGGTGCGCCAACGCCGCTGTTTCCAGAAGCATCTCTGCCATTACATAGACGCCAAAGCCGGCTTGCCCAGGCTCAGGGTCGTCCGCCCAAAAATCGCTTATTTCACAGCCTTCAATATTCACTATAGCGCCATTCATGGCGATTATGCCGATGCTATACACATCTATGCCTACCGGCCCCGTGATGGTGCAGTTTTCCAGGTTTACCTGGTCATCACCTACCATGACGCCTATCTGGCAGCCCTCGACCGTGGTGTCGGAAATATTCACCGTGTCTATTTCGCCACCCCAGACCGATATGCCCATACCCATTTCGCTGCCGGCTACATCGCTTACAGTTACATCTGTGATGCTTCCCGTGCTGCCACCGTAGGCGATGCCTTCCAGCACTTCTTGCTCAATTCCACTTCCATCGAAGTCAAGGCCCTCAATGTCAATGTTTTGGGAATTAATCACCATAGCCATGACCCAAAACTCCTCGCTCTCAATTGTGGTATGGATAGCACCCGTTACCACGGCACCTTCCTCGCCGATTATGTTCAGGTCTTCTCTATCTGTAACATTGAAGCCTTCATATTCACCCGGCAGCACATTCACCGTGCTGCTGCCTACATTGTCAATGCCATCCTGGATGGTAGCAAAGGCATCGTAGCCAAAGGTATGTCCGTCTGCTGGGTCGCCGAAACCAAGACCTTCCCAGTCATCGTTCACCCAGACTTCGTCGGGCGTGGGAATCTCGATACTCAGGTTCACTTCGTCGCCTGCGTATTCAAATGTGCCGGTTTCCGGGGCATCATAGTCTGTCCCCAGATAGGTTACCTTAAAGCTGACCGTTTTGCCGATATCTTCGTCCGTGCCCGACACAGTCATCCAGTATTCATTGTCTGCTAGGAGGGGCAGGTCGAGCGTGGGGCCTGTCTCCACAGTCCCCAATAGGTCGCCTTCCATATATGCTTTCACCGGAGTCCCTGCTGGAGCTGGGAGCCCGTTTATGGTTACCTCGCCATATAATCCAGTTTGCACCGGACCTTGAATAGGACCCTTGGGGTCGGCAGAAACAGGAGGCACAATGACAGCCGCTATCAGCAAGAAACAGATCAATATAGCTAGACTGATTGTTTTCTTCAATTATCTTCTCCTCCTGTTATATCATTTTTAAGTCGCGGGCACAGACCAGACGCAAGCAGCAGTAGCGCTTACAAGGTATGCCTTACCTGCTATCAATCCATGCAGGCTATTAAACTGAGGTGGAGCACCGCGTGTCCAGTGGAGCCACGTGCCCGCTGGAATTTCGGGCGTTGCTTCATCGGCAGTAACCTGGTGCCACACCATCACTGCCTCAGCAGGCAGATTGGCGGGAAGGTCGTTGTCGAAACCGGGGTAAGCCGGCACTATGGTCATACCCAGGTAGAGTGGTACGTCTACCCACACGGGTGGTACTACCACGGTAAAGCCGTCTGCCAGCGTATCTGTGCCGCCAGTCGTGGTCACCGAGACATCTCTGGTCCCCCCTGTGGCAGCGGAATCGATGCTGATGCTGGCTGTTATCTGGGTATTGCTGTCCACGGTAAAGTCATTCACAGTTATTCCGGCTCCGAAGGAGACTGACGTTGCTCCATTGAAATCTGTTCCTGTGATGACAACATCCAGCGTCTGTCCTTGATAGCCCTGGTCGGGGTCAACTGCAGTTACCGTTGGCGCAGGCACTATCGCCGATAGGACGGTAAAGCCGTCTTCCAGTGTCCCTGTGCCCTCGGGTGTGGTCACCGAGACATCTCTGGCCCCCAGTGTGGCACCGGAATCGATGCTGATGCTGACTGTTATCTGGGTATTGCTGTCCACGGTAAAGTTATTCACAGTTATCCCGACTCCGAAGGAGACCGACGTTGCCCCATCGAAGTTTGTTCCTGTGATGACAACATCCAGTGTCTCTCCTTGACGGTCCTCGTCAGGGTCGACTGCGGTTACCGTGGGCTCAGGCGGTAGGACGGTAAAGCCGTCTTCCAGTGTCCCTGTGCCCTCGGGTGTGGTCACCGAGACATCTCTGGTCCCCGGTGTGGCACCGGAATCGATGCTGATGCTGACTGTTATCTGGGTATTGCTATTCACAGTAAAGTTATTCACAGTTATCCCGGCTCCGAAGGAGACCGACGTTGCCCCATCGAAGTTTGTTCCTGTGATGGTAACATCTAAGGTGTCTCCTTGATAGCCCTGGTCGGGGTCAACTGCGGTTACCGTTGGCTCAGGCCCAAACGATAGCACGGTAAAGCCGTCTTCCAGTGTCCCTGTGCCCTCGGGTGTGGTCACCGAGACAGTTCTGTTCCCCGCTGTGGCAGCGGAAGCGATGCTGATGCTGGCTGTTATCTGGGTGCTGTCCGGGGTAAAGTTATTCACAGTTATCCCGGCTCCGAAGGAGACCGACGTTGCCCCATCGAAATTTGCCCCTGTGATGGTGACATCTAAGGTGTCTTCTTGATAGCCATGGTCAGGGTCAACGTTGTTTACGATGGGGAGCGTAGTGGTATATGCCGTCAAATCGGTCTCTACACTTCCATACATCGCCCAGGTGGCGGTCTCAGTAGCATTCAACGTGCCTATCTTGAAGTGTATTGTAGTGGAATGTGTGCTAGAGTCAAGATTAACCACCATGGCATAAAAGCCGGGCACAGGCACAGAAGTAGTCACAGTTGTGCCTACCTCATCCATATCGTGGGTAGCCAGGTTTTCCGCCCAGGCTGTGATGGCAGTGCCGGCGTCCACCGGTTCCCCGTCCACGCTTGCCGTGCCAAAGAAGTTGCAGGGATAAGTAGCAGCCACTACCATAGCCGGCAGCAACAAGCTTAAGGCTAGAGTGAGACATATAGCCAGTCCGAACCCGCGATGTAACATCTTGTTCATAGGCAAATCCTCCTTCCCCCCATGGTCAGGCACGGGCACAGGCCCATGCCTGACCGGGAGAGTTCTAGTAGACTAGCTTCCAATCGCAGTTCTCGCTGACGACCACTATATATGCACTATTCTCTACCAGCTTCTCTATCTCGCCCATGGGATACACACCGTAGAAGTAGAAGGTATGCCAATCGCCACCAGTCGTGACATCCCGTTGCCAGATAATCACCAGTTTGTCGGTGATGTTGGTGAGCGCTTCGGGAAGGTAGTCAGTTTGTCCTTGGTAGGCGATTGGGTTGGCGCCCTCGTAGAGCGTCTGGACTGGCGCCGGGTCTATCTTCACAGTGACGACATCCAGGGCGGTGTTGGGGCCAACTGCAGTCACGGTAATCACCGCACTTCCACTGGCGTTACCAGCGAGCAAATTCCAGCTGACAACCTTGGATTCGCCACTGGGAATGCTGGTAATAATCTGAGACTTTGCCGGCGGTGTTACCAGCTCGGCAGGGTCCCCAGCACGTATATCTATGGTAGCATTGACAGCGGTGGCTTCCTGCTCGCCATTGTTGGTAACTATAGCAGTTACCACAAACCCATCGGGCTCGTCGCCGCCATAGAACTCAGCGCCGTCACTGGGATAGGTGATGTCCACCGCAAGATGGGTGGCCTCTACCTGCTTCACAGTCACGCTGTCGGCGTGCAGGAACTTGTCCTCAATTGCCCTGCCTGGCTGGGAAACTAGCACGTACCCAAGATCTCTCTGTGGGTTCTCGTCTGCTACAACGTACGCAAAGTGCCAGCCGCATTCATCATAGCCGGCCGGCGTTATGGTGATGGTGCTCTCGCAGGCTAGCTTACAGTGCAGGGTCCAGGTAACTTCTGTGTAGTTTCCCGTTCCATAGCCCAGGAGGGTGCCGACGTCCTTTCCGTAGCCGTTGTCTCCCTTAACGGGGCGAACGCTGCCGTCCGGTATAACTGAGAGCAGCAGCTTGACCCCTGTGGCGTCGGCCCAGCCGATGTTGGTCACCCGGGCGGTTACGTTGAACGTGTCGCAACGAACGATATCTTCTTCGGGATAGTCAGTTATATCCACCTTGAGGTTGGCCGCGGGATAAAGTCTAACCGTCTTTGTGTAATAGTCCGACTGCGCACAGGGTGCATAGGCGGTAACCGCTATTTCGCAGTCTGCGTAATCACACTGCGTGCCAGCCTCGACGGCGTGCACCGTCCAGCTAACTATCTTCGTCTGGTTCTCCGCCATGGTGCCCAGTGAAATATAGTTGGATCCTGACACGGCAAGGGCGCCGCAGTGAGATATGTACGCCACAACATCCTCAACAAAGGTGAGGTTTGCTGACACTACCGTAACATTGGCGGTGACAGCGAATTCCTCGCTGGTGCGATAGATTGAGTCATCCATGGGCGATAGTATGTCCACGGCGAGGATTGCATTCACGACCTGGTGCACAGTCACAGACCTCGTATCGCTCCAGGCGGGGTTCGTGGATTCTATAGTGATGGTGAACACGACGTCAATGTCATCGTCGCAGTGGAAGTTCCACCCGACATACGTATGGTTGCCGGCCTTTAGGTCGCCCAGGTCCTTGGTCGCGTACCCGGATGGTGCCCCCGGGTTGAAGCTGGCCGGCCCGACCCAGGTTATGGTAGCGGTAACGCCCATCAGGTCGTTGCCCGCGACCGTGCTGTTGTTGGCAACCATCACCTTGACCACGAAATCGTCGCTACAGGTGAAGGTTTCGCCATCATACGGCTGCACGATTTCTATTGTGATGGGTATCTGCTTGAGGATCTTGTTGCCGCAGGGAAAGATGTTGTCCTCGGGGATTGCATACAGGTCAGGGTTGCTCGGATGGTTCATCCTCTTGACGGCATCGTTTCCGGAGAGTGCCGAAATGGTGATGTTGACTGCTCCATCGCCGGAGCAGTTACATGATATGAACACCTTCTTGGCCTCGCGGCCGAGAATTGTACCCAGGTCGTGTTGGGTAGTGCCGTTGCAGGTAGCGGTGCCGGTTATGGTCACATTAACCGAGACGTTCTGAGCGGCGGCCATGCCCATGTTTATTACCGGGACCACGACCACGAAACTCTGATTTACGGCTACGGCGGTCGCGGGCGTCGTGCTCATGTTGCAGCCAACGGGCCCGTCCGCGCCGGAGATCCCAAGGTACGTCTCGACTCCGGCAGCCAGGTGCGCCTTTTCCGTCTGCACCACCCTGAAGTAGTCTTCGTCCCTCAAGGTAGTGCCGTCAAAGACCTTAATATAGACTTCCTCTGCTGTCTGGCCGTAAGAGGGGGTGTCGTCACAGCAGTGCAGTCCTATCCATTCGATGGTGTACCTGCAGCAAGCGCAGAACGAGGAGAAAGGAATCTTCTCGGGGTCATCCAGCTCCTCGGGGTCTATGTCCCACTCGTCAATTATCACCCCGTCTTCGTTATATTGTGTGATGTGTATAGTGGTATTTGTGACGATGCACACGCTGTCGGGCAGTTCCAGTTGTACCGTGACGTTCCCTAAGGGGAAGCAGTCGCAGTTGGTGATATTAGCCGTCACGTTGAACGTCTGACAGATGTTGTGATATATCGTGGTGCCGGACCCAGGCTCGATGAGGTTGATCAGAATCTTCTTCTGCTCGACGATAGCAGTGTCCTCACCACAGCAGAGGGTTTCATCACCCTGAGCCACAACCTTGAAGGTAACGGGACCCAACCCGATACAGGTCACGTTCCAGGTAACATTCTGCGAGGCGCCTTGCTGAAATGTCCCGTTTACCCCAACATTTTGTATCAGGGGGGGGTCTATGCTCGCCTTGCTCCCCCCGGCAGTCTTGCTTATGGTCGCCGTAACATTGCTGCAATTTCCAGCGCAGTTGTTTGTGAGAGTGGCGATAACCTGGTAGTCGCTATAGTTGCACCCCACGGTGCAGACCTCCTCCGGCGCATGTATCGTTACATCGATGCAGCAGTCGGTGGGCTCGTCGGGAGGCTCCTCTCCTTGGTGCACCACCACGGAAGCCGGGCATATATTCGTGACGTCGCCCGCCGTGGCATCCACCGTGATATTAACCGCGCCCACTGCCTCGCAGTGCATGTTCCAGAGGACATAGACGTGTTTGCCAGCAAGTATGTCGCCCACGTCCCAGCAGAGAGGTTCGCCTCCGGTCACGACGGCTCCGCTGGACGGGTCAATGTCAATGCAGACATTGACATCCGTGGCCTTAATGCTGCTCTTGTTCTCTACTTTCGCCTTGACCACGAAGTTGTTGCAGACGTCCATCCAGCAATCGTTGCCGGTGGGTTGTATTATGGTTATCTCCAGTTCACACTCCTCCGGCGGGGTTCCTTGTGTGACGGTCACGCTGTCCTGGCCAACCGTCAGTCCGGACGCTGTCGCGTTTACCGTAATGGTGGTTTCTCCTTGCGCTTTGCAATGGAGCTTCCACCAGAAATCGCCAACGCAGTTTTGAAGGATGGTCGCCGACTTGATTGCGGTCTCCCCGGCGACAAGCTCGGCATTCGGGCCAGGGTCAATGGTAGCGGTGACGCTCTTAAAGGCAGCGTCCTTCAATTCTATATCCTTGTAAGCCACCACGGCATTGACGTAGAACGTATCGCTGACATTGAACGAAGTACCTGACGTCGGCCTTTCGATGTAGACCACCAGTTCAGTAACATTAGGACCTGCCTCAAAAGTCCGGGGAGCGAAGGTCTTGCTGGGACCGACCTCGGGGCCCTGGGTATAGACAGGCTCGGTCGTACCGGCTGTTGGGGCCGCTCCTCCCAGGAGCACCAGAGACAGGACCATCGCCAGGGCGACGAAACCATAAAGTGCCCTGGTAGGCCAATTTCCTATTTTATTCATATTTTCCTCCTATGCTAATTGTTTGCCATTGGTTTCTTGACTGTGGGCATTTCAAACTGTACGCCGTTATGACGATTCGCTGTTCTCAGCCCGTAGTTATAAAACCCATAACAAACTTTTCCCTTTTCTACTCTCGCCTGAAATCGACCACTCCAAGCTCGAGTTTTCATTATTATTTTATTCAGTAAACCTACTTTTTAAGCCTGCCTCATTTCAGGCCGCCCTTTTCAGGAAGGTACAAGACCCTCCGCTATATTTTTGCCTTTCCAGTGTCGTTGCGAGCCCCGATAAGTCGGGGCGGGGCAATCTCGTTTTTGGGATTGCTTCGTCATCCCGATTCATCGGGACTCCTCGCAATGACGAAAGGCACTTACATCTCTGCCCGGGCCAGGCATTGTTCTCTTTCCCTCGGCGAATCCAACCATCGGGCTTCATAACTCCCCTTGCTCCTCTTATCTTAAGAGGTGTACTCTCTGTAGTGCAACCTTTTAAGGTCGTGCCTTTTACGGTCCCGCACGAGGCTAAAGCCTCGCACTGCAGACTAGGGGTTCTCGGCGGCAATTCGCTTCGGGAATTTGCCATAGGCATCACCTCCTTTTGATTTTATTTAGTAATTTCATTCTGCTATCCGTAGTTGCCCCGATGTAATCGAGGCTGGCTCAGAATGATAGGTGGATGTCATAAAAAAATATTCAATTATTAAAGTTCAAGCAACCTTAAATTTCTCGCCAAAAGCCATAATACAGACCTTGGCCTGCCTTGCCGTCTACTTTAAAACTTATATATCTATTTTGTCAATAGGTAATTAGTAATTTACCAAACAGCTTAGATTTATTATAACAGCTGAGTTCCATTTGTCAATATACCTAAATATACCCAGGGATAAATAGGTTATTCCGTCGCTGTAGCGGTGGCTATCCCGATATGGGCGGAGACCTGGGTCATCGAATAATATGGAAATTCGCAAGGCAAATGTCAATCCCGATTTAGTCGAAAAAGAATGACAAAGCAAAATGCAAAAATTTCGGGGTGGGAACAAGCCCCACTCCATCCTCCCCTCTCCCATCGAGGGAGAGGGTGCTGGTAAGGGCGGAACGGGACAAAATCCCCTTGCTCTTTTAGAACAAAAGTGCTAATTTATGCTCAATCATGGAAAGTAAGATTCGGCTTCGCCGAATGGATGAGAATGGGCTTCGCCCATTGGGTAATGAGGGATTAAAGATGGAAAGTAGATTGATATATGGACAGTAAATTGATGTGGGATTTATTACCCGAGGAATTTCCCTACGAAGATAAGGGCTGTGAGCTCTTTCCCTCCTGTCTTAACTGCCCCTTTCCTGATTGCCTTAAAGAAGAGCCCTGGGGGAAGGAGAGGTTCTTAAAGCGCAGGCGGGCCGAGAGGATGCTGGAGTTGAAGCGGGAAGGGAAAAGCGTTAAGGAGATTGCCCGCATATTTGAGGTGAGTCCGAGAACGGTGCAGAGATGGCTGAAGGCGGTAGAAGCAGCCTCGCCCTCTGTCATTGCGAGAAGCGTAAGTGCCGAAGCAATCCCGGTGCAGGGCAGCCAAAGGAGGCTTGAGAGATGACTGAATTCACCCCATCGCACCTGAACCGCATGGACACCCAACGCCTCGCCAACTATCGCACCAACCTCGACTTTTACCAGGGAAGTCATTGGCTCACCACGTCACCTGCCCGCCAAGGCCTGGCAGGCGGGCGCCACCGCCAGCTCGTATTCAACTATGCCAGGGTCTCTATTGATAAGGTCACCAGCTTCCTTATGCAGGGACTCAATTTCGCTTGCTATCCCGGGGAAGGCACCGACGAGCTTAAGGCCAGGGCCCGCAGCGCCGAGCAGCTCCTCCGCCAGGTATATGAAGAAAACAATCTTCAGCAGCTCGATTACGAGACCGAGATTGACGCTGCCGTCCTGGGAGACGGCTGCTATAAGGTGATATGGGATACAGACGAGAAGCGTATCCGTATTACAGCTCCCGACGTCTCAGGCATCTATGCCTGGTGGCTCGGAGATGATACCTCCAGAGTGTGGAGAGTGGCTTCAAGATACACACTCACCCAGGACGAGGTCCAGCTTCTTTATGGTCGAGCCACCCGCCCGCCTGCTCGCCGTAAGACTTCGGCAGGCGAGCCAGGCCTTGGCGGGCAGGTCGAAAAGAAGCAGGCCACCATAACTGAAGTCTGGACCGCCAGGGCCTTCGACCTCTTCCTGGACAACGACTCTATGGAATCCAAGCCCAACCCCTACGGCTTCATTCCCTTCGTCATCTTTCCTAACCTCAGAGAGCCCAAGAAGTTCTGGGGCAGCTCCGATATCCCGTCCCTGGTCCAGCCCCAGCGGGAGCTCAACCGTGCCCTGAGCCAGCTATCCCGCATCCTGGAGCTGTCAGGAAATCCCATCGCCGTCCTCGAGAACATTGCCTCAGCGGAGGACATTAAGGTCCAGCCCGGGGCCCTGTGGACGATACCGGAGGACGCTAAGGCTTATCTTCTGGACTTACTGCAGGGCGGTGGAGTCAGGCTGCATGTCGATTATATCGATTTGTTATACCGTGCCCTTCACGATATCTCAGAGACGCCCCGGGCCGCCTGGGGAGGCATCGAGAAAGAGCTCTCCGGCACCGCCCTGAGGGTTGAGCTCGGCAGCCTTATTCAGAAGGTAATTCGAAAACGCACCATCAGGACCAACGCCTATCACCAGCGTAATGCCATGATTCTAAAGCTGGCGGAAATGTATATGAACGAGAGATTTGAGGGAGTAAACCACAGAGTAGTCTGGGGCCAAGTACTCCCCCAGGACGTCGATAGGCAGGCCCAGACCGAGCAGCTACTAGTCCAGGCCGGAGTCCACAGCCGGAGGACGGCCATGGACGAAATGGGAGTCCAGGACCCCGACGAGGAGTTCAGCAGGTGGTTAGAGGAGAGAGGCAGGATCCTCAAGATGAATCAGGAGTTCAGGGCAGCGTCCACACGTGGCGGAGCGAGAGAGAGGGCGGTTGCCGCGGAGCCTGCTCGCCAAGCTTTAGCAGGCGAGATGGAAGTGCCTGAGTAATAACTCAAACCAAGGAGAAACTTATGCCAGAAGAAAACGAAGAAACCAAAGAGACACAGGAAACCCCAGAGAATCCCAACGAGGTTTCCACCCCCGAGGACCTGGAGGCCATCAAGGCCCAGCTCGAGGAGGAGAAAAAGGCTAAGGCCGCCGCCGAGGCATCCCTGGCCGAGGAAGACGCCCGCATCGCCGAACTCGAAGCCTCGCTAAGCGAAGCGAAGACGGGAAGCGAAGCGACCGCTGCCGAGCTCACCCAGGTCAAGGAAGCCAACGCCCAGGCCGTGGCCAAATATCTCGGCGCCGTCAGGGCAGCCAATTCCACCATTCCCCGGGACATCATTGCCGGCGACACCATCGAGGACATAGACGCTTCGCTGGCGAAGGCCACCACCATCGCCAACGCCGTCAAGGCCAACCTCGAAGCCCAGGCCAAAGAGGCCAGGGTCCCTGCAGGGGCGCCAACCAGGGGCGAGATATCCCTCGAGGGCTTAACCCCCAGGGAGAAGATCGCCGCTGGAATCCAGCAAAAAGGAGGAGCTAGCTAAACATGAGTATATCTTTAGCAGAAGCAAGCAAGCTCTCGACCGATATCCTGCTTAAAGGAATCATCGAGACCATCGTTAAGGACAGCCCCATCTTACAGGAGCTGCCCTTCATCCAGATCGTGGGCAATAGCCTGAAGTACAACCGGGAGAAGACTTTGCCCACCGTAGGCTGGTACGCCCCGGTGACCGGCACCTGGACGCAGTCCGAGCCGGCTTTCGAGCAGTGCTCTGCCAGCCTCTGCGTCCTTGGCGGAGACGCCGATGTCGACAACTTCCTCAAGGCTACTAGGAGTAATATCCAGGACCTCGAGGCCGCCGTCATCGAGCTGAAGGCCAAGGCCCTCAGGAACGAGTTCGAAAACACCTTCCTGAACGGCGACTCCGGCGCCGACGCCAACCAGCCCGATGGCCTGTATAAGACCATGAAGGGCACCGCATGGACGGCCGACACCGCTATGGATGTGGGCGACATCGTTGTCCCCACGGCCGGCAAGGAGAACGGCTTCCGGTATGAGTGCACCGCAGCAGCAGGCGATAAGAAGACCCACGCCACCACTGAGCCCACCTGGCCCACCACCGAGGGCGCGACCGTGGTTGACGACCAGGTCACCTGGACCTGCCGCTACGGCAACCACCTTGGCATGGCCGTCAACGGCGCTACCCTCTCTCTGACCAAGATGGACCAGCTAATCGACCTCGTTCGTGGCGGCAAGCCCGACCTGCTCCTAATGAGCCGCCGGTCCCGCAGGAAGCTAGCAGCGCTGGCCAGGGCCCAGGGCAGCAACCTGCAGGTCGGCCAGGGCAAGCTTGGCGAGTTCGTCGAGCTCTACAACGGCATCCCTGTCGCCATCTCCGACTGGGTCAAGGATAACTACTCAGTCGGCACGTCCGACGATTGCTCGGCCATCTTCGCCTTCCAGATTGGAGAGGGCGCTGTCTGCGGCCTTACCAGCCCCGAGGTGATTCAGGTCGAACGTCTCGGCTCCCTGGAGACCAAGGACGCTGCCCGGACCAGGGTTAAGTGGTATGTCTCCCTGGCCAACTTTTCCATCGTCAAGGCCGCCATGCTGACAGGAGTGAGAGACTAGAGGAAAGCAGGAGTCAGTAGTCAGAATTCAGAATCTATTGGCTACTGGCTCCTGACTACCGGCTACTAACAAGGTAGGAAATGAACCTAACAGAAATGAGAGCCCGGGTTCGGGAGGACCTCCAGGACACCGACAGTCAGAACTACCGCTGGACGGACGACGAGGTCGACGGAGCCATCGACAGGGTAGTGCTGGAATACTCCCTCCACGCCCCCATCGAGCAGCAGGACGATATCGCCACCACCGACGGCGACACCGAGCTCGATATCTCTTCCCTGTCAGGCTTGCTCGAAATCGAGTCGGTCGAGTTCCCTATCGGCTACAAGCCCAAATACTTCCAGCGCACCGAGTACTGGGCCGTCCACCTTTATATGCAAGACGAGGGCAACGGCAACGATGCCCGAGTAAAGTGGCTTAAAAGGCACACCCTCACCGCCGAGTCCACCACCATTCCCGCCGAGCATGAGGAAATCATCGTCTTGGGCGCCACCGGTTACCTGGCCATGTCGGCAGCCGCTTATACCGTGGACAGGGCCAGCATCGCCGGCCGCCACGCCACCATCAACTTCAAGGCCTGGGGCAAGGAGCGCCTTGACCGCTACGACAGGAAACTCAAAGCCATCTCCCGCACCAGCCGGGTAATCCAGAGGCAGCTCTACACCGAGGATTAAAATGCAAAATGAAAAGAGCAAAAACACAGAGCAAAAATCAAAAAGCTTTACATTTTAATCTGTCATTTTGATTTTTAACTTTTGAGGTTTGATTTATGTTAGAAATCGGCATCCTCAAAAACTTCGACAGCGGTACCTACAAAGCCGGCGTCCAGCTCGCAGGCTCCCTCACGACCTACTTCGACGATATCAGCGTCGCCCGCAACATCGCCTCGGGCGAGATGATAACCGGCCGCCATGTAATCCTGGCCGTCCCGCAGGATAACCCCAGGGACGCCGTTGTCATCGCTGTATTTACCCCGTAAGGAGGAAACCATGAGCAAAGTAAAAGAAGCACTCGAAAAGGAGAAGACCAAAGAGGGACTACCCAAAGAGGCCTTCGCCATAGTCGGAAACCCCGGGGACCCTGAGACCTGGAAGCTTCCCCATCACACCAAAGCTATCTTCAGAGCTCTCCAGGGCCGGCTCGACATCGAGAAGACCGTGGGTTGGGACCGTATGCCTGCCGCCGTCGCCGCCCTCAGTCCTGGCGGTTACCGCGGGGAGAGGGTCCAGGCCTCTGAGGAGGACATCATCCAGGCCGCCCGGCATTTAGCCAGGCACTATGAAAAGGCAGGGAAGTCCGTCCTCGACACCCTGGGCGCCCTGATTTAACATAATCATGCTCAGGAACGAAGCCTGTGCGCATATTATATGGTAAAAACGAAGACAGGGGCTTTCTTGAGCCTCTCAGGGCCTGTTTAGCTAAGGAGGAAAATGCAGGAGGAACAGAACAAAGCTAATCCAGACCTGGTGACCGTTTTCTGTAACTTTTTCCGGGCCGTCACCAGGCCCGCCGTCACCATCATCTTCGCCGCCGTCATCGCCCAGGCGGTTCTTGAGGGAATCGCCGTCCCCGAGTGGTTCCTGGGCCTGGCCATCCCAATAATTGGCTGGTGGTTTACCGAGCGGACGGTGCAGCACATTAAGGGAAAGAAGGAGAAGGAGGTATAGAGTGAGCGAATTCACTATCAGGGTAAATTTAGATGCTAAGTGCAAGCGATGTGGAGAAGGCGGGGCTACTCAAAACGGGCTATGCATGGCTTGTATAGCTAAGGCTGTCAAGAATGGCGAATTTGACCATATCTTAAAGCGGATAGCACCACACATTAAAGACAAGAAAGGAGGCACCAATGCCCAGACATGACGGAACAGGTCCACCGAAAGGAGCCACAGGTCCCAGAGATGGCCGTGGCGGCGGTAATCCCGGAAGACCCGGACCAGGCACAGGCGCCAAAAGCGGTGGACAAAAGGGTACATGCAAGTGAAACCACATCAAAAGGAGCACAGCTAATGAATTTCCTGAAAGGCATCAAGCCCTCGGCCTTCCTGGACACCCATCAAGAGTGGCATGCCTTAGTCAACGGCTTCTGTGAGGTCCTCTGCCCCTGGCCACCGCGGCACCAGTCCATGCACACGAAGCTCCAGAAGCAAATCAAGTCCGAGTATCACTACTACATGTTCGGCCGAGCCATGGGCGTCATCGCCTGGCTCATCATCGCCAAAATCATCCAGGAGGCCTTCTTCTGACTACTGACTACTGACTACTGACTACTGACTACTAAAGAATAAACAAGAAAGGAGCACAACAATGGCAGAATTCAGCGACTTCATGGAAAACAAGATAATTGACCACATGCTGCGCAACCAGGCATACACCCCACCGACCACCGTCTATGTCGCCCTCTTTACCACCGCTACTGACGACGCCGGCGGCGGCACCGAGGTATCCGGGGGCGCCTATGCCAGGCAGGCCGTCACTTTGGCCGCAGCCTCCGGCGGAGCCTCGGAAAACAGTGCCGACATCACCTTCCCCCAAGCCACGGCAGACTGGGGCACCATAACTCACGTTGCCTTGATGGATGCCGAGACCGGCGGCAACATGCTCATGCACACCGCCATCGATGCCAGCAAGACGGTCAATAACGGCGACACTTTCAAGATCAACGCCGGCGACCTTGACGTAACTGTGGACTAAGCAATACCCAGCAGAGTAACGAGAGGCCTGGATGCCACTGAGAGGCAATCTCCAGATGCCACTACCGCTACGTGGCCCGCGGCACGAAGGGGCTTGATGTGATACTGACATTCCAGCTGCTGTAGGAATAAGATGGCAAAGGAAGATTATACAACCTATACAGAAGTTGACACTGTAAACGATAGGATACAGAAAACAGCCCATCATATTGATTTTGTGTCAAGCAGAAATGCCGAGGAAACTTATCTTTACAAAGATTACGGTGTAGACCACTTCGGCGATTTCACACATAAAGTAGATGTAGTTCAAACAGCAGGCTCGTGGGTTGGTTATGCTTGGGGATTATCTAATACTGTAGATGAACTGTTAGATTGCGACCCACGCATAGGGATATACTTTTACTATGCTAGTGGTGCTAATTCTACAATCAATTTGATAGAGTATTCTGGTGCTCAATACAAAGATTCATTTGGGCCATTTTCACTAAATACGCCATATTACTTACTGATAAAAAAGACTGGAACAAGCCTGAAGTGTGGAATTTACAGTACAGCAGAACTAAGAGACGCTGGGGATGCAACAGATGGCGATATTGATAACTTAGCCTTAACGTTACAGGCCGACCATAAATTCCGATATGTCTTTGGTTGTTCATCATTCACACTTACAAGTGCAGGAACTGGCACATTCGATATTGATGCCCTTGACTTGCAGGAAGGGGCAATCAAGACTAGCTCTGCCACGCTCGCAGGCACCGGAACCCTCACCGCAGCAGCCACCATCGTCACCGAGGGTGTCGTCTATGGCGAAGCAACAATGTCGGGCACAGGCAGCCTCGCCGCCCTCGGCAGCTACCTCCACTCTGCTACCGCAACACTTGCTGGCACCGGCTCGCTCAGCGCCCAGGGAGGCGTACTTAAGCCCGGCGCCGCCTCCCTATCAGGCACACGGGAAGCCTAACCGCCGCAGCCACCGTCATCACCGCCTCTATCTGCGGCTCAGCCACCCTTTCCGGTACCGGCGCCCTATCAGCAGCCGCCGTCCTCATAATTGTGGCCACCGTCACCTTATCAGGTACAGGAACACTCGCCGCCTCAGCCATCGTCTACATCGGTATCAGCCCGACCCTACTCGCCGCCCAGAAGAAACCCCACCGCCTCCCCTACGTCGAGGCCAAGGTCTATGACTACGAGGCGGGCATCAAGAGGCTATCCTGGACAAGGCTTTATGAAGGCTCAGAGCCCGACAACCACCACGGCATCGCCTTCGACGGCCAGGGCTCCATGCACCGCATCAGGGCGGCAGCCGGCAATATTCTCTACCGCCAGAAAATCACTGCCCCTGACGAGAACTCCGACTATTCCCAGTGGACTCAAATCGCCACCGACTGCGCTGGTCCCTGTGCCATCGCCGCCTATGGAGCTAAGGTTTATATCTTCTACAAGACCACTGGCAACGTCCTCTGGAAGTATTACTCCCATGACTACGGCCAGTCCTGGGATGACGCCCAGCTCGCAGACTACGGCGGAGTCCTCTCCCTCGCCGCCGCCTGGTGGGGCACCGGTGGCGACGTCGTCTGCTTCGCCCTCAGGTACAACCAGCTCAATGGCATAGTTCTTGATACCTCTGACCAGACAACCAGCCAGCACACCTGGTCCGACGGCAACCATCCCTTGCTCGATACCTACGGCATCGGAGCTACGTATAATCCCTTCTGGCCCGCTATCGAAATCGTCTTTGCCGGCAAGGAGTCGGATACTCCCTATAACCACTACGACCTATTCAGGACGAACTTCAGTAACACCTATAACTTCCTCGCCCTGGAGAGCTCCCTGATGTCCCCCGACGGAGAGGATATCACCTACGAGTACCCCGACTGTCACTTGCCCGCTTCAGCCCAATCCTATGAGACAAACCGCATCGTGGCCGTCGAGAAGTTTGTCGGCACCACCGCTTACACCCGCCCCCTAACCTGCCACATGGTCAAGGGCACATACTGGTCCGACACCACATTTACCGAGCCCAAGCCCTTCTTGCCCGCCGTAGCCCCCGGCGTAGGCGGGTTACGCCTCCAGGGCACCGCCGGCTACTGGTGGCTGGAGCGTCCCGACGGAGTCTGGAGAGCCCCCCGCCCCGCTGAACCGCCCCTCGACTTGACCAGGGACATCGTCTCCCTACAACAAAATGTCATTGCGAGCCCCGATTTATCGGGGCGTGGCAATCTCGTCATCGAGCTCGACAACTCCAAAGGGCAGTACGCCAGCCCCGGGGAGGGCGCCCTCGCTTCGCTTCGCTTCCGCAGTGAAATCGTCCTGAAGCTCGGCTATAAGACTTCCCAGGGAAACGAAGCCGTCGAAGCCGGCACCTACTGGATTGATTCCTGGGAGTACTCCTCAAAACCCAACATGTCCCGCTTCATCCTCACCTGCCTCGATGCGTGGGGCCTCATGGACCGCTGGTCCGCCCGCTACCAGATGAGGTGGAATAAGGACGCCGTCAACCCCAAGTCCGTCTGGCAGATTCTTTACCAGCTCTTAGCCCGTGCCGGCATTAAGCTCACCAACACCCCGCCCAAGCCCCAGTCCTCCGCCATCAACAACTTCTACCCTGACTTTACCGTCAACCCGGGTACCCGGGGAGACAGCGCAATACGCAAGTTGCTATCGTTCGTCCCCGATAAGCTCGTATTCCGTGGCCAGGAAGCCTTCACCAAGAACCCCCTGGCCGATGAGGAAAGCTGCTACTCCTACGGCACCGACCACGCCATCCTGGCAGGTAACTATTGTGAACAAGTGTTCACCAGCCGGGCCCAGGCCATCGGCCGGGACACTGACGACAACCGTATCCTGGAAGAAGCCCTGGACTGGGACTTCCTCCAGCTTGCCATTGACATCCTCGAGCAGGACTATGACCCCAACCTCCAGACCGCCGCCAGGGCACAGGAGAGGGCCGACGCCCTCTTAAGGGAGGCGTCATTGCGAGCGGAGCGTGGCAATCTCGTTATCCCCACCAATGTCGGCCAGGAACTCCTCGATGTCGTCGAGGTTACCGACGAGCGCTGCGGTATCTCCCAGGAGAAGTACAGGGTCCAGGCCATCCAGACCGACTACGACCGCCGCCAGGGTAAGTATGAGCAGCGGCTAACTATAGGGGCGCCATGATTTGTTGTTTTCCATTTAGCTAATTAATGCTTGTTTTAAATCATGGAGCCTGGGGGTAAAAGCTTCAACGAGCTCCTGTCGGGCTAGTTGCCATTTGTGGTCGGCTTCGATATTGATGGTATCCACTGCTGTTCCTGAGATTCTCAATTGGTGCAGGGTTTCTCTGTAGTCGCTTTCCAGTTCCTGCCTTATCTTTTGTTCTGCCCCCTCATACTCTTGAATGAGCTGGCCTATTTCTTCTGCCTTTGGCTGCAATTCAGGTCCTAAGCTGCTTATCGCCTCGATGACCTTTTTCACGCTATTTATACCCTGGGTATTTGTAAACTCGATAGCCTCTACTAGGCGCTCGATTACGGCCTGCTTTATTATTTCTCTCTCCTTTTCTTCGTGCTTGTTGAGCTCCGCAGTCATATCCAGTTGTTGGGAACTGTCAAGCCATTTTTGTGCCAGCACCTGACCGATTTGGCGATACCTTTGTCTTTCTTGCTGTCCCCTTTCCTCGGCTGACAGCTTGCCCAATCTATTTGCTTTCTCTTGAGCAATTTCCCAGGCACTCTTTAGCTCACTCATACGACTTAAAATCCTAAACACTGAAATCAGGAGTCAGGAGTCAGAATTCAGCAATCAAAAGTCACCCCTACTGGCTACTGATTGCTCCCCTACTTTAAGATTAGCCTTAGCAGTGCATTTTAGCCTATAATATTGAGGAGGTTCAACAAAGTGAGTTTGAGGTTATAGTGATGATTTATCATAAATCTGTGAAGTTAACGGAAAAATTTTATTGTTATGTATGGCAAGGCAGAGGAAATAACTGCAATGCCATTCTCTGGCCCTCGGTTTTAAGGGGGGAGCGTCCGCACGTATTAGTTGACCCTGGCCATGCCAAGAATGAGCTTGGGGAGCCCTGTCTTGATTCACTGGCTCAGGCTATGGAGGGGGATGGCTTCAAAATGGAGGATATCGGTCTGGTGATTGCCACTCATAGCCATCCCGACCATATTGAAGCCACTGAATTGGTGGTGGGAAAAAGCGGTGCCTTGTTTACTTTATCCCGTGAGGAGGATGAATTTTATCGTACGATGGGGATGAGTTTCTTTCAAATGTTCGGCGGTGAGCCGCCGCAGCTTAACCCCTCCTTTTATCTTAAGGAGGGCGAGTTGTCCCTGGGGGCTAAAGATGATAAATTAGCGGTCAAGGTTGTCTTTACCCCGGGACATTCTCCCGGTTCTGTTTCCCTTTATCTGGAAGAGGATAAAATATTGATCAGCGGTGACGTGGTCTTTGCTGGCAGCATAGGCAGGACTGACTTCCCTGGTGGCAGCCCTTCATTGTTGCGGAAGAGCATTGACAAGCTGTCTCAGCTTGATGTGGAATACCTTGTTCCTGGTCATAGCACCGAAATGGGCAGCATAATTGCCGGCAAGGATAAAGTAAGGCGTAACTTTTACACGGTCAAGATGTTTATTTAAAATATAGAACGGTGGAATTGGTATGGAAACGGATGACAAAATTAAATATGCCCTGGAGCACACGGAGTTAATCCGGGCACCACGGCAGGAGCTGGACACTTTTGGCAGTTCTGTCATTGATTATTACGTTGTCACCGAGCTGGTGGGAAACCTTAGTGTGGTCAGGGATGGAAAGGTAATCGCGGAAAGGCCCAAAATTGTTACTCCTGCTTACCTGGTCAATATCGAAGGCTTCAGCGAGCAGGCAAAAAGATACATATCTATGATGGCTCGGGAGCGCCCTTATGAATCGGGCATTTTTTACCGGTATAAGAACGAACCCGGGGGGATGAACGTTGTCTCCGAGCCTATCAAGCAGGTGGTAAACAAGCTCAGTTCCCAGATAGAGGAGCAGAATAATCCCTTAAGCACTATAATAAAGGGGGTGGAGGAACTGTGGGATGTATCCTTGCTCATGTTCATCTATGAGCTAACTAGCAAGTCGGCTCGTACTAATATGGCCGAGTTTAATCGCCGGGGCTTTTTAGACATAGATGCCAGCGGAGTGCCCCAGGGTGCCCGGGATTACATTGAAGAGCTTTTCGAGAAAGCAAGTCGCAACCTTTCCCGAGCCCCGGAGTTAGTGGTTGAGTTGAACCGCTGGGGTCTATTCTCGGAATATCAAGACCGTTTCTTTGCCATGTTCAGAAAAAAGTGAGCCCGTCCTGGCTTTACATAAAGTGTGCTGGGTGGTTACACATAACCTGCAAAGATTAGATCCCAGATAAATGCCTCTGAAATGCAAAAGGTAAAAATAAAAATGCAAAGTGACAGGGCAAAGGTCAAAAATTTGCATTTTAAGTTGTCATTTTGATTTTTGAATTTCTCCTGAGGCGTGAAGGAATCCTTTCCTTCACGGTTGAGATGTACTATATCAGTCCCAGGTACCAGTTGAGTATATTACTCCCCCAGAGCAATGTTATCATGGTGGCCAGGGCAAGGAAGGGACCAAAGGGGATTGCCTGCCGGCGTTTTCTCTTTTTAGCTATCACCAGCGCCACGGCCACTATGCCACCGAGGATAGCTCCCATAATAATGGAGAAAAAAACCAGAGGAAAGCCAGTAGCCAGACCAATCAAGGCAGCTAGCTTAACATCTCCCCAACCCATGCCGCCACGGGAGGCTATGGCAATCAAAAGGAATATAGCAAAGCCAATTCCTCCGCCTAGAGCAGCGTTGGCAACTCCGGTAACCACCCACCGGGTAAGCCAGGGCTGAGGCAATAAAGCCAGGAGCAAAGCCACAACCATGCCGGGATAGACCACCTTGTTCAGGATGAGCCCGTGCTCCAGGTCAATGACAAAAATGATAATGAATAGACAGGCGTAGAAAGCCATAACTCCCAGCCCCACACTTAAGCCGTAATGCCAGTATAGGAAAGCGAATATCAGGCCAGTGGCAAGCTCCACCCAGAATAGCCTCCGGGGTATGGCAGCCTGACAGTACCGACAACGACCACGAAGTCTGAGGTAGCTAAATACGGGGATGAGGTCTTTAACGGCTAGCTTGTTCTGGCAAATTGGGCAATGGGATGGCGGATTTACAATGGACTCATTCCGGGGCAGACGGTCGATGCATACATTGAGGAAGCTGCCTACCGCCAGACCCAGAAGGGCGAATAGGAATATCAGAAGTATTTCCACGGGTGTTTATTGTGGACGTATTATGGACTGAAGTCAATACCTGCTCCGATGAAATCGGGGTTATTGCCAGGCGTAGCTTCTTCTGCCATTGCGAGTCCCGATTTATCGGGACGAAGCAATCTGGGTGGAAAATAGAATTGCCATCATTTTAAACAGGCTGCCAGCTCAGGAAAGGATAGGTCACTCCATTGACGATATTCCAGATATAGGAATGGTTGCGCGTGCCAGCATTGGCGACGGCGATTATGTTCCAGGCTGCACTTGAGAAGGTGGCGATGTTCTTCATTTCTGCCGTACTCTTGCGCGTCCCGCCATCCGAAGTATATCGCCTGCTGGTTTGGCGGTCCCAGAAGGAATTGCTTGCACTGCTTGCACTGCCCACACCTACCAGCCCGCCAACATGCTCATCGCCAGTCACGCTGCCGGTAGAATATGAGTTGTCTACAGTGTAATAATTCACTCCCACCAGACCGCCGACGGCCCAATTGCCGGTCACGCTGCCGGTGGAATAGGAGTTGCTTACGATACTGTCAGTGTCCAACCCATAATCATTCCATCCCACCAGACCGCCAACACGCTGATCGCCGGTCACGCCAATGGTGGAACAAGAATTGCTCACGGTGCCGAGGTTATACCCCACCAGACCGCCGACGGCCCTATTGCCGGTCACGGTGCCGGTGGAATAGGAATGGCTCACACTGCCGGTACTGAATCCCACCAGACCGCCAACATAATAGTTGCCCGCTACGTTCACGTTCTCATCTCCCACCTGAGTGATGTTTCCACCGGGGGCAAGGAATCCGAACAATCCAACATAGGAAACAAATTCAAACTCGAAGCTCAAGTTCGAGATTTTGTGACCATTGCCATCAAACTCTCCAGCCAGATAAGGGATGTAGAAGTTGGGTTCACTAGCTAAGTCCAGGTCATTTGTCAATCTGAATTTCAATGAAGCATTATGACCAACTGCCAGTAGCTGTTTGAGATCATTGACATCGCTTATCAAGTAATAACCATTCTCTTGAGAAAGCCTTCCATTGATATCTAAAAACTTATCATTGGCGAGCCACTGGTCAAAGTCTTCACCGGACAAAGCTCCGATAGTAATTATGTTCTCGCCATTAATCAGGACCTCATCGTAGTTATAATAGGAGTTACTCCCGAGACCAAACCCTGCCAGACCGCCGACACCATCTTCGCCAGTCACACTGCCAGTGGAATAGGAGTTGCTTACATCGCCCGTACCTACCAGACCGCCAACATACTTACAACCAGTCACGCTGCCGGTGGAATAGGAATTGCCTACATCGCCCTCATTCAATCCTATCAGACCGCCGACCATATCTCCGCCACTCACGCTAGCGTTGGAATAAGAATTGCTCACGATGCCCGGAGCGTTCCACTCGTTATTCCCGACCTTCACAGTGCTCTTAATGTTGGATCCTACCAGACCGCCAAAATTGCATTTTTTTCCAGTTACGGTGCCGCTGGAATAGGAGTCGCTCACGGTGCCATAACTTTGTCCCACCAGACCACCAACAGAACCAGCGCCAGTTATGTTTATGTTTTCGACACCCACTTGACTGACTTCTCCACCGGGAGCAAGGTACCCAAACAATCCAACATGGCAAACGAATCCAGAGTTGAAGCTTAAGTTGGAGATTTTGTGACCATTGCCATCGAACTCTCCCGTCAAATACGGGATGTACAAGCCGGGTTCAGTAGCCAAATTGAGGTCGCTTGTCAATCTGAACTTCAGATTAGCATTTTGACCGAACGCCAGCAGCTGCTTGAAATCACTGACATCGTTTATCAGGTAATAACCGTCTTCTTGGGAAAGCCTTTCATTGATGTCTAAAGATTTATCATTAGCCAGCCATTGGTCAAAGTCTTCACCGGACAAAGCTCCGATGGTGATTATGTTCTGGCCATTAATCAGGCTGTCATCATAATCATAGTAGGAGTTGTTCACGTTGATCCCCAGCGCAGTGACACCCGGCCATGGAAAAATTTGATACGGGTCCCCTGACCAACTCCACTGAGTCCAATGATTATCTCCCACCAGACCGCCAACACCAGTTTCGCCAGTCACGCTGGCGGTGGAGTAAGAGTCGCTCACAGTCCCACCACGAGTTTGTCCGATAAATCCTACCAGACCGCCAACATGCTCATAACCGGTCACGCTGCCGCTGGAATAGGAGTTATTCACAGTGCCGTCCCAGTTTTCCCCCACCAGACCGCCGACAGACCAAGTGCCCGCCACATTGCCGGTGAAATGGGAGTTGCTCACAGTGCCGAAATTACTTCCCACCAGACCGCCAACAGACTCATAACCAGTTACGCTGCCGGTAAAATAGGAGTCGATAAAAACGGCGTTACCATATCCCGCCAGACCACCGACACCATCATTGCCGGTCACACTGCCGCTGGAATGGGAGTTGCTAACAGCAACGGCATCATCACCATAGATGACCATATCATGGATGCTCCCCGCCAGAGCACCTACAGAATCTCCGCCAATCACAGTAACGTTCGTCACGCCGATATCTTTAATGACTCCATCGTCGACATACTTAAAAATCCCGACACTATCTTCATCGGGGCGGTTGATAAACAGGTCACGTATCTCGTATCCTTGCCCATCCAAAGTACCCATGAAGCCTGTAAAAGCGGTGGGACCATGTGGATGATAGATTCCAATTGGCTGCCAGCCTTTTCCTCCATTAGCTGTCGGGCTCGCCAGTTCCTCATAACCGGCAATAGTGGAGTCAAGATCGTTCATTAGAGTGTGATGGCCCTCCAGGTTGTCCCTGACATCATCCAAATCATACCAGGTCCTTATTTCCAGGTTTTGTGAAGGAGTATAACCGTCACCGGGACAGCCTACCATCCCGACAATTAAGGCTAGCGTAATCAAAAATATGCTAACTCTTGTCACGTAGCAATTCAGTTTTCTCAACATATCTAGATTAAAATATTATAGGCTACTTTCGTTAAGGTCCTATTAATTTTAGGCATATGTTACAATTTTTTGAGTGAGTATATCGCATCACTTGCACTGCTAAGGGAATTGATTTGGTGCGTGTAGCAGTTGGAATATGACCTAACAGGCGAGCCTACTTGCCTTGTCGTATAAAAAGTTACTTCCCCATCTGTCATTGTGAGTCCCGATTTATTGGGACGAAGCAATCTCACTTATGAGGCTGGACACTGAATTAGGATGATAATATAGTAATGTAGTTGCCAAATTTATTTAGCGGTTATGTCTGAGGAATCGGGTAACTACAAAAATCGGGGGTGAAGGGCAATATGTCAGCGAAGTACTATGTTGGTTGCAGTGGTTGGCATTATGAGCATTGGCGCGGGCTTTATTACCCCAAAGAATTGCCAAAGACTGAATGGCTGCAATTCTACGCCCGACAATTTAATACCGTGGAGCTCAATAACAGTTTTTATAAGCTGCCTTCGGAGAAAGCGTTCACCGCCTGGCGAGAATCCACACCCGACAACTTCACTTTTGCTGTTAAGGTGAGCCGATTCATCACGCACATAAAAAGGTTAAAGAATTTAGGTTCATCGTTGGAGAACTTTCTATCTCGGGCTGCTTTCTTGGGGAAAAAACTGGGTCCTTTGCTATATCAACTGCCTCCCAGCATGAAGCGCAACGATGAGCTATTACAGAATTTCTTATCTTCGTTGCCGCCAAAATATCAGCATGTAATTGAATTTCGCCATGAATCCTGGATTGATGACGCTGTATTCGATATTTTACGGGGGCACAATGTTGGGTTGTGCGTTTTCGACATGCCCGGCTTTAGCTGTCCCTTGATAGCTACCAGTGATTTTGCCTATGTCCGTTTCCATGGCAGCGAGGGTCTGTATTCCAGTTGTTACTCTGACGAAGAGCTTTCCCAATGGGCGCAGAGGATTGCTCGGCTGGGGCAAAACGTTAAAGCCAGCTACATCTATTTTAATAATGATGCTGAGGCATTTGCGGTCGAGAATGCTATAACGCTGGGGAATTTTTTAAATATCCCTTAACCTTTTGTGCCAGGGCCGGGGTTATGCCTTCTGTCTGGCTGAGCTCCTCCGACGAAGCCTCCTTGATAGCTTCAATTGAACCAAACTTTTTTAGCAAGGCCTTCTTTCGCCTTGGCCCGATGCCGGGGATGTTGTCCAGAGCAGAAGTAATGACTTCTTTGTGGCGCAGCCTCCGGTGGTAACTTATAGCGAAGCGATGGGCTTCATTCCGGGCCCTTTGTAGTATATGGAGGGCTGGAGAATCTTTAGCTATGTAAACTGGCTGGGAGTCGCCGGGTATAAATACCTCCTCGTTTTCTTTAGCCAGGCTGGCCATGGGGATAGCATCTAGCCCTAATTCTTGCCTCACCTCCAGGGCAGCATTAAGTTGTCCCTTGCCGCCGTCAATGAGGACGAGGTCGGGAATGATTGTCCAGGTGCCTTCGCCTGTCAGACCCCTTTTAAATCTGCGCCTCAATGTCTCTTGAATCATGGCATAATCGTCAGCGCCAGCCACAGTTTTGATACGGAAGCGGCGATAATGTGCTGGTTTCGGCCAGCCTTTTTCCAAAACAACCATGCTGCTCACAGCCAAAGTGCCCTGAATATTAGAGACATCATAACATTCTATTCTCCGGGGCATTTTGGGCAAGCGTAGTCTGTTTTTTAACTCTTGTAAGCCGGAGCTTATAACATCTACCTTCATTTCTTTAGCTTGGGCTAGTTCTAAACCTTGCGCAGCGTTTTCAGCCACTGTATCCACCAGCTTCTTTTTGGCTCCCCGCTGGGGCACTTGAAGCTCCACCCTGCTCCCTCTTTGCTGTTTGAGCCATTCAGAAAGCACTGCTGGCTCGTCCACCGGGTGCTGAAGCAATATCAGCGGTGGGATATGTGAAGCCGAGGCATAGTATTGTTTAACAAAACTGGTCATTATTTGCCCGGGAGACTCGCCCCGGATGCCTTCCATAATAAAATGGTCTTGGCCAATAAGTTTATTATTGCGAATAGAAAAGAGCTTGACATAAGCCTGTTTTTCATTTTGTGCCAGACCGATGATATCCTTTTCCCCTTGTAGTGTTATTGCAATCCTCTGCCCCTCTATGACTTTTTCTATGGCCTTAATTTGGTCGCGCAGCAAAGCTGCCTTCTCAAACTGAAGCTGCTGCGCTGCGGCTTTCATCTTGGCGTTTAATTCACGAAGAATAAGTTCCTGCTTCCCTTGTAAGAATAAGATGACCTGGTTTATTACGTCGTGGTATTCCTGTTTTTCCACTGCTCCAATGCATGGTCCGAGACAGCGATGGATATAATACTCGAGACAAGGCCGCTTATCTTTACCCTCGATGCGCTTTCGGCAACTGCGAAAAGGAAAGATTTTCTTTATTAACCTTAAGGTTTTGCGTACCGAGCCAGCACTGGCAAAAGGTCCAAAGTACCTGGCTCCATCTTTCTGAACCCGGCGGGTGATGTAAACACCAGGCCAATCTTCGTTAATGTCTATCTTGAGGTAAGGAAAAGTCTTGTTATCTTTAAGGCGCACATTGTACCGCGGGGTATATTTCTTTATCATGTTGCATTCCAGGATAAGCGCCTCTTGCTCGGAATTGGTAACTACGAACTCGAAATCCTGTATTTTTGACACTAATCTTTGAATCTTGGCTGATAGGCTAGAGGGGGCACCAAAATAGCTCTTTACTCGATTACTCAAGTTAGCAGCCTTGCCAACGTAGATAACCTTACCCTCTTTGTCCTTAAACAGATAAACTCCGGGCTTTGCTGGCAAAGCTTTTAATTGCTCTGATTTCACGGCAAATTTATTGTAGCAGGTGGTTTGTATAGAGACAAAATAACTCGGGTTGTGTTACAATAATCACTAATTTCATGAAAATTTCATGAAAAATTGGTGTCGCCCTTTTACACAAGTCTCGGAAATGCCAATGGATAAATTTGGGGTCCCCTGAAAAGCGAAGTTTTTCAGGGGTGAGTAATTTATGATGAAGCTGGATATCGAAGCCTTCCTTAAATATTTGACCAAGGACAAAGGCTATTCCCGGAATACTGTGGCTGCTTATCGCAATGATTTGACTCAAATGGCAGCCTTTATTACTGTAGAGCAGGCAAATGGCATAATCAAGTCCTATGGTGAGCTTTTGAAGAGCTATTTGCTCAAGCTCAGAGAGAAGAGATACTCTGTGGCCACAACCGCTCGCAAGGTCGCATCAGCCAAATCATTCTTCAAATTTATGGTTGATTCGGGGAGGATGAAGGAGAATCCGACACAAAATTTGCCCTCTCCTCAAGTTAGCAGGCATGCACTCAACTTCTTATCTCCCCCTGAGTACCAGAAGCTGCTTGCCGAGGCCACAAAGCTATCCACTCCGGAAGCTAAAAGAGATGTGGTGATGTTGGAATTACTTTATGCCACTGGTTTACGCATAAGCGAATTAGTGTCATTAAGTGTCAAAAATATTGATTTGAGGCAAAATTGTGTGCATATTAATTCTAAGAGACAAGTTCCTTTTGACCATCGCTTAAGCCAGATTTTAGGAAAATTCCTCAGAAGTGATAGGCTGGATTTATTATATGACGAGGGAGAGGAAGCCCTATTTCTTAACCGACGTGGTAAGAGGCTGACCCGGCAAGGGTTCTGGCAGATTATTAAAAGTTATGCCTCCAGGGCAGGTCTGGGTGGCAAGGTCACACCACAGGCCTTGCGTCATAGCTTCGCTAGACGTAAATTACAGAGTGGCACTGAGCTTCGTCAACTCCAGCAACTTTTAGGTCATGCCTATATTTCCAGCACAAGAGTTTATAAGCAACCTGCACCAAGGGGAGGATAATGCCGAAAAAATCACGGCGTGCTAAGGCTAAGCATCGAACTAGGGTGGCCAAGGCGGCACAGGAGGGGCGTTCGCAACAACTGGGGCCGCTGCCTGCTGAGTTACAATCACCGACCCAGGTGTCCCCAAAAGCCCAAGATTTCACCAGCCGCTATCAATATGTTATGCCTGAAATAAAACGCATCGGCATCATTGCTGGAGCTATAATTCTAGTCCTCATAATCCTGTCTTTTGTTCTTGGTTGACATCTTCGGTTGGTGAACTGCGGTGGATTTAGAGCAGGCGAGGCAGAGTTTACTTAGATATCTTGACCACGAAATCGCCGACAACCGTGTAGTTGACGCTATGAGGCGTGTTCCCCGTGAAGCCTTTGTATCACAAGAGCAATATCATGCCGCTTATGACGATAGACCCTTAAGCATTGGCTTTGGGCAAACCATCTCCCAGCCCTTCATTGTGGCTCTGATGGTACAAGCTTTGGAGCTCAGGGGGGATGAAAAGGTGCTGGAGCTGGGCACTGGAAGCGGCTACGAGGCAGCGATACTAGCTGAGTTAGCTCAAAAAGTAGTTACCGTGGAGTGTATACCTGAATTGGCGGAATCGGCCAGGCAAGTTCTGGATAAGCTTGGTTATTCCAACATCGAAGTTCACATGGCTGGCAAAACTTTGGGTTGGCCAGAGGGAGCCCCTTACGATGCTATTATAGTTTCTGCTGGTGCTCCCACTGTGCCTCAAGTTCTTGTGGAGCAACTAACGTGGAATGGGCGATTGGTAATACCTGTAGGCTCTCGATGGCAGCAAGAATTACTCAGGGTCACTAAACTGAGGAAAGGAAACCAGATAGAAAACTTAGGTGGCTGCTATTTCGTGCCACTTATTGGTGAAGGTGCCTGGGAAGAGTGAAAAGGCAGGTGAAATTCTGAGAAATCTCTCGAAAGAAACCTGAGGGTGAAATTGCCCAATCGTCTGAAATGTTACTTAGTTGCCTACTAAGATATATCGTGGCTCCTTAACTCCATAATATTTCTTGGACACCGCACAAAAAACCTATTGACAGTTTCCTAGATAGCGGTATAACATTGGAATACCATCTATCAGAAATAGTATTTTAAGTACTAACATCAGGGTCGGTGGTCAAGTGTGTGCCATAGAGGATTGCGCTAATTCCCACTATGCTGAGCCTAGCATACATAGAAGTGTGAACTGGGCTCTTTTTTCCTGCCGCAGCAAAATCAACCCTCCCTTTCAAAACCCAGGGTCATTGCCAGACATAGCCGAGGCAATGGCTCTTCCCCTTGATAGGATAGGGATAAAAGTTTGTGCGGAGTTTCTCGAGGGATGAGGACAAACATAAGACAGTGAACAAGGGATGTGCAGCTATAAGAAGAGGAAAATTGATGGGTAAAACCTTCGGGATTGCACTTGTGCCTGTGCTGGGTGGGGCGATGCCCAGTGGCACCCCCGTGACAGTGCGGGGGGCTTATATATTGTAGTTTACAAGCTGCAATTTTTGGAGCAAGCAGACTGTTAGAGGGTCTAAATGATGTAGGAGGTGATAGTCTATGAATACATCAAGATTATTGATAGCCCTGGGTGTTATCCTTTGCCTGGTGCTGTCGCCTGTTATTGCACTTATGTCAGCAAACACCGCCCAGGCTCAGCCAGCCGATAGCCCCTGGCCTATGTCCGGCCAGAACCCGCAGCGCACCGCTAGAAGTCCTTACAGTGGTCCTGAGGTACCGAAACTGAAGTGGAGCTTCACCACGGGGGACCAGGTCATGTCCTCCCCCGCCATCGGGGCTGACGGCACCATCTATGTCGGCTCTTTTGATAAAAAACTCTATGCCATAAACCCCGACGGCAGCCAGAGGTGGGGCTTCGCCACAGGGGGCAGCGTCTACTCCTCCCCCGCCATCGGGGCTGACGGCACCATCTATGTCGGCTCTTTTGATAAAAAACTCTATGCCATAAACCCCGACGGCAGCCATAAGTGGAGCTTCACCACATGGAACAGCGTCTACTCCTCCCCCGCCATCGGGGCTGACGGCACCATCTATGTCGGCTCTTTTGATAAAAAACTCTATGCCATAAACCCCGACGGCAGCCATAAGTGGAGCTTCCCCACAGGGGGCTATGTCCGCTCCTCCCCCGCCATCGGGGCTGACGGCACCATCTATGTCGGCTCTTATGATGGCAAGCTCTATGCCATAAACCCCGACGGCAGCCATAAGTGGAGCTTCACCACATGGGGCAGCGTCTACTCCTCCCCCGTCATCGGGGCTGACGGCACCATCTATGTCGGCTCTGCGGATAACAAACTCTATGCCATAAACCCCGACGGCAGCCATAAGTGGAGCTTCCCCACAGGGGGCTATGTCCGCTCCTCCCCCGCCATCGGGGCTGACGGCATCATCTATGTTGGGTCTGATGATTACAAGCTCTATGCCATAAACCCCGACGGCAGCCAGAGGTGGAGCTTCGCCCCAGGGAGCAGCGTCTACTCCTCCCCCGCCATCGGGGCTGACGGCACCATCTATGTCGGCTCTTTTGATAAAAAACTCTATGCCATAAACCCCGACGGCAGCCAGAAGTGGAGCTTCACCACAGGGAAAGTGGTCTTCTCCTCCCCCGCCATAGATGCTAACGGCAACATCTATGTCGGGTCTTATGATAAAAACCTCTATGCCATTACAGGGGAATATGACCTGACCATCTCCAGCACTGCTGGAGGTTCGGTAACCGCTCCCGGTGATAAGGTGACTTTCACATATGACCAAGGAACAGTGGTTAATCTTGTCGCCGAGGCCGAAGAAGGCTATCGCTTTGTCAACTGGACTGGCGATATTGCCACCATTGCCAATGTTGATGCTGCTTCAACCACCATTACCATGAACGATAACTACTCCATCACCGCCAACTTTGAGCAGATACCACCTCAATTTGACCTCACCATCTCCAGCACTGCTGGAGGTTCGGTAACCGCTCCCGGTGAGGGGACTTCCACATATAACCAAGGAACAGGGGTTAATCTTGTCGCCGAGGCCGAAGAAGGCTACCGTTTTGTCAACTGGACTGGCGATGTGGACACCATTGCCGATGTCGAGGATGCCACCACCACCATGACCATGAACGGCGACTACTCAATCACCGCCAACTTTGAAGAGGAGCCATCCGGCGGGGGGTGCTTCATTGCCACCGCAGCCTACGGCACTCCAATGGCGGAGGAAATAGAAATTCTCCGTGAGTTCAGAGATGGATACCTGCTGACCAATCCGCTGGGAAGAGCTCTAGTAGACCTCTATTACAGGGTCAGCCCACCGATAGCTGAGTTCATAGCTGAGCATCCCAGCCTGAAGCCAGTAATGAGGGCTGGGCTGGTGCCTGCTGTGGCTATGAGCACCGTGGTCGTCAGCACCACTCCGGCCGAGAAGGTAGTCATATTAGGCTTGCTGGCGCTGGTTTCAGCCGCGCTGGCGGTATGGGCAACAAGGCGGCGAGGCAGAGGTCCACAGTATACCAGAGGGTGAAATCCTCGTCCCTCTTTCACCATCCGAGATTTTGCGGGGTATAAGCTCCCTACCACCAGGGAGGGAGCTTTGTAATTATTTATGCAGTTGACTATAGATTAGCCCGAAAATGCCCCCAAGGGGATTCGAACCCCTGATCTTCAGCTTGAAAGGCTGATGTCCTAGGCCTCTAGACGATGGGGGCAACGCTAAGCATTTTACGGGTAAAGAGCTAAATGTGCAAGGCCAGACGGCTGAAATAATAAGGCTGTCTATCTTTCATAGTCAGTAGTGCGGGTAAGGCAAAAGTCATTCTCACTCTTGCTTGCGCTGGACTTATTAGCAATCATTGTAATTTTGCTATAATTCTAGAAGCTTTTTCCCATACAATCTAAAATATAGCTCACTTCGGCTTGCCAGTAACTCGGATATAAGTTATTATGTGGAGGTTATCATGCCACAACTGGTAGCCTCGAACTGTTTGAAAATAACTGTCTGAAAGCGGTGACAATATTGACTGTATATGACTATTGGACTGCTCACGAGCATGACCTAAGGAAAATGGGACATGGCTAGAATTGGAGTTTTCCTCTGTCATTGTGGCAGCAACATAGCTGGGGCTGTTAATATCCCGGAGGTAGCTGAGGCGGCGAGGAGGCTACCGCAGGTAGTTCACGTTGAAGACAATAAGTTTACCTGCAGTGATCCCGGTCAGGCAGCTATCCAGAAGGCTATAACTGAGCATAGGCTTAACCGGGTGGTCATCGGCGCCTGCTCGCCACGTATGCATGAGGCAACCTTTCGCAGAACAGTGGCTGGTGCCGGTTTGAACCCCTATCTCCTGGAGATTGCAAATCTACGGGAGCATTGTAGCTGGGTCCACCCTGGCCAGGTTGAGGAAGCTACGGCTAAGGCAATAGACTTGGTGCGGAGGGCGGTGGCTAGGGTTGCCTGGCAAGAGCCCCTCACCCCCAAGCAGGTTGGCATAACCAGGCGAGCTTTGGTCATCGGTGGCGGCATTGCTGGCATCCAGGCCTCCTTAGATATCGCAGATGCTGGCTACGAGGTTATCTTGGTTGAGCGAGAGCCCTCCATCGGGGGACACATGGCCCAGTTGGACAAGACTTTCCCCACCCTGGACTGTTCTGCCTGCATCCTGACGCCCAAGATGACCATGGTGGGACAGCATGCCAATATCAAGCTAATGAGCTACAGTGAGGTGGAGGGTGTCTCAGGGTATATAGGGAACTTTCGGGTCAAGATTAAAAACAAGAGCCGCTACATCGATGTTAGCAAGTGCACAGGCTGTGGTGAGTGTGCTAAGGTTTGTCCCGTCGAACTAAATAGTGAATTTGACGAGAACCTGGGTAAGCGAAAGGCCACCTATATTCCTTTTCCCCAGGCAATTCCAAATAAATATACTATAGATAAGCGTGGTTATCCACCATGCCGGGTTGCCTGTCCCGCCGGGGTCAATGCCCAGGGTTATATTTCTCTCATCTCCCAGGGCAAGTTCAAGGAGGCTCTAGAGGTGCTCCGCAGGACTATGCCCTTTGCCGGAGTTTGTGGACGGGTGTGCACCCACCCCTGCGAGCAGGAGTGTGAGAGAGGCAAAGTTGACCAACCCGTAGCTATAAGAACTCTTAAGCGTTTTATGGCTGACTATGAACTAAAAGCGGGTAGGGCAAAAGCAAAACCGGTGGAAAGGACCAAGGAAGAAAAAGTAGCTATTGTCGGCTCTGGTCCAGCCGGCCTGGCCTGTGCCTACGACATGGTCAGGCAGGGATACCCAGTGACAGTGTTTGAGTCTGCCCCTGAGGCGGGAGGCCTATTACGCTATGGTATCCCTGAATACCGATTACCTAAAGAGGTACTCAGTAATGAGATAAGCTATATACAAGAGTTGGGGGTAGAGATTAAGACAAATACCCCCGTGAAAAATCTCACTGAAATCTTCAACGGGGGATATAAAGCCATTTTCCTGGGTACAGGTGCTGGCATGAGTCAAAAAATGGGGATTTCTGGTGAGAATACTCCCGGAGTGCTTCACTCCCTTGACTTCCTGAGGCAAGTCAACTTTGGAGTCAAAGTCAGCCTGGGAAGCAAAGTGGCAATTATCGGCGGTGGCAATGCTGCTGTTGATGCCGCTCGAGTAGCCCAACGCCTTGGTGCTAATGAGATAACTATTGTTTATCGTCGCAGCCGCGCCGAGATGCCGGCTATCCCCAGTGAAATTGAAGAAATGGAACGTGAAGGAATCAAGATTCAGTTCCTGGCAGCACCGGTTAAAGTGTTATCTGAAGACAACCGGGTAATCGGGATACAATGTATTCGCATGGAGCTGGGTGCACCCGATGCCAGTGGTCGCCGACGCCCCATGCCCGTCAAAGGCTCAGAATTCACCATAGACGTCGACAATGTGATCATAGCTGTTGGTCAGGGCGTGGATAAGGCAACGCTGCCCGAAGATCTAGACTACACTAACTGGGGGACCCTCTCCGTTGACCCGGTTACTTTGCAAACTAACATTGATGGTGTTTTTGCCGGTGGTGATGTGGTTTCTGGTCCGGCGGATGTTATCGCGGCTGTTACTGCCGGTAAGGAAGCAGCCATTTCTATTGACCGCTACCTCAGAGATATGGACATGAAAGAGGGAAGACCGGAAACAGTTAAAAGGGTAAAAGAGGTATCAAAGGATGGGGTAATACCAAGAGCAAGACACTCCATGCCGACCCTTGAACTGGGGAAACGGAAGGGATTTGATGAGGTTGAGCTTGGCTTTGACGAAAAAACAGCAGTCGAGGAGGCTAAGCGCTGTCTGAATTGCGCAGTCTGCTCCGAGTGTCGGGAATGTGAGAAGGTTTGCGAGGCTGAGGCTATTGACCATGAAATGCAAGAAGAGATATCGGAGGAGGATGTGGGAGCGATAGTAGTGGCTACTGGAGCGGGGGTCTTGGATCATACCCAGTTCAGTATATATGGTGGTGGTGTCTATCCTGATGTCGTCAACAGCCTGCAGCTAGAGAGGATGATGAACGCCGCCGGACCCACTGGTGGCGAGGTGCTCCGCCCATCCAATGGGGCTCATCCCAAAGAGGTAGTCTTTATAAGTTGCGTGGGGTCTCGGGATGAACGCACCGGAAGTGGCTATTGCAGTAAGGTATGCTGCATGTATATGGCTAAGGAAGCTATTATGCTAAAAGAGCACGACCCGGAAACCCATAGTTATATCATATACACCGATGCCCGGGGGCCAGGAGGTAAGATTTTCGAGGACTTCCTGACGCGGGCGGAGAAAGCAGGGACCACCTATATGAGAGGCCAAATTGACAGTGTGGCACGGCAAAATGGTAGACTCTTAATTTCCGGGCAAGACTTTCTCACCAACGAGACATTCAACATACCCGCCGACCTGGTGGTTTTAGCCACGGGGTTAATGCCCAAAGAGGATGCCGCCAAGCTATTTCAAACCATCCATATTAGCTACGATGCCAAGAACTATCTTCTCCAGGCACACCCCAAGCTGCGCCCGGTGGAGACCGCCATGGACGGCATCTTTATCGCCGGATGTGCCGTTGCTCCCACCGACGTACCGGAATCTGTAACCCAGGGTGGTGCTGCGGCAGAGTACGTACTGAAACTATTTAGCCAGGAGTCCATTGAGGCTGAACCCATGACCTCTATTGTGGACGTTGCTTGGTGTACAGGCTGCCTGCTGTGCCGCCAGGTCTGTCCCTTCCAGGCTATCGAAGCTGAAACCCTTCGGGATGGGCGCACTGTGGCTTCCATAAATGAGAGTCTGTGTAAAGGATGTGGCATCTGTGTCGCTGCCTGCCGCCCGGGAGCAATAAAGCTCAGGGGCTTCAGTGACCAGCAAGTTCTCGCTGAGGTGATGGCGCTGTGAGTATGGAGTATCAACCTAAGGTCATTGGTTTTTTATGCAACTGGTGTAGCTATGCCGGCGCTGATATGGCGGGAACTAGCCGCATGGACTATCCCCAAAATATTCGCATTATTCGTGTCCCCTGCTCGGGACGGGTTGACCCCCTCTTCGTAGTGAAGTGCTTTCAGAGGGGAGCTGACGGTGTTCTGGTCTCAGGCTGTCACCCTGGAGACTGTCACTATACTGAGGGCAATTATCATACCAGGCGCAGGTTTGCACTGCTTCGTGAGTTCCTCGACTATCTGGGTATAGCAAAGGAACGGCTGAGGGTGGAGTGGGTTTCGGCATCAGAAGGGCAGAAATTTGCCGAGCTGGTATCCGATTTTACCTCGGAACTAGCCAAGCTTGGGCCAAGGAGCAAAATTTGAGATGGATATGGAGTTAATCCAGCAGATTCGAGATAAGGCTCGTAAACTTTTAGAAGAAGGGGCGGTTGAGGGTATCATTGGCTATGAGCAGGCTAGCGATGGCCTTACTTCTCGTCCCCTCTTTGCTTACGACCCCTCTGCCACAGAGCGGCTCATCTTCGACGAGACCTGCGCTCACAATCTGGTTAAATATCTTCTGGATAAGAAGGGTAAAAAGATGGCGGTTGTGGTTAAACCCTGTGACTCACGAGCTATCAACCTGTTGTTGAATGAAGGACAGATAGAGCGAGACAAGGTATTCATTATCGGGGTTGGCTGTCCCGGTATGGTGGAAACGAATTGGAATCACAAAAGCGAGACATTGCAGGCGAAGTGCCGAAGCTGTCAGCTATCTAAACCGCTGGTCTACGACTTTCTGGCGGGACGGGAGATTGAAAGACAAGCCGAAGAGGAGACCTATTCCGACATTACGGAGGCAGAGGCTGGGTCCGTTGCCACCAGGAGAGAATTCTGGCTGGAGCAATTTGGCCGCTGCATTCGTTGCTATGCCTGCCGCCAGGTCTGTCCCGGCTGTTACTGCCCCGTGTGCTTTGCCGAACGACTTGAACCCTTATGGGTAGGTATCCGCATTGCCCCCGAGGAAAACGAGATGTGGCAGACCATCCGAAGCTTTCACCTGGCGGGGCGCTGCATTGGCTGTAATGAGTGCGAGCGAGTTTGCCCCGTGGACATTCCCCTGAGCCTGCTCAACCGAAAGCTGGAGAAGGATGTGAAGGGACTTTTCGCCTTCCAGGCAGGGCTAGACCCTGAAGAACCACCCCCCTTCGCTACCTTCAAGAAGGAAGAAAAACTGGAGTTCGGAGAATGAACTTATTTGTCTCCGAGGATGCCCTGATTCGCTGGCTTGATGCACTTCTCCAGGAGCGCATCGTCATTGCCCCAGTCCGGGTCCAAGGGCAGACTATGTTTCAACCCATCTCTAAAGCTGATAGCTGTCAGCTGTCAGCTGTCAGCAATACCACGCTCTCACCCAAAGGATGGTTCCTGCCCCCAACAGAGACCCTTTTCTCGGTGCAAAGAGATGATGGGCAGGTCGAGTTGGTTCCCGCGCTGGTGGAACAGGATGCGGTTCTCTTTGGATTGCATCCTTGCGATGCTAAAGGCATTGCCCTGATGGACAAGCCCTTCCTACAGGAGCCGGGCGATGCCCTGTATCGGGAACGCCGCAGTCGAACGGCTCTTGTCGGACTTGCCTGCCTCCAGGTGCAACCAGAGTGTTTCTGCACCAGCATGGGTAGTGCACCTGATGACCCCAGCAATGTGGATATCCTGCTCACTGAAGTAGAGGATGGCTACATTGTTCAGGTTGTTACTGAGAAAGGAAAGTCCTTGCTGCCCCAGGGCTTGGCGGAGTATAAGGGTAAAGTGCCCACTCCTCCCAAGCTTCCGGCTGTTCCCACCAAGGAAGTCATCTCGGCAATGAGAGAACTTTTCAATGACCCTTACTGGGAGCAACTTGCTGACCGCTGCTTGCATTGTAACATCTGTGCCTATGTTTGTCCCACCTGCTATTGCTTCGATATGCGGGACTATGCTGATAAGGGAAAGGTAGAACGAGTGCGGAGCTGGGAGAGTTGCCAATCCCCGGGCTTTAGCCTCACGGCTGGGGGTTATGACCCCCGGACTACGAAGGGGGAGAGGTTGCGGCAGCGCTTCTATCATAAACTCCTCTACTTTCCAGAGCAATTCCAGGACGTGGCCTGTGTTGGCTGCGGCCGCTGCGTTAGGGCCTGTCCAGTAAATATAGACATTCGAGAGGTTATAAGCGACCTGCAGCAAGTGACGGAGGCTAAAAGTGGGTCTTGAAAGTCCTTTTATTCCCTATCTAGCAAATCTGAAGACGGCTACCCGGCTCACTCCTGATATCAAGCTTCTAAGTGTGGAACTGGAAGACCCTGACATCAGGGCCAGCTTTGACTACAAGCCAGGGCAGTTTGCCTTGCTCTCGACCTTTGGAGAGGGAGAGGCACCCTTCGGTATTGTGTCTTTGCCTCTGCAGAAGGACGGCTTGGAATTCGCCGTGCGGCGTATTGGCACAGTAACCAGAGCTTTACACGAGCTTGAGCCCGGAGATATCTTGGGAGTGCGGGGGCCCTTCGGCAATTACTTTCCTTTAGAGGATTATATGGGAAAGAGCATAATCATCATCGGCGGGGGCATCGGGATGGCGCCACTGCGTCCGGTGATTAACAGAATACTGGAACGGCGGGATGATTACGAGGAGTTGGTAATCATAAACGGCGCACGAACACCTCAAGACTTGGTATTCCAACCGGAGTTCTCAACATGGATGGAAGCACCCAGAACTAGATTGGAACTCACTGTTGACAGGGGTGATGAACACTGGAAAGGACGGGTGGCCCTGGTCCCCGATGTAGTGAAGGAATTGGCACCATCGCCGGATAATGCTGTTGCTATTATTTGCGGACCACCGATAATGATCCGCTTCACCCTGACAGGGCTAAGGAACTTGGGCTTTAAGGATAACCAGATTGTCACCACTCTGGAGGCTAAGATGAAGTGCGGCCTTGGTAAATGCGCCCGATGCAATATTGGTGAGAAATATGTTTGCCAGGATGGTCCGGTATTTACCCTGGAGCAGATTTCGCAGTTTTTGGAGCAACCATGACAACAGGAATTGAAAGCAGTAGGGATGAAGTAAGGACAGGAGTATATATCTGCCATTGTGGCACTAACATTGCCGGAACGGTAGATGTGGCCGCGGTAAGTCAGTATGCCTCGCAGCTGGATTCTGTGGTGGTAGCCAGGGACTATAGGTTCATGTGCTCTGAGCCGGGGCAGGAAATGATAAAGCAGGATATCAAAGAGCTGGGCTTAAACCGGGTTGTGGTTGCCTCTTGCTCCCCCACAATGCATGAACCCACCTTCCGCAAAGCATGTGAGCAGGCCGGGCTGAACCGTCACTTATTCCAGATGGCTAATATTCGCGAGCATTGCTCCTGGGTAACCGGCGACCGTGAAAAAGCCACCGAAAAAGCCAAGGCGCTGGTTCGGGCTGCAGTGAGGCGGGTCTTCTTCCATGAGCCCCTTGAGACAAGGGAGGTTCCGGTAAATCCCAGCACGCTAGTAGTGGGTGGAGGTATTGCCGGTATTCAAGCAGCCTTGCAGATCGCTAGCTCTCGTCACAAGGTTTACTTAGTGGAACGAGAGCCTTCCATTGGGGGACATATGATTCAGCTGGACAAGACCTTTCCTACCTTGGACTGCTCTGCCTGTATTCTGACCCCCAATATGAGCGAACTGGGTTCGCATCCTTATGTCGAGCTACTTACCTACAGTGAGGTCGAAGAGGTATCCGGCTACGTCGGCAACTTCAAGGCCAGGATCAGAAAGAAAGCCAGGTACGTCGATGAGGAGAAGTGCACCGGTTGTGGGGTCTGTCAGGAGAAATGCCCCTGGAAAGTAACCAGCGAGTTCGAAATGGGTTTGGGACAGCGCAAAGTCATTTATATGCCATTTCCTCAGGCAGTGCCCAATGTCCCCGTCATTGATCGGGAGAACTGCATCTATTTCCAGAAGGGCAAGTGCCGTGCCTGTGAGAAATTCTGTGAGGCAGGAGCGATTAATTTCGATGATGAGGACAAGCTAATAGAGGTGGAGGTAGGCAATGTTATCCTGGCTACCGGTTTTCAGACCTTTGACCCCTCTGTCGCCGCTCAGTACGGTTATGGGAAATTTGACGACATTATCACCGGGCTTGAGTTCGAGAGGCTATGCAATGCCACCGGTCCCACTGGTGGCAATATTCAGCTCAAGGATGGTTCCGTCCCCCGAAGCGTGGCCATTGTCCACTGTGTCGGCAGCCGCGATGAACAGTTTCACGACTATTGCTCACGAATATGCTGCATGTATGCCTTAAAACACTCCCACCTTATCAAAGATAAGACTGATGCCGAGGTCTATCAAATATTTACTGATATCCGCTGCTTTGGCAAGGATTATGAGGATTTCTACGAGCGATTGGTTGGGGAGGGGACGAACTTCGTCCGGGGGAAGGTTCAGGAAGTCGCCAGCGCTAATGGAAAAGGGGTGGACAGAGGCAAGCTGATTATCACTGCGGAGGATCCGGATAACGGCAAGGTGACTCAGGTATTCGCTGATATGGTCGTTCTCTGCACTGCCATCGAACCGCAGCAAGATGCCGATAAAATGGCTCACATCTTTTCTGTGAGTCTCAAAGCTGATGGCTTCCTTTTAGAACGCCACCCCAAGCTGGATCCGGTAGCGACCAGGACCGATGGGATCTATGTGGCAGGTTGTTGCCTGGGTCCTAAGGATATCCCGGACACGGTATCTCAAGCCTCGGCGGCGGCCGCCAAGGTTCTAGCTGTGGTCACCAAAGGCAAGGTGGAGCTTGAAGCAAGCACGGCAGTTATCGATGAAGATCTTTGCTCAGGGTGTCGAATCTGTAATCTTCTCTGCCCTTATAGTGCCATTTCCTTTGATGCTGAGAAGAAGGTCTCTAATATTAATGAAGCTCTGTGCAAGGGCTGTGGCACCTGTGTCGCAGCTTGTCCCAGCAGAGCGATTACTCATAGACATTTTACTACCGAAGAAATTATGGCTGAGATCGAGGGCGTGTTAGCATAAATTTCACCGATTATCGCATTCCCCTGGAATCGTCTCATATGTCAAAAGCAATAAAGCAATCCCTCAAATCAGCTTCTATTAGCGTCCGGGGCATTGTTCAGGGCGTCGGCTTCAGGCCTTTCGTTTATGGACTGGCTGTTAAGCACAACCTTAAGGGCTGGGTTTACAACACTTCAGAAGATGTCAAGATTGAGGTGGAAGGTGGAGCGGAAGCTGTTGAGCAGTTTGAGCGGGAGCTCGAGACAGAAGCCCCACCGCTAGCTCACATCGAGAACGTAACTATTGAGCATCACCCGCCCCTCGGTTATAAAAACTTTGAAATTCGGCATAGCCAGGCACAGGAAGGGAAATATCAGCTTATCTCTCCGGATGTCGCTACCTGCCAGGCTTGCCTTGGCGAGTTGCTAAACCCTGAAGACCGCCGCTACCGCTATCCCTTTACCAACTGCACTAGTTGCGGCCCACGCTTTACCATAATTGAAGATATGCCCTATGACCGCCCCAAAACAACCATGCGCTCCTTCCAGATGTGCTCCCAATGCCAGGCTGAATATGATAATCCCCTGGACCGCCGCTTCCATGCCCAGCCCAACGCCTGCCCAAAATGCGGTCCTCAGGTTGAGCTGGTTGATAACCAGGGCAATCTAGTAACCGAGTCGAATCCTATAGCTGCTGCCAGTCAGCTCCTCAAGGAAGGGAAAATCGTGGCCATTAAAGGGTTGGGAGGTTTTCTCTTGGCTTGCGATGCCACGAACGATACCGCGGTTAAAACGCTGCGGCAGAGGAAAAAGCGCTCCTCCAAGCCCTTTGCCATAATGGTTGCTACGGTCGCCGAAGCTAAAAGGCATTGCTATGTCTCGCCGGAGGAGGAAAATTTACTTACCTCACCTCAAAGTCCCATCGTGCTCATGAGGTGGAGGGAGGACTCATCTGTGTCTCGAGAAATAGCGCCAAATTTACGATTCTTGGGGATTATGCTGCCATATACTCCGCTTCATCACATATTACTCAGGGATACTGGCTTGCCCTTAGTAATGACCAGCGGCAATCTCAGCGAAGAGCCTATCGCCAGAGACAATGATGAAGCCTTAAGGAGGCTTTCCGGTATTGCCGATTACTTTCTAATTCATAATCGGGATATCTACTCCCGCTATGATGACAGCGTTGCCATAGTGGAAAGGGGCACAAGCCAGCTTGTAAGGCGGGCGCGTAGCTATGCCCCTTATCCTATCCGCCTCCCGTTTGAGACCAAACAGGTGCTTGGTTGCGGCGCTGAGGATAAAAATACCTTCTGCCTGACAAAAGATAACTATGCCTTCCTATCGCAGCATATCGGCGATATGGAGAATATGGAGACCATGGAACATTTCGACAGCACTATATCCCTGTATAAAAGGCTTTTCCATATAAAGCCTGAAATTATTGCCCATGATCTTCATCCTGATTACCTGGCCACGAAGTATGCCCGGGAGTTAGGCGAGTCCGGTATGAAACTTCTTCCCGTGCAGCACCACCATGCCCACATCGCCAGCTGCATGGCTGATAACGGATTGGACTCTCCGGGTATAGGAGTTGCCCTTGATGGTACAGGGTTGGGTGCGGATGGAAATATCTGGGGAGGGGAATTCCTGATAGCCGATTACCGTAATTATAAGAGAGCAGGACATCTGGGATACCTGCCTTTGCCCGGAGGAGACGCGGCGATAAAAAGGCCATACCGCACCGCCATCGGCTATATTCTCACTCTATTAGGGGAAAATGCCCTCAACGCTGTCATTGCGGGCGAAGCGAAGCAATCTCAACTGGCTTCTATCGGGCAAGTTAGCGAAGTTGAAATAGAGATTATCAAGCGCCAGATAGAAAGAAGGATAAATTCACCGCTTACCTCAAGCATGGGACGCCTCTTTGATGCCATATCAGCCCTGCTGGGCATAAGGGGCGAAATAGATTACGAAGGACAGGCGGCGGTGGAACTGGAAATGGCTGCCTATGAAGAAGATTATGTCCATGCTCAGGAAAGCTACCCATACCGCATAGTAGAAGACGAGGGAATAAGAATCGTGCACCTGAGGGACCTGCTCTCAGCCGTAATAGAAGACTTACATCAAGATATCCCAAAGGGGAGGATATCGGTCAAATTCCACAATACCGTAGCCCGGATGATAAATGAGATGTGTCACTTGATAGCCGAGGAAACTGGCATCACTCAGGTAGCATTAAGTGGCGGCGTATTTCAGAATCGCTTACTGTTGAGAAAAACAGTCAGCTTACTGGAAAGCGACGGTTTCCAGGTCTTTACCCACAGGCAGGTACCCTGTAATGATGGTGGCATCTCCCTGGGGCAGGCAGTTATTGCCAATTTCGCCGTGTAAAGAATTACGACTGCCAGCTCAGGAAGGGGTAGGTCTCGTCGTCAACGATATTCCACGTGTAGTCATCGTTGGTCTGGTCGGGAGCGACTGCAATTATGTTCCAGCTTGCACCTGAGAACGTGGCGATGCTCTTCATTTGCGCCGTAGTCTTGCCTGTCCCACCATCCGAAGTAGCTTGTCCGCTGGTTTCGATGTCCCAGAATGAGTCGCTCACGGTGCCTTCCTCTTCATTCGCTCCCACCAGACCGCCGACATTCACATCGCCAGTGACGTTGCCAGTGGAATAGGAGTCGCTCACAGTGCCTCGATTCTCTCCCACCAGACCACCAACCTGTCGCTCGCCAGTCACGCTGCCGGTGGAATAGGAGTTGCTCATAATGCCCTCACTCCCTCCCACCAGACCGCCAACAAACTCATAGCCAGTCACGTTAGCGCTGGAATAGGAGTTACTCACAGTGCCCACCTCCCCCCCATTAAATCCTACCAAACCACCAATAAACTCCTCGCCAGCCACGTTGCCGGTGGAATAGGAGTTGCTCACAGTGCCCATATTCCCTCCTACCAGACTGCAAACATATGCATAGCCAGTCACAGTGGCGTTCACCACACCGATATTTTCGATGTGCCCTCCCTCATCAACAATAACAAAAAGCCCAACACATCCCTCGTCAGGGCGGTTGATAAATAGGTCACGTATCTCGTATCCTTGCCCGTCGAAAGTGCCCGTAAAGCCATACGAAGACCAAAAACTTCCAATTGGCTGCCAGCCCTTTCCTCCATTGGCTATCGGGCTCGCCAGTTCCTCATAACCGGCAGTAGTGGAATCGAGGTCGTTCATCAGGATGTAACTGCCACTCAGGTTATCTCTGATGGCATTCAAATCATACCAATCCCATATTTCTAGGTTTTCTGAGATTTCTGGGGCAAAGTTAGCGGTGATAGAATAGTCGCCGTTCACGGTGATGGTGGTTATAGTGGCGTTGACATTGGCAATGGTGGTCACATTGCCAGTCCAATTGACGAACTGGTAGCCCTCCTCAGCCTGGGCCACCAGGTCGACTAACCTTTTCTCTTCGTAGGTAAAAGTATCCTCGCCGGGGATGGTTACCTGACCGCCTTCAGTGCTGGATATAGTGAGCTTGTACTGAGTAGGGCCGCAGCCTACCATCCCGGCAATTAAGGCTACCGTAATCAAAAAGATGCTAACTCTTGTCACGTAACAATCCAATTTTTCCAACATCGCTACCTTAGAGTATAATAACCTACTTGTGTTAAAATCCTGTTAATTATATATATGTTATAATTTCCTGAATTATTAGATCGCATCATCTGCACAGTCAAGGGATCGATTTGGCGTGTGCGCCAATTGGGATATCACCTCACAGACGAGCCTACTTACCTTGCCGTATAAAGAGGAACATAAGCAGGGCAGCGATGGTTTTGCCATCGCAGATTTCGCCCGAGGCGATAAGTCGGGGGATTTCATCTGGGGAAAGTCGGACTAGCTCGATATCGTCAGTATCCTCAGCCATGAGACGACTGGGCACAAGGTCGGTAGCCAAAAAGCAATGGAGGTACTCCGTGCCATAGCCTGGGACGGCGTAAAAGCCCCCCAATTTGTCTGTTTTCCGGGGAAAGTAGCCAATCTCCTCCTGTAATTCGCGGCGCACAGAGTCAATGGGCTCTTCACCGGGGTCAATGCCACCAGCCGGTATTTCCAGAAGAAACCTGTCCACTGCATGGCGGAATTGGCGAACTAGAAGGACATTATCTTGTTCATCAAGGGCCACTACAGCCACACAGTCGCTGTGCTCCACCACGTCTCTGGCGGTCTTTTTGCCATTGGCTTTCTCCACGGTATCCACACGTATGTTTACCGCGTGCCCCTGATAAATCTGTTGGCTGGCTAGCTTTTTTTCCGGCTTCAACATACTATTGCTACTTAGCTAAAATTGCACCGCTTTGCTTGCAGATGGCAGCTTCAAAGGTGGCGGATAAGAGCTACCTCATCGCAGTTGGGAAACTTGGGACAGCGATAACATTCCGCCCATACCTTCTGGGGCAGCTCCGTTTTGTCGATTAGTTGGAAGCCATGTTTTTCAAAAAAAGCAGGCTTGCGAACGAGACAAAAAACCCTGGGTATTCCTAATTCCTTAGCCTCTTCAAGACAGGCCTGGGCAAGCAAAGAGCCGATACTTTGGTTCTGTTCCTTTTCATCGACAGCCAGAGACCTGATTTCAGCTAAATCAACCCAGGTAACGTGCAATGCCGCACAAGCGATAACCTGACCTCCTTTTCTGACTACGAAGTAATCTCTAATATCCTCATATATCTCAGATAAGGCGCGAGGCAATATCTCCCCTTTATCAGCAAAATGACTGATCATCTGGTGCACGGAGGTAGCATCGCTCACCCTTGCCCTATCAACCTTTATATCAGCTTTCATTTCTTCCTCCTCCCAGTTTTTGCCACAGCGAACTATAAAAATAGGTTGGCTCGTGAATTCTTAAGAAGCGAGCTGTGTGAGGGCTGAGCTTCACTCTGATATTTTGCCCGTCTGATAATGGCAATTCAACTTGTCCGTCAATGCTAAGGATGACCTTTTCTCTGTGGGCAACCTTCAAATCAACTATGCTCTGCGGAGGCAGTACCAGGGCATGACTCAATCCCAGGTGGCAGGATATCGGTTGGAGGACGATTTCCTTGGATTGAGGATGAAGAATTGGTCCGCCAGATGCCAGGGAATAGCTGGTGCTCCCGGTAGCGGTGGCTACAATTACGCCATCAGCCCGGTAAGTGGTTATCGCTGTGCCATCAATTCCTGCTTCTATGTTAACCAGGCGAACTGCAACACTTCGTAGAACGACATCATTCAAGGCATGAAAGCTTTTGTCTTCAACCTGAGCCTCGAGCATGGCCCTTTCCTCAATCCAGCCCTTCCCCTTAAGCAAATCGGGCAAATTAGATAAGACCTCATTGCCATCTATCTCTGTAATAAATCCCAGCCTGCCCAGGTTTATACCTAAAATGGGCACCGACAGGGGAATTATGATTCGAGCAGCATGGAGGATAGTGCCATCTCCGCCAATACTGAGAATTAGCTCCGTGCCCGCCACCTGGGGCTTAGCTTTATCCTCGTCCCAGGCTGAGCATCGCCATGAAGAGACTCCCCGAGAGGATATGAACTCTTCCAGTTTCTCAGCTAAGTCTCGGGCTTTCTCCCGTAGGGGGTGATACAGAATACCAATACGCTTCACAGGTGAGCGAAGTGTAGCACTGGTAAATTCTGGCTGTCAAACCATTTAACATATCCGGGGTAGCAATTCCCCGGATAGCATATCAACGATTCGGGAGGGGCCGAGCTTTGTTTTCATTATCACCTTCCCCGGGTGCTCGCTGGTTACCTCGCCGATTATGGCAGCATCTCTACCATAGCTATTTTTTCTCATTCGGGCAAGAATCTTACCGGCATCGGCGGGGTCAGCTATAGCTACTAGCTTGCCTTCATTTGCAACATAAATGGGGTCCAGGCCCAGGAGCTCGCAGGCAGCTTTAACCTCTTCCTTTACTGGTATCTTAGTCTCTTCTACCACAATTCCCACCTTCGATTGCTGGGCTAATTCGTTGAGCGTGGTTGCCAGCCCACCCCTGGTAGGGTCACGTAGGCAATGAATACTGGACGAGACCTCCAGCATCTGGGACACTAATTTATTCAAGGGAGCACAGTCGCTTTCCAAAGTCATGGAGAACCTTAATCCCTCACGCTGACTCATTACAGCTATACCATGGTCGCCGATGGTGCCACTCAGCAGGACCTTATCCCCAGCTCTGGCGTTAGCTCCTGCGATATCAACTCCGGGAGAGATTATCCCTACTCCCGAGGTGGTGATAAACAACTTGTCAGCTTGTCCTCGATTTACCACCTTGGTATCCCCGGCGATTATGCTTACCTCGGCTTCTTCAGCAGCTTTCTTTATTGATTGCACTATCTGCTCAAGCTCACTTAAGAGGAAGCCTTCTTCTATGATTGCTGAGAGACTCAAGTATAGAGGCTTGGCTCCATTCATAGCTAAGTCGTTTACCGTGCCACAAACGGCTAGCTTGCCTATATCGCCGCCAGGGAAAAAGATGGGATTTACCACATAGCTATCGGTGGTGAAAGCCAGACGCCCGCTGGCTTCGAAAATAGCTGAGTCATCTAATTTATTCAATGCCGGATTAGCCAGGAAGGGCAGGAATTTTTTCTCCACCAGTTCGTGGCTCAACTTGCCACCACTGCCATGGGCTAAAAGAATGCTGTCATCCATAAGCCTGCTCCATATCTAACCTAGAAACCCTGCAAATTTTCAGGAGTCCCGTATTGGTAATAGGCGGCGCAGGCGCCTTCACTGGAGACCATGCAAGGACCGACAGGGCTTTCTGGAGTGCAGACCTTTCTAAAGAGTTTACACTCAAGTGGCATAGCTGCGCCGCGGATTACATCCCCGCACCGGCATCCCTCGGGCTCCCTAGGTGGTTTCGGACTCACTGAAAATGCCTTGTCGGCGTCAAATTGCTCGTATTTCCCTCTCATTTTCAAGCCACTTTGAGGGACAATTCCAATCCCTCGCCAGTTAGCTTCGCCAATCTCAAAAACCTTCTCCATCAGTTGCCTGGCTTTTCTATTTCCCTCTGGCTTTACTCCTCGGGGGTAAGCTATCTCTACCTTGGGCTCGCCCTTTTCAATTTGCTCCACCAGCTTATCTATACCTAACAGGATATCCAATGGTTCAAATCCCGAGATGACACAGGCCACTCCATAATCGTGGGGGATAAATTCATAGGGATGAGAACCAATTATAACACTAACATGTCCGGGGCCGACGATGCCATCTAGCTTTACCTCGCCTGAGTCGAGCAGCGCTTTCATCACCGGAGGGGTCAGCTTATTGAGGGACAAAACATGGAAATTTGCTATTTTCTCCTGCTGGGCCTTAAGTATAGAAGCAGCTATAGTTGGCGCCGTGGTCTCAAAGCCAATGCCGATGAAGATGACTGATTTCTCAGGATTGGCTTTTGCTATCTCTACAGCGTCTATGGTGGAATATACTATTCGTATATCTGCTCCCTCAGCCTTTGCCTGTTGCAAGCTCGAATAGCTGCCGGGCACTCTTATCATGTCCCCAAAAGTAGTGATGATAATGTCGGGCAGGTGTGCCAGGGCGATGGCTTTGTCCAGGTCAGCGGTTGCTGTAACACAGACGGGACAGCCTGGCCCCGACCTCATTTCCACTGTTTTGGGAACTAATTGGCGAATTCCATATCGCAATATGGCATGCGTGTGCCCACCGCAAAATTCCATTAGTCTTATGGTTTTGGTGGAGCGCTGAGCAATTCTGTATGCTAGTCCCCTGGCTAGCTTGTTGTCCTGATACTCGTCAATGAACTTCACTTAGACTTGCTATCTCTTCCAGGAGCTTCAGGGTCTCCTCGGCTTCAGCCTCATCTATAACGCCTATGGCATATCCCGTATGAAGCAATACGTAATCTCCCAGCTTGGCCTCTGGGGTAAGGGCAATGCTAACTCGACGCCTCACCCCGGCGATCTCTGTTTCCGCCTCATCCCCGTCTATGGAAACAATCCTTACTGGTATTGCTAAACACATGGCTTCCAGTATTTTAGCCCAGGTTAACCCATAATACAAACCAAGGCCTTAGGCCAAAACATAGATGGTGTTTAGCAACCATTAACCGTTATTGCGAGGCACGCATTGCCGAAGCAAACTCGACGAGATTCCTCGGTTGCCACTTCGCTATGCTCAGGGCTTCGGCTCGGAACAGGCTCCGCAATCCCAGGAGATTGGCACGCGGAGCTAGCCCTGAGTGGATGTGAGATTCTTCGCCTTCGGCTCAGCATGACAAGAAGCGAAGGGCTGGCGATGGCAACTGCCTCGCTCTGAGCGGGTACGAGCCTCGCACCTACGGTCTTGTGACGCAGTGTAGTGGCGGAGTTCATCTCCGCCTTATCCCGAACGGTTTTGAATTTGAAATTTAGAATTTGTTTGGGATTGTCCTAAGCGAAGTCGAAAGGACTTAGTACTTAAGATATAAGATATTAGGATTTCATGCTGAAGGGGGGTTAATGGTACTGCTTTACCTTACTAATGGGCGATTGACGGATGAAGGACTAAACTGTACAATAAATCATAGGGGATTAAATCAAAAACCGGAAAGGTGTTTGAAAATGTAGTTGCCCAATTTATTGGACAGAGCCTGATAAATCAGTCAACTACAAACTTTGGAGGTGAAAAATTCTAAGGATAGCCAAGGCAAAAGAAGAGGGGTGGCTATTACTCTGAAATGAAGCCTTAGGGAAAATTCTTTAACTCCAAGCTAACCTTCAGCTACTTGAAGCTAACCATCAGCTACTCCAAGCTAACCCTCAACTACTTGAAGTTAACCCTCATTAACTCTAAGCTAACCCTCAGTAAATCTCAGCTAACCCTCATTAACTCTAAGCTAACCCTCAGTAAATTATCACGGAAGGAGGAGACCAATGAGCAGTAGAAGATAAATAAGGCAAGGAATGTACTTAGGAGGCTAGAACGTGAAGACACGGATTGTCAAATTTAAAAACCAAGTGCCTCCGGCACCGGTGAAGGATACGGAGGCACAGCTAAAGGGACCCCGGAAGGAAACCCCATAGCTGTTTTTTATTGTAACGACACCGAACTCCGTTGTCAAGACCTCAAGGATTCCCGGATAGCCAAGACGAATCTGAGGCTAAAGCCAGCAAAGAAAGGAGGTGAAAAGAGTGAAAAGGTATATGAGCAAAGTCGGCCGACGGTTTTGCCATGGAGTGAAGGGCTTCATCGAGATTGGGATGCTGGTTGAGCTGCTGAGTGAACTGCTGGTCGGGCTGCTGTTGCTATCTGTCACTCTGGTATCTGCGGCGTCAGCAGTGATTCCTCAAGTCGCCGATTGGATAAGCGGTGATTCTGAGCAGGAGGCAGCCATAGAATTACAAATGGTAGAGACAGGGGTGGCAGCCTACCAGGCTGATCACGATGGAAATTTGCCCACTGTTGAAGGGTTCCCGCGTGCTGATGAGATGGATGAGTACATTGATGGTGGCGTAGCTGCTCTGCTGGGTACCTATACCCTTGATGGCACTACTGGCGAGGTGACCCAGACTTCCTATCCGTAACATAGTAGCCCCTTTCAAGTGATCTGAAACTGCTTGACGGTCTGGGCTAAGAGCAAAACGACCATAGAGAGGCTCATCAGCAGGATTGTTTTGCTCCAGTCCTGCCGGTGAGCCTTTCTATTTTCCGGGAAATACTAAATCCTAATTTCTAAATGCTAAACAACATCAAAGCAATAATGGCCACAATGGGCGGGGACAAGCTCGCCTCTACGGGATTGCTTTGTTACGTTCGCGATGACACCCCTATGTGTCACTGTGAGGCTGACGAGGTCAGCCGAAGCAATCTCGTGGAGGGTAACGACATTACCACCTTCCCTCGCAATAACAACTGAACAATTGCTAAATAACCCCCAAGAAGGCATCGCATTGACGCTAGTTAGGCATTGTGCTATGTTATGCGACATAATTCATTTATGTGAGCATAAGTTAAATGCGAAGCGACTTGGTGAAGAAAGGAATTGAGCGGGCGCCTCACAGGTCGCTGCTGCGGGCCGTCGGTTGCTCTTCAGATGACTGGGATAAACCGTTTATTGGAGTAATCAATAGCTTTAGTGAGATTGTCCCCGGTCATATCCATCTACAAACAATTGCCAAGGCGGTAAAAGAAGGGATCCGCAGTCGAGGTGGAGTGCCTTTTGAGGTCAATACCATAGCTGTTTGCGATGGTATCGCTATGAACCATCCGGGGATGAAATACAGCTTGCCCAGCCGGGAGCTGATTGCTGACTCGGTTGAAATCCTGGCTCAGGCTCATGCCTTTGATGGCCTGGTATTTATCCCTAATTGCGACAAGGTCGTGCCCGGGATGCTGATGGCCGCAATCAGGCTTAATTTACCCTCTGTCTTTGTGAGTGGTGGTCCCATGCTAGCCGGGAAGTTTGTCCAGGGAGATGCTGTCAGGTCCGTTGACCTTATTACGGTCTTTCAAGCAGTGGGCGAAGTAGCTAGAGGTAAGATGACCGAGGCTGAGTTACAAGAACTGGAGATGGTCGCATGTCCTGGTTGTGGGAGCTGTGCTGGGATGTTCACTGCTAATACTATGAATTGTCTCAGCGAGGCCTTGGGGATGGCTTTACCGGGTAATGGCACGATACCCGCGGTGGAAGAACGGCGGGTACAGCTTGCCTATAAAGCCGGGCAGCAAGTCATGGAAACATTAACCAAAGATATTCGGCCTAAAGACGTTATCACCAAAGATTCTCTTTATAATGCCTTCGCCGTGGACATGGCCCTGGGTGGCAGCACAAATTCCGTGTTGCATCTTACCGCCATAGCGCATGAGGCTGGGATAGATTTCTCCTTATCCCTGATAAACGAGATTAGCGACTCCGTTCCTCATATTTGCAAATTAAGCCCGGCCAGCGATTATCATATTGAGGATTTGGAATTAGCCGGTGGCATTCCTGCGATAATGCACGAGCTATCGGGATTGCTGAAGCTTGGGGCGAACACCATTTTGGGCAGGCCATTAGGCGACATTGCAAAGGAAGCCAAAGTTAAAAATAGGGAGGTAATCCGCCCCCTGTCGCAACCGCATGCCCCTACTGGTGGTATTAGCATATTATTTGGCAATTTGGCGCCCGATGGCAGCGTGGTGAAAAACGCTGCAGTAGCCTCTGAGATGTTAGTTCATCGGGGTCCAGCGAGAGTTTTCAATGGTGAGGAGGAAGCTACGGCGGCGATAATGAAAGGCGAATTTAAATCAGGTGAGGTAATCGTCATTCGCTATGAAGGCCCCAAGGGAGGGCCAGGAATGCGGGAAATGCTAGCAGCTACCTCCCTCCTCAGCGGTATGGGTATGGATAAAGAGGTGGCTCTTATTACAGATGGACGCTTTTCCGGGGGCACGCGAGGAGCAGCCATTGGTCATGTCTCTCCCGAGGCGGCAGAGAAAGGTCCTATAGCGGCTTTGCGGGATGCTGATATAATTAACATAAACATACCTGACCACAAATTGGAAGTGGAATTAAGCCAAAAAGAGCTAGAAAAACGGTTGGCTTCATTGCCTTCCTTTGAACCCAAGATTAAAACTGGCTATCTTAAGAGGTATAGTGATAAAGTAAGCTCGGCCAGCACTGGTGCGGTGTTTACTGGGTAAGGAGTTATTCTATGAAGAAAACTGGTGCTCAGATTCTTTGTGAGAGTTTAATTAAAGAAGGGGTAGAGGTTATTTTTGGCATTCTCGGGGGTGCTGTCTTACCGATATATGATACCTTCCCCCAATATCCTCAACTCCGACATATATTGGTTCGCCATGAGCAGGGAGCGGCTCATGCCGCCGACGGCTATGCTCGAGTTACACATAAGGCAGGAGTGTGTATTGCTACTTCGGGGCCTGGAGCTACTAATCTAGTTACCGGCATCGCCAATGCTTATATGGATTCGGCACCCATGGTAGCTATAACTGGACAGGTAGCCAGACCTGTTATTGGCAAGGATGCCTTTCAGGAGACGGATATCACAGGCATTACCATTCCAATTACCAAACATAACTATCTTGTTACCGATGTTGCTGAGCTGGCCAAAACGATTAAAGAGGCCTTCCACATTGCTCAGACAGGAAGGCCTGGCCCTGTGCTTATTGACATACCGCGGGATGTTCAGCAAGAGCAAACGGACTTTGTTTATCCCGATAAGCTTGATTTGCCGGGCTACAGAGTTGTCTCTCGTGGGCACCCGGCTCAAATTAAAAAAGCAGCAAAGCTCATTAACGAAGCTGAGCAGCCTGTTATCATCGCTGGCAGGGGGATAATTATTTCCCAGGCTTACGATGGGTTTAAGGAATTTGCTGAGAAAGCACAAATACCAGTGGCTCACACTCTCCTTGGGCTGAGCTCCTTCCCTGGAAACCATATACTTGATCTTGGCATGCTGGGGATGCATGGCACACCTTGCGCCAATATGGCGGTGCAAAACGCCGACCTTCTTATCGCTATTGGCATGAGATTTGATGATCGAGCTACAGGAAATACCAGGGAGTTTGCTCCCCATGCCCGCGTCATTCACATCGATATCGACCCCGCAGAGATTGGAAAGAATATCCCCACTGAGGTCCCGGTAGTCGGGGATATAAAAAACGTGCTCACAGCCCTGAATGAACAGATTGAGAGAAAAGAGCATGTGGCTTGGCTTTCTCAAATAGAGCAGTGGAGGTATGGGCATCCATCGCTGGAAATCAGGCAAAGTGATGAGCTCTTGCCTCAATACATTATTCAACAGATCTACGAGGCCACACAGGGTGATGCTTTAGTGGTGACTGGGGTAGGGCAGAATCAAATGTGGGCGGCACGATATTTCGTTTATACCAAGCCAAACAGTTTTATTTCTGCAGGGGGATTGGGGCCCATGGGGTTTGAACTACCTGCGGCCATGGGAGTCAAAGTCGGATGCCCCGAGGAAGTGGTATGGTGTGTTGCCGGCGACGGCGGCTTTCAAATGACTATCCAGGAATTAGCTACTCTGACACAGGAAAATATTGCTGTAAAAATAGCTATCATTAACAACGGGTATTTAGGCATGGTAAGACAGTGGCAAGAGCTATTCTATGGACGGCGCTACGTTGACACGAAACTTTGGAATCCCGATTTTGTCAAAATTGCTGAGGCTTACGACATCCCTGGTCTTAGGGTGACACGAAGGGAGGAAGTCATCCCGGCTATACAGAAAGCCATGGAGTACCCTGGACCTTTTCTCATTGACTTTCTTATTGAGCCCGAGGAGAACATCTATCCAATAGTGCCACCAGGTGAAAGCCTGGCCAGATTTTTCGAGCCATCAAAGCCGGAAGTATTGGAAGGAAAACTCTAAAAATCAATTATAAAATGCCAATGACCAAAAGACGAGTTTTTGAATTTAGAGATTATAGTTTGGGTTTTATCTATTGGGGGGCAAATTGACTAATACAAAACATACTTTAGTAGCTTTAGTGGAAGATAAACCAGGGGTGCTTAATCGAATAGCTAGTTTATTCCGACGGCGCTCCTTTAATATTAAAAGTCTTGCTGTAGGTGGCAGCGAACAGCCCGGCTTATCTCGCATGACTATTGTTGCTGTCGGTGATTCTGCTCAGGTAGAGCAGGTGAGAAAGCAATTAGAGAAGCTAATCAACGTGGTTAAGGTCTCTGATATAACCGAAGACGACATGGTGGCCAGAGAATTGGCCTTAATTAAAGTGAAGGCTACTGCCTCGACAAGAAGCGAGATTATGCAAATCGTTGATATTTTCCGGGCTAACATAGTTGATGTTGCTCCAGGTTCACTGACAGTGGAGGTGACCGGTGATGAAGAGAAGCTGGATTCTCTGCTCGGCCTCCTGCGTGATTTTGGTGTTAAGGAGGTTTCACGAACTGGCAGGATAGCCTTAACTCGCGGAAGCAGTTCTTAAAAATAACTGCCGATAGTTGATAGCCGACGACTGAAAGTTAACAGGGAGGGATTATGGCTAAAATTTATTACGACAAGGATGCTAACCTGGATTTGCTCAAGGGAAAGACAGTGGGCATTGTTGGCTTTGGGAGTCAGGGACACGCCCATGCCCAGAATCTAAGGGACAGCGGCTGCCAGGTCATTGTTGCTGAATTACCAGGTACTGAAGTCTGGGAGGCGGCAAAGAAAGCTGATTTTGAAGTAGCTACTGCTGCTGAAGTAGCCAGGAAGGCAAATATAATTGTTATGCTAGCTCCGGATACTTTGCAGCCCAGAATCTATCGGGAGTCAATTGAGAAGGAGATGGCCCGGGGCAAGACACTTATGTTTGCTCATGGCTTTAGTATCCACTTTTCCCAAATCGTGCCTCCAGTTGAGGTTGATGTTGGCATGATAGCGCCTAAATGTCCAGGACATATGCTCAGAAGACTTTATACTGAAGGTTCAGGAGCCCCGGCCTTGGTGGCTATCCACCAGGATGCCTCGGGGAAAGCAAAAGACACAGCTCTGGCCTATGCCAAAGGTATTGGTTGCGCTAGAGCCGGGGTTCTGGAAACGACTTTTGCTGAAGAGACTGAGACCGACCTCTTTGGCGAGCAAACGGTGCTTTGTGGAGGGGTCTCCTCCCTGATAAAGGCTGGCTTTGAAACATTGGTAGAGGCTGGCTATCAACCAGAGATCGCCTATTTCGAGGTTTGCCACGAGTTAAAGCTCATTGTTGACCTGATTTATCAAGGTGGTTTGCGTTATATGCGCTATTCGGTGAGCGATACGGCAGAGTATGGAGATTATACGCGGGGCCCACGAGTCATTGATGATTTGGTCAAGGAGGAAATGGGGCAAATTCTGGCAGAGATTCAGGATGGCAGCTTTGCTACAGAGTGGATTTCGGAAAACCAGGCCGGCTGCCCCAGCTTTAATGCTATGAGGCGGATGGAAGCAGAGCATCCCATCGAAGTCGTGGGCAAGAAACTCAGGGATATGATGCCCTGGCTGCAGGCCTAGGTATTATTAGAAAAGCTTGCTACTTACACACTACTGCGAGCTTTAAAAAAATTTTGTAAAACTTTGTAATAATCTCCTGGCGCACACGCCAGCCCAAGATGGTGAATTTTGGTTAGCTTTATCTTATAATGATATTTGCTAAAAAAAGATTGGAGGTGTGGCTATGCCACGCTGTCAATACTGTGGGGAAAAAATAGATGAAGATGCAGTGTTTTGCCCTAAATGTGGGGAAAGTTTAGTTGAGGAAGATACTGGATGGCAAGAGTTTCAGATCCGGGAGGAAGTTGATGAAGCGAAACATATGGCAAATATGTATACTATTTCGGCAATAGTTCTTGTAACGATGGGAATGATGGGCGGTAGTATCCTTTTTGTCTCATCGAGTCTGCTTGGGCTTTTTGGAATTGTGCTTGTTTGCTTGGGCATTGGATGTACTGTGTCGGCTGATCGATATGAACACAAAGCCAGGAATTTGAAGAAACGACTCAGGCGGGAAATTAACCTGAAGTCGTATTAGTAATATTAGCGCCTGAATTTACAATATCTTCTAGTTAATCCTCGCAGAGTATTTCTCGTACAAGCTTCCTGAAATTACGCTTTACTGAGCCGGGTGACTTTGGTTTAGTCTTAGATTCAAAAAGGCTGGTCTGTGAAGGGACTTACAATATTTCCCCGGTGTTCCACGTAGTCAGCCAGCACAACAGGTTGAGCTAGCTAAGCTTTGTTGCTATACTTGATTCCGAAAATGACTGACTGGAATTATTGCCAGAAGGACTTAGGAATATCTTTCCACCAGGAATCTTTACTGGAGCAGGCCTTCGTGCATCTATCTTATCTTAACGAGAATCCTGGTTTCGCCCGGCCTAGCAACGAGCGCTTAGAATTTCTTGGTGATGCCATACTTAACTTCATTGTAGCGGAAAAGCTGTATGAAGAGTTTCCCGAACTACCTGAGGGAGAGCTAACTGAGATTCGTGCCTCTCTAGTTTGCCGCGATACTTTGGCTGAACTAGCTTCTTCGCTCAAACTTGGTGACTGGCTCTTGTTGGGACGAGGTGAAGAAGCAAATGGAGGAAGGGCGAAGGCGAGCAACTTAGCAAACGCTATGGAAGCACTGATTGGTGCCTTATATTTAGACCAAGGGCTAGCCAAAGCCAGGAGATTTATTCTCAGGCAGCTCAAGCCGGAATTGGAAAAAATAAAGGCAGGGAAGATACCCCCAAACTACAAGGCATTAGTACAAGAACTCATCCAGGGACAAAAGAAGCCAACGCCAGTTTACCGTTTGGTGGAAGCTACTGGGCCTGACCACGGCAAGCAATTTACCGCCGAAATTCTGGTAGAGGGGGAGGCATTGGGTAGGGGGACAGGAAGGAGTAAGAAAACTGCTGAGAGCCAAGCAGCAAGAGCAGCTTGGGAAAAACTGAGGTGTAGCCATGGGTAGACGAGATTATAGACGGCGAGAGCCAAAGAAATCCAAGAAGGGGACGCAGAAAAGCAAACCAATTTCGGAATTCGTGCCCCAACTGGAGACAGAGGTAATCAAGAAAAAGAGGAAGCCCGCTGAGGAATACGAGGAATAGATAGTTGGCAGCTTACCTGGAGCTTTACCGTAGTGGCACTCTAAGGGAACGGGTAGATGCGGCTGTATCTTTGCTTGAGAGTTGTTCCGTATGCCCCCGCAGTTGTGGTGTGAATCGCCTGGCTGGTGATGTAGGCAAGTGCCGCACACCCCGCGAAGCAATGGTGTCCAGCTATGGGTCTCACTTCGGCGAGGAAGCCCCATTAGTGGGCAGACATGGTTCGGGTACTATATTTTTCGCTAACTGTAACCTTAGATGTCTGTTTTGCCAGAATTATTCCATTAGCCAGCTAGGCGAAGGCCAGAAAGTGGGCAAAGAAGAGCTGGCTTATATGATGCTCTCCCTTCAAGCTAAAGGGTGCCACAACGTAAACTTGGTATCTCCAACCCACGTAGTTCCTCAAATTCTGGAAGCACTGGAGCTAGCAGTGGAGTCAGGCTTGCATCTCCCCTTGGTATACAACAGCGGTGGCTGTGACTCGGTGGAGACCTTGAGGATACTCGACGGCATTGTCGATATTTATATGCCTGACATGAAATATGACGATGAGGAGACTGCTGGAGAATTGTCGGGCATTGAAAACTATCCTGAGATAAATAAAGCAGCAATCAAGGAAATGCATCGGCAAACAGGTGACCTGGAGATAAATGAGGAGGGAGTGGCTCAACGAGGACTCCTAGTTCGCCACCTAGTTTTACCTCACGGGTTAGCAGGGACAAAAGGGATAGTGAATTTTCTCGGCAAAGAAATTTCCCGCAACACCTATGTCAATATCATGGCTCAATACCGTCCCTGCCACAAAGCCTTTCAAATTCCAAGTTTAGGGCGGCGAATATCATCCGCAGAATTCCGTGAAGCATTATCATTAGCCCAGGAAGCAGGGCTGAGTCGGCTGGATAAGATCCATCCCAGAGAGATTCTTAGCATTCGCTCAGAGTGACAAAAAGTGGCTGAGAATGACGAGGATAGCTCAGAACAACAAAATGGCTGATGTGGCACATCTTTCCGCCACAGTTTATGGTCGCGTGCAAGGCGTTTTCTTTCGCTACTTCGTCCGCAATGAAGCCAGGGAGCTGGGTTTAAAAGGCTATGTCCGCAACCTTGCCAGCGGCGATGTTGTGGAAGTTCAAGCTGAAGGAGAGAAGCAGCAGTTGAATAAACTACTGGGGCAGCTTAAAGTAGGTCCACCAGGAGCTCGGGTTGAGAGGGTGGAAGTAAAGTGGGCAGACTATTCAGGGCGGTTTGATGGTTTTAGCGTAAGATATTAACAGAAAATTAAAAGTCGAAGCTTAAAAAGCAAAATGGCAACTCAAAATGCAAAACTTCTTAATTTTTGCACTTTTATTTTTGCTTTTGAATTTCTTAGTCCTCAAGTTGAACCCTGCTCTCACTAATCAGTCTTAAGTGCTCACAGTCAACTCCAGCTATTTGAGAAGCCTTAAAATCAATTTCCTGAGGTTCGCCAACCAAGATTTTCCCGTAATCATCCACTTCCCCTTTCGTGGGGTCATCAGTGTAGAAGAACTTTTGACGGGCTTCAATAATGCCCAAATCAAAAGGCAGGGTGAAGTAGAGGTCAGCAAGGACTTTTTCGATGCCTAATTCATATAGAGTTCCCCAACCACCTGATTTGTCCTTTTGATACTTGCTCACCGGCAGCAGACTCAGAAGGTTTGCTACACTGAAGTGCCCAGCCTTACCACAAACCTTGAAGGGGGTAACGCTGATTAAGAAGTCGCTGCGCAACACCACGTTGGGCACCCAGAAACTCTCCACAGCATAGAATTGAGATAAAGGATTCTGCACCTCTATAAAAATGGAATCCCTGATATCGAGCATGAGAACGTTATGAAAGTTATATCCTAAAGCTTGATATATTGGGTAAATCGATTCACCGCTAGGAGTCCCGTCAGCAATGAGGATATCGGCATTACTAACTTTCCTGATACCTCTAATAATAGTATTCAGTAGTTTGGGACTTGTAGTTACAGGGTATGGTAAGGGATAACCGGCACAGGGTTTGATCAAAACTCGTCTTGCCCAGGAAAGCTGTGGGGGAGGAGTAAACACAAAATCGGAATCTTTGACAATCATTGACTTCGTATCAGCGGCCAAATTTCAATAATTACAAAGCCGGTTGCAGGAGCACGATTTCGGTAGCAGCCGGAAGCCTTTCTCGCTCGAACTCCACTTCACTATCCCCTACATTTCTCACATTTTTCTTGCCATTAAGGAAATCCTCGACACCGGCTATAGGATAGGTACACCTGGGCGTCTTAAAATGCATGGGAATAACTACTTTTGGCTTTAATTTATCACATACCTGGCTAGCTACAGGTGCATCAATGGTATAGAAGCCACCCACAGGAATAAACAGTATATCTACGGCACCGATTTCAGCGATTTGTCCTGGACTAAGCACATGTCCTAAATCACCCAGGTGACAAAGCTTTATATCATCTACGGTGAAACAAAAGATAGTGTTAGGTCCTCTTTGTGTGCCCTGAGAGGCATCATGATAAGCGGCGATGCCCTTGAACTGAATACCTTGGGCGGTTTTTTTTGTGCCGTTACCTGCAACTACCTCTGGTGTCCCTCGCACTGCCGAAACATTACTGTGGTCATCATGTCCATGGCTTACCACAACAATATCTGCAGTTTCCTCGATGGGAGGATAGTTAATACCCTCACCCACGGCATAAGGGTCGGTAATTATTCTTACACCGCCCTTAGAGGTGATCAGAAAGCAAGAATGCCCCAACCATTTTACCTTCATATAGCCTCCTGACTCTTCGCCTTGCTCAAAGCTAATTCGACTAAGGTTCTGAGCCCAACTCCCGTAGCTCCTTTTACTGTGTAGCCACTCTCCTTGCTCGAGAAAGCAGTGCCGGCTATATCGATATGAACCCAGGGGGTATTATCAACAAATTCAGCTAAGAAGAGGGCAGCGGTGATGGCTCCGCCATACCTGTTGCCGGTATTCTTAACATTGGCAATTTCGCTTTTGTTTTGCTCCTTATACTCCTCAGGCATGGGCATTTGCCACATTCTCTCGCCGGTTCTTTCTGCAGCTCTGAGGACTTTATCTACCAGGTCTTGGTCATTGCCAAAGAGACCGCTATAAAGGGTGCCTAAAGCAACACGGCAGGCTCCGGTCAAAGTAGCCAAATCTAGCAGGGGAGACAAACCAAGCTTCTGAGCATAGCTCAGGGCGTCAGCCAGGATAAGTCTTCCCTCGGCATCGGTGCTTATTACTTCTATGGTCTTGCCATTCATCGCCTTCAATACATCCCCTGGTTTCAGGGCGCTGCCGCTGGGTAAATTCTCGGTAGCCGGGATGACGGCGGTGACATTAATCTTCGGTTTCAACTGAGCAATAGCCCCGAGTGCTGTCATAACTGCCGCAGCGCCAGCCATATCATCCTTCATCTCACCCATCCCCTCCGAGGGCTTAATTGAGATTCCCCCGGAATCAAAGGTTATGCCCTTGCCCAGAAAGCCAATTGCTTTTTCAGAGCATTCATCTCCTTTATAGCTGAGAGTTATTAGCTTGGGGGGCTGGTTGCTTCCCTTCGCCACCCCCAAGAGTGCTCCCATGCCCATCGCCTCCATGTCCTCTCGGTCAAAGAGTTTGAACTCTAAATTATATTTGTTAGCTATTTCCTTAGCTGCTTCAGCCATCTGGCTGGGTGTCATGTAGTTAGCTGGTTCATTAACCATATCCCGAGCCAAGTTGGTAGCTTCAGCTACCAGCTTCCCCTTGCCAATAGCCGGCTCCAAGATTGGGACTTTTTCCTTTTCTCTTACCACTATCAGCATTTCTTCGATATCCTCATATTCAGGCTTCTTATATTTGGTGAATCTATAAAGCCCGAGAAGAGCGCCCTCAGCTATTGCTTCAGCTGAAGCTTCAAGCTCAATACCACCTATGCCAGCACCATGAAGTATTGTAGCTATCTTGTGACAATTCAATTTACGCAATGCCCGACAAAATTCTCCGGCTACGCCGCGAATTTTATCCACATTGAAATCCTGGCGCTTGCCCAACCCAGCAATAGCTGCTATCCCTGCTGGCAGTTTCCCAAACGTATGGACAATGTTAACTTCTCCAAACTTACCCTTAATCTCACCTCGACTGACGAGAGAACTAATGGCTCCGTCCAAAGCTTTATCCACAGCAGCGGTAGCGCCGCCCGGTTGTTCCTCACCTTCAAAAAGATTTACCACAATGGCATCAGCTTCGATTTGAGCTATGTTTCCAACTATAACTTTAATCTCCAAGATTCGTCTCCCTGAAATGTGTAAATTTTAGAACATTTATTTTACTTTATTTGGATGAAGAATTGAAGAGGTCGATAAAGGAAATTTTGCTTTTATCTCTTTGTTGCTCGCACAATCTTATCGATTACGGCAGTAATATCCTGCGAGGTATCAACAACAAGATGATTGCGAGAAATTTTTTCCCTTCGAGGCTTCATTTTATTATACACTTCCCAAGCGGCCTCCGAGTCATTCTGAGGCATAGCTGCTTTTTCTCGGGCCAGAAGGCGTTGCCGCACCACTTCGGTGGGAGCTTCAACCCAGACCAGGATGAGCTTTGCCCCTGCTCTTTCTGCAGCGCGGTAGAAATATTCTCGATGGTGCTCCAACAGGTTTGTGGCATCAAAGATGACAGGTATTCCCTTCCTTAAAAGCTCTTCGGTGAGAACATGGCAAGCAGAGAAAAGCCGCTTATTTTCACTTTCCTTATACTGGGGGGAAGGGAACAGGATTTTTCGCAAAGTATCGCTTGCTAAGATGAGAAAGGACAACCTTTCAGCTAGCTTGCGGCAGAAAAAAGACTTACCCGTGCCTGGCAAGCCACTAACCACTATAAGCGGAGGTTCTACCTGGGGTTGAGGTAAGCCATTAAGGCTTTGTCTTAATTTCCCTACATCTTCGTCTAAGCTATCTGCCATGACATCACAATTATCACCATGAGTCAGCTTATGTGTCAAGATGCTAAAGTAACAATTCTACCCGACATGATGAGTGAAGAGGCAGTGCCTGTCGCTTAGAGTGGCAGGGGCTAGAAGGCAAAGGATACGCGGTAAAATTCAAGGAATACCGTTAATATCCCGAGCATCTAGGAGGCTTTGAAGGCTTCGAGCCTATTTCATCGCCATTTCGGCGTTTTTTGTTTTAAGGAGTGCGGTGACGACATCTGGGTCGAACTGAGTGCCAGCACAACGCTTAATTTCGTCTATAGCTTTCGTGATGGACATTGCCGGCCGATATGGTCGGTCGGATGTCATGGCATCAAATGAATCGGCTACAGCCAGGATTCTGGCCCCCAGCGGTATGTCATTGCCTGCTATAACCTGATGGAGCCCACTGCCGTCATAACGGTCATGGTGGTGCTCAATCATCTCGATTATTTTTCCATTAACTATCGGCCGCACAATGTCGGCGCCGACATGAGCGTGAGTCATAATGTGCTCGTACTCTTCAGGTGTCAGCCTGTCGGGCTTATTCTGGATAAGCTGGTCAACTGCAATCTTCCCGACGTCGTGGAGTAAACTTCCCCAGCGCAAGTCTTCCATATCCTGTGCGGATAGGCCAAGTTCATTGCCTAAAGCTAATGCTATCTCGGTCACCCGGCGGGAATGTCCACCAGTGTACTTGTCCTTAGCTTCGAGGGCAGATACCAGTGCCTCAATGGCGCCAAGGAAAAGTTTTCTAATCTCTCCCGTCTGCTCCTCAACTTTTTCCTCCAGAAATTGCTGGTACTCCCTGATCTCGAGCTTTAGATGCCTTTTCTCGAGAGCTCTTTGGACAGACAGGGTAACCTCCTCCAGGTTGAAAGGCTTGCAGATGTAGTCATCAGCCCCCTGCTTCAGGCACTGAATGGCAACATTAATATCAGTAATAGCCGTAGCCATAATAACCGCTGTGTCAGGGTAGCCTGACTTTATTTCCGGGAGGAGTTCGATTCCTGATTTACCGGGCATCTTTATATCCAGAATAACCAGAGCAATCGGACTGGTTGCCAGCGTGTTCAAGACTTGCTCAGCAGCATCTGCTTCCTCGCACTGGTAGCCTTCTCTTGATAATTTCTGGCAAAGGAGCCTCCTGATTGCATCTTCATCATCGACGATAAGCAATGTTTCTTGCTGGTCAGGCATACCCTCGATGCTTTTCTCGTTGGCGTTAGCCTGTTTCATGGCGTCCCCCTGACATGGTCAGTGATTGTTAATGGGCAGTTCGACAAAAATGGTGGCTCCTTTACCTGGCTGGCTCCTGGCATATATCTGCCCGCCGTGCTCGGACACTATCCCGTGGCAGATGCTCAAACCAAGCCCGGTTCCCTTGCCTGCTTCTTTGGTGGTGAAGAAGGGGTTGAATATCCGGCTCAGGTTTTCCCTTGGGATACCCGGGCCGTCATCAGCGATTGAAATCCTCACGGTACTGTTCTGTTTTTTGGTGCTAATGGTCAGGGTCCCTCTGTTATGCGCCTCAGTCATAAAATATTCGGCGTTGATAATGATGTTGAGGAAAACCTGCTGCATCTGGAAATAGTCAACCTTGATTTCGGGAAGGTCAGGAGCAAGCTGTCTCTCGACCTCGATACCATTTGCTTTTTGCTCATAGACACGTAATTTCAGCACATCCTCAATAATGTTATTTATCTGGTTAAGCTGCTTCACGGGTGCGTGCTTTCGGGCAAATGTAAGGAGATTCTTCGTTACATTGGCAGCCCGCTGAGCCTCGTTGTAGATAATCTTCAGATCCTCACGGATGTCGTCAGGGATATCCTTCTCCATGACCAACTGGGAAAAACCGAGGACGCTCGTGAGAGGGTTGTTAAGTTCGTGGGCGGTGCCGGCTGCCAGTTCGCCAATGGAGGCCAGCCGGTCAGCCATCATAAGCCGCTCATTTTGTTGCTTTTGCGCAGTAATGTCTCTGGTAATATGTACAGTGCCGACGACCTCACCTTTCTCATCGAAAATCGGTGATGTTGACTCATGGAGGTGTTTTCCCAGCTGGGGTTCGTAGAACTCTGCCTCCGCAGGTTGCTTAGTAGCCAGTGTTTGCTTGTGAGGACAGCCTGATATGGGTTTTTCCCCACTGTGTAGCTCATAGCAGTGCCTACCGATGATTTGATGGGGCTTCATTTGAAAAATGTCAGCAAATGCCTTGTTTGCCCGCAGAATCCGGAAGTCCCTATCATGAATGGAGATAGCATCGCCGATGGAATCGAAGGTTCCCTTCCATTCCTTGGCTGCTAGCTTTATCGCCTCTTCTGCCTGCTTGCGCTCGGTGATGTCGCTATATACGCCGTATGCGCCGATCAATTTGTCATTAGAACGAATGGGATAGGCGAGTACAGAAACATCTACCAGGCTGCCATCTTTGCGTCTTCTCACCGATTCTTTCCGAACGACTTCTCCACCTAAAATCCTCTGAAAAGAATCGGACGCTTCCTGTACATCCACTTCAGGGACGATGAGTTCGATAAGAGACCGACCCTTGACTTCTTCATTAGAGTAGCCAAAAAGCACCTCAAATCCCCTGTTGGCTTGAATCGCCCTGTCGTTCGTGTCCATCATGAGGATAGCATCGGGAGAGTTGTCAAACAATCGCTGGAAGTAGGCTCTTTGAAGATTTATCGCTTCCTCCGCCTGCTTGCGCTCGGTGATGTCCCGGCTTACACAAAAGATCAGCTTCTGCCCCCCACACATGGCCCCGTTGATACTGATATCAACGTCAATGACGGAGCCATCCTTGCGAGTGTGCTTCGTCTCCAGGTGGAGACCTTTCTCGTCAACATTCCGTCCCATCTCCAGTATTTGCTCAGGTGGAAAATTTTTATCCCAGTCCCAGGTGTGTAGCTCACGAATTTCCTCCAGGGTATAGCCCAGCATCTCGGCAAAGCGCTGGTTTGCCTCATACACCCTGGCATCTTCGTCGAGGACGACTATCCCGTCCAGGGACTGGTCAATGAGGAGACGGCGCCGGGTCAACTCATCAGCCAGCGCCTGCTCCTGCTGCTTGCGCTCGGTGATGTCTCTGGTAACCTCAAGACAGGAAACTATTTCTCCCTTAGCGTCTCTAATGGGATTAGCCGTATTCTCCCAGAAGGTAACCTCCCCCGAGATTTCCGTCCTCCTCTCCGTAGCGTGTGACTTACCATCCTTAAATGCCTTTTCTACCGGGCACCCCTCACACACCTTCTCTCTACCTTCATAGACGCGGTAGCATTTCTCCCCCACATGGTCACCAAAAATCGTCCTCTGCAGCCTACCCTCATAAATAATGTTATAGTCCCTATCCTGGATGGTGAGACCATCTTCCATGGCGTCTACTAGTGATTGCAGCTTATTCCTCTCGGCTTGAAGCGCGCCCTCTGCCTGCTTGCGCTCAGTGATGTCTCTGACAATGGTGATGTGACCAACGAGATTGCCCGAAGCATCCTTTAGCACATTGGTACTTAACTCACCGGGAAACTCAGAACCATCTGCCTTAAGCAGAGTGTATTCGACGCCTCTAATTGCTCCCTGTTTTATAACCTTCTTCATGTTGGCTGCTATTTTCTTGTGGTCGCGGGGAGCAAGCAGTTCAAGGGCATTTTTCCCTTGAAGCTCATCCTTGGAGCTGAAGCCATGCATTTCCACCGTTCTTTGGTTTACCTCGGTGATGATACCTTTCAAATCAATAACTGATATCCCATCGGTGGCCGACTCAAATATTTTCCATAACTTTTCTTCCGAATCCCGCAGTGCTTCCTCCACCCGCTTGCGCTCCTGTTCCTGTTCCATGCTGTGCAGGGCAAAAGCGATATCTCCGGCAATCTCTTCAAACAGGTTCTGTTCTTCTTTTTCCGCAGCTCTGCCAGGCGGGATAGAAACAGTCATTAGCCCATACACCTTACCGCCGTATTCCAACCTGACGCTCATAGCACCTCTGCCAGTATCCTCTTTTGACACAGGGCAATCCTCACACTCCGACGACACGTCTTTCATAACCAAAATGCCCGGTTTCTCCAGCACCTTACGCCCACAATGTGTCAACTCTCCACGCTTGAGCCTCTCCATAACTTGCAAGAAACTCTTGCCCGGGCCAGCTTCAGCAGCAGTTACCAGCTTGGCCGACCCGTCTAGAAGGGCAATCCAGGCGCTGTAATAACCGCGAGTCTTGACAAAGGTATCACAGGCACCTTTGAGCAGGCCGTCGCGGTCGGTACCCCTGGCGATAAGCTGGTTGATGTTTCGTATGGCACGAAGCACCAGGTTGAGATGCTGCACTTTCTCCTCCGCCTGATTGCGCTCGGTGATGTCTATGAAGTCTCCCAAAGTTGCCCGTCTACCACGGTACTGGATGGAAACAACTGACTCTATTACCCACTTAATGCTGCCGTTCTTGTGGGTCACCCTGAATTGGTATGGCAGGGTGTGTTCTCCCTTCAGCATCTTTATGGCATTTTCTCTGACCCTCTCCCTGTCTTCGGGAACGACAAGCTCTAGAGCATCCTTGCCCAGTAATTCATCTTCCTTGTAGCCGGTGGTACTCTGGAAGGTGGGGTTGGTATAGCAAAACCCTCCATCCTGTACGATGTAAAATCCAACTGGCGATTTGTTGGCTAGAGTCTCGAATAAGTTTTCTGTTTCCGCTACTTCGACCGCTAATCTCATGTATCCACCTGCTTAGTTTTCCCGACTTATTGCAATAACATAGCTGGTCTTCGCTCTAATGGTCTCCAACTGAGCTGGGGTGAATAGTCTCCAGCCCCGCCAGTCCCGGTACTCGACGTCGGAAATTATCCCTTCTTTTAACCACCTGAAGAGGGTATTTCTACTGATGCCGATCATCCGGCAAACCTCAGCTGTCCTGTAATAGGTCTGGTCATTAATAACAACGGGCATATCTTCCTCTCCTAAAACTACTCAACTATGCCAAACTATATTATTAATATAGACTCGTGTGTTGGAAAGTGTCAATCACCCATTTGTACCGATTATTCCGTTACTTTAGTCCTGGCTTGTTCAGTGGCTCCTGTCGATCGGATACCTGATGCGAAGCACTGGCATTCCGACTGGTCACCAGTGGAATGGGGTCGCCACATTCTGGAAGAGAGGCTGGAATGAATGGTAACCAACAGGCCAAAGGGGTGGCCTCAAGTAGACCCGACTCTTGGCGAACGACTGCCCCGATTATCGTTTCATCACGGGCGAAACTAGTTCCTCGTCTTTTCTTAGTTCGATAATGCGGTCGCGGATCATAGCGGCTTTTTCAAACTCCAGATTCTTGGCCGCTGCTTTCATCTGGGATTCCAGTTGTCTGATAAGTTGAGCCATTTCCTCCTTGGAAATGGGAGTAACCGTATAAGGAACCCTTGTCTCGGCTACTGCTTGAACCCTCTCCGTTATATCCTTAATTGCCTTTCGGATTCCCTGGGGAGTTATGCCGTGTTCCTTGTTGTAAGCTTCCTGAACCTGGCGGCGGCGGCCGGTTTCCTCTATCGCCTTCTGCATGGATTGAGTAATGGTATCAGCATACATTATGACATGAGCGTTTAGGTGTCTGGCAGCACGCCCCATGGTCTGAATGAGCGCTTCCTCTGACCTTAGATAGCCTTCCTTATCAGCATCGAGTATGGCTACCAGGCTCACCTCAGGCAAGTCCAACCCCTCACGAAGGAGATTAATGCCCACTACCACATCATAGACGCCAAGGCGGAGGTCACGGAGAATCTCCACTCGCTCTAAAGTCTCTACCTCCGAATGTAAGTAATGAGTTTTAATCTCCATTTCCCTCAAGTAGTCGCTTAATTCCTCCGCCATTCGCTTGGTCAAGGTAGTCACCAAACAGCGCTCCCCTTTAGCTACCCTGCTTTTTATCTGATAAATAAGGTCATCAATTTGCCCCTTAACTGGCTTAACCTCCACGGTAGGCTCCAGTAAACCGGTGGGGCGGACTAATTGCTCCACTACTTGCTGGCTATGCTCATATTCATAGGGCTTGGGTGTAGCAGAGACGTAAGTAACTTGGTTGACGTGCTTGTCGAACTCCTCAAAATTCAATGGGCGGTTATCCAGAGCTGAAGGGAGGCGAAAGCCGTAATCGACCAGCGTCTGCTTTCGAGAAATATCACCGCGATACATGCCTCTTATCTGTGGCAGGGTCATATGTGATTCATCGATGAACAACAGGAAGTCATCGGGAAAATAATCCAGCAAAGTCCAGGGTGTGCTTCCCGGTGCCCGCCGCTGGAGATGCCGGGAGTAATTTTCCACCCCGGTGCAGTACCCCACCTCTTGAAGCATTTCGATATCGTAATTGGTTCGTGCCTCAAGCCTCTGAGCTTCCAGTAGCTTTCCCTGGCTCCTTAACTCCTTTAATCTTCCCTTTAGCTCGACTTTAATATCCTCGATTGCCGCCATCAACTTATCGTGAGAGGTAACAAAGTGCTTTGCGGGGTAAATATCCACTTGATCACGATGAGCCAGCACCTCACCAGTTAGGGGGTCAACCTCTACAATGCGCTCAATCTCGTCCCCCCAGAATTCGATTCTGAGGGCTGTTTCTTCATAAGCTGGCTGGATCTCCAGAGTGTCGCCTCGAATACGGAATCTGCCTCTGGTGAAATCATAGTCGTTTCTTTCGTATTGCATATCCACCAGATGGCGGACCAGCTTGTCTCGCTTGTAGTGTTTGTTCCTTTCAATAGTAAGGACAAAGCTTCGGTATTCTTCAGGTGCCCCCAGACCATAAATACAGGAGACCGAAGCGACAATAACTATATCTCGGCGTGTGAAGAGAGACCTGGTAGCGGCATGCCGTAGTTTGTCAATCTCCTCATTTATATCGGTTTCCTTCTCAATATAGAGGTCGGTGCTGGGGATATAAGCCTCCGGCTGATAATAGTCATAATAGCTGACAAAATACTCCACAGCATTTTCAGGAAGAAATTCCTTGAACTCGGTTGCTAGCTGAGCGGCCAAGGTTTTATTGTGACAAATAACTAGGGTTGGCCTCTGCATTCTCTCAATGGCGTTAGCCATGGTGAAGGTTTTGCCACTGCCGGTGACTCCAAGCAGTGTCTGTTCTCGGTAACCTTTGTTCAAACCCTCAGTCAGCTTATCCACCGCTTGAGGCTGGTCGCCGGTAAGACGGAAATCGGAAACTATTTTAAACTGGGGCATCGGGTTCACTCACCACAATAATAAAAACAACAACCCTTAATATATAAGAAACAACGAAATTTTGCATAATCAGGTGAAGGAGCAGCACCATCTCCAGGTGCCATGTCAAATCAAGGTCTTGTTTGAGACGTCAAGCCATGTTAAAATTTGGCATCCTCGATATAAAAGAAAGGAAACTGGTGACATGAAGTCCTATGAGGAACTCGCTAAAGAGCAAGCAGATAGGGAGAGCACCCTCTTATCCAAGTTAATGGGAGAGGCTGGGATAGAGGAATTGGCTGATTTTGAGGCTGGGCTAAGCGGGCGGCAAAGTGAAATCTTGTTCAAGATAACCACGGAGATAGAAGATACTGAAAATGCCTTGAATCAGGTTGAGCAGCTTGCCCAGAGACTTAGGAAACATCTGGATCGGTTAAAAAAGCTACATCGAACTCTCTCTAAGTAAGGTTAAGTCACGCAAAATGTAGCGCAATGCAGTCTGAGTCGGAAACATCGGTTAGACTTCGTTTTGCGCCCAGTCCCACAGGGTATCCACATTTAGGCAACATCAGGACTGCTCTATTCAACTGGCTTTTTGCTCGCCATCACAGCGGCAAGTTTATCTTACGGATTGAAGATACTGACATTGCCCGTAAGGTGGAGGGCGCAGTGGAGGTAATACTAGATAGCTTGCAGTGGCTGGGCTTAAACTGGGATGAAGGGCCTTACTTCCAATCACAACGATTGCCCATTTACCATGAAATTGCCCACAGATTGCTTGAGGAGGGTCATGCATATTTATGCTACTGCTCTCCAGAGCGATTAAAGACGATGCGCCAAGAACAGGCAAAACGTAAGCAGCCACCGAAATATGATCGCCATTGTCGAGATTTAACACAACGTGAAAGGAATCGGTTGGAGGCAACGGGTATTACTCCGGTGATTCGCTTTAAGACACCTCTTGAAGGCGAAACCACTTTCTACGACTTAATTCATGGCCCGGTAACTTTTAGGCACGATACCTTAGACGACTTCATCCTGCTCAAATCCGATGGTTATCCCACATATCACCTGGCTAATGTAATAGATGACCATTTAATGGCTATCTCACATGTCCTCAGGGCTGATGAATGGCTCTCCAGCACTCCCCGCCATGTTTTGCTTTACCAAGCTCTAAGCTGGCAAGCTCCGCAATTTGCTCATTTACCCATGATTCTGGGACCTGACCGTGCCAAACTGTCCAAAAGGCACGGTGCTACAACTATCACCGAATATCAAAAGCAGGGATACCTCCCGGAGGCAATGGTCAATTTCTTGGTGCTTTTGGGCTGGTCGCTTGATGACCGAACTGAATTATTATCACCAGAAGAGTTAATAAAGAACTTCTCTTTGGAAAGAGTAGGCAAAACAGCGGCTATCTTTAATAAAGATAAATTGGAATGGATGAACGGGGTTTATTTGCGCAAACTAAGCCTGGAGGAATTTGTCCAACAGGCCATGCCATTTCTAGATAGGGATTTGCCAAAGTCGGTAAAACGCCCATTGGATAAGAGTTACGTCAGCCAGGTTCTATCACTCATTCAAGAACGAGCCAAAACCCTGGCTGAGGTTCCTCAGCTTGCTAGCTTTTTCTTCCTCGACGAGCCGCAATATGATACAGGCCTGCTTTTAAGCGGGAAACTGGATGCCAAATCGGCTGCTAAGGCTATTACGATTGTTTCGCAAAGTTTAGGGGAAGTAACGGCCTGGGATGCCACCACGCTTGAGGGTATCCTGCGCCCTCTGGCCACAGAGCTAAACTTAGGCACAGGGGAATTGTTCGGTTTGTTAAGGGTCGCTGTTACAGGGCGTACTGCGGCACCACCATTGTTTCAGACCATGGCAGTATTAGGAAAAGAAAAATGCCTGAAACGATGCGATACGGCATTGCAGTCGCTATCCACTTATTTTAACTAGAATGCCAAATGTAGCTTCTTAGCAGGACTCTGAATAGTCTTTGGCTCCTGCCTCGCCTGCTAAAATGGTCAAAAATTTGCAATATTTGGCTTTGGAGGCCCAAAAGGTATTGACAAAGCTTCGTTCTTATAGTAACAATATAGGTGTAACAAATTTAAAAGGAGGGTATGATGGCGACAGCTTATTGCATGAAGTGCAGGAAAAAGGTGGAGATAAGAAACCCAATGCGGGTTACACTCAAGAACCGCAGACCAGCGACCCGGGGTGTCTGCCCTGTCTGCGGCACAAAAGTATTTAGAATAGAGAAACGCTAAATTTCTACGGCGGTCACCGGGTGTTGAGAGGGATCACGTAGTGGTATTACTGTTATTTATTTTTGCGTGAAATCCCCAGGCGGGTGGGCTTGAGTCCTTAGGAGATATTTATCTCTAAGGGTGTGCTGGTATCTTTTTGGGAGTAGTCTCAAAAAGTAAAAACCAGAGAGCTTGTTATATCTCGAAGACTCTGGTTTAAGGCTTTCCTTTTTGCATATCGTAGATTCAAAACCCTCTGGGGAATTTTCTGGGCTTCTCGTTGAAGATATTTGCATTCTTTTAATAGGGGTGCGCGGATTAATCTATTCCCTCCCAAAAATATATAATCCAGTGTATAATTCTTAAATTCCTCCTCGATTCTATTGCTAACCTTTCTCAGAAAATCCTTCTTCTGTTCTTCAGTCCTGCGGGCAAATCTTTTTTCGCTTCTTCCCCCTTTCCTATGTTCCTTATGGATATACCCTGTGCCCGTTTTTGATGCTACCAGATTATCACGATGGAAAACTCCTATCGAGTATGTTCCCCATGTTACCACCACCGCGCCGATAATATATTCTCGCTCCAGGGCTTCTAATAGGGGGGAAGCATCAAGCTCGCCTAGTAAGATTTTATCTTCAGTAATGGGAAACGGCGGTAACACTATATATTTATTGCCGTTTTCTTGCCAGTATACGGCTACTCCCGTATTGTATCTTTCAACCGCTTGAGCTACAGCTTTGATGTTGACCGATTCCTTAATTTCGTGGGCATATGTATTGTATTGAGGCTGAAGCGATAGTTCATTTATACAATAAGGGAAGGAAGAAGGTTTTATATACAGACTTATATAGTCTCCAGGGCTGCTTTCTAGTCTGGACAAAAGTTCATACAGCCGAGTTTTGCTAAGAATTTCCTTTTCCATGTTGATTTTCAGCAGTGGAGAGGGACTTTTAATTCACCTTGACTTAGGTTAAACTTTAGCAAATATGCCTCAGAAATATAACCCTCGGGAAATCGAAAAGAGATGGCAACAGAGGTGGGCGGCTGACCATATTTATGAGGTAGAGGAAGATTGTAGGCGCCCAAAATTTTATGCCCTGACCATGTTTCCCTATACCTCAGGGGACCTTCACATTGGTCATTGGTATGCCATGGCGCCCTCAGATGTTTATGCCAGATTTAAAAGGATGCGGGGCTATAATGTGCTTCATCCTATGGGCTTTGACGCCTTTGGTTTGCCGGCGGAAAATGCTGCCATCAGCCACGGAATTCACCCCTATGAGTGGACAATGAGAAATATAGAGAATATGCGTCGGCAGCTCAGGAGTATGGGGGCAATATATGACTGGAACCGTGAAGTAGTTACTTGCCTGCCGGACTACTATAAATGGACGCAGTGGTTTTTCCTTAAATTTTATCACGCTGATCTGGCCTATCGGGCTGAGGCGCCTGTTAACTGGTGTCCTAGATGTCAGACAGTGTTGGCTAACGAACAAGTAGTGGGGGAAGGTTTTTGTGAGAGATGCAGCACGCCAGTGATTAAAAGAGAGCTGGAGCAATGGTTCTTCAGGATTACTAAATATGCCGAGGAACTCCTTGATCATAGTCATCTGGACTGGCCAGAACGCATAAAGATAATGCAGAAGCATTGGGTGGGCAAGAGCGAGGGCGCTGAAATTTCCTTCTGGCTAGAGCATGAGGGTGTAGAGCAGAAAGAGATAAGAGTGTTCACCACTCGCCCTGATACTATTTTTGGGGTGACTTTCTTCCTGCTGGCTCCAGAGCATTCTTTAGTTTCTCAATTGACTGCCCCGGAGCATAAAGCTGAAGCAGATGAATATATTGCTTGGTGTCGGCGGCAAACTGAGTACGAACGGGTGGCACTTGGCAGGGAGAAAACAGGGGTCTTTCTGGGAAGCTACGTTATCAATCCGATGAATGGGGAGCGAGTGCCTATCTGGATTGCTGATTATGTATTGCCAAGTTATGGCACCGGAGCTGTGATGGCAGTGCCTGCTCATGATGAACGAGACTTGGAATTTGCCAGGAAGTTTAAGCTACCTGTTCGAACAGTTATTGCTCCTCCGGGTTGGACAGGCGAAGAATTAACGGAAGCATATACTGGGTCAGGTACAATGGTTAATTCTGGGGAGTTTAGCAGTTTACCCAGCGAACAAGGATATGAGGCAATCTGTGCTTTATTAGAGGAAAAAGGATGGGGCAAGCGGTCGGTTCTTTATCGCCTTCGTGATTGGCTTATCTCCAGGCAGCGGTATTGGGGGGCACCCATCCCTATAATTTATTGTGATAAATGTGGCATAGTCCCTGTGCCCGAGGAGGATTTGCCTGTTCTGCTTCCTCCCGATGCGGAATTTAAACCTACGGGGGAATCTCCTCTGAAATATTGCCAGTCATTCGTCAACACCACCTGTCCTGAATGTTCTGGGCCAGCACGAAGGGAAACTGATACTATGGATACTTTTATGTGTTCCTCCTGGTATTTCTTGAGGTACACCAGTCCCGAAACCAGAGATGCTCCTTTTGATGCTGCCAAAATGAAATATTGGTTGCCTGTGGATTTGTATACCGGGGGTGCTGAGCACGCAGTTATGCATCTCTTCTACGCTCGTTTTTTCATCAAGACATTGAGGGATATTGGCTTGGTCGACTTTGATGAGCCCTTTACTCGCCTATTCAATCAAGGGACCATAATTTATCGTGGTGATAAGATGAGCAAATCTAGAGGCAATGTAATTGCCCCCGACGAATATGTGGCTGAGTTAGGAGCTGACGCCGTTCGGGGGTATCTCATGTTTATTGGTCCCTGGGAGTTGGGGGGGGAATGGAATGATAGGGGTATTGTTGGCGTCAGCCGCTGGCTGAACCGGGTGTGGAACTTGGTAACAACAGACTATGCTAGCCACGTTGTCGATCCTGAGGCTGAGAAAGAGTTCCTTCATTTAACTCATAAAACAATTAAAGAGGTGACTGCTGATTTAGAAAAGTTTCGCTTCAACACCATGCTGTCTAGCCTTATGGAGTTCAGCAACTACCTATCCAAGGTTAAAGAGAGTGGGGTGGTATCAGGTTCTCTATGGGGGGGAGCTATTAGTTATTTTCTACTTCTCCTTGCCCCCACCGCTCCTCATCTTGTCGAGGAGCTATGGGAGAGGACTGGGCATCCCTATAGTATTCACAACCAACCATGGCCTGAGTATGACGAAGAGCTAGTCAAGGAGGAAGAAATTACTTTAGTCATTCAGGTAAATGGCAAACTTCGCGATAAGGTGCTTGTCCCCGCTTCCATAAGTGAAGTTGAGGCTAAGGAACTGGCGCTGGGTCGAGAGCGAGTGAAGGCTTATATTGATGGTAAGAAACTTACCAGAGTCATTTATGTCCCCAAGCGAGTGGTGAATATTGTGGTAGCATCATTATAGAAGCAGGAAAAGGAAGAAATGACGGTATCATGGAAAAGAAAAAAATGAGGGTAGCATTTATTGGCGGTGGTGCTATGGGAGAAGCGATGGTTAAATGTCTTTTGACTAAAAAGGTGGCTGCGCCACAAGATATGGTGGTTAGCGATATCAGTCCTGTGCGGCGTGAATTATTGAGCCATGAATACGGAGTTAGCACTTTAGCTGATAATAGAAAAGCGGTAGCAAATGCCGACTTGATTATTCTGGCAGTGAAGCCTCAGAATCTGCCTCAGGTAATGGCAGAGATAAAGACTCCATCGCCCGAACAGCTAGTGCTATCTATAGTAGCTGGCGCTACTCTGTCCAGTTTATGCCAGGGTTTAAACCATTCCTCTGTAATTCGGGCTATGCCCAATATGCCAGCGCAAATTGGGGAGGGGATGACTATCTGGACAGCAACTGCTGAGACTGAGCACAAGCAAAAAGAGTTAGCTCAGACTGTACTGGGTGCTTTGGGTAAAGAAATTTACGTTACTGATGAGAAATATTTAGGTATGGCCACTGCTTTAAGCGGCAGTGGTCCAGCTTATGTTTTTCTTTTTATCGAGGCACTCGTCGATGCTGGTGTGCATATTGGCTTGCCTCGGGATATGGCCCAAGAATTGGTGATACAAACTGTACTTGGCTCTACTCGCACTGTTGAGAAGACGGGCAAACACCCTGCTGATTTGAGGAATATGGTTACTTCGCCAGGAGGAATCACTACCGAGGCTCTTCTTCAGTTAGAAAAGGGGAGATTCCGTTCCCTCATTCTTGAGGCTGTGGCTGCTGCTTGTAAAAAAGCTGAACGTCTTTAAGAGTTGTATAATATGGATTCACTTTTTGAATATCGCAACTGTCCCGGTTGTGGGCGAAATGATTTTGAGGTGCTCTTTGAGCCTAATATGAAGCCAGACGATTTTAATGTGCTTTTTGACTATAGTATGGAAGGACATGATTCTCAAGAAGGTGTGGAGGGTTATCTGGTACCTGGAAAGGAATGGGGAAGGCATGTCAGGTGCAAGAATTGTCATCTTATATATATGAATCCAATGGAGAAAGTAAGCAAGACAAATGAGTATTACTGCAAAGCGAAGAACACTCATGCTCCTACTATACGAGAATGCTATTTAAGGACTGCTAAATCCCAAGTACGCCTAATTCAAAAATATGCGGGCGGCAAAAACATTTTAGACATAGGTTGTGCCCAAGGTTTCTTCCTCTTTAGTGCCTCTAAAGCTGGGTATACTACTAAAGGGATTGAAATATCACAAGATGCGGCAGCATATGCGATAAGGGAATTTGGCTTAGATGTAGAAGCAAAGCCCTTTGAGGAACTGCGGTTTCCTGAAAATCATTTTGATGTAGTTACTCTATGGCAAGTTCTGGAGCATGTTCCATACCCACTTATGATTCTTAAAGAAGTCCATAGGATACTCAAGCCTGGAGGGCTGGTAGTAGCATCAACTCCAAATATTGAAGGGATACCGGCGAAAATCTTAAGGAAAAGGTGGTGGGATATAAAGAGGCTTCATATCAACCAATTTACGACAAAAACTCTTGCGGACATCTTCCAGAATGCCGGGTTCAAAAATATGTCCGCTGTCTCTTATAGAGGATTTGTAAGCTTGTCTATATTACTTACAATGACATTAAAATATCTGGATGCATACGAGCGATTAAAGGCTTTATTCAATCCTGAACATATTTTAGGCAAGATCCTGAACAAGATAATGTTGATATATTCATCGAGGCTTAATCACTGTGTCGTGCTCGGCTTCAAGTATTAAATGAGGTTATTACTAGATAATGGCAAATATTTCTCTATTACAAGGGGTTAAGCTTTTCACAGGGGGAATACATAGCTATATAACTAATCGCCCCATAGTAGTTTCTTACGAGGTAACGCTTTCTTGTAACTGTAATTGCCGTCACTGTGACCTTGGGGGGTTCATAAAGGATGAAAAGCAAATTAAACCAGAGGAGTATGGAGACTTAACTCAACGCCTGAAGCCGCTTGCAGCGCAAATTTCTGGTGGTGAGCCACTTCTACGTAAGGATATAGTAGCCATAGTCAAGGCTATCAAGCAAGCTGGGGTAAAATACATGATACTTGTTACCAATGGAGTGCTGCTGAATGAGAGCAATTATCTGCAATTACGTGAAGCAGGGGTGGATCAATTTTCCGTATCACTTGACTTCCCTGATGAGCGGCATGACGAATTTCGACGACGACCGGGTCTCTATAAACGTTTGGAGCAAAGTCTTCCCCGGCTGGCAAAGCTTGGGTTTCGGGATATTATCTTGAACACAGCTATAACGAAAGCTAATCTGAGGGAAATATTGCCTTTGGCAAAAAAGGCTTCTGAGTGGAGTGTAGACATATCGTATAGTGCATATACTGCGCAGCGAACAGGGAATGAGGACTATTGCCTCGACAATGGAGAGGATTTGGCAATTTTACGCCAGGCCATTGACGAACTAATAATATTAAAAAAGCAGGGCACTTATCTAGCTAACCCGGAACTCACACTCCGAGATACTTTAAAATTCTTTGAACAAGGATACATGCCAAATTGTAAGGCAGGCATAAGATTTCTTGTCGTAATGCCTGATGGGAGCCTAGTTCCCTGTTCACTGCACCGCACTAAATACGCTACTCGCGAAGAGATGCTAGAAAAGTTTTCCCGAACTAACCGATGTGGTAGTTGCTACGTCGCTATAAGGTCATACAGTGAGATGTCATTTTTGAGTCACGTGAAAAATCTCCCTAATTACATGAAGCAAATGGTTTTTCACTGAGAGATATTTACTAACTGCTCCCTCAAAACTAGATAACTGTACAGTAATTGGTTTTAATATAGAGGGATAATAAATGGCAAATGTTTCTCAATTGCAAGCGATTAAGCTTGTCAGAAGGGGAATACATAACTATATAACTAAGCGTCCCCTAATAGTTGCTTATGAAGTAACGCTTTCCTGCAACTGCAATTGCAGCCACTGTGACCTTGGGGGATTAATAAAGGATGAAAAGCAAATTAAACCAGAGGAATATGGCGACTTAACTCGACGCCTGAGTCCAGTTGTAGCGCTATTCTCTGGTGGTGAGCCGCTTCTCCGTAAGGATATAGCAGCCGTAGTCAAGGCTGTCAAACAATATGATGGGACACCATACCTGATACTCGTTAGCAATGGAGTGCTGCTGAATGAGAGCAATTATCTGCAATTGCGTGAAGCAGGGGTGAATCAATTTTCCGTATCATTCGACTTTCCTGATGAGCGGCATGATGAATTTCGACGGCGGCCGGGTCTCTATAGACATTTGGAACAAACTCTTCCCCGGCTAGCAAAGCTCGGGTTTCGGGATATTATCTTGAACACAGCTATCACTAAAGCCAATCTGAGGGAAATATTGCCTTTGGCAAAAAAGGCCATTGAATGGGGTATAGATATATCATATCTTGCATATACTGCGCTGCGAACAGGGAATGAGGACTATTGCCTCAGCAATGGGGAGGATTTGGGAATTTTACGCCAGGCTATTAACGAACTTGTAGCATTAAGGAAACGAGACAATCATATAGCCAACCCTGAAGCTGTACTTCTCAATACCCTGAAATTCTTTGAACAAGGATGCATGCCAAATTGTAAAGCCGGCATAAGGTTTCTTGTTGTAATGCCAGATGGAAGCCTTATTCCATGTTCACTGCACCGCAGTAAATATGCTACCCAGAAAGAGATGGTAGAAAAATTCTCCCGAACTAACCACTGTAGTAGCTGCTATCTCTCACTAAGGTCTTATAGCGAGCTATCAGTTTTGAATCAGATAAAAAGTATCCCTCACTACACCAAACGGCTTTTCGCCCGGAATATTTAACGAGCCCTGTTTTAAGTGGCAGCCGGAGTCTCACCGGGGTGTAGCTTACGCCACTTGTCTAACAATTGCTCCTTTGTTTCCTTGTGGTCGGGGTCAGGGATGCAACACTCCACAGGGCAAACCTCAACACACTTCTGTGTCTCGAACCAGCCGACACACTCAGTGCATTTATCGGGGTCAATAACATAGATTTCCTCTCCCTCAGTTATGGCCTCATTTTTACATTCTGGTTCGCAGGCACCACAGCTAATGCACTCATCAGTAATTTTGTATGCCATCTTTCTATATACCTCCTTAACTTTTAGCTCTTAATTTTACATTTTGCCTTTATCAATGGCAAGCTTAGTAGGCATGGAAAACCTCTCCTTTAGAGCTACAGCTACGTGCTCGGGGACCATGCCTTCAAGACAGCCTCCTAACTCAGCTACTTCCTTAATCAGGGTTGAGCTAAGAAATTGATATTGAGAGCTAGTCATCAAGCAAATTACCTCGATATCTGGCGCCAGATTTCTGTTCATCAGCGCCATATCAAATTCCCGTTCGAAGTCAGAACCTGCTCTCAAACCGCGGACCATAACCTTTCCTCCTACTTGGTGTATGAAATCCACGGCCAGCCCTTTAAAAGCTTTAACCTCGACGTTGGGCAAGCCACTTACCGCCTCTTTCACTAACCTTACCCTTTGCTCCAGAGGAAAAAGCGGCCGTTTAGCAGGATTCTCATAAATGCCGATGATTAACTTATCGGCCAGGGGTAATGCTCGTTCAATAATGTCCATGTGCCCGCAGGTGAGGGGGTCAAAGGTGCCTGGATAAACTGCTACGACCATAATTAAACCTCCTTTTGGTATATGGAAATAAACGTGTCACCGTAGCGGCGCTGCTTAACAAGGTGAAGTCCATCGTAGTCGGAATTTAAGGGAAAGCGGTTTGCGTGGCAAAGCACGATTGTAGAGTTTTCTCCGAGCAAATTTGACTCAGCTAGATTTATGAGTAAATTATTTGTGGAAGGGTCAGAGTAAGGTGGGTCTATGAATATAATGTCATAACTACTGTTAAGGAAGGCAAGTGCTTTGTTCACACTACAGCAGTAAATGTGAGCCCGCTGTAGTTCCCCTATTTTTTCCAAGTTGGTTCTGATAAGGTCACAGCAACTTTTTCTGTTGTCAACAAAATCGACCCATTCTGCCCTGCGGCTTAGAGCTTCAATTCCCAGAGCACCGCTGCCGGCGTATAAATCAAGAACCTGGTGCCAATTAGTAGTTCTGTTCTCCAAAAGAGAGAATATAGCTTGCCTTACCACACTGGTCGTGGGTCTAATGGAATGCCTTGGTAGAGTTTTTAACTGAGTTCCCTTTACTTTACCGCCAGTGACCCGCATTTCTATTAACCTGCAATAATAATTTTTGTGTTATTATATTACCATTCTACCACTCAGTTCAAGTAAGGCAAGCTTGTTGACGGGATGGGTAGTATGCTCTATACTTAAGTTAAAACTGCGATGGGGTTGAAATGAGCACGGGATTTGAAAGGTTTTCTGAAGGAGCTCGTAGAGTGCTGACTCGGGCTCAAGGAGAGGCGCAACGCCTAGGCCACAGTTACATCGATACTGAGCACATATTATTGGGGATAGCAGGGGAAGAGTCAGGGATTGCAGCCAAAGTTTTGAGTAATTTGGGTATCTCGATGAGTAAGATACAGGCGGCTGTAGAATTTGTAATTGGGAAAGGAGAGCGTCGAGCTACCAGTGGGGATGTTGACCTTGCTCCTCGAGCAAAAAGGGCCATCGAGTTTGCTGTGGATGAAGCGCGTCGTCTTAATTCCAGCTATATAGGTGTTGAGCACCTTTTGCTTGGATTAATGCGTGAAAGCGAAGGGGTAGCTTTTAGTGTTTTAGAGAGTTTTGGTATTACCTTGGAGCGAACACGTGATGAGGTCAGTCGAGTTGTTAGGCAAGAAGCTGTGCGAGCTCGTACCACAGGTCGCGTTGCCTCACGCACACCGACCTTGGATCAACTTGGGACCGATTTAACTGCCCTAGCCCGGGCGGATAAACTCGACCCTATTATTGGGCGTTACAAGGAGATTGAACGGATAGTTCAAATACTAAGTCGTCGTACTAAAAATAATCCCGCGCTTATAGGTGAAGCAGGTGTAGGCAAAACAGCTATTGTTGAAGGGTTAGCCCAGCGCATAATAACTGGGGAGGTTCCTGAGGTATTACAGGGCAAGAGAATAGTCGCATTAGATATAGGTGCTCTCGTGGCGGGAACAAAATATCGTGGTGAATTTGAGGAGAGGATGAAGAAGGTTATTGAGGAAGAGAAAACTGCCGGTAATTGCATCTTATTTATTGATGAAATGCAGACTATTGTGGGTGCTGGAGCAGCTGAAGGTGCGGTTGACGCCTCTAACCTCCTGAAGCCTTCGTTGTCGCGTGGCGAGATTCAATGTATTGGTGCCACTACTTTGGACGACTACCGCAAGTATGTGGAGAAAGACCCAGCTTTGGAGCGACGGTTTCAACCTGTTCTGGTAACCGAACCTACTATGGAAGAAACCTTGGAAATATTGCGGGGCATTAAACACAGATATGAAGAATTTCACCAATTGGATATAAGCGACGAAGCCTTGCAGACAGCGGCTACGCTGGCTACCAGATATATAGCGGACCGCTTTTTGCCCGATAAGGCTATTGATTTGATAGATGAAGCTAGCTCTCGAGTACGCATTAAACGGGGTAGTGCCCCTATTGGCTTAACTGAGGCAAGGCGGGCTTTGGAAAGCGTACGCAAGGAAAAAGAATCGGCTGTCGCAACTCAACAATATGAGTATTCCACTGAGTTGCGTGATCGTGAGCTTCAACTAACGGAGAAAATCGAGGCCATGAAGAAGGAGTGGAAAGTTAAACAGGAAGAAGGCCGACCTGTAGTTACCTCAGAGGATATTGCCGAGGTAGCCAGTATGTGGACGGGCATACCTGTGATAAAGTTGACTATCGATGAAACCAGCCGCCTTCTACAGATGGAGGAGGCTCTACATCGCCGTATCATTGGCCAGGATGAGGCCATAAATACCGTGGCTAAGGCGGTAAGGAGGGCTCGAGCGGGGTTAAAAGACCCGAGGCGTCCCATTGGTGTCTTCATCTTTTTGGGCCCCACCGGAGTGGGTAAAACTGAATTGGTACGGGCTTTGGCCGAGTTTATGTTTGGTAGCGAAGATGCTTTGGTCAGGCTTGACATGTCGGAGTTCATGGAGCGTCACACTATAGCTCGCTTAGTTGGAGCACCACCAGGTTATATTGGTTATGAAGAAGGTGGTCAATTAACTGAGGCAGTAAGGCGGAAGTCCTATTGTGCTATTCTTCTCGATGAAATTGAAAAGGCGCATTATGATGTATTTAATATGCTACTCCAGATTTTCGATGATGGTCATTTGGCTGACGCCAAAGGTCGAAGGGTTGATTTTCGTAATAGCATCATAATCATGACCAGCAATGCCGGTGCCGAGCTTATTAAGCGTGATATGAGCCTCGGTTTTGCTGCCCATGTCGATGGTGAGGGAAAACAGCAGGCTGAGTACGAGAAAATGAAGGAGAAAGTGCTCGGGGAGATGAAGAAAATTTTCCGGCCCGAGTTCCTTAACCGCATTGATGCCACGGTCGTGTTCCATGCTTTAAACAAAGAACATATCCGCCAGATTGTTGACCTGATGCTTAACGAAGTTGTCGCTTCCCTTGCAGAGAAGAATGTCACTTTGGAAGTAACTGATGAAGCTAGGGATTTTATAGGCAACAAGGGTTATGACCCTGTTTTTGGAGCTCGCCCCTTGCGTCGCACCATCCAGACTTTGGTTGAGGATCAGCTCTCCGAAGCTTTGCTGCGCGGTGAATTCCTGCCTGGAGACACGGTGGTTGTGGATTGCGTCAAGGAGGAAATTGTAATGAAACCATTGGTTAAGGAGACTACGTAAATATGGCTCAAGAAGTAATCGAAGCGCCGCTACCTGGAAAAATAGTGCGTGTTGATGTAACCGTGGGTAATTCAGTTGAGGAGAGTGGGGTGATTTGCATCATAGAAGCTATGAAGATGGAAAACCCTATATTATCTCCAGTAAAAGCCTCAGTTATAGAGGTGGCAGTTTCACCAGGGCAGGTAGTTAGGACTGGGGAAAAGATAGCCGTTATCGAGTATTAGGTATCTTGGCCAGGGGACTTGAAATCTAACGAGCGGGCCAAATCCAAATTCAAGAATGTTTTCATTTGTCAGCAGTGCGGCAAGGAAAGTCTCAAGTGGTTAGGGCGCTGTCCTGATTGCCAGGCATGGAATAGCTTCGTAGAAACTAGGGTCACTTTATCCCGCGCTCCCAGCCAGCTTTACTCTAGAGGAAATAGACCTCAGGAACTTTCCCAAGTAGAGAAGGGTGACTTTCCTCGCTTTCACCTTGGTTTTGCTGAAGTGAATCGAGTTCTGGGAGGTGGTTTAGTTCCAGGCTCTCTGGTGCTTGTTGGTGGCGAGCCGGGAATAGGTAAGTCTACGCTTTTACTCCAAATTTCGGCGATGATGGCTGAGAATAATAAAGTTGTCGCCTATGTCTCCGGTGAAGAATCTATTAATCAGGTTAAACTTAGAAGTGAGCGCCTCGGTATAGGGGGCAAGGGGATATACTTTCTCTCTGAGCCCGATTTAGCTGCCGTATTAGAATGCTTGGAAGAACTTTCTCCTGGATTAGCGATTATCGATTCCATTCAGACTATGTATTTAGAGGATGCAGCTGGAATGCCGGGCAGTATTTCCCAGGTGAGGGAATGTACTTGGAGGTTGGAGAGGTGGGCGAAACAGAATAATGTGCCCCTGTTAATCACTGGGCATGTGACCAAGGAAGGGGCCATCGCAGGTCCAGGAACGCTGGAACATATCGTTGACGTGGTGCTTTACTTCGAAGGCGAACCATTTAGTAGTTACCGGGTGCTACGCAGCGTAAAGAACCGTTTCGGTTCCACTCACGAGGTGGGGATATTTGAGATGAGCGATAGGGGTCTACTAGAGGTAGGTAATCCCTCTCAAGTTTTCTTATCCGCATACAGGGATGGAACTATGGGCTCAGTGGTGGTGCCCACCCTTGAAGGGAATCGCCCTTTGTTGGTGGAGATTCAGGCCTTGACTACTCCTAATAGTTTTACTCCACCAAGGCGCATCGCCAACGGCGTTGATTTTAATCGGCTACTGTTGATAATTGCTGTGCTTACTAAGCGTGCCGGATTAAAGCTTTTCAACCAGGATATTATAGTCAACGTTACTGGTGGCTTAAGGGTCAATGAGCCAGCGGTTGATTTGGGAATTGCCTCAGCCATTGCCTCCAGTTTTCGTGATGCAAAGCCAATTTCAGGCTTGGTTGCTTTGGGAGAGGTGGGGTTGAATGGAGAGCTTAGAGGGGTATCACATGTAGAGAGAAGAATTGTTGAGGCCGTCAGGTTGGGCTTTAAATCCTGCATTATGCCTAGACTTCCCCCTGTCATTGCGAGTGAAGTGAAGCAATCCCTTCACTCTGCGGACATTCACCTAATCGAGGTTGGCTCGGTGGCTGAAGCTCTGAGGCTGGGACTTACAAGGGAAAGTAAAATGCAAAATGCAAAGGGCAAAAATACCGGGCAAGAATAAGAAAAGAAGGTTTTTGCGTTTTGATTTGTCATTTTAATTTTTTATCTTTGACTTTTGATATTCAGGAGCAGAGGTTAGAGATTTGAATCTTGGATCTAGTAAGTTAGGCGTGGTTATAGTCGCTGCCGGAAGTAGCCAGCGGATGGCGGGTATAAACAAGCTCTTTGCTCCTCTAGGGGGGAAACCTTTGCTGGCTTGGTCCGTGGATACTTGTCAGAGATACAGCTTGGTTCAACAGATAGTTCTGGTATTGAACGACGAGGATTTGGCTCGGGGGCAGAAATTGAAAAATGAAAGGGGCTGGTCTAAAGTTACTTTATGCCCAGGTGGCTCACGGCGACAGGATTCGGTGAGGGCAGGGCTAAGACAAATAAGGGATTGTGATTTAGTCATGATTCATGATGGAGCTCGGCCTTTCTTGACTTCAGATTTGATTGAGGATGGCCTGAAGGTAGTCGGGGAGACTGAGGCTGCTGTAGCCGCAGTGCCAGTTAAAGATACTATCAAGCTTGCCGCTGATGAGAGATTGATTGGGGAAACGCTTCAGCGCGACAGGTTATGGGCAGCGCAGACCCCCCAGATATTCAGCTTTGATGTGATAACCAAGGCTTATGAGAACCTCGCAGCAGAGGTTACCGATGATGCCACTGCGGTGGAACGCTTGGGACACAAGGTGCAGCTTTATATGGGCGATTATAAAAATATAAAGGTGACCACAACTGAAGATTTGGCATTGGCAAGGATCATCGCAGGATAATGGAAAAGGAGCTAAGGGTTGGCATTGGCTGTGATAGCCATCCCCTGGTTTCGGGGCGAAGGCTAATTTTGGGGGGCGTTGATATTCCTTATGATAAAGGCTTGTCGGGCTGGAGCGATGCTGATGTGGCAACGCACGCCATAATAGATGCTTTATGTGGCGCTGCTGATTTGGGCGACATTGGCACCTTATTCCCTTCTCAGGAACCGGAATATAAAGATATTTCAAGCTTGGTTTTGTTAAGCAAAACCGGTGAACTGCTTAAAACCAAAGGACTCAGGGTGGTCAACATTGATGTTACCATCATAGCTCAAAGCCCCAAGCTTTCCCCTTTCATCCCTGATATGAGAAAACGCATAGGTCAGGCCTTAGGTGTAGATTCAACACAGGTGACAATCAAGGCCACCACCACTGATGGTTTAGGCTTCATCGGCAGGGGAGAGGGAATAGCTGCTCAATCCGTAGCTTTAATCACCATCATTTCGTAACTCGGCTTGCCCTCTTTCCAGGAAATTACAAATTTAACCTGCTTGCCTTCTACTAAGTATCTTTCGCTTTGGCTGCGGAGCTTTTTAAAGTTCATTGATTCCAAGAAGGCTTTGAGAAGCTTGATCCTCTCCTCAAGTTTTTTATCCTTCTGCCCACTTTCCATATATTGGTTTGCTGCATTCCAGAATTCTTCCCTGGCTGCGGTTTCTATGCAGTGGGAGAGGTTGGGGAAAAGCTCAATGCCATCCATATTTTTATTTGTATCACCAACTGGTGGCTATGGTCAAAATTTGACAAATTTGATAGGATCTATTATCATTATTATTGACATATGTTCAAAATTCGTAGCGGAAATGGGGTGATTTTTAATGGCTAGGCCAGAAAAGTTGCGATGTGTTGCTCAATTGCCGAATGTAGGCTTTTTTAGGCCGGTGGGGATTCCGGCAAATGCTTTGCAGGGTGTTCGCCTTTCACTTGAGGAACTTGAATCTATCCGTCTTAAGGATTTAGAGGGACTGGAACAAGAGGAGTGTGCGCAGCAGATGCGTATTTCCAGACCGACGTTCCATCGCATATTGGAGTCAGCTCGGAAGAAGCTGGCTGATGCTCTGATTAATGGCAAGGCAATTCAAATAGAAGGAGGCAACTTTGAGCTCCCCCAGCGTCGCTTTAGATGTGGCAACGATGGACATGAGTGGGATGTGCCTTTTGAGGCAATGGCACAGAGGCTTCCTTTGTCTTGCCCGGTGTGCTTCAGTGGGAATATCCAGCCCATACCTTTGCCTCCATTTGCTACAGGCAGAGGATATGGCAGAGGATTTCGCGGTGGCAGGCGATGGTGAAGAATAAAAAGAAGGGAGGTGATGGAGATGCCGTTTGGAGATGGGACTGGACCGATGGGCCTAGGTCCAATGACCGGAAGGGGGGCCGGCTTCTGTGCTGGTTTTGGTGGGCCGGGCTTCGCCAGTCCGATAGCTGGTTACCAATACCCTTATGGTTACGGTAATTTAACGCCGGTATGGCCTAGGTGGGGCTATGGATTTGGTCGTGGCTTTGGTCGTGGTTGGCGAAGATGGGGGCCGTATGGATACCCTAGGTGGTAAGTTTTAGAATTTCTTAGGGGGTGATAAAATGTGGCCTTGGTTTGGCTTCTGGCACCCGTGGGTATGACATAGGTATAGAATGCCTTACGCATATCCCTATGGAAGATATGGCTATCCTTGGGGAGCTATGCCCAAGGAAGAAGAGATAGCTATGCTTGAAGAACAGGAAAAATGTCTGACTAGTGAATTGGATGGAGTAAGAAAGAGGCTTGAAGAACTTCGGAAATAGAAAGGAGGTGAAAAATGCCTAATGGATATGGTAGAGGATTTGGCAGAGGAGGATGGGGATTCGGTTTTAGAGGAAGCTCTCCCCCTTGGCCTTATGTTGGCCTGGGACGAGGAGGATTACCTCGTTGCGGTTATTTCCTCAGTGGAGCTGCGGGGATGCCCGCCCCGCCGGGTTATCCCTCTTATGGTAGTCCTGGGGCTATGCCTTATGGGGGAACAGCTTATCCGGGAGCTATGCCATATGGCGGTTATGCTGGGGCACCTATGGGAGCAATGCCAGGAGCGGACCCCTATGCTCCGCAGATGACCAGGGAGCAAGAGCTGGATTTCTTGAGAAACCAGGCTGGAGCGTTGGAGAGTGAGTTAGATGTAATTATGAAGAGGCTGGAGGAGCTTCGCAAGTAGAGAGGTGAGGTTTGTGTATATAATATTTAAATTGAGAAGGAGGTGAATTATGCCAGGATTTGATGGAACGGGACCACGGGGAATGGGCCCAATGACGGGAGGAGGGAGAGGTTTTTGCAGCCCTTGGGGTATCGGCAGGGGATATGGTTTTGGGCGGAGATATGGCTTTGGAGGGGGATACGGGTTTGGAATGGGCATGCCTTATGCAGGGCCTGCACCATATAGTTATGCTGGGGCACCTACGGGGGCAGTGCCTTATGGAGGAACAGCTTATCCGGGAGCTATGCCATATGGTTATGCTGGAGCACCTATGGGGGCAGTGCCAGGAGCGTACCCTTATGCTCCGCAGATGACCCGGGAGCAGGAGCTGAATTTCCTGAGAAGCCAGGCTGAAGCAATAAAGGGACAATTGGAGCAAATAGATGCTAGAATAAAAGAACTGGAGACAGAGTAAACAGGAAAGAGGTGCATCATGAAAATTGCAGTATCAGCAACAGCTCCTAGTTTGGATGCTGAGGTAGACCCTCGTTTTGGGAGGTGTCAATACTTCATTATCGTTGACCCCCAGAGCATGGAGTTTGAGGCCTTGGATAACTCTAATGCTATGGCCGCTGGTGGGGCAGGCATCAGCACTGCCCAGATGATTGCCGGTAAGGGGGCAGAGGTGGTGCTCACGGGTAATTGTGGGCCCAACGCTTACCAGACCCTTTCGGCAGCGGGGGTTCAAGTAATCACCGGTGTTTCGGGCGGGATAAAGGACGCTATTGAAGCCTTCAAAGCAGGGAAGTTTCAATCAAGCTCTCAACCCAGTGTAGGCAATCATTATGGAATGGGAGCTACTCCCGGCATGGGAATGGGTAGAGGTATGGGCATGGGTCGTGGCATGGGCAGAGGAATGGGCATGGGTCGTGGTATGGGAATGGGGGAAACAATGCCCATGGCAGAGCTGCCACCTCAAGCCATGAGCTCGGAGCAGGAAGTAGAGATGCTTAAAAACCAGGCTCAAGCGATGAGCCAGCAGCTAAATGAGATTCAACGTCGCATCGAAGAGTTGGAGAAGGGGAGGTGAACTATGCCAATCTATGAATATCAGTGTGCGCACTGTGGGCAGAAATTTGAAGTTCGCCAAGCTATTGGCGAAGATGGTTCTAGTTTGAGTTGTCCCAAATGCCATGCTGGTGAACCCAAAAGACTCCTTTCCTCATTTTTTAGCCGTGGCTCAAGTGGAACCGAACCCTCAGAGGTGAGTTGCCCAACTTGTAGTTCTGGAGTCTGTGGGCTGCCGCCGATGGGATAAAGCAAAACCAATTCTTGGCGGAGGTGAATTATGCCTAGAGGAGATGGCACAGGCCCTTATGGGCAAGGTCCGGGCACCGGCAGGGGATTGGGGCGCAGCGGGGGTAGAGGTAGAATGGGTGGAAACCGCCCCGGCGCAGGTCCCAGTGGGAATTGCGTGTGTCCTAGTTGTGGAACAAAGATTCCTCACCAGGCAGGCGTTCCTTGCTATAACCTGAGTTGTCCTAAGTGCGGTGCCAAGATGATTCGGGAATAGGATGATAGTCTCTGTTGCCAGTGGTAAAGGTGGCACAGGAAAGACGCTGGTGGCTACCAGCTTAGCTCTTTCCCTGAGCGATAACTATAAGGTTCAACTGCTGGACTGTGATGTAGAGGAGCCAAATGCTAATATTCTTCTGCATCTAGCTGTGAACCAAAGCCAACCCGTGTATATTCCTATCCCCAAGGTGGACGAAACGAAATGTACTTATTGTGGCAAATGTGCTGAAGTCTGCGCCTATAACGCTATTGCGGTGCTTAAGGAAAAAGTGCTTGTTTTCCCTGAACTGTGTCATGGTTGTGGAGCATGTTCTTACCTATGCCCTGAGTCTGCTATTACTGAGGAAGGAAGAGAGATGGGGGTAGTTGAAAGAGGCGATTCAGGGAATTTGGAATTAATTCAAGGGAAGATTAACGTTGGCGAAGCGATGGCTCCACCCGTAATCAGGGAGGTAAAGAAGTATATTGACCCTGCAAATATAGTAATCATCGATGTTCCTCCGGGAACTTCTTGTCCTGTAGTAGAGGCGGTAAAAGGGAGCGATTTTTGTCTCCTGGTGACCGAGCCTACTCCTTTTGGGCTAAATGACCTTTCACTGGCAGTGGAGGTAGTGAGAAAGCTGGGTATGCCCTGCGGGGTGGTAATTAATCGTGTTGGAATGGGAGGCGAGGAAGTTGAGAAGTATTGCCATCAAGAAGGGATACCAGTTTTGTTGAGAATCCCCCTGGATAGAAAGATCGCCATGTTTTATTCGAAGGGAATTCCCTTGGTAGAAGGGATGCCTCAGTGGCGTGAGGATTTTCTCAAACTTTTTCAGGACATCAAAAGTATAAGCGTTGCTAAATGGGCGGCGAAATGATGGGCTGGCAGGAAGTTGCCATAGATGGTGAGACACACCTCAAAAGACTAGTAGATATGTATCAAGAGCTAGGTTTTGAAGTTCGCTTGGAGGAAGTTAAGCCTGAAGAAGTTGAGCAGTGCACTCAATGTTTGCAAGAGAGGGGGGAAAGGATATACCGAGTCCATGCCCGACGCAAGCAGGAAGCCAGGAATAAATGAAAGAAATTGTGGTTCTTAGCGGCAAGGGGGGAACAGGGAAGACGTCTATAGTGGCGTCCTTCGCAGCCTTAGCCCAAAGTAAGGTATTAGCTGACTGTGATGTAGACGCCGCCGACCTTCATCTCCTCCTTAAACCAAAGGCTAAGGAGGAAAAGGAATTCTGGAGCGGGCAAGTCGCTTTTATCGACGAAGATAAGTGCACAGAATGTGGCTTATGTCAGGAATTGTGCCGCTTTGGAGCCATTAAGGATTTTAAAGTTGATCCTCTCTCCTGTGAAGGCTGCGGCTTCTGCTACCAGGTTTGCCCTGTTGATGCCATCGCTATGAAGGACAGCATGAGTGGGCATTCGTTTATCTCGGAAACCAAATACGGTTATTTATGCCACGCCAGGTTGGGCATTGCCCAGGAAAACTCAGGAAAGTTGGTGGCGCTAGTGCGGCAGAATGCCAAGCTCATCGCTGAGAGAGAAAATTTAGACTACATCATCACCGATGGTCCTCCAGGCATAGGCTGCCCTGTTATCTCCTCACTATCGGGTGCCAGTCTGGCATTGCTGGTGACCGAGCCTACGCTATCAGGGATTCATGATCTTGAGCGTGTCATTGGCGTTTGCCGCCACTTCGGCGTTCCTGTTTTAGTTTGCGTAAATAAATATGACCTCAATGAAGAGAATACCTATCGAATTGAAAGCTATTGTGCTAACGAGGGAATAGAGGTGGGTGCAAGGATTTCTTTTGATAACGTAATAACTGAAGCGATTGTTCAGGGACTGCCGGTAGTAGAATACTCCAACAACAAGGTAACGCAGCAGATAAAAGAGCTGTGGCAGATTATTCCAGCCAAACTAGGAAAATAGGAGGTAGAGATGCCAATTTATGAATACAGATGCTTGGAATGCGGGAGGATTTCAGAAATATTTCTCCGTAGCCTTAACAGCCAAAATGTCCAATGTCCAGCGTGTGGCAGCTACAAGCTGGACAAACTTCTCTCCGCCTCGTATACTCTGAAGACTGATGCCTCTACCCCTGGCACGACTTGTTGTGGCAGGACAGAGCGTTGCGAGACGTCTCCTTGCTACTTGGACGACACTTGCAGGAGGGATAATAAATGAGATTCGCAGTACCTGTGACAGAGGGTAAAGTGGCTGCTCACTTTGGCCATTGCAGCCATTTCGCCTTATTTGATGTTGATGAGGCAACTAAGGCGATTGTAAAAAGGGAAGTCATACCATCACCAGGACATCAACCTGGGCTTCTTCCTGCATGGCTGGCTGAAGAGGGAGTTTCCGTTGTTATAGCTAGTGGCATGGGTTCCAGGGCCCAAGCGATTTTCAACGAGAATCACATTGAAGTCGTTGTTGGCGTGCTTGGTGATGAACCTGAGAAGGCTGTTTTGGATTATATAAAAGGCGAGTTGGCAAGCGGCGATAATATATGTGACCATTAAGGATAACGGCAAAAAGGGGACAAAAGCATTTTCCAACGATAGCAATTTGAACCCTGAGGAGGTGATTAAAGAGGCGAAATAGGGAACAAATGATTATTGTTGGTCTGACAGGAAGTGTGGGCACAGGCAAAAGCACGGTAACCAATTTTTTTAGAGAACTGGGGGCTTATATAATTGATTGGGATGAGCTAGCTCGGGAGGTAACCCGTCCTCACTTAAGAGCTTGGAAAGAAATAGTAGAGTATTTTGGAAAGGATTTCTTAAATGAAGGCCTGACCATCAATCGACAGAAGCTGGCTGAGATAGCATTTTCCGACAAAGAAAAGGTGGCAAAGCTAAATCAGATAGTTCATCCCGAGGTGTTTAAGGAAGACGAAAGAATTACAAATGAGATCAAAAGCCTTGACCCCGGTGCTCTAATTATTAAGGACATTCCGTTACTGTTTGAACTTACTCGCCCTATATTTGTGGATAAAGTAGTCGTTGTTTCTGCCAGTGAACAAACTCAATTAAGACGATTAGAAGAAAAGGGGATGAGTCGGGAGGATGCCCAAAGCAGGATAAAGTCCCAACTTCCTCTTGAGGAAAAGATTAAATCTGCCGATTTTGTTATTAATAATGATGGTCCGCTTGAAGAGACAAAGAAGCAGGTAGAGGAAATATATTCTTTGTTAAGGAAAGGAGAGCAACATGGAAAGCAGAGGTAAGTGGGAGACCTTTTGCCAGCAGGAGGTGATTTGGTGAATCAAATCGATGCAAAATTAGAAGAAGCACTGAATAAAGTGCTTGTCCCCGGAACAATGCGTAGCTTGGTACAGATGAACTTGGTCCGAAGCGCGGAAGTTAAGGAGGGCAAGGCGAAAATAAATTTGGCTTCGACTGCTATCCCTGACCAATATCATAGTTGGCTGAAGGACAAAGCAGCGGCAGCGGTTAGCGAGGTTTCCGGGGTGGAGGAAGTAACTGTTGACCTTGTCGAAGCCAAGCCCAAAGAGCTTAATCAGATTGAGAAAATAATAGCGGTCATGAGTGGCAAAGGAGGAGTGGGCAAATCTCTGGTAGCTGGTTTGTTGGCTACTGCTTTTGCTCGGGAAGGCAAGGCTGTTGGCGTGCTCGACGCTGATATCACTGGCCCCAGTATTCCCAAGATGTTTGGTTTAGATGCTCGCCCCAGCGGTAGCGAGACAGGTATTTTGCCCGTATTATCGAGGTCTGGAATTGAAATTATGTCCATGAATCTGCTTTTGCCTAATGAGGATGAAGCGGTTATCTGGAGAGGTCCCCTTATGTCTAAAGCTATCACGCAATTCTGGGAGGAAGTTCTTTGGGGCAAGCTGGACTATCTCATAATAGACCTGCCCCCGGGCACTGGAGATGCCCCATTGACGGTGCTGCAGGCAATACCCATCTCAGGGGTAATCGATGTTTTTACCCCCCAGGAGTTGACTGAGATGATAGTCAAGAAGGCAGTGAGGATGGCACAACAGATGAATGTTCGAGTTTTGGGAGTAGTGGAGAACATGAGCTATCTCGTATTGCCCGAGACGGGTAAGAAGCTGGAAGTTTTCGGTAAGAGCAAGGGGGAGGAAATGGCTAAGGCTTCTGGAGCTCCTCTTTTGGGGACGTTGCCTATTGACCCAGAGTTAGCCAGGTTGTGTGATGAAGGAAAAATTGAGAAATATAGTTCAGATGCTGTGTCTGAACTTTTTGCCAATGTGGTCACAGTTCTAAATGGGAAGAATGAAGGGTAGCTATGCGCAGTCAGGCAAGTTGGTTCGGCCCGTGAAATCTTTTTCTAGAGGAGTAGAGGAAATGGCACAAGAATTTGATGACTCGTTCAAAGAACTGGAGCAATCCGTCATGGAGGATATGAAAAGGGTCTACTCGGAGAAAACGATTGACCATTTTCTCAACCCCAGAAATCTGAGTGAAATTCCCGCCCCCGATGGATTTGGCAGGGTCACTGGTCCCTGTGGGGATACTATGGAAATATACCTTAAGGTGAGAGATGGCAGGGTTATGGATGCTTGCTTTTGGACAGATGGCTGTGGCCCTAGCATTGCCTCGGGCAGCATGGTTACCGAGATGGCTAAGCGAATGAACATCGGCGAAGCTCAGAGGATTGGTCAGCATGATGTTTTAGCTGCTCTAGATGGGCTGCCTGAGGAAAGCGAGCATTGTGCTCTTTTGGCAGCCAATACGCTGAAAGAAGCAATCAAGGACTACCTGGCCTTCAAGAATGAACCATGGAAAAGGGCTTACCACAGATAGTGAGGAGTAAATATAAAGTACCTCTTTCATAAAATGGTTTAGTGCGTAAGCCACGAACCAATTCTTCCCAGTGGGCAACTGTTCCGCTTAACACCAGAGGCATTTCACAGGGTGGGCATCCGAGCTCCGCCCTTTTACTGAATATATTGATCTCTGCCTCCCTGTCCAAGCGACGAATCTGCAGTGCCGCTATTGCTCCGGAATCTCCGGCACCGATAATACAGACTTTCATAGTTCCTCCTCTATTTTGTTTCTTCTAATCGACTTCTCGTCTGCCTCCGTGTAATTCAATCAATAGTTGAGATAGCCTTCTCATTAAATCTTTCGTCTCTCGTGCTGCCTGCAGTAGGATGAACCTTGATAAGCCCATCCTCTATTTAATCCTCTTCCTCAGCATAGACCTCTCCCTACACCCATTTCTCTACCCATCTCTCTGTTTTTTCGCTGCCACAATTGGGGCAATTCACTTGTTCATCCAGCTCTGAGAAACGACGAAAAACTTCAAACACCTTTCCACATTCTCTGCATTTATAATCATAGGTAGGCATAGTTCCTCCTTTTATTCAGGTTGTGAGCATAAATATATTCGCACTTTTCAAAATTATTGCCCATCTTCAGGTCATTCAAAGAGACGCTTTGCACCTGAAATTCCAATCCTTGAAGATATTGGACAAGATCCTGAACCGACTGACCTAGTTGCTTCAAGAAGTCGTGGTGGATCTCACAAAATATCTTGACTTTGTTTTTCGACAAGCTTTCTTCCGCTCCCCTAAGGACCAGTAGCTCGCTGCCTTCACAGTCCATATGAATCAAATCTATTCTTCCTATCTTCTCCTCACTTAAAAATCTGTCTATAGTAGTAGTGGACACTTCAAACCTTTTGGCTCCTTCTTCAAAAACGATCCCACTGGAAAGCTCCTTTTGATAAAAATAAATTCTCCCTACCTGATCGGTCACTGCTAGTTCATAAACCTTCACATTTTCTAATCCATTGGAAGATACATTGTCCTTCAGGATCTTAAAATACTCAGGCACCGGTTCAAACGAGTAAAGCTTACCTCGCCTTCGTATTCTTTTTGCTATGGCTACAGTAGTAATGCCTATATTGGCCCCAATATCGATGACGTGCATTCCTTCCTTGACAATTGATTCTAGGAATTTCACCTCTCCTCGTTCATGAGGATTATCTTTTAGAAAATTCTTGAAGCCAGGTGAATCATAAAGAAAAAGCTCTATTTCCATTCCTAAATACCTTAAGTCCGCCTATTGCTTCTTACAACAGAAACACCTCCCGGCGTTAGATCAACATTATTGCCTTTTATGCGTATGAAATATGAACTCTTAAGGAAGTTAAGGTGGAATCTTAGTGCAG
>Ga0315549_1000045_pt1 | contig 128047 bp, 86 predicted proteins | sample SalMarSW160200MG_FD_203101 | JGI IMG/M metagenome (GOLD analysis project Ga0315549, IMG submission 203101) | Salt marsh sediment microbial communities from the Plum Island Ecosystem LTER, Massachusetts, United States - Salt Marsh Sediment SW1601-200 ... | reverse complement strand
TCACACGTCCGACGTTGTGATCTCCGGGAACGTTTTCACGGGACTTGCCGCAGAGGCCATAAAAGCCGAAGGAGAATGCAAGCGGATCGTTATCGTAGGAAATGCCATGAGCGATCTCTCGAGGTCCGCCCTCGGCCGCGCTACCCCCGCGATGGACCTGAGCGGCGCCGAAGCGGTCGTGAAAGATAACGCCGTTGAGAAAGAATCTCCGGCGGAACAGTAACGGCATTGGGGCGGAGAGACCTCAAAGGCCAACGTTTGTGAAAAACAACAGTTGTATAAATGAGAGGAGGAAATGTTATGAGGCGAATATGTGCTCTGTGGTTCGTCTGTCAGTTTGCGATGCTGCTGGCAATTGCTCGTACACCGGCTGCGGATTTCTTCGTCGCTGTGGAGGGCAACGACGCTTGGTCCGGCAAGTTGGCCGCCCCCAATAGCGAGCGCACCGACGGCCCCTTCGCCACTATCCAGCGAGCTCAGCAGGAAGTCCGCAACCTGAAGCGAGCGGAACCCGACCGCCACCGCCCGATTGAGGTGCTGGTGCGTGGGGGGACGCATTTCCTAAAGGAAGGCCTCATCTTCACACCGCAAGACTCCGGCACGCCCGACTCGCCGGTTGTCTATTCTGCCTATCCGGGCGAAAAGCCGGTGATAAGCGGCGGCGTTCAACTGAAGGGCTGGAAGCGCAATGCAAAGGACCCCGCAAAGGCGGAGCTGCGCATCCCCGAGGTTCAGCGCGGCGAGTGGGCCTTCTCGCAACTTTTCGTGAACGGGCAGCGCCGCTACCGCCCGCGGCTCCCGAAGGAGGGCTACTATTCAATTGCGGGAGAGGTCCCTCCCACCACGCAGGCGAAAAGCCGAGGCTTCGACCGCTTCATGTTCAAAGCAGGCGACCTCAAGAAGGACTGGAAAAACCTCGGTGATGTGGAGGTTCTCTGCTTTCACTCCTGGTCAATGTCGCGGATGCGCATCGCCTCCATTGACGAATCGAAACGCATCGTCACCTTCGCCGGGCCCACCGTCAGCAAGTCCGGGTGGGCAGGGCTGCAAAGGGGCAAACGCTTCCTCGTGGAGAACGTGCCCGATGCCCTCGAAAAACCGGGCGAGTGGTATCTCGACCGCCACAGCGGCGTTCTCACCTACATCCCGTTGCCTGGAGAGAATATGCGGAACGCCGTTGTAATCGCGCCGCGACTGGAGTGCCTGGTGCAACTCAAAGGCGACGTGCCGAAACACCAATGGGTTAAATATGTGACCTTTCGCGGACTGACCTTTGCCCACACCAACTGGAACACGCCCCCGAAAGGTTACAGCTTCTCGCAGGCGGAGGCGATTCTGCGGGGCGCCATCACCGCCGAAGGCGCGCGATATTGCGAGCTGGAGAAGTGCGCGGTCACGGGAGTCGACAGCTACGCGGTGGACTGGGGAGCGGGCTGTAGGCACAACAGGGTTGAGAATTGTGAGCTGTCCGACCTCGGCGCCGGAGGCGTCAAAATCGGCGAGATGCGCATCCCTTCCGACGACGAGGCCGTCGCCAGCCACAACATCATACGCGATAACCTTATCGCCCACGGCGGGCGAATTCATCCGGCGGCGGTGGGCGTGTGGATCGGCCATTCCCCATACAACCGGATAGAGCACAACGACATTTACGACTTCTACTACACCGGCGTGTCCGTCGGGTGGTCGTGGGGTTACCGCCGAAGCCTCGCCCACCACAACACCATTGCCTACAATCACATCTACCAGATAGGGCAGCGAGTTCTCAGCGACATGGGGGGCATTTACACCCTCGGCCTCTCCTACGGCACAACGCTGCGGTACAACTGTATTCACGACGTCGAATCCTATGACTACGGCGGGTGGGGCATCTACCCCGACGAAGGGTCCACCGACATTCTCGCCGAGAACAACCTCGTCTATCGGACCAAAACCGGCGGATTCCACCAGCATTACGGAAGAGAAAACCGCATCATCAACAACATCTTTGCCCTCGCGCGAACGGGCCAGGTCATACGCACCCGAGCCGAAAACCACCTCTCCTTTACGTTCCGGCGGAACATCGTCTATTGGAGAGAGGGACCGCTCCTCGGCAGCAACTGGTCGGGAGACAACTACGCTCTCGACTACAACCTGTATTGGAACGCCAGCCCCGCCGCGGGCGGGGTGCGCTTCGGGAAAATGACCCTGCAAGAATGGCAAAAGAAGGGCCAGGACGTACACTCCTTGATTGCCGATCCCCTTTTCGTAAACCCGGAAAAAGGAGATTTTCGCCTAAAACCTAATTCCCCGGCACTGAAGGTCGGGTTCCGCCCATTCGATATGAGCAAGATCGGCCGCTTGACGCCTACGCCGATAACAGAGATGCCTCGCGCATTTCCTCTACCTTCGCCGCGATAGCCGCTTTTGTGGAATTGCCACGTTGACGGATTGAGGGAGGCGCTTAGTGCTTGTCCTCGCCGAGTTGCAGGGGAGGTCGGTCTCGCGGAGGGGAAAGAAATCCCTCTCCGGTCTGGGTGTACCGCCAGCATCTTGTCCCGCGTTCCGCGGGAGGGCATCCTGCCCCTCGCTACTGAGGGCGAGACGGCGGCGTTACGGTGCTCAAAGCCCAAGCTGCTCCCCGATGTCCCGCATCGCGTTGAGGCTCAGCTCGATGAACTCATCGAGAGGAACACCGACCCGCTCGCACTCGCGAATGATCTCGCGGTTGACTTTTCGGGCAAAGGCGGTTTCCCTCATCCGTTTCCGAACCGACTTCGCTTTGACGCTGGCAAGCTTCTTGTCCGGGTAAACCAGCGCCGTGGCGACGATCAGGCCGGTGATCGTCTCCGAGGACGCAAGCGCGATTCCGAACTTCGACTCGCGGGTGATGCCGAGACCCTCCGCGTTATGCTCGCGGATGGCTTGAAGGGCATCTTCCGGGAAGCCCTTCTCGCCGAGAAGTCTAATGGTCATTTTCGTGTGCTCGGCAGGGGAATCTTTTGTGCTCTCGAAATCCAGGTCGTGCACCAGCCCCGTCACCCCCCATTTGTCAGGGTCTTCTCCGAGTCTCTCCGCCATCTTCCTCATGATGGCTTCCGTGGCGAGGCTATGCTTGATGAGGTTTTCGTTCTGCACGAACTCCCGCAAAAGCTGAAGCGCTTCTTCCCGGCTTATTGAAATGCTCATTGTTGTCATTCCTCCCCGTCGGGAAGCGCGACAACTGGCGCCGGAAAGCAAGCGCTCGGGCTCCCCAACAACATAGGTTTATCGGGCCGTGGAGTGCGTCCGATTTCCGATTTTGGATTTCGGAGCGGGCCGAGCGGCCTCGCGTCTGGTGAATCCGCGCTGGAGGCGCCGCAGTCCGCAATCCGCTGTCCGCCTTAATCCAGTTTCTCGAACAGGTCCTTGGAGGCGCCGCACTCCGGGCAAACCCAGTCCTCCGGCAGTTCCTCGAAAGGAGTACCGGGCGCCACACCGTGATTGGGGTCTCCCTCCTCCGGATCATATATATAACCGCACACCGTGCACTTCCACATATCCATTATCAGTTCACCATTCCTTCCCACAGTTGGCAGTTCATTCATTTCAGATTGCCACACTGGCTCCTTTCGTGCACCCCGGTCGCCCCCGTCCTCTCCCGGGAAAGAAAAAGCGCCCGCAGACCTTCCGCCCCAGCCAGTATGTCTGGACTGAAATAGATACCCTATCCTCTCTTCATCCGCGGGTCAACGGCTTTTTTACGGCTTAACCGGGCTAAGATGCCGGCGATACATCACCCTTCCCACGCTTTGCTCGTGGCCTCGCTTCGACCCATCCCTGCAACGGCTCCAAAACTCTGCGCGCCCTCGAGCGGCTGCTCAAAAACCTGATTTCGGTCCTTACCTCGCCAGAGCAGGGTTTCAACCAACCCCTCACCCGCCGGTAACTGACGCACTGCAAAAAGATAAAAAAAACTTGACTGAGGGCGAGCGCGCATGTATTAACTATTAGTACTAATGAATAATAGGCTGCCCAACCCGAGAGGAGGAGCCCATGGCCGGAAGAAGAAAACAACTACCGACACCAACCGAAATGGAAATTCTCACCGTCCTGTGGAGAGTGGGAAAGGCATCAGTCCAAGGTGTCTGGCAGCAGCTTAAACCACCGAAGCGCGCGTACACGACGGTCCTGACTCTGCTCCGCATCATGGAGCGGAAAGGATACGTCGTTCACGATGTCGAGGGGAGGGCATTTGTCTATCGGCCTGTTCTCGACGAAGATAAGACACGCCGGAGCGTGATTCGCAGACTCATAGACCGAATGTTCGAGGGGTCCGCCGAGTCTCTTGTGGCGAGCCTGCTCGAGCACGAGGACATATCCGAAGCCGAGCTCCGGCGATTGAGACGGATCATACAAGAGAAGAAAAGGGGAAAAAGATGAGTGCGGTCGAGGCCCAGTGGATTGTAATCGGCTTTCTGAATCTGGCGTGTCGGATTGCCATAGTGGTAGTCCTGGCCGCGGTGGCGGATTCGCTTCTCCGAAGGCATGGCGCCGCCTTGAAGTCCCTTGTCTGGACGATGGCACTCGCGGCGGTCGTCTTGGTGATTGCCGTGCAGGTCGTCAGCGCTCCGGCCCCGCATTCGCCCATTCGGTTCACCGGAGTTTCTGAGGTTAATAGGGCTCGGGTGCTTCACCACGGGCCTTTGCCTGGCTTAGAACTGACTCCAGGCGAAGCATCGGCGGACCAAAGGAGAGGCTATGAGCCTCAGGCAGGCAAACCGCATACGACTTCGCTTTTGCCCTCGGAAAACCTTCCCGGGCTTCAACCGGGAGAGACTCCGCCGCCAGGTGATGCGGGAAGCGGAGATGTGGGCATGCTGGATTTCCCCGCGGGTGAAAGGAATCCAAACCACTTCTCGCCGACACGGGAGGGAGACCCTCGGAATCTCTTCACCGACAGCCGGAACAACAGGAAGCCGACCGTATGGCAGGTTGCGAGCTGGGGAGTGGTTCTCTTGCTTGCGATTTCGGTTCTACTCATGGTCCGCGTTCTCATTGGGACATTGGGCCTCAAGCGGCTCATTCTGAAATGGCGAGGACGCACCCCTCCGGCGATGCTGAACCGTGAACTGGAAAAGCTGAAGAACACATTGCGAATCAGGCGCCCCGTCCGCCTGCTCGTTACTCCGGGGAACAACGCTCCGATTACGTTTGGCATTTTTCGGCCGACGATTATTCTCCCCGGAGCGTTGGCCGAACGCATGGGGCCGGACTCGCTGCGGCAGATGCTCACTCACGAGCTGGCTCACATCCGCCGCCACGACTCCCTCGTCGTTTTTCTTCAGCGGGTGTGCATGGCGCTATGTTTCTGGCATCCTCTCGTGCATACGGCTGTTCGTCGGCTCAGGGTTCTGACCGAAGATGCTTGTGACGATTATGTCCTTCAGGCCGCGAAATCACCGGAGGAGTACGCAACTTGCTTGACTCACCTGGCGGCCCAGGTATCGTGCGGGATCGCGGGACTTTTGGGCTGGATCGGCGCAAGGCGCCAGCGGCTCAGGTTGGAGAAACGCATTCACAGGATTCTCGATGCCCATCGGCGCATCGGACATGTCACCGGTCGAGCGGCGATGATGACGGTCGTCCTGAGTATCGCGGCTTCTCTCGGGGCGAGTCGGCTTCCGTTTTTCGGAATTGCTTTCGACGAAGGTGCGCCAGAAGCGTTCCAGCGGCGTGCGGAGGGCGAGGCTGTCAAGCCCATTGAAGACGAGACGCCCTCCCAACACGCGCAAAGACTTCTGGACGACGGCAACGCCCGGTTGGCGATCCGCTTGCTTGGCCGGGCCGTGGCAGAAGCCACCGATCCAAGCACCTCAATATCCCTGCGATACCAATTAGCGGGCATCCAGCAACTCCTTGTAGAGGGTGACGCGCTGGAGGAAACGCTGAAGGAGATATGGAGAGTTCTTCCGCAAAACGCGGACGAGGTAGCTAAGTTCGCAGAGTTCTGCATTCGCTCAGGGCAGGAGAAGCTCGCAAAGGAAGCGATGTCGTGTCTCCAAGATATGGCGCCGGAAAGAAGGGTTTACTACGCAAGCAAGCTTTACGGTGCTTTTCCGAAGGCGGAGGAGTTGTGGTTTCCATTCCAGCCGAAACCGCTCGATAAAACCCACGTGAAGATAGCCAGCCGAGACGCGGTCATGTTTCGCGAGAACATTATCCCGGCGCTGGCCCAAGTTGCGGTAGTAGCGGACCTCGACGGCGATGACGTCCCCGAGGTCATACTCAGCGCCAGGCGGGGGAGGAAGCCGGCGTGGATGAGGGTTTTCTCCCCAAACGGAAAGCTGCTCTGGGAAGACGAGGAACAGGAAGCAGAGTGGGAGGACATCCTTGTCTTCGATCTCGATGGAGATGGAAAGCTGGAAATTATCGCCGTTGGCACGGGCATAACCGTCTATGACTGTGGCGGGAAGGTCTTGTGGCAGCGTGCGTTCCCGGAGGAACAACGCGGGCGGGGGTTCAAAAGGGCACGCATCGTTCGCTCTCCGAAGGGTCGCTACAGGATAATCTGGGGTATTGACAATCGCATCGTATGCTTTTCGCCCGGTGGAAATGTGGAGTGGCAGAAGATGGGGGTCTTGGGCTATTCATTCGTCACTACCGACTTGAACGGCGACGGCTGGGATGAGATCCTCACCATGAAGAATGTACCCAACGAGCTGGTGTTGTTCGACCAGGAGGGTGGGGAGATTCTGACGATTCCCACGGAGCTCAACCTACGGAGGCCACGCCTTGCCGTGGAGGACCTGAACGCGGATGGAAAACCGGAAATCATAGGTTGGGGCGGAGGCGAAAAGCTCCTGGTATGTGGAATGGACGGCAGGACAATATGGAAGACTCGGTCCCGCACAGGGCCCCTTTACGACATAGGCGACCTGGACGGAGATGGAAAGAAAGAGATCGCTTGCGTGACGCCGAGAGATGAGCTTCGGATTCTGAATCACGATGGAAGCACGCGGTTTGAACTGGCGATACCGACGATTGCTCTGCAACTTGCCGACATAGATGGCGATGGAAAGGACGAGATTCTCGCGGAAAGTCGCTCCAGGCCGGGCAGGTATCTTTTTTGCATCGGACATGACGGGGAGCTTCGGTGGCGGTTTGCGCTGCCGCGAGGTTACAGCTTTGGATTTCGTGCAATGCCGGCCACCGGACCGGCGAAAAAGGGGATTGTGGCAGCGGCCAGCCATCCCCTAATGATCCTTTCCGCTGACGGGGAGGTTCTATCCATCACTCCGATGACCTTCTACCCCAACGCGCTCGCGGCAGATCTCGACGGAGACGGCGCGAAAGAAGTCCTTGCCGGCGTGCCGCTGCTGAGAGCATACGATCTGCCGGGAAACAGGCCGTTGTGGGGAGGGATGGCTACGCAGAACAGCATCACGGACAGCGGTGCGACGGCTATTGACGTTGATGGCGATGGAGCGGAGGAGCTCGTCTTCCCGTGCCGTGGACACGTGTGCGTTGTGAATGGGAAAGGGGAGCTTGTCCGTGCGAAATACGTGGGCGAATTCGGCGACCCGGCCTTCGGACGAATTGACGTGGAGGGCGACGGAAAGGACGAGATTCTCCTCTGCGGCAACAGGCGTTTCCTGGTTCTGAATGGCGAAGGAGAGGTGATCGCTGCGGCATCGCACCGGGGATTTGAGGTTGACCGGAGAAGCTACATCGCTCCATATAAGGTCATCCTGGCGGCGGACGTGGACTCCGTGCCCGGAGAGGAAATCCTCACCTGCGTTGATGCCAGCGGGGTAACAGCTTATTCGGCGGACGGAGATGTGGTCAGGAGATTCCGGAGGCCCCCATGGCTTCCTGTCCACCCCGAATATGACCGGCTGTTCTGTCTATGGACTCCGCAAATCTTCCCGCCGATGGACGTCAACGGCGATGGAAAAAAGGAGCTTGTGGCGCGGATTGACCGCCTTTTCGTCTGGGACCTTCAGGGCAGACTTCTTCGCATCCCGCCTGGGCGGGACTATCCCAATCGCCAGCAAATATCCGTCGCCCGGTTGAAAAGACAGATTGAAGGCCTTGTTCAATACGTCCGCGAACTGGGAGCGTTCGGAACCATTGGCGAATACATAGAGAAAGCCCAAAAGAAACCGCTGATGGAGCTTTACACTACGGCGCTTCCCATCAAAATCCCGCGTTTCGCGGGATTCGCCATTTGCAGCGAAAAGGGAATGAAACTGAAGCGAGCGGATGGCAAGGTCCTGTGGCGAATCCCCACCGAGCATCCACGCGAGCGCCTGAGAGAGTCTCAGAACCTCGAAGAGTTGCTAAATGAGTACGAGGACGTCATCCGGGCACGCCTCCGCTGCATAGCCTTTGCAGACTTTGACGGTGACGGAAGAAAGGAGATAATGACTTCGAGTAAAGCCCTCGCCCTTCGGAATGGAAAGCAACTCAAAAGGTTAGAGGCGTTCTCGCTCAGCGGGCAACCCCTGTGGCGGGGAGAACCTGAGGATTTTACCCATTTCTCCCAGTATGTCCATCGAGACTTCGACGGGGACGGATTCATGGAGATCATTCTCGAGTACGAACCCGGTATTGCCGTCCTTGACTTGACACCCCAAACCCCAGACCCCAAACCCTAGCGCGAGGGCCTCGCGGAGTAGCTTCATGGTGGGCGTCGCCGCTCCACCAGCGCTCGCACAGAACCCGGAGGTGTCCCTCGACTACGCTCTCACTTTCATCAGTTGATCAATGTCCGCGAAGACTTTCTCGAACGCGCTGACGTAGTGCTTCATCAACTCGATGCCATTCGGCGGATAGAGGGCAGAGGTTATGACGAAGGAGTCGTCGAGCATCTTGAGGGTCTCCGGATAATCCTCTCCACGATAGACCACTTCCCGGCCGGAATGCGGGCAGGACCACGGGCAGCCCCTCCCATATCCAACCTTCAGCTTGAAGAGGTTCTGTGCTGGAATCGGCATGGACATGTATCCGCCGACAGGAACACCTTCAGCGTTCAGCGCCCTTTGTGCCTTCCGGCGAAATGTTTTCGGATCAACCGATAGCCCGAGCTCCGCCGGATTCAGCCGAATCCGGTACATGTGATAGACGTGCGTGCGGTCAGGCGGCACGTAAGGGGGTAAGACTCCCTTTATCTCCCTGAGATGCTTGGTCAAATAAGCGGCGTTTGCCTGCCTCACGGCATTTTCCGCGTCCAGCCTCTTGATCCTAACTCTGGTGAAGGCGGAAGTGAACTCCTGCGGGCGATAATTCCAGCCGAACTCCGAGAAGTTCCTCCCCCGAAAACGGGGATAGTGCTCTATCTCGTTGAACATTCGCAGAGCCTCGGCCTTGTCGGCGTACTCGTCGCTGTCGGTGTTGAACAGCCCACCCTCGCCGCCGGGGAGATTCTTCGTTCCATTGAGGCTGAAAGCGGCCATGGCGGCGAGACTGCCCGTTCGCTTCCCCTGATACATCGCTCCGTGCGACTGGCAGGCGTCCTCGATGACGATAAGGTTGTGTTCCTTCGCGATGGCGTTTATCTGCTCCATGTCCGCCGGCAAACCGGAAAGGTGCACGGGAATTATCGCGCGGGTTTTCGGCGTTATTTTCTCCTCGATTTTCGCGGGGTCAATGTTGAACGTGCGAGGCTGAATGTCCACGAACCTCGGAACTCCGTTGTGGTGGACGATGCAGGAGGCGCTGGCGAACCACGAGTAGGCGCAGGTAATCACCTCGTCCCCCGGCTCGACCCCTGCGGCAGCGACGGCCATGTGCAAGGCGCCGGTGCCTCCGTTGGTGGCGATGCAATGCTTTGTCCCAATGAACTCCGCCCATTCCTCCTGTAATCCTCGAGTCTCCGGGGCGCCGGTCCCCCAGAGAACGCCCCGCTCCAACACCTTCATCACCGCGGCCTTGTCTTCGTCCGTGATGAGAGGCCATCCCTTACGTAACCCCCTCGGCACAGCCCGCGGGCCCCCGAGAGCCGCCAACTTCTTTTGAGCAGCGCTTACCACCGTTGCCCCGCCCGCACCGGCGGACTTCGCCACGACAAGAGGCGCCCCCAGCGCTGCCGCACCTTTCAGGAAAGCCCGACGAGAAATCTTCACGCCTACAATGTTACGAGGTCTTGCCGCCATCTTTTTCGATTCCGCTTTCATCGCCTTCCTCCCAGAGAATGGTTTGCTTCACCGGATGAACCGCTGCCAACAATCCAACCGCGCAACAGCGGACAAGTCAAGCCGTTTTCTCAGTCACGTGTGGCTCCATCTTTGTGGCATAACCCCAAGCCCTCTGCGCGTTGTGGGAGATGCCCTTTGCACCGAGGAGCCACCTCTCGTGCGATGCAGAGAGTGCAGGTGGAACCTGTGCCGGGCTTCAGCCGGCACTGGCCTTAGCCGCTGGCTTCAGCCAGCGGAGACCAAAGCGCCCTGTCACACCTCCGGAGCCCGCTTCAGCGGGGCTTCTCGATCAAGGGATTCATCCGAATTCCCAGACTGAAATAGAGCGACACCCTCTCAGTCACCGCGACGGCCGTGTTACGCTGGCATTTTGTCCACGCGGCATGGGCGTCCCGCCCGTGAAGAATCATCGGCAAATTGAAGAGATTGATTGGCGCCGCCGCTTTCGTTGTACCGCCGGCATCTTGTCCCGCGTTCCGCGGGAGGGCATCTTGCCCCCGCTGTCGAGGGCGAGACGCCCTCGGGACTGCCGCCGGGACGGCGGCGTTACCCCTGGCAAGGTTACCCACTGAACCGCAGCCGCACCCGACCCAGACCCTCGGTTGTAGAAGCTGCGTTTTTCTGCTACATTTGAGCCTTGAGAGAGCGACATCCAACAAGCAGTCAATCTCGCGATTTCGGAAAAGGGAGGGTGAAATGGAAAGAGAGCGAAAAGGAATATCCCGGAGGGAATTCGTAGCTCAATCGGTCAAGGGCTCGGTCATCGCTATCGCCGGACTGGGAATTAGCCGCGAGGCACTTGGCAAGGCGGATTCCCAGCGCTCGCGGGAAGGTAGCCCGGCTATGATGCAAAAGAGAGCCGGCAACATGAAACTCGGCCTGGTCACTTACAACCTGGCAAAGGACTGGGACGTTGATACCATCATCAAACGGTGTGGGCAGACCGGGTTTCAAGGCGTCGAGCTGAGGAGCACTCACGCCCACAAGGTCGAATCGAACTTGAGCGAGGGGGAACGAAAGGCGGTCAGAGCGAAATTCGAGGCCTCGAAAGTCGAGCTGGTCAGCCTCGGCACCGCGTTTGAATATCACTCGCCCGACCCGGCTGTCCTGCGAAAAAACATCGAAGGCACCAAGGAATACCTCCGGCTCGCCCACGAGCTCGGCTGCCGGGGGATAAAAGTGCGCCCGAACCGCCTCCCGCCGGAGGTCCCTTATGAGAAGACCATTCGCCAGATCGGCGAGTCGCTCCACGAGTGCGGGGATTTCGCGCAGAAGCTCAAAGTGGAAATATGGGTGGAGGTCCACGGGCGAGGGACATCTCAAGTGCCGGTCATCCGCAAGATTTTCGATGTCGCCAACCATCCCTTCGTAAAGGTCTGCTGGAACTCCAATCCCACCGACATCCCGCCAGGGCGGGATTCGGTCAAGCAGAACTTCGAGCTGGTGAAAGAAAAGATCGGCTCGGTGCATATTCATGACCTCTACGACCGAAACTATCCGTACATCGAATTGTTCGGGCTTCTGAAAAAATGCGGCTTTGACGGCTATTCTTTTGCGGAGATTCAAGGCAGCGCCGACCCTCTCCGGGTGATGCGCTATTACAAGACTCTGTGGGAGCTGATGGTTTCAGTGGCGTGACGCTCTGCGCCCCTGCGCCTTCGCGTTAAAAAAATGCACAGGTCTGAAACGCAGATGCGCAGAGGCGCAAAGACGGATTAAGGAGTAAGACCATGAGAGCACGCGTGCGGTTTATCGTTGTTTTCATTTGCCTCGCTGCAACGCCTCTGGCTGTTCACGAGGCGACCTGGTATGTGGATGGCGCCGTGAAAAGGTCGGGCAACGGTCAGTCCTGGGCGGGAGCTTTCAGGACGATTCAAGAAGGGATTGACGCCGCTGGTGATGGAGACGCGGTTTCGGTTAAAGCGGGGAGATACAGCGAGAACATCAAGTTCCGGGGAAGGGGAATCGTGCTCGAGTCCTCGGAATGGGCTTCGCGAGGGACCGTCGGCGACGCCATTATTGACGGGGGCGGCATCGGAAGCGTGGTGACTTTCGACTCCGGCGAAGGTCGCGAGACAGTGCTCAGGGGATTCACCATCACAAACGGGCTGGGTTACGGCGGACTGGGCGGGGGCGTTCTGTGCATCAACGGTTCCTCGCCAGTGGTCGCCAACAACCTTATCAAGCAGAATGTGGCTGAGCGCGGCGGAGCGGCTTACGTCGGAGAGAGGCCCGGCGGGGGTCTAACGGCGAGTGCCGGGGGCCATTATTTCACTTACAACGGCAAGACCGTGATGCTTGTCGGCGATAGCGGAACCCAATGCGTCATGCAGAATCTGAACGTTGATTACCGCCAATGGATTGACGACCTCGCGGCGAGAGGCGTGAACGCCGCGCATATCTGGGCGTTGGTCCCTCCTCGGCAGAAACAGGATGGAAGCGTCATCGAGGCTCGCTACGGATACGTTTACCCGGGGGCGACGCCCTGGCGTCGTCGCACTTCGGGCCCGAGCGCCACCGACCAGCTCAAGCAATGGGACCTGACGAAGTTCGATGAGGGGACGGACCCGAAAGCCCGTTACTGGCCCCGCCTGCGAGACCTCGTCGCCTACGCAAAGAAAAAGAATATTTGCGTCGGCATCACCCTTTTCTTCGGCTGGCCGAAGTGGGACACGCCCGAGCGCCCGGACTGGAGCTATCATCCCTTCAACGTCGTGAACGGCGGGCACCTCACCGACAACGATGCGGTACAATTCATCGAAACGCCGGGGGAGGAGATTCTCACGCAGAAATGGTCCGCTTCCTGGCCGGCGGCGAAAAAGACCCAATGGGTTTGGGAAAAGTATTGCGAGAAGATGGTCACAGACCTCGGTCTGTACGGAAACGTTTTCTTTGTGTTCATGGACGAGCACTCTTACAGCGAGGGGAACTGCGGGGAGCACTTCATGAATTTCTTCAAGAGGCGAGGGCAGATATATGTGGACTGGGATGCCAGGCGGGAGGGAGTTGACGCCGTTTACACCGGAACTCGCACCTCGACCAATCGCAACAGCCGGACGCTGAGCGAGTTCAATGGTGAGCCAGCGCGCCCCATCATGCTCCTTGAGGGGCCGCCGTATGAGCTGGGAAGCCTCGACTTGCGGCAATCCATGTGGACGTTCGCCATCGCGGGAGGGCATTTCTTCTTTCACGACGATGAGCGTCAGGGGACTCCTCAGACCGGCATCATGGGCTACGACCCAAACGTGGAAGGCGGCGTGAAACCCCTGAAGACCTACGAGTGGCTGGGGACCATCGCACGCTTCTTTAACCACGCCCGGGCGTGGCTCGACCTCGACGAGATGACTCCTCACAACGAGCTGATAGTTGTGGGCGCAGAGGCTTACTGCCTGGCGAATCCGGGCAACGAGTACGCCGTTTATCTTCGCAGCGGCGGCAGTGTCACTCTCACACTTGGCGAGGCGAAGGGAACGACGCTCTCCGTGGAGTGGCTTAACCCCGACACTAACGAGTACTACTCCAGCAGCAGCAGCATCGTCGGCGGAAAACGTGCCACGCTCACGCCACCTTCCTCCCCGGAGAAAGATTGGGTGCTGCATGTTTTCGCTGCGGCAGGAAGGGCGAGGAACTCGGGAAGCAACTGCGGGCGAGGAGACACCCTCGAGAAAGCTTCAAGCGCCGCCCGGGCCGGCTCAGAAGCGCTCGACGCGACGGCGTCACCCCTCATCATTAACAATCGCATCGCCGAGAACTCCGCTGTGGAAGGCGGCGGCGTGTTCTGCGGCCTCTCTTCACCGGTTCTTGCCAACAACATTCTCAGGGGCAATGCTGTGAGCAATCGGGGCGGCGCCCTTTTCTTTTCGGAGGATTCGGCTGCGACAATGGTCAACTGCACAATCGCTGGAAATACCGCGCACTTATCGGGAGGTGGCGTCCATTCGCTGAACCTGTCTGTGAACATCGTCAACTCAATTCTGTGGTCAAACGGCGACGACCTTCGCGGGTGCTCGGCGACCTACTCGTTGGTCGGAAATGCCGACGGGGAGAGCGAAGGCGACGGCAACCTGCACGGCGATCCTCTCTTCCTCGACGCGGGCGCCGGAGACCTTCGGCTGCGTCCGGCGTCTCCTTGCATAGATTCCGGGAACAACACCGCACTGGAGCTCCCTGCGGTGGACCTGAGAGGCGGGCGGAGAATCCTCTACGGCAAAAAAAGCCTGACCGTGGATATGGGGGCACTCGAATACGCCGTGTCGCCGCCGGAAGTGGTCGGTCCCCTCGGCGACGTGAGATTAAAATGGGGAAGTATCGCGGGGAAGACTTATCGGGTGCACTACTCCGCAGACCTTGCGTCGTGGCAGACAGCCGAAGGGGAGCTCTCCTCTGAAGGCAACGCTCTCACGACCTGGTTGGACGAGCCAGCGGTCCCGCCGCTCCGGAAAAGGTTCTACCGAATCATGGAAAACCCCTGACTTCGGTTGGAAAGGAGCGTCCGCTGAAATCGCCCGAAAGCTCCCTCCTCCTTCCTGTCAGCCGGGGTGTTGCTCGCGGCTACTCGTCGTCCTGCCGGCGTGGTCGGGAAGAAGCGTCAGCAGTTCCGGGAGAGTGTCAACGACGGCGGCGGGTTTCAGCTTCTCAAGCTCTTCTCTACTCCAAAAGCCGGTGGTTACGCATATCACTTCGACTGCCGCAGCCTTTGCGGCGGCAACATCCACCGGATGGTCGCCGACATAGAGCGTCTCCTCCCTCCTGCTCCCAAGACGAGCCAGCGCCAAATGAAGGATGTCGGGCGAGGGCTTCAGGCGGGCGACCTCTTCAGCTCCGGCGACAGCCTCGAAGAGACTTCTGACGCCGAGATGTTCGAGAATCGGCTCGGCATAGTACCTGGGTTTGGTGGTGGCGAGCGCGAGACGATAGCCACGGTGTCTCGCCGTTTGGAGCGATTCCTTCACGCCGGGGAAAAGATGGCTCTTCGGGAGAAAGACTCGTGTGAATTGCTCCCGATACAACCGGACAAGTTCCGCGGAGTCGGCATCGTCGGTGACCGAGGCGAACATCTCTTCGAGGGGCGTTCCGATTCCCCTCTCGATGACGTGAGGCTCGGCGGGAGGAAGCCCCTTACGTGCCAGCGCGTAATTGATGGACTCGATGATAGCCGGCGAAGAATCAACCAGCGTGCCGTCGAGGTCGAAAATGATGGCGGACAGTTCTTTCATCTTTTCGCCGAACCACGCCCACGGCGTGGCACAAGGGGCCGGACCAAGTCAAGAGGGTGCTCTACCAGTGATCTTTGCGCCTTTGCGGCTTTGAGAGAAGTTTCCGTCTCTGGTTTTTCTCGCCAAGACGCTAAGACGCCAAGTGGGACAGGACCTGCCTCTTGACCTCCTCCTTGACAAGCTCCCTGAGACTCGCGGGGAGCTCGTTGTACATTCTCTTTTTGTGTTCGAGGGCGATTTCCGGCTCGCCCGGCTTTCCGTTGATGAGCTGGAGCTTCCCTGCGGAAAGCGACTCCGCGACGTCCTCGGTTCGCCAAACCCGCTCCTCGAAGCTCCTCTTCTCCAGCAGAGCGAGAAACCGCTTCTGGAACTTTTCGAAATAGGAACCGTAAATGTGAAAAGAGTCTGAGATGTCCACGTGCCTTCCGGCGACGACTCTTTTGCCGGATTTCTCGGAGATTTCCTCTGCCATCAGGCGCTGGAGGTCAATGAAGGCGTAGAGGTTCATGAAAGCGGCCTTGTATGCGTCGCGGGAGCGCCAATGGGTATTCATGTTCAGGACGTAGTCATCTTCGTTCCCGGGCAGGATTCTGGCCCAGATTCTCTGAAGACACGGAGGGTCGTCGTGGCCGGGGTCAACTGTGGGCATCCAGGTGATAGCTTGAGCGCGGCGGGTGTAAAAGCAAGCGATGAGCTCGTTGGCGAGGTTTTGAATCTGGTTGATAGCGCCGAAGGGCCCGCCCCTGTGCGAATCCCGCCCGGGCGGGATGACGTCGTAGCTGAAAAGCCGCTGATGATACGTGTAGCTCCACTTCTTATCGAGCGGGCTTATCCATGAATCGTGCACTCCGTAGAGGACCTCCTGCCTGTAAATCTCCAGCTCCTCCAGCCCCGCCGGGAAGCTTCTATGAATGCGAGGTTCCGACATCGGAGATTCGATGACCATGATCGCCGTCGCGTCGCGGCTTGGCGGCGCGTCCTCGCGGTCGTACTGCGTTCTGGCGCGGGCGCCCTCTTTCCACGTACGCAGGACAGCCTTTTCCCACACCTCCGGCAGCGTCTCGCCTGTGATGTGGATTACCGGGATATTTCCGTCTTGCCCTTGCGTTCCCATACGAGTTTTCCTGTTTTGCGGTCAGACCGGATATACTTCTTTTGACGAGATAACAGGATAGACCGGCTCAAGCTCAAAATCCTGTCCACGCTGTCAAAAAAGCCCTTTCTCCCTCCTTTTTTCTCTCTCCTTGGCGATGATGCTCTTGACTTTCTCGACAGCAATTTCCTTCGAGTCGTTCACCACGCGATAATCATACTCGCCTTTCCGGGCGAGCTCCATCTCGGCACGGCTGAGGCGTCTTATCATCCGTTCGGGGCTTTCGGCTTTGCGGGTTTTGATTCTTCGCCGCAGTTCATCCAGCGAGGGCGGAAGGAGGAAAATGGACACTACGTTTGGATAGTGGCGACCGAAGTTCCGCTTCCCATCCACATCAATCTCCAGAAGGAGATCGTGACCTTTTTCGGCGGCCTCGCTGACGAAGCGGTCCACGACGTCCTTCTTCGTCCCGTAGAAATCTCCATAGATTTCGTTCCACTCCACGAAGGCGCCTTCGCGAATCAGGTTTCTGAACTCCTTTTCGGGAATGAAATAGTAGGATTGCCCCGCGACTTCACCTTTTCGCTTGGGGCGAGAAGTAGCGGTGACGATTCGCGACAGCCCGCCAACCTCCTGAAGGACAGCGGAGACAATCGTGCCTTTTCCCGTCCCGGACGGCGCGGAGAACAGAAAGATTATCGGATCGGATTTTCTCTTCTTCATGATATGCCCAAGCCCTGTCCGCCAAGAGACTTCGCCCGCACGAAAATGCAAAGCCGGCTCTACGGCTCCAACCGAATGCGTAACTCCTTGCGCTCCGCGGCATCCACCGCCCGGCAGAAATCAACGAAGCGTGGATAATCCTGTGGCAAAATCCTCTGAGCCTTGAGATGCGAATCGGCTTCAACGCGAATTGCTCCGTCAAGCTCGGCAACGCGGAGATGATAGAATCCGAAATCGCTTTCGAGGCCCACGGGGGAAGGGATTGTCCCGGCCTTCGCTCCGGAGGGGAGTTTTAGCACAGCCTGAAAGCGCAAGCTGGAATCCCCGCTGATTTGCAGGGGAGATTTCCGAGCCTCGAGCGAGGCGAACCTCGCGCCGAATCGCAGGAGGGGCAGCCACTGGTCCAGAACCATTTCCTTGCCGACGACCCTCGCAAACTTTGGCGCGCGGAAGCCGTACTCAACCAATAGTGGTTTCTCGGAGTCGGAGAGGTTGACCACCTTGTGGTCGGTCAGAGCGGCGGCCCTGAACGAGGCGTTCGCCATTGTCTCGATGAAATGTGTTATCTCGTAGGCTTGCGCCGTCACCATACTGTTCCTCAGAGCTGCTCCCCCGTCGCCGGTGTACTCGTGAGCCTGTGTTCCCTCGATTGAACCATCCCGAGCAATCGAAGCGTTCAGGCTTCTCTGCTCGCAGTTGTTGACGCTCGGTAAGGAGGGAAGGGTGAGGAGATTCCGGCGCCGCTCATGATTGTTGCTGTCGCGCACCCCCTGCCAGCGGTATTGAACCTTCACTGGCCTCTGTACGCCATTGGAGCTAAAGAATTTCTTTTTCCTTTCGCCCAGGCCGAAGTCGGACGAGGAAAAGTCCTGCAAAGGGATTGCGCTTCCGCCCTGAGAGACGGAATTGATGTAGCCAAACGGAAAATAGCGACTGCTGAAATCGAGGAAATGAGTGTAGCGCCCGTCGCTGCCCCGGATTGCGAGCAACGCCGAAGAGAAGGAACCGGGGAAGACCTTCGAGACGTGTGCAAGTTTTCCCCGGACGACCAGCATCCGGGACTCAACGCCCGCTATGTCCAGCATGGCTTTCGCGAGAGAAAGGCGGTCGCCTCGTTTATCGGCAAGGGTCTCGCTGGCGGACCGGGTGAGGTAAGATGAGCCACCTGCCCCGCGAACTTCCTTGTTGACGAAGGAATAAATCGCGCGGGCTCGGCTCTCGGCATCGGGCGAGCAGTCTGAGAGGACTGCTGCGGTAATCTCCCTGATCTCGTCGGTGGTTTTCGTCATCGCGACATTATGGTCCTGGTAGCGGAGGATTTCTGCATCCTCGTCGTAGCTGACACCAACGCGGACGAAGGGAAGAAACTCGGTATCGGGCGCCGCCAGCGGCTCGTTGGGAACTGCTGGGACGCCTCTCGCCTCCCACTTGTAAATCTTTTTTCTCCCCCTGCGGATGACCGAGGGGTGTGGGGCAGAGCTCACCTGCTCGAAATCGAGCCTCATATTCTCAGGGGCAATGAGCACATACTGTGAAATCTCCATCGGCAGCTCAACACTCTGGAAGAAAAACCGCTGGCCGAGGAATCGCCGCGGGCTGTCGCGGAAAACCGACGTTGTCGTGATGTACTCGTATTCGATGAAATCGCCTTCCTGAAGGCCGCTCATGGAAATCGTCCCTTTGCTTCCCGGAGGGCGCTCCGGCTCGACAACCGTGCCATCCCTCTTTATGGTTCTCAACTGGAGAAGCTCATCGTCGGGGACATTCAATTCGCCCCATTTGTCTATCGCTTTTTTGTCGTTGAGGAGAATCAGTTGGTGGGTTTTTTGACGGCTGGAACAGTTGGGATATATCTCTTCGACAGCCTGGTCAATGATTATGGCGGAAGAGACGCCTGCGTACTTCTCCCTGAGGCTCTCATCGTGGATGTAAGACGAGGAAGGTATATCGAGCTCGTCGAGCATATCCTTCTGCCCATAAGTCCGCAGCGCTCCTCTGGCGTCCGCGTCAACCGGATCCTGTCGCAGGACGCGATTCCAAAGCCGCCGCTCTGTCCACCGGTGACCCGTGTAACCTTTCAGCCTGGCGAGCCGTTTCCAAAAGGAGAGGTCCTTCGGGAAGAGCTTGAGCGTGTCCTTCAGCTCTCTTTCTGCCTGCACCCACCGCCCGTTCCTTTCATACAGACTGATTAGCGACCTGTGGATGGATTCTTTTTCCGGCTGGGCGGCTTTCAGCTTCAAATACTCGGCGATGGCCTCGCTGTCCCGGCCGGTTTGATAACAGTGCCGAGCGAGAAATTCCGGGTGGAGATGAGTTCTCTGGAGGTTCTCGATGGTTTCGGCGAGCTTGTCGTATTGCTTAGTGCTGCGGTAATACCCTTCGGCGAGGTGATATGGTCGGCACGACTCGACGCCCAGCGATAGGATCGTGTCCAGTTCTCGTCGCTGCTCATTTTGCCACCCCTTTCGCTGGTAGAGTCGGTACAGGCTTTCGTGCCAGGAAAGCAATGCGGGCGATTGGGCGACGCATCGGTTTAACTTCTCAATCGCGTCAAGGTCTTTGTCCTGCTGCATGTCGAGGAGTGCGGTGTGGTACAGGGCCCGGGGAAAGGTTCCCGCAGCCGCTAAGGCGGAACGGAACCGAGCGCCGGCTTCACTTTGCCGGATTTGGCCCGGGAGGGCGGGATCGTTTCCCACGACAACGCCCAGTACGTAGTTGAAGTAGCAGTATGAGGGAACACGTTTCACCGCCGCGAGAAGGGAGCGCCTCGCGCTCCGGGCATCCCCTTGAACGCTCTTGAGAATCCCGCACAGTCCCGGCGCCAGTGGGTCGTTCGGATTTTCCCTCGACAGGGCGGAGAAATAACTGAGAGCCGAAGGCTCGTATTCCGAGTGCTCGACCCGCTTGACTCCTTGCCAGCGGTGAGGTGATGCGCTGAGCGAAAAGGCCGCGGCGCCGTGGGGGCATCGGAGAATCTGCACGGAAGGGGACATGGTCGCTAACTCCGGCATAATGCACCCGTAGCGAAGGCTTTTGTAGGAGACGTTCGTATAGAGGGACTGACCTCCCACAAGGAACTTCAATAGCAACCTGTTATATCCGGGAGAGAGACTCGCTTTGACGTATTCTGTGATTGGGGGATAACTTCTGATGGTGTCTTTCGTGTAAATGCGGTGGTTGTTCAGGAAAAGCTCAACTGCGGAGCGAGAAGAGATTCTCAGAACGACCTCCTTGCTGGACCGTGACCGCAGGAACACCTCGGCGTAATACACGCCACGCTTAAGCCAGCGGGGGCGAAGCCACCCATATTCGGAGGAATAATGCCTGCTTTTCAAAACGCGGTCGTCGTTCCTGTATCGTGAGTTCAGGGCGCGGTCTGACTCCGGCTGCCATTTCGAGAGGAAAGAGAGGTTTGGAAACTCACCGAAAGGCCCGACGATTCGCCACTCGGTAACATAGCCGCCCTCGCCCACAAGACGCATTACCTCCTCGGCATCGCCTTTGCCGCGGCTTATGGCGGAGAGGATTTCGCGGCAGATTTCGTCGAACTGGACGGAGCCGGAGCGGTTTTCCTCCAGAAGGGTTCGCAGGGCTGTCTCGACCGGCTCGTTGAAATGGGCGAGCTGTCCGAAAAGCGACCGGACGTTGAGAAGGGCGAGCAGCCCAAGGGGGTGAGCGGGGGATGACTCGCAGAGGATAAGGGAATTCGATAGCACGCTGTCGAAATCCCCCTTGATTTCATCCACGAGGCAAAGTCCATACCGGGCCCAGGCGTTTTCCGGCTCGGAATCGAGGGCTGTTTCGAAAAGCTGGCGTGCCTTCTGATTGTGGCGCTGGTCGGCGCCATAGATATGGAAAAGCCAGCCGGTCGTGGTCAGGAGCTCGGGGGTAGGGTTTTGTTTGCATTGCTCGGCGAGGGCTTCGAGGCGGCCTGTCGGATCGTCGAGGCCTCGGAAAGGATAATAGTCGGATTTCGGATTTCGGATTTCGGATTTCGGAATGGGCCCAGCGGCGTCGGAATCTGCAATGCGCAATCCGCGGTCCGGACTCTGGCGCGCAGATGAAGAAGCCTCGGCGTCTTGGCGTCTTGGCGAAGGAGGAGCGGGCGGGGACACCGCTCGCAAAGGCGCAAAGCCGCAAATAAGGGCGGCAAAAAGAAACACAGTATTTCTTGCTACACATATCATCTGGCAATCCGTATCTTCTCAGCCAGCTTCTCGTCAATCTGCCGACAGAAATCGCGAAAGGCGCTGTACTGTTCCACCTTGACGCGGCGAACGTCAAGCGAGAAGTGAAAGCTCACTGCTACGCCGTCGGGGGCGTCGGATTTCGGATTTCGGATTTCGGATTTCGGAATGGGCCCGGCGGTGTCGGAATCTGCAATCTGCAATCCGGAATCCGCAATCCGCAATGAGGTGTCCGCAATCCGGACACTGGAGGCCAATGCGAACTCGGATTTCGGAATGAGCCCAGCGGCATCGGAATCTGCAATCTGCAATCCGCAATCCGCAATCCGCAATGAGGTGTCTGCAATCTGCAATCCGCAATCCGCAATCCGGAGTGAGGTGGCATGGGCATCTTGCCCATGATTCTCACGGGTCCCGCCTCCAGCGGGATGCCACATTGGGGTGAACTCTATATCGCATTTCCCGAAATCCGACTTGAGGTGCATATCTTCCGGCAAACTGACCACTCCGTACGCCGAAGGCAACCGAAAAACGATTGAAGCCTTTGCGGACCAGGGAAAAGCGAAAACCATGTCGTGTTTTCTTTCTGATAGGGAAGCGTATCTGCGGCCGAGATGAAGTTTGCGGATGAGGCCCGTGAACCCCATGCCGCCGCTCTCATCGGTGACGGCGTAGTTGGGGGCAGAAGCCCTGAAAGCGTATCCGACCGGCTTCTCAAGCTCCCTTAAGTCGTCGAAATCAACTTCGGAAATACTGATGTTTGGAAGGACTGTGCCCCAGCTTTTTCTGAGGGCATTTTCCCGATTTTTCGTCTCCTGATACCTTCTTCTGTAATAGGGGGCGTATTGGCCGAGGACTTGGCCGGTGAGTTCGAACTCGATCCCTCCGTCGGGCAGAATGGTCGCCTGATAAGTGTCGGAAGTGAGATTCCGCTCACTCCCGAGGACGGGCGTGGTGACGAATCTGCGAACGCCTTTCCCCACGAGGAGAACGTCGGCGCCCTGGTCCTCGTATGGCAGCTCACTGGTCCCCGAGTACTCGGCGGTGCCGTCAAGCCACATATCATATTGGGGGACATAACAGATGACGTGATTGAAAACCGCCAGCGACGCGGGCTGAGGCGCAATCCGCCCTCTGTTTTTGGTGCGCAGGACAGCCATGCTCGCGTCCACGCCAACTTCCTTGAGCATGGCGAGCATCAGCCCGGCTTTGTCTTTGCAATCGCCGTATCCTCTGGCAAGGACCTTGTAAGCTGGATAGGGCTTGTGGCTGTGGATGCCGAATTCAAGTCCGATGTAGCGAGTATTCCGAACCACGTAATTGCAGATTGCCACAATCTTTTCCCGCTCGGTCTTTAGCCCGCGAGTGACTCTCGCAGCTTCAGCTTTGCCGCTGGCATCGAGCAGGAACTGGTCTCGGATGAGGTTCCAGTACCACTCTCCGACGCTATCCCAATCGCCGTAAGTTGAGATGTGAATGTAGGGGAGAGCCTCCGAATAGCCGGGCATGAGCGGCTCCGGCTCTAATTTGGAGATGTTCGCGAGCTCCCATTTGTAAACGGCGCCACGGTTTCCGGTCTCAACTACGGGCTCAGGGTTCACGCCCACCACCTTGTAGAACAAGCGCCTCGCGGGAGGGGCGATGACCACATACTCCATCTTCCTTTTGGGAACGCTGCCTTTGAGATAAACGATGTCTCCGAAATAATCTCCGTACATGTTTCTTGGGGCGATGGCATCCGCCCTGTAGCTGAACTCGATGGTGTCGCCCGCCTGCAGGTTTGAAAAGCGGACGTACTTAGCTTCCAGGTCATAGTAAACCCTATCCTCCCCGCCCAACGGGTAGCTGAACGGCCCGTCGGCGTTGATAACCCGGCCATCTTTCTTGAAAACCTTCGCCGCTTTGACCCGAATCTCGTGCGTTCCGGGACAGTACGTGGCTCGTCGGATGCGGAAGTTCTGCACGCCCGCTTCGGACAGGATTCTGACGATTTCCTGATGATAGGAGTTTGACAATCCGTTGGCATGGACTTCTCTGACCCACAGGTCGAAAAGGTACTTCGCGGAATCCCCCTCGCCGCCACTCTGCGACGAGGTGTCTTTGATGAGCTGCGCGGCGTCAGCCTTATAGGCATCCTCGAACGGCTTCTCCTTGGGCTTCAGGAACTCCACGTACAGTCGCAGGGCGGCATTCTGAGGCTTGACCGCGAGAGCGCGCTGGAATGATGTTAAAGCGTCATCCCGCCTCCCCTGCCGGAGAAGAAGCTCCCCCTTCTGCCTCAAAGCGAGGTCGTCCTCGGGGCAAATCCGGAGGTCGCGGTCAATCAAACTCATCGCTTCATCATATCTGCCGTCGTCGGAGAGAAGGGCGGCATGGTCGAGAGTAACCGATGTGTCCATCGGATTGACTCGCTCGATGAGTTCGAGCTGGCGAAGCACCGCTTCCAATTCATTGCGCTGGTAGTAATTCGATAAGAGAGACCCCCTGAGGCGCCGGTCGCAAAAATTGAACCGCAGAGCCAACTCACACCTCTTTTCTGAGTCGAGCGGAGAGCTTGGGAAAGGCGCGAAGCCGACCGCGTAAGATAGCAGATAAGGAGTGTCCGGGTGGGCCCGCAGAACGTCTCTGAAGAGCTTCGCGGCCTCCGGCTTCCGCGAGTTTCTGCTGAGGTGCTTAGCCAGACCGAGGAGAGCCGGGTAGTAGGAGGAGTCCCTTTCGACCGCCTGGCGGTAGAACCCAACGGACTTTCGCTCGAGGTTTCTCTCGGAATAGTGCTTTGCCAGCCTTGAATAGGATGGGGCGTAGTCGGGATTGAGCTGCACAGCCCTTTCGTACGCCGCGCGTTTCTTATTTTCGTCTTTATGCAGTTCTCCCAGACGGAAATAGTATTTCCAGTTATTAGGCGCAAGCGTAACGGCCGTTTCCAGCTCCGTTATGTCGGCTCGCGTCTCGCGGTCGAACGCCTTCGCATGGGAGTAGAGGAACGATAGTGCGGCGTGATGCTCTGGAGCGTCGGGGTGAGCCTCGACGAGCTTTTTAAGCTCCGAAATTGGGTCGGCGACGGGAGGTTGACCGCTTATATCCTTCGGTGCGTTTGCGTCTTTCTCTGGCGGTATCTCCTCCAGTGCTTTGGCAATCTCGGCGCGTCCGACGGCGTGGCGCAAGGAGGCGAGAGGGCTTCCGTCTCCGCCTTCGGGCGGGGTCAACCTGAGGCGAAACTGCCACGCTCCGTCGTCCTGACAGACCTTTAGGAGCAGTTTGTTCCACCCCTTCTCCAGCGTGGCGCCTGCCACTGCTTGGTCGAATCCGACGGGATGACAGTCGCGGTCGGCATGGACAAGCTTCTCGCCGAGCCAGACCTTGTCGCAATCATCCGAGCCGAGCCGAACAGCAACCGGCTGTCGCTCAGGTGAAAAGACGCATGCCAGCGCGTATGCGACAGTCTTGGAAGCAGGCCGGAGCGTCGCCCCCAGGTCAACGGTACAGTCGAACGAAACTTTCGGATACGCCCGCCACGCGACTGGTCTCTCTTTGCCATTATAGGTCGCCGCGAGGTTGATTTCCTTCTCCGGCGGGTAGGCGAGGTCGAATCCGGCCATTCCCTCATTATCGAAGGGGCCGATGATAAGCCAGTCGGTGACAAATCCGAGCTGGGCTTGTTTCTGCCGTGCCCCCTCGAAGTCCCCCCGCCTCAAATCCACCTCCCTAAGGAACCAGAGGGAATATCCCTTGAGCAATGGCGATGCTTCCGGCGCGGCGAGGATTTCGGTGAGGAGGCTCGGAATTCGCCCGTCCCAGCGAGCGAAATCAGCCAGGTCCCAGACGGAGTAGATGTGGAGAAAGGCCGCCCGCGTGTCCAGATTTGTCTTGAGGAGCGTGATCGCGCGGTCGAGCTGGCGGTCGAAAAAGCTCTCCTCGCCGGAAACGGCAACCGCCGCCACCAGAACGAGCCAAACGACCAAGACTCTCGCTTTTCTTGAAATATTCATGCGGTATCCAATCGCCAGGCTCGCGGACACGCCCGGTTGTTTCGCTCGCATTTGGGATTTCAGATTTCGCACTTCGGAATGTGCTCACCCGGGTCGCCTGTCGCCAGCCGGCGCTGGGGGCCGCAATCCACAATCCACAGTCCGCAATCGGCAATCACTCGCGGCGTCTCCTCAGACTATCGAATAAGACGGCGCCGATGATGACGGCTCCGAATACGACGTTTCGCCAGTGCAAGCTCACGTTCAGGATGAGCAGCCCTTCTCTGAGAACGCCCATGATAAGGGCGCCGATAAACGTGCCGATGACTGTGCCTTCTCCCCCGGAAAAGCTTGTGCCCCCGATAATGACTGCGGCGATGGCGTAAAGCTCGAACGCCTCGCCAGCGAGGGAACTGCCGGTGTCCAGTTTTGCCCAGTAGATGATTCCTCCGATTCCCGCGCAGATGCCGCAAATGACGAACGCCAGTATCTGAACTCGGTTCACCGCGACGCCGGAGAGGCGGGACGCCTCCACGTTACCTCCGACGGCGTAAACGTGCCTGCCGAACTTGAACCGCGAAAGGAGAAGGTGCGCGACAGCAACAATCGCTATCGGCACAACCAGCGGCACGAGCGGGTGGGACGTGATGCCGCCCTTAGTGGTTATAGTCTGCCCGCCGGAAACGACGTAGGCGAGCCCCCAACAGATCATATACATGCCGAGAGTCGCTATGAAGGAAGGAATCTTGCCCAGGACGGTGATGATGCCGTTGAGGAATCCTACCACGGCCCCCGCGGAAAGAGCTGCGACCGTTGCCCATGTCACGCTGCCTGATGCGTTGAGTACAACCATAAAAAGCACGTTGCACAGAGCGAGAGCCCGTCCCACTGAAAGGTCTATGCCTCCGACAAGAATGGCGAAGGTCATTCCCACTCCCAGCACGATGTTGAAGGTACAGAAGCTGAGCGTCAGCCGCAGGCTGTATTTGGTCAGCAGCGTTGGAACGCCCTCTGGGTTCTTGGGGCTAAGCGCGACCATTATCACGAAAATCACGACAAGCCCGATGGCGAGATTTAGGAGATAAGCGTGCTGACCTTTCATACCTGCCCCATAGCAAGAGCCAATATCTTTCGCACTTCGGCCCCCTCGCGGTCGAGGGCGCCAACAATTCTTCCTTTACTCATCACCATTACCCTGTGGCAGATTCCTACAAGCTCCGGGAACTCGGACGATATGACGAGAAAAGCAACGCCTTTCTCCGCAAGGCGCTTTATGATTTTATAGACTTCTGTCTTTGCTCCGACGTCAATGCCACGGGTAGGCTCGTCGAGGATCATGACCTTTGGCTCGGTGAGAAGCCACCTGGCGAGAATGACTTTCTGTTGATTGCCTCCGCTCAACGAGGCGACAGGGTGGGAAATGCCCGGCGTGCGAATATCAAGGGTTTTGACGCTTCGGCGGCTCGCTTCCTTCTCCTCCCTCCGGTTGACGAGCAGTCGCGTCCCCATGCGAAAAAGATTGGCGATGGTGACGTTGTTGTCGAGAGACATGTTGAGCAACAGTCCTTCTTCCTTCCTGTCTTCGGTCACGAGGCTCATTCCGGCGGCGATGGCGTCCTGTGGAGAGGATGGTTTTACCTCCTTGCCGCTCACGAAGACCCGCCCGGAATCCCTCGCCGCCGCCCCGAACAGGCACTTCGCCAGCTCGGTCCTGCCCGCTCCCACAAGCCCCGCCAGACCGACAACTTCACCTTCCTTCAAGGAAAAAGAGACCTCACGCACTGATGACCCTGAGCAAACCTTTTCTACCAGCAGCACGTCCTCGCCGAGGGTAGCCTCGCTTCGCGGGAAGTACTCCTCGATGGCTCTTCCCACCATCATCTCGATTATGTTCTCGACGGGCGTCTCTCGCACCTTCACCGTTCCGACATTGCGTCCGTCCCGCAGGACTGTCGCCACGTCGCATATCTCCTTAATCTCATCCATGCGGTGGGATATGAAGATGATTGCCTTGCCGCGAGATTTCATCTGGCGGAGAAGCTCGAAAAGCCCCGAGACTTCCGGGCGGCTGAGAGCTGCGCAAGGCTCATCGAGGATGAGTATCTTGCCGCCGAGAGAGATTGCCTTGCCGATTTCGACGATCTGCCGCTGGGCGACGCTCAGTTCTCTAACCGGAACGTCGGCGGGGAAGTCGGCGCCGAGCTCCCGCAGGATTCCTTCCGCTTGTTGTCTCATGTTGCGGAAATCAACAAGCTGGCTCAGCGCAAGCAGCGGCTCGTGCCCCAGAAGAAGGTTTTCCATGACCGAGATTTGAGGGACGAGGTTGAGTTCTTGATAGATGGCGTTTATGCCGAGGGATATGGCGTGGGCGGGATCGTGAATCTCGACCGGCTCGTCGTCAATGAATACCTCGCCGGAATCCTTTCGGTAGGCGCCCGAAAGAATCTTCATGAGGGTGGATTTCCCGGCGCCGTTCTCGCCGACCAGACCATGAATCTCCCCCGCGCGAACCTCGAAATCCACCCCGTCCAGAGCGCGAACTCCGGGAAAATCTTTTGTTATTTTGGCCATGCGGAGCATGTTCCTGCCGTTTCTCGGTCGAGGCGGCGAGGTAGCCGGACGAAATACCTTCTCCCTCGCGGGGCGGCGTTGATTCTCGGAGGATATGGCACACAAGCGCAGCCGCACCCGGATAACCTGCACCTGACAACGAATTGTGCGGACATGTTAGCATAAGGCTATCGGAAATCAACACGTTTCCTAATCCCTCAGTCTGGGGCGGATGCTGAGTTGCGGGAGGGAAGAGGGAGGTAACCCCGCGAGACGCGGGGCTGAGGCGCAGAGCGGAAGATGAGAGGGACCCCGTCCTCGCATGTCGTGGCATGGGTATCTTGCCCATGATTCCCACGGGTCGCCCTCTTCGCCGGCGAGTGGGAGGTAGCCCTCTCTGTGTGCCACCCAAACGCATCCGCCCGCCGAGAAACTGTTGCTTTTCCTCTTCGCAACCGTAACAGGCGATTACTCATTTCGGCAGGCGCCACTCCAGGATGCCGCCGGACATGCCCTCGTGAAGCTGAACCAGGATGCGGACGCTTTTCGTCTTCACCGTATCGAAGGTCACCCGGTTGAACGTGTGTTTTGCCGTGGCGTAGGGAGAGGCGTCGGTGACCGGGCGCCACGTTTCACCGTCAAGCCACTGCATCTCCCACGATTTCGGTACCCGGCATCCGCCGTGGCCCGTATCGTCAAACCAGTACACTTCTGCGCGGGAGATGCGCTGGGGTGTCTTGAACGTCAGGCTCGCCCATTCGCGGGTGCCTTTGTGGTCCCACCAGCTAAACCTCGGGACGGAAAGATCGTCCGAACTCAGGGGGGCGAGGCCGTCGTTGATGGCGCGCAGGTTATCGTGGAGGAAGGAGGCAGCAGGTTGGCCCCGGCGCGCAAGGGTCGGCGGGGCTTTCGATTCGGCGATCGCAGTTGTCTCCGGCAGCCAGACGAGCATTTCTCCCGCCTCCCGATTGTCCCACGCGTAATAGGGCACCGCGACAATCGAAGTATCCTCCTCGGAGGGGACAGGCTGATAGAGAACATCGGACCACTCGACCGGCTTGCGACGCACCGCTGTGCCTCGCAGGACGGTAACGCCTCCGAGGAGGTCCGGCTCGAAGTGGCTCTCAAGTTTCGCGTTTTGTGGGAGGGCGATATCTCGGACCGAGCCCCCGTTATCCACGCTCTCCAGGCAGTAAACGATCGGGCCTCGCTGAAGCGCCACACGCCCGACGTCGGCGGCTACCTTAGGGTTGGCGGCGATGCGCCGGATTGGCATCGGGAGATCCAGCGAGACCTTATCCCCGCGACGCCATCGGCGGCTGATGCGAAGGTAACCATTCTTCGCGGGTGCTGCGTCAATCGCCCGGCCGTTGAGCTTGGCAGTGGCGCCCTCGCACCACCCCGGGATGCGAACGTTGACCTGGAAAACGATTGGGGTCGTGGGGTTCACAGCCAGGTCCACGGCGCCAGACCACGGGTATCTGGTCTCCTGGACCAGCTCGACTTTTTTTCCATCGAGACTCACGGTGACCCGGCTGCCTGCGTAGAGGTTGACCCACACGCCGCCCGCCGATGTGGCGTAGAGATAACCCCCCACCTGCGGGATGAAGCGGACTATGTTTGTCGGGCAGCAGGCGCACCCGTACCACGACTGCCGATGATGGCGGCCGCGACTGGCGAGGGGGTTCGTGTAGAAGAACTTCGCGCCCTTCAGCGAGACGCCTGAAATCGAGCCATTGTAGAGCACTCGCTCGAGAACGTCAGCGTACTTGGCATCGCCGTGGAGAAGAAGCAAGCGATGATTCCAAAGCGCCATACCGATTGCGGCGCACGTCTCGGCATAGGCGCTATCGTTGGGGAGGTCGTAGGGCACCGTGAAGCCCTCGTTGCGTGCCGAGGGGCCGATTCCGCCGGTGATGTACATTTTCCTCTGCGTGACATCTCGCCAAATGCGCTCCATCGCTGCGCTTAGAACTTCATCACCGGTCCTCGCCGCCACGTCCGCCGCGCCGGAGTAGAAGTACATGGCGCGCACGGCGTGCCCGACAATCTCGCTTTGCTCCCTGACGGGGATGTGGTCCTGAGAATATTCGCGATTGTTGTGCCCACGCTTATCAATGAAGAACTTCGCAAGGTCAAAATACTTCTTTTCCCCCGTCACGTCGTAAAGCTTGACGAGGGCAAGCTCGATCTCCTCGTGGCCGGGCACGCCCACTCGCCGCCCCTCGCCGAAGATGCTGTCAATGTAGTCGGCGTAGCGAATGGCGACATTCAGAAGACTTCGCTTGCCGGTCGCGCGATAGTGAGCAACCGCCGCCTCGAAGAGATGTCCGGCGCAGTACAACTCGTGCCGCGAAGCCAAGTCCGTCCAGCGTTTGTCCGGCTCGACGATGGTGTAATATGTGCTGAGATAACCGTCGTCCTGCTGGGCGGCGGCGAACTTCGCGATGAGCTTGTCAAGGCGCGCGTCCAGCTCCGGGTCGGGATGGAGGCCGAGCGCGCAAGCGGCGCCTTCGACGACCTTATATACGTCGGAGTCATTGAAGTAGATGCCTCGGAATTTGCCTTTTACGAGGCCGCCGGCGACGTCAAAGTTGGGAATGCGGCCGGTGATCTCGCACTCCTTCAGGCAATGGGGCACGGTCACCGTGCGATTGACCTCCATGCGCGGCGCCCAGAAGTTGTCGGTGAATTTTACGTCGGTGAAGGGCACGGCAGTGAGCGGGGCGCGTGGTTCGGCGGCGAGCTGGCAACTGAACAACGCCGCCAGAGCGACCAGAATCACTGTGGAGAGACTGAAATTACGCGAGTGGATCATCTGACGAGCCTCCTTTCAACGGGCGTTATGCGCGTTTCTGGCGCTTAGCGAGCAAGAAGAAATCATACCGCATATCCGGGAAGTGTCAAGGGATCCAAGCGGCGAGCATTCGGCGCAAGGCAACGCGTGGGAGACCTGAGTGAAATTCAGCGAACTGATCAGGTTGTTGGAGGAAAACGGATTTAGAGCCGTGAAGCGAAAGGGTTCCGTACGATACTACGGAAAACCTGGATCGAATAAGTTGATTAGGCTGGATTATCATGGATCAAAAGAAGTTCCACGGGCACATGCCATGCTATACTGAAGGCAGCAGGCTTGAAGATGTAGAACCATGTGAGGCTATGGAAGTGATCGAGCTGGACCACTCACTCGTGATTGAAGCGACGGACGAACCGGATTTCTTCGGCTTTTATTCCCCGGACCTGGAGGGTTTCACGGGGATAGGACACTCCATCGAGGATTGTCTCTATAAAGCAAAGTGGGGAATGAAAGAGCATATTGCGCTACTGAAGGAGAAGGGGCTTCCCGTTCCTCCGGCAAACTCAAACCCAAGATCGTCATTCAAAATCAGCAAGAATCAGTGGCCGTCTGAAGCCAGGCCCGGCGTCGGCACGGCGCAAGGCCAAGCTGTTCAACCTCGTGTCAGAGGTGGCGCGAGGCTGACTTGAGCGGCAGAAAATGCAATCCTTGTGGAAATGCTTAGGTAGTCTTATCATAAGTTGGGAACAAAAAGCCCCATGACTCGGCGCCATGTAATGCCTCAGTTACGCGCGGGAATGGCTGTATTCCGGTCGCCCAGGTTGCCTAAGGTAACGCCGCCGTCCCGGCGGCAGTCCCGAGGGCGTCCCGCCCTCGTCGGGGGCAGGATGCCCTCCCGCGGAACGCGGGACAAGATGCCGGCGTTACGGGCCCTCTCTGCGCAGTGTACGGTTCCAGCTTCAACCCCCGATAAGTGAGGTTTTACGAGGCCATCATCATTATCAGTGTAATGTGAACCATGATTGACGAACATGAGATAGAGCGGGTTGCAGCACGGCTTGGAAGTGCAGCCAATGCGGAACGCGTCGTTTTGTTTGGGTCCTATGCGCGTGGTGAAGCCAGGGAGGATAGTGACGTAGATTTGATGATAATTGCAGAAAGCGAGCAGCCCAGATTCAAACGGAGTCGTGAATTATACAAGCTGCTCGGCCCCAAGACGCTCAACAACCGTCCATCGAAGGTCATCAGTGTATTTCCGAGGGCGTCGCTGAAGCGCCATGCAATCCCCTCCCTTCGCCACATCAACAACCTGCCTATAAAGACGTATAGTAGTCCCGAATCTTTCGAGCCATCAGTTTTCGTCGCTCCCTGAGAAACGTCTCGTACTGCGAGCTGTCCATTGTCTCCATGCGTTCGGGGATGCAGTTCATCGCAAGATTTTCCCTCAGCGTTTCGAGGTCCGTAATACCGCCGTATTTCTTCTCGCCGCGCCCGCACTGTTCCAAAATCTGTGAGAAATAAACCTTGGGGGGTTTATCGCCTATGGCGATGTTGATCTCGCTCTGGGCCATCACGTAGTTGGCGATTTGGTTGTACCAGCGTCGACGCATTCCATGGCGTTTGAGGTAACTTCGCGGGAACACGTGATGAACGTCGCCCTTGACAGCGATCAGGTCCTGAACAGTTATGTCGTGTGAAAGAAACCCCTTATCCTTCATCTTTGCCTGAGCTGCTCGGAAAACACGGAAGTAAGGACTGCTGGCGACAGATGTATTGAGTGCTTGTGGCAAGCCAGTCTCCCAGAAGGTTCCTGAAAGCTCTGCCTTCTCCACTGAGTCAAGATGGGCCTCAAAACCCTGTTCGTTCACTTGCCTGATATCGTGGTCGAACATTGTCTCGGCTGATCCGGAATATCTTCCCGTGAGAATCGATAGCACGAACCACTTCCGTACCGCCCGTTCGATTTTCGCGGGCGGTACGCCTTGCGACCTGAGCGTAAGATATAAAGCATAGGCAAAATTGAGCGTGTTTTGGGACCCGATGAGCGAAGCATCCACAAAGCCAGCGGAACAGATGATCATCACAAATTTTTTAAAGTTGTTCTCGTTCATGTAATTGAAGATGCCGTGCTTCAGTTTGGTGAACGATTGCTCCGCAATCTCTTCCTGGTATTGGCGAGTCTCAAAATTCCTTCCCGACAGCAGCGCCACCAAGTCGGCCAAGCGTCCACGGTTGAACTCCGACGTGAAAGCAACTCGGAGCATGTCTGTATAGGATGGGTCATACAGGTCGTCAGTCTCATTTTTGAGCCAGGCCATTGCCTTAAAAAACTTCGTACCCGCGAACTCTGGGTCGGATTGCGATAGTTGGCTGTAGAAGTCCGGTGCCACCGCAAGGTGGCAAAAGTAGTCAATTGCCTTCCGAAGATCACTCCCGCCGAACTTCTCATTTGCGGCGATCTTGGACATCGCGAAGTCGGATTGGCTGAGCACCACGCCTTCGGAATTAACCCTGATGAAAATCTCGGTGACCGTCTCAATATCAAGGTCCGCGTTGAGTTCGATCAACCCGATGTGGTTATCGAGAATACCTTTCAAGAGTTCGAGGCTTTCGAAGATCTCATCCAGATCAGTTCCCGGATTCTTCTCGCAATAGCCACCCACCAGCTTGAGCATTTTCACATCAGGATGCAGGACGTCTGCGATGTCCGCAATCCAGCTACTGTCCTTTTCAATCGCTGGGTTACAAACCTCAAATCTACGGTCCTTTGGCTGAAACGCGATCTTGATCCGCACCTTTCTGTAGTCTTTGGTGATTAACTGCTCTCGAAGGAGCGCAGCCATGAGCGCGCCGACCCGTTGTTGACCGTCGATTAGTATTCGTTTGCCGCCCGACTTTGAGCCATCCTTCAGTTTCACACTTGGATTTCGCCAGGCGATAAGATATCCTATTGGATACCCACGGTAGAGGGAATCCATCAGATTCCGAACCTTTGTTGCGCTCCAGACAAAAGGACGTTGAATCTCGGGGATGGCGATTTCCCCGGCTTTGACCCACGAGAGCAACGTTTGAATAGGGTGATGATTGACTGAGTATTTCTGGATTGGCATGGTCGAATTCCTCTTACTGAAGTTCAGTTGATTCGAGTTCAAAGTCATGCGCGCGGATCTGAGCAGTCATGGCCGTTTGCAGAACGGTGAGCAAGCGGTGTCCGAGGAGTTGCCTCTTGCTTGTAAGGATTGCGATTTTCTTGCCGAGGTCATCAAGCATCGAGGCCAGACCTCGTTGTCCATAAGAGGCCGTTAACGGGATGGGCGAAGCCCGTCAACCATATTATGCTGATCCTACTCTCGCTGACTACTGCTGAGTCAAAAGATTTGGCACCAAGCCGCGCCGCACTCATTCCTCACAGTTGCTTCCCTTTTTCCATTATGCTTCTTCCGTGGTGAAAAGTCAAGGGCTTTTGCCCGAACGGATATCCTGAGTAGTTTATTCAGGGAGGATAGTCCGCGGGCCAGGCGCACGTCTGGGGACGCTAATATCCGCCGTACTCCTGAAGAGTCTCCCACATGGTCATGATGTTCTCGGGGGGGACGTCGCCCTGGATGTTGTGGACGGCGCTGAAGACGAAACCTCCGCCAGGAGCGAGGTCTTCGATTCTCCTTTTGACTTCGTCAATGACCTCCTGCTTGCTTCCCTTCGGAAGAACGTGTTGCGTGTCAATGCCACCGCCCCAGAAAGTGATGTCCTTGCCGAATTCCCTTTTCAGCTCGCTGGTGTCCATGCCGCCGGCGCTGACCTGGACAGGATTGAGGATGTCTATGCCGGATTCGATGAGGTCGGGAATCAACTCCCTGACCGCGCCGCAGCTATGAAAGAAAATATAAACTTTGTTCTTGGCCTTCTTCTTTATCCTCGAGAAAAGCTGCGTGTGGCGCGGCTTTATCAGCTCGCGATAGAGCTTGGGCGAAATGAGGGGGCCGTTTTGCGCCGCGAGATCATCGGCTTCGGAGATTAGCAGGACGTTTTCCCCGACGATATCGAGGATGATGTCCCAGTAGTTCCACTTGACCTCCATGACCTTCTCCGTGAGCCATTCGACGAATTTCTTATTGGCCACCATGTCAATGAATAAATCCTCGAATCCCCGGACCCACAGCGATACCTCGAGGATTCCGGCGGCGTTCCTGCCGAGGATGTAGGCGCGGCCGTTCCGAAAACATTCCTCCGCTTTCTCCTTCATCCCGACGTATCTGGACATGTCGGTGGGGTCGGGGTATTCCCATCGCCTCATAGCGTCTTCAGGGGACAGCCCGGCCATGGGATGGCGCCGCATGTCATAGTACAGACCGCCTTCCTTCGGCATGTGCCACTCGATGCCCCATTCGTCAACGAAGTACAGATAATCGCCCTTTTCGCCCTCCTCCGGCTCTATGTCGGCACGCCCGCCCGGGTTGATTCCGTCAACGTCTATCCTCAACCTTTCCTTAACGTCGTCGTCAACTTTTGCGAGCTGCTGGATGGGGTCCTCGATGATGACCTCGCGGTCGGGAAGGCCGAGGTATTTTCTGAGACGCCGATACGCTTTTTGACTGATGCCCGTGAGAATCGAGCCGCCCAGGTCAAAAGGAATCTTATCGGGTTCTCTGTGCTCAAGAGTTGCCCTGACCCTTTCGAGAGAAGTGAGTTCGTCCATTTTTTTCCTCACGCTTTTTGAGCCGGTTAAGACACTGCCGCCGACCGTTCACCGCAATGCACCGGGCACAGCCGGTGAAATGCCGCGTGGAATCAGCCTCCTTCCCTTCTTCTCTCGCCAAGACCCTAAGAGCGCCAAGAACTCGCGCGATCCGGTTTTCTGTTCTCCTTTGCGCCTTCGCGCCTTTGCGAGATGGTCCCTATCTCCCCCCTCCCTTCCTTCCAATATTATCCACAATCACCGCCGTGAGCAAGACGCCTCCGACGACAAAATCGTGCCAGTCGGCTCGCACGTGGAGAAGGTCTATCGAAGTGACAATCAGAACCATCAGAAGCGTTCCGAGAAATGCCCCAAGGATGGATCCCTTTCCCCCGCTGAGGCTGGCGCCTCCGATGATTACGGCTGTCACCACTTGCAGCTCGACTCCCTGACCCGCCGTTACCGATGCGTTTCCATATCGCGCGGTGCTCAGAAGCCCGGCAAAAGCTGCCAGAACGCCGGACAAAATGTAGTTGAACATCTTGATCTTCACGACGGGAATGCCGGAGAGAATCGCGGACCTCTCGTTACCGCCGATGTAGAAGTTCTGCCGAAGAAAGCGTGATTTGCGGAGTAGGAACTCCCCGAGTGCAACGATGAGAAGACAGAAGATAATGGGCATCTGCACGTTGAACACGAGTCCCTGGCCGAACCACTTGAAGGCTGCCGGAAAACCGTAGATGCCCCTGCCGCCGGAGATAATCTTGACCAGCCCCCTGACCGCTATCATGGAGCCGAGCGTCGTTATGAAAGGGTTTATCCGCAGCCTGGCGATGACAAAGCCGTTGGCGGCGCCTACGCCGGCGCCGGCCATCAGGCCAAACAGCGAAGCCACGTAAAATGGAAAACCATATTTCATTCCGAGAGCCGCAACCATGCCGCTCAATCCGAGAACTGAGCCGACAGAGAGGTCGAAGCCGCCCGAAATGAGAAGGATTGCCATGCCGCAAGCGATGATGGCGTTCACGGAAAGCGAAAGAAGCATGATTTTGATTGTAACGAGCTTCCCGAACACGGGGGAGACTACGGACATGATGACAAAACAGGTTCCCACCACGAGTAGCAAGCCCAGCTCGCTCGACCGGGAGGATTTCAGCAAGGATTTAATTCCCATGATTACCCTCGGCACATTGATGCGTTCCAAGCTTCCGATTCATTGCGCACTCCCTGCCCCAATCGCGTGCGAGAGAATAAGCTCTTCCGTGGCGTGTTGTGCGGGCGTCTCGCCGACGATTTTTCCTTCCCTCATGATTAGCACTCTATCGCTCATCTTCAGTATTTCCTGAAGGTCGGAGGAGATGAGAAGGATGGACGTGCCCTGTCGGGCCATTCGCCGCAAGTGATGGTAAATCTCGCTTTTGGTGGCGACGTCCACGCCTCTCGTCGGCTCGTCGGCGATGAGCACCTTCGGGTTGATTCCGACCCACATGGAAAGCAAAACCTTCTGCTGATTCCCTCCGGAGAGGTTCATAACCCTCTGCGTCACGGAGGGAGTAACGATGCGAAATCGCTGACGGCACATCTCCGCGAAGGAAAGGATGCGGCGGTCGGAAAGCATGCCTGCTCTGCTTGCGAAGGCTTTCAGGTTGGGCGAGACAAGGTTGTCGCTCACGGCGAGAGAGAGGCACAGCCCGTGGAGTTTCCGGTCTTCGGTGAGATAAGCGATTCCCTCGCGGATAGCCTGCCGTGGGGAGCGGATTCGGCACGTTTTGCCGTCGAGACTCATTTTGCCGGAATCGGGCGGCTCCACCCCGAACAGCGCTCTTCCCAGCTCCGTTCTTCCCGCCCCGACCAGCCCCGCAAGCCCTACGATCTCGCCTTCGCGAATTTGAAAAGTAACGTCGCTAAAGTCATCCGCTCGAGTGAATCTCTCAACAGAAAAACGGATTCGGTCTCCGGGTGGCCGGAGTCTTTGCCCGAAGATATTCCGGATTGCTCGCCCGACCATTTTGCGGACCAGCTCATGCTCGCTCGTATCGCAAACGGGCACGGTGTCAACGTATTTACCATCTTTCATGACAGTGACCCTGTCGGCAACCTCGAAAACTTCGCTGAGATTGTGGGAGACGAAAAGAACGCTCAGCCCCTCTTGTTTCCATCGCCGCAGGCTGGCGAAAAGCTTTTGAATTTCTCCTCTGCTCAAGGAGGACGTCGGCTCGTCCATGAGGAGAACTTTGGGTGAAAGCGAGATTGCTTTGAGGATTTCCACGACCTGTGCCTTCCCAAGAGGAAGGTGCTTGACGAGGAGAGTCGGGGGGATGGTTTCCCCGAACTGGCGCAGCAGAACGCTTGCAGCGGAGTTGAGAGCCTTGCGGTCTATGAAGCGGAATCGCCCGACCGGTTGCCTGTTGGCAAAAATGTTCTCGGCAACGGAGAGATTCGGGACGAGGCTTAGGTCCTGATAAACCACGGCGATTCCTTTCAAAGATGCGTCGTTCGCGTTACGGAAAACGCACCTCTTTCCCTCGAGGATGATTTCGCCGTCGTCCTGCCTCAAGACCCCGCCGAGAACGTGGATGAGGGTGCTCTTGCCGGCGCCGTTCTCTCCAACCAGTGCGTGCACTTCTCCTCTGCGAAGGGAGAAGCTGAACTCGTCGAGGGCTTTCACGCCGGGGAACTGCTTGGTCATTTCCACGACTTCGAGGATTTCGTCCATGTTCTGCGGCTTTTCTTTCTGGCGATGCCGGTACAGCTCGTTACGGTTTCTCGTTTGCTCATAGCCCCCAACGGCTGGAGGTATCGGCGGGGGAAGGCAGCAACGGATTTTTCGGATGACTCCACGCCTTGCCGACGATTGCCGCTATGCCAGGTCGGGTGGAAAAAAGCCTCGCTCCACAGGCAGACACCTGTGCCCGCCCGGCGGGAAGTTCTCCCGGCAACGAAGGAGGTATGAGCGAAGCTTCGATGCGAGATTCCCTGACGAAATACATGTAATTGGTTTTGTCAATGATGATAACCCCCGTGTCAATCACCGAGGGGCATCCGGGGACGCGGGCTTTCTTGTTATCGGACGTGATGGGAATCTCTGTGTGGTTCAGGTTGTAGAGGATGAGGACCGCGTAGTAGGGCATGAGGGCGGTCTGCTGGGCGATGGAGGCGTCAATAACGCCGTCCTCTATGTAATGGAGAATTTCCGAGCCGCGGTCCATGGCTACGATCCTGATTTTGCCGACCTTCCCCGCCTCCTTGACGGCTGTCGCGGCCCCGGCGCCTCCGGCAGCTTCGACACAACCGATGCCAGCAAGCCCCGGATATTTCTGTATGAGGGTCGCAGCCGCCTGAGCGGCACGTGTGGGATCGCTGCCGGTGTCAACGACCTGGATGATCTCCATTTTCGGAAACTTCGCAAGGGCGTTCCTGTAGCCGCTGACCCGCTCCTCGAGGTTCGGCTGTCCGACCTTGGTCATGAGTGCGACTTTCCCCGCGCCATGCGATAATTCCGCCATTTTCATCCCGCCGGTGTAGCCCGCACGACGATTGCCCGTGCCGACAAAGGCGATGCGTCTCGAATTCGGGAGGTCAGAATCAACCGTCACCACCGGAATGCCGGCATCAACAGCCTTGTTCACGATAGGCGTCAGAGACTCTTCAAATCCGACCACCACCAGCCCTCCGGGCTTTCTGGCGATGGCGAGCTCCAGGGAGAGAATCATCTCGTCCATGTTGTAGTCGGACGGACCTCGGTAATCGGTCTCGACGCCGAGCGTTTCGGCCACGAGCTTCATTCCCAGCTTGTGGTCATCGAAATAGTCGAGCTGGCCCAGCGCAGAAACTTCGATGTAGAGGTCGGGGCGTTTACCAGCGCTGCTGCCGAGAGGGGCTATCTTCTTGCGCCCGCATCCGCAGGCAGCCAATGCCAATGCCACGAAAATGAAAAGAGATTTTCTCATAGATTGTCCCTCCAAAACGTCAGATTTCGCAATCAACTCGTGGGGAAATCATACTGAAATCCCGTCGCGAGGCCAAAGGGAATTAAAGCGGAAGGTAATCCTTCAGTTATTGGTGGGTTAGGGGGAGGCGGTGCAAGAGCAACGCGAAAGCATGAACATCCCGCAGGACGCGGGACGGCGGGCTATGCCTCTGAGCGCGAGAAGAACAACTGCCCGCCACGTGGCATCCCCCGCCTCTGGCGGGGCACCCGTGGGAATCATGGGCAAGATGCCCGTGCCACGGCAGGCGAGGAGGGGGTGTTCTCATCTTATTCTCTGCGCCTGTGCGCCTCTGCGTTGTGCTCCTCTTCCCTCCTTTCCTCGCACAACTTGCTACCCGCCGGAGACTGTCACGATGAAGGCGGCGTGTCCTCGACGCAGCGGAGTGCGGACCCTGCGGAAAGGTTCTCTTGCTTCCTCGGAATGGTTTTCCATCGAAATCTCCTTGAGGTCGAGAGAAATATTTGGTACACAGCGGTTGTGAAGGTCTTGTGCTTACAGCGGAAGCGAATGAGCGCAGGCAGGCGGAAGGGTTTTTCAACCTATGGCCAGGAAGAAGCGAAAAAAGAGAGACCTCGACTTCGAGATATCGTTTTACGAGGGCATACTGAAGAGAGATCCCAACCTCGTTGACGTGCTCATTTCTCTGGGACATGCTTACACTGATGGAGGTTACTACGAAAAGGGGCTTGAAATTGACCGGAGGCTTTCGCGTCTCAGACCAAAAGACCCTGTCGTTTTCTACAACCTCGCCTGTAGTTACTCTGTCCTCGGACAGATAGCCCCGGCGCTCGAGAGCCTCGAGAAAGCGATGAGTTTGGGCTACGACGATTTCAGGTTCCTGATGATTGACCCGGACATGGAGAACGTCAGAAAGAATCCCCGCTTCGAGCAACTGTTACGAAAACGTCGAAGAAAGAGAAAGAAAGCTGTATGACGCATGGTACTACGACATATCATGCGAGCCGGTCGAGCAGGCAACGAATGCGGTAACGTCCTTTTTCCTTTGGACGAAACCGAATCGCGAGGGTAAGAAGCAGTGTGTAACGTAAACCGTTTCATAAATCCTGCCTACGAATGGAGGTCCTGGAAATGAGATGTTTCACGCGAAAGCTCGCTGCGGTCCTTTTAGTTGGGGCGATGATTGGCGCGTTTGTGGGATGCGCACAGTATGGTCCGAAACCGTCCTCTCGGCGCAAAGCCCTGAAAGACATAAGGACAAAGGTCCCCAAGCTGACCAATCTTCCTCTTGAGAAAGCAGAGCTGGTCCTGAAGTTCGTGGCGCTGAGAGTGGGCAAGGTTGCTCTTGAAAAAACACAAGACGCCTCGCTTCACGCGGTGGTCTTTGACCAGGACCCGTCGCCGGGAACACCTGTCCGGGGAGGGACAACGGTCAACGTGAAAGTGTATCAGTTCGTGCCCCCTGGGAAAAAAGGCTCATCCGCGAAAGCAAAGTAGCGTCACGCCGGATGTCTCGGGACATCGGCGGGCAAAGTCATTTTATCGCCGGTGGAAAGGCAGAGATAATGGCTCCAGAAGTAAAGGGGAACGCCGACGGGAACAGTGGGTCTCTCGACGAATTGGTCAACCTACTTGGCGATGCTGACCCGCAAGTGCGGGCGCAGGCCCGGCGCCGGCTTTGCGCGAGGCCGCAGGAGGTAATTCCCAAGCTGTTGAGGGCGATGGAGGTGGCGCCGGAGAACGTGTGCTTCGAGATTTCCAAGGCCCTGACCGAAATGGGAGAAGACGCGCTCGATCCGATGATGGAGGCAATTCAGCATCCGAACGCTCATGTTCGGGCAATAGCCGCGAGAGTACTGAGCCTCACCGGTGGACAGGTTGCCAGAACCCGCCTCGATGAAATGGCGGCGGGAGAGGAACGGAAGACCGTCAGAAAGGAACTGCGAGAGGCATCCGCAAAGATAACCAGAAGACTCGAGAGCATCGCGGCCCGGCAGGCAGCTCGTTCCCCCCAGGAGAGCGCCGAGCACCACAAACCGGGCGGACTGAGCGAGGAAGAGCAGCAAGAGAAAAAGCTCTACCTCAATATCGTCAGGGACATCATTCTCTCCAACTGGACCGTTCCACGCCGCTCGTTGCCGGAATCTGAGGCGGAAGAGATTCTCGTCACACTGAAACTGGATAGAGACGGAGGTGTCTTCCGCGTCCTTGTCGAGAACAAATGGCAAAACTCTCCTTTGGGGGAATCGCTGAAGGATGCCATTCGCCGGTCCGCGCCTTTTCCCCATGTGCCCGACGCTGTCGCCCGCGGAAAGCCCGAGATTGATATCACGTTCATTCTGCCGGTTCCCTCTTGAGGAAACCGCCCGTCGCGCTGTGCAATGGGGTGGGAACCGCCTGTCATGAGAAGGGGCGAGTTTTGTGGCCTGGCGACATCGCAAGTAAGAGAACATTCGGCTGATTCTTGAACTGCGGGACGGACACGGCCGCATCGGTCTAAAAGGTCTTTCTCAGCGACGAATAGTTTTTACGACTTTCGGATGGACAATTGACACAGGAGGAGTGGTATGAAAAGCGAAAAGGTAAATGCGCCGTTCAGGTTTAGTAGCAGCTTTTTGTTGACCGCGTTTTTGTTGGCGGTGATGTGTTCGGCGGGAACTGTCGAGGCGGAACCGCCCTCGGGGAAAAAGTGGAAACTGGTGTGGAGTGACGAGTTCAATGGCGGGCGACTCGATGGGGCAAAATGGGAGAAGGTCGGTGATTGGCCTCGGCGGGGAGCTCTCTGGTTAAAGGAGAACGCCTACCTGGATGGCAAAGGGAATCTTGTCATTCGCTCGAAGAAGGAAGGCAGCAAGTATAGCTGCGGGGGCGTACGCACCAGGGGCAGATTTATGCACACGTTTGGGTATTACGAAATCCGCTGCAAAGTCCCCGACGAAGTGGGAACGTGGGCGGCGTTTTGGCTTTTCACAGGCAGCGTCGGTCGCGTAGGAGAGGGCGGCAGAGATGGCGCCGAGATAGACATTTTTGAAGCCGTCTGGCGGGATGAGGACAAGGTGAACATCGCCATCCACTGGGACGGCTATGGCAAAGACCATAAGAGTGCAGCCTGGAAGACAAGGACGGCCGGCGTCAACGAGGGATTTCATACCTTTGGTCTCGATTGGACGCCGGAGGAGTACGTTTTCTATTATGATGGCAAGGAAATAAAGCGAACCTCGGCGGGAGGCGCCTGCCAGGTTCCACTCTATATAAAAGTCACCTCGGAGATTGGGAATTGGGCCGGTGATATAGCAAAAGCCGACCTTCCCGATTACTTCACGGTTGACTACGTGAGGGTGTACGATGTGGACCGAGGGACCGGACGAGGTGTTGAGAGCAAGAAAGGCCCGTCTCCCCGTTCCGCAAAATGAGTGATAGGACGGGAGTGCTTCTGCTACTTCGTTGAGTGGGGGGCGAACGACGATAATAGGGCGCCTTCCCATGCTGGGCCGGGCCGGGTGTCTCCGTTAAAGTTCGCCTATCGAGCGCAGGACCGATTCGAGCCGCGTTTTCTGCTCTGGCGGAAGGGATGGCCCATAGGGGTCGTGGGCAGCCTCCGACGGAATGATCCCCTGAAGCTCGAGTGCCCATAGCAGCCTGAGAACATACCCCTCCAGAGGCTCGATAAACGTTGCCTCGCCCAGGCGGTCAACTTTGGCGGCGAGTTTCAGGAATTGCTTTGCCTTGCCCGCGAAGTACGATTTGAACAGCCGAACCTGTAGGTCTGTACAGATGGACCCCATCCCCACCAACCCACACACCGCGCCTCGCATAATGGTGTAGGGGAGCATGCGGTCCTCGCCGCTGACAAACAAAACGTCGGGATAGGATTCCTCAATGAGTCGAGCAATGTTCTGGACCGTCACAACGTTGTCGAAAGTCGCCACTTTGATCCCCACAACCGCTTCAATGGCGAACAACTTCCTCAGTAGGCTTTCCGAATAGGGCAGCCCGACGCCGCCCTCATAGAAGTAGAAAACGAAAACCGGGGCGCCGAGAGAAGCGATCTCCTCGTGATATGCCACGATTTCCGCCTCATGCTCTTCGACAGGATGAAGAGGGAACGGCGGAAAGGCGAGAAAAGCGTCCGCCCCCAGGTTGAGAGCATGCCTGCCCATCTCCTTTGTGGCCTCAAAGAACTCTCGCAGCTTCGCTCGTGACGAGACGGCACCCGAGACGTTCGCGCCGACACCGGCTATGAGGACTTTGTCGCCTCTCATGCAGTGGCGCCACGCTGACATGACGAACTCCCTGTTTTCGCGCGAAAGAAAAAGCCCACGCCCGGTGTGCACCCATGCCGCAACGCCACGCACGTCCCGCTGCGCCATGTACTCGCAATATCTTTCCTGAGCCTCCCTGTGAACGACGTCCTCCCTGCGCAGCAGCACCGGCGCCGCAGGGATCAGTCCCCCTTTCAACTTATCCTGCCACCAATTTCGGTCTTTCTCCATTATCTATCTCTCCCAGAGAAATCGCAGAAGGGCCGGTCCCCCGCCTTCCGCAGCGGCGCCCGCCAATGCTTTTACCCTCGGGAAGGCGCCGGTTTTCCCCTTGTGCGTTTTGGGCGCCCTGCTGGTGGTGGTCACTCCCACCAGTTGAAGTACCTTCTATCGCGCATCTTCTGGATCTCGTCCACGGGAAACCACCCGACGTGCCCGTCACAGAAGGCGAGGTTGCCGCCGCCGCTGTGCAGATTGCCCTGGTTGGGGAAGTCGCTGGCGTCATAGTAGCCATCGTTGAGCTCCGACCCCTCATCCACCATCAACACGCAGCGGGAAGTATTTTTGATCTTCGGCAGGAGCACGCCTTCCTCTGTGTTCCCCGCGAACTGATCGTAGTCGAGGGTCCAGTTCATGGAGTAGCTCAACCCCCGCTTCCGCTCCACGGGACCAGCCGCCGGGCAGAGGTAGGCATTTTTGTCCGGTCTGCTGTACCATTCCTCGGGTTTTTTTTGATGCCTTTCCACACCGGGGTACATATAAGTCCACAAGACCCCGGACTCGATCTCTATCCTCCTGCATGCCTCCGCCTGCTGGGGGTGGGCAACCACGTTTCCGCCCCAAACCCAGTCGCTCGGATGGTTTCGGCCGGCGGGGGCTGTTCTGGGAAGGTGCCCCTCGAACTCGCTGGCGTAAGTGTGCATCGCAATGGCGAGTTGCTTCATGTTAGCGATGCACTTACCCTGCTTTGCCTTTTCCTTCGCCGACTGGATGGCGGGCAACAGAAGCGCCATCAGTATAGAGAGAATGGCCATCACAACCAGAAGCTCTATCAGGGTAAACCCTTTGGCTCGCTTCGATTTCACGGCGCCACCCTCCTTTCTCGGGCGGGAAAGCAACCCAACAGCCTTGCAGGCGCGGGACTGCTCAGTCCATCTCCCGACCATCTGACCATTTACAATAACCCAATTTCCAACAACTGCATTTTACGGCGTCATTCCCCGAAAGTCAAGGGCGTTGAAGGGGTGCGGCGTATGGCCTCAGTCTCGGGCGGATACCCCACCAAGGCGGTGGAGGGAAAAAGGGAAGAGAAAGGTAACCCCGCGAGACGCGGGGCAGGGGCGCAGAGAGGAGGATGAGAAAGACTCCGTCGTCGCCTGCCGTGGCATGGGCATCTTGCCCATGAGTATTCATCCCGCGTTACGCGGGACCTCCGCCGAGATGCCACGAGGGCGCTTCGTCAGATCCGAGACCCGCGCTCTCTGCGCTCACTGCGGTGAGTTCATCTCCCCCCGAGACTGAGGCGTTACTGCCTCTTATGAAAAGTGATTGACGAGGACCCATTTTTCTGATAGCGTAACGATGTTTCTGTGAAGGCAGGAAACACGGAGAGGTTGACGCTTGTTCTGCCTCGAGGTCGCCGGGTTCAGGGGGGAGAACAAAGGATAACTCGGTGCATCATCGGGCGCTTAGCGTCACTAAAGCAGCTCTATGCGCCTCGCCCTGGCGGGGTGACATAGGGCTTTTTTATTCCACCGCCGAGCCGCTTGGCGCGTGCATTTATGAAAGCGCCAGGGCGCGAGATGGAATGAAACGAGTTCTTTGACGGGATAAACACGATTCCGAGAATCCGGTGCATCCTGTTATCCCGTCAAAAAAAACAATGCGTCCCAGAACTTATGAATCAGAGCCACAAGGCGACTTGCAACGGCAGCCAAATAGAATTATGTGTTGTCGGCGCGCTAACTACTTGAGAGAGTCCCGCCAGCGGCGGGATCGCAAAGGCGCGAAGACGCAAAGGTCAGGGACAATCACGTAGTCAGCATCCTTGGCGTCTTAGCGTCTTGGGGAGAGAAGATGGACCAGAAATACTAGCTCGATACGATCACAGCTCTACGGAAAACGCAAAGAAGTGACGAAGAAAGGTTCTAAGGGCAATTCTTCCTATTTCAGAGAGGGCCACAGAATGAAAGACGCGGAGAAGACAAAGGAGCAGCTCACGAACGAGTTGCGCCAACTGCGCCAGCGAGTCGCTGAGCTGGAGGCATCCGAAAAAGAGCGCAAGCAGGCGGAAAGGGCCCTGGGGAAGCACAGCCATGAGCTGAAGGAGCGAGTGAAGGAGCTGAACTGCCTTTACGGGATATGCAGTGTTGTCGAGAAGGGGGCGGCATCCCTGGATGAAACCCTTCAAGGGATAGTTAGCCTCATTCCTCCCGCGTGCCAGTACCCGGAAGTCGCCTGTGCACGAATCAATTTGGAGGACAGGGAGTTCGTGACGCAAAACTTCAAGGAAACCGCCCTGAAGCAGACGGCGGACATCGTTGTGCGCGGCCGGCGGCTCGGTGCCGTGGAGGTGTTCTATCTCGAAGAGAAACCCGAAGCCGACGAGGGGCCTTTCCTCAAAGAGGAGAGAAATCTCATCAACGCAGTTGGGCTACGACTGGGATACATCGTCCAGCGGAAGAAGGCCGAGGAGAAGATACGACACCTCAACGCTGTGCTGCGGGCTGTTCGCAACGTCAACCAGCTCATCAATAAGGAAAAGGATAGGGATCGGCTGCTGCAGTCGGTCTGCGATAGCCTCATCAAGACCCGCGGCTACCACAATGCCTGGGTGGCCGTATTGGATGAATCCCGCCGGCTCGTTGCCGGAGCCGAAGCCGGGCTCGGAGAGCATTTCTCGCCCATGCTCCAAAGGTTAGAGCGAGGTGACTTGACCAGTTGCGGGCGAAGCGCGCTATCCCAGCGCGGCATCGTCATCATCCGCGATCCCCAATCCACGTGCGGCGACTGTCCCCTGTCAAAGAATTACGCTGGCAGGGGCGCTATGACCGCCTGCCTGGAATACGGCGGGAAGGTTTACGGCATGTTGAGCGTTTCCGTCCCGCGCGATCTGACCGCCGACCAGGAAGAGCAAGCCTTGTTCGAAGAGGTTGCGCAAGACATCGCCCTTGCCATCCACGGCATAGAACAGGAAGAGGAGCGCAAGAAAACCCAGGAGGCGCTGCGGGAGAGCGAGGAGCGGTATAGAACTTTCCTGGACAACCTGGGCGATGTTGCTTACGAAACTGACCGCGAGGGAAATATCACCTACGCGAACAAAATGGCCGAAAATCTAACGGGCTTACGTCTGGCGGACATTGTCGGGAAGCCTTTTCTTCCCCTTTTCACTGAAGAGAGCCAGAGAATTGCGACCGACGTGTATCAGAGGACGTTAAACGGAGAAAGCCCGGAGTATGAATTGACTTCTGTCAACGGCAGGATAGGCCATTTCAAAAATGAACTGCTGAGGGATAAGGACGGAAAGACTGTTGCCGTTTTCGGCATCGCCAGGGACATTACCCAGCGGAAGAAGGCGCAGGAGGCGCTGCGGCAGGAGAAGGAGATGGCGCAGAAGTATCTCGAGGTCGCGGCAGTTATGATGGTAGTTATTGACGCGAACAAACAGGTGACCCTCATAAATAGAAAAGGCTGTGAGACCCTGGGCTATCGGCGAGAAGAAATCGTTGGCAAGAACTGGTTCGATACCTTTCTTCCAGAAAGGCTCAGGCGCGAAGTGAGCGGCGTTTTTGAAAGGCTCATGGCCGGAGAAATTGAGCCGGTGGAATACTTTGAAAATCCCGTTTTGACCCGGAGCGCCGAGGAGAGAATCATCTCCTGGCATAATAGTGTGTTGACAGATGAGAAAGGCAATATCATCTGCGCCCTTAGTTCGGGACAGGACATCACGGAGCGCAAGCGAGCGGAGGAGGCCCTGAAGGATTCCGAAGCTCTTTATCACTCCCTCGTTGAAAGCTTGCCCCAGAATATCTTCCGTAAGGACGCGGAAGGTAAGTTTACGTTCGCCAACACGAACTTGTTATCCACGCTGGGAAAACGCCTGGAGGAAGTGGTCGGCAAAACCGATTTTGACTTTTACCCGCAGGAATTGGCAGAAAAGTACAGAACAGATGACAAAAAAGTCCTGGAGATGGGGGAGACCTTTGAAGACGTTGAAGAACACCATACCCCGCATGGCCAAAGCTTATACGTCCGCGTAGTGAAAACGCCGGTGTATGACTCAAAGGGAGAAGTCAGAGGAGTCCAAGGGATTTTCTGGGACGTGACCGAGCGCAAGCGGGCGGAGGAGGAAAGCAAGTCCCTTTCGCGGCTGGGATTACGCCTCGCGGGGGCTGAGACTGTGGAAAGCATGATAACCGCCGTGCGCGAAGAAACGGACCACCTGCTCGGCTGGGACGCCCACTATTTCGCCGTTCGCCGCCCCGAAGAGGACGCCTTCCACGTCGTTTCTTTCGTTGACACGGTGAAAGGCGAGAAGAAAACCTTTCGCAAGGAGGACTGGCCCGTGGACGGACTGAGCGCTCCCATCCGGCCTGTGCTTGAGGGTCGTCCTCTCCTCATTAACCGCACGCCGGGAGACCCGAAACCGGTCCTGGACCCATTTGGCGACAAAAACCGCATTTCCGCGAGTCTCATGCACGTGCCGGTCCGGGGCGGCGATAATGTCATTGGCATGCTCTCCGTTCAGTCCTACACGTATGACCGATACGACGAAGCCGACCTCCAGACCCTCCAGCGAATCGCCGATGCCATCGCGCCAGCTCTGGAACGAGCACATGCTGCCGAGGCGCTCCGCGAGACCGAGGAATTCAGTTCCAGCCTCCTGCGTAATGCGCCCATTCCGATAATCGTTATCAACCCGGACAGTTCAGTAAAATACGTGAACCTCGCCCTGGAACAGCTAACTGGCTTCTCTTCTTACGAGCTTATTGGGTGCAGGTCTCCATACCCTTGGTGGACCGAGGAGACGCTCCCGAAAACCCACAAGGATTTGGGCGAGGCTATGCGGAAGGGCGCCAGGAGCCTTGAGGAGCTTTTTCAGAAAAAGGATGGCAAGCGATTCTGGGTGGAGATAACCTCCACGGCAGTAAAAGAAAACGGGAAGCTGAAGTATTATCTGGCAGACTGGATTGACATCACTGAGCGCAAGCGGGCGGAGAAGGAGCTGCGAGAGGCGGAAGAACGATTCAGGTCCCTTTTTGAGAATGTGGCTATTGGTCTATATCGAACCACTCCCGATGGGCGGATAATGATGGCGAATCCGGCGCTGACCCGCATGTGGGGCTATTCCTCTTTTGATGAAGTGGCCGGACGCAACTTGGAGGACGCTGGCTTTGAGCCGGGCTACCCGCGCTCCGTTTTCAAGGAGCTAATGGAGAGAGAGGGCGAGGTGGCGGGATTAGAGTCTGCTTGGACAAACCGCGACGGCACGGCGCTCTTCGTTCGTGAAAGCGCCAGAGTCGTTCGCGACGAGGCGGGCGACATCCTTTACTATGAGGGAACGGTCGAGGACGTCACGCACCGCAAGCGGGCGGAGGAGGCGCTGCGGGCGAGCGAGGAGCGCTATCGCACCCTCGTGGAGAACATCAGCCTCGGCATCGCTTTGATAAGCCCCGACCACAAAATAATCGTGACTAACGCTGCGCACGGCAGAATGCTCCATAAGCCCCGCAGTTATTTTGCGGGTAAATACTGTTTCAGGGAATTTGAGAAGCGCGAGGCGGTTTGTCCGCACTGTCCGGGGGTGCAGGCTATGGCTACCGGGCAGCCAGCGGAGGTGGAGACTGAAGGTGTGCGCGATGACGGCAGCCGCGTTCCAGTTCATATTCACGCCTTTCCGGTCTTCGGCTCGGAGGGCGCCGTCACGGGCTTCATCGAGGTTGTCGAGGACATCACCGAGCGCAAGAAGGCGGAGGAGGAGAAGCGGCTTCTTCAGGAGCAACTGGCCGAGGCGCAGAAGATGGAGGCCCTGGGGGTGCTCTCCGGGGGGATTGCCCACGAGTTCAACAACATCCTGGCGGCAGTCATCGGATACACTGAGCTGACTTTGCAGTCGGAAGGGCTTTCAAGCAGCGCCCGGCGGAATCTCGACATCGTTCAGAACTCAGCGTCTCGCGGGGCGGATTTGACCAAGAGTCTGCTTACGTTCTCCAGAAAGGAGCTCAGAGAGAGAAAACGGCTCGAACTGAGGAATATAGTGGACGAGGTCCTGAGGATGACTGAAAAGGAGTTTACGACTGAGGGGATTGAGCTTAGCGTGAAGCATTCCGGGAGTGTGCCGCCGGTGAAGGGGGACGCGAGCATGTTGACGTCGGTGGTGATGAATCTTGTCATAAATGCCAGACACGCTATGCAGAGCTTGCCGGTGAAAAAGTTGACTGTTCAGACAGGGCTGGAGAAAGGAAAGGCTTTCATCAGGGTCAAGGACACGGGTTGTGGGATACCGGAGGAGAACATTCACAAGGTTTTCGAGCCGTTCTTCACCACGAAAGGCTCGCTGGCAGGAGGGGAGGTTTTCGACCGGAAATCTCGGGGGACGGGGTTGGGGTTGAGCGTCTGCCTCAGCATCGTGGAGGGGCACGGTGGGAAGATGAAGGTCACCAGCGAAGTGGGGAAAGGAACGGTTTTCACCGTCTATCTTCCTCCCGCGTCGAGGCGCAAGACAACTCGACGAGAACCGCAGAAGGGCGCAAAGGGGAAGGCCGCACGCATCATGGTAGTTGACGACGAGGAAGCTATCGTGGACCTTCTCGTTGACGTGTTGGATGCCGCAGGATACGCCGCAGAGGGCTTCACAAATCCCACAAAGGCTCTCAAGGCGCTTCGCCGCGGGCGATACTCTCTCGCTGTTATTGACCTCCAGATGCCGGAAATGCCGGGCGAGGAATTCATCAAGAAAGTCAACGGGCTTGCACCCGAAAAAAGACCTGTGACTGTGATTTTGACCGGCCTCCTCGACAGTTTGCAGGAGGATTACGCGGCTCTGGGCGTTTTCACGACCGTCACGAAGCCCTTTCTCACCGAAGACGTGCTTGACATCGTTAAACGAGGCCTCGTCGCAAGGAACTCCCGCCCCGCCGGAAGACGAGATAGGAAGCCTCGCGGTTGATTGTGCGTGTGCGCCTGTGTTCGCGAGCGAAAGCTTCCGAAAGTAACGCGGCGGGGTCCGGCTGCGCGCTTCAGTGCACAAAGAACAATCCTTGCTCACGTGGCACGGGCATCCCGCCCGTGAGAATCATGGGCAAGATGCCCATGCCACGACAGCCGACGACGCTGTCCTTCTCACCTTATTCTCTGCGACTCTGCGCCTTTGCGTTATTCTCTCCTTCCTCTTTTCTGTCCCCCGCCAAGGCGGGGTATCCACCCGGGACTGAGGCAATGCAGGCACAGCCTCTTTCGCCTTGACAACGTGTTGCGTTATGCCAAGATGGAGTCGTGAGCGCGGACAGGGCGGACAGTCGCGTTCACTTGTGCGCTGTCTGCGGCAAGGTCTGCGTGACCGGAGGAATAATCGCGTGAGATTCGTTCAATTCTCTGATGTCCATCTGGATGCGAGCCTGCGGGAATCGAGGCTGGCGCTGCCGGAGGAAAAAAGGGAGCAGAGGCAGAGGGAGATAAGGCGGATTGTCGCGGACGCATGCTCGCTCGCTCGGGAGAGGGATTGCGAGCTGATTTTGATCCCCGGCGACCTGTTCGATGACGAGTCGGCGAACTTCGACACCATTCGTTTCCTGATTGATACGTTCGGCTCGGTCGCGCCTCTGCCGATATTCATCACGCCCGGCAATCACGATCCCTATCTGCCTCAGTCCCGCTACAGCTCCGATTTCCTCGCGGAGAAGGGAATCCCCCCCTGGCCGGAGAACGTCCAGATTTTCTGTACCGGGAGGTTCGAGGCCAAGCGCCTCCCGAAGAGGGAAGATATAATAGTGAGCGGCGCGGGCATTATCGGGTGGGGAACGGAGCGAAAGCGGATTCTCGGCCAGCGGATTCCTCGGCCGTCCGCCAGGTTTAACATTGCGATATTTCACGGCTCGCGGGAGCCATTTCCGCCGGGGAAAGAGGCGACGATGCCATTCAGCGAGGAGGAGCTTCTGTCCCAGAGCTTCGATTACGCCGCTATCGGACACTATCACTCTTACTCGGAGATACGAGACAAAGAAGGGCGAATCCGCGGCGCCTATTCGGGGACGCCCGCCTCGCAGAAGCTCAATGAAGAGGGCGAGAAATTCATCGTGGTCGGAGAAGTCTCGGAAGACAAGGGCGTAAGCCTCGAAACGGTTAAGCTCGACCGCCGCACATTGCGGAAGGTCGAGGTGAACTGCTCCGCGTGCAAGCACAGCGACGTGGTGGTCAGGAAGATTGAGGAGGAGGCGAGAAAGGTTTCGCAGAACAACGACGATATTCTCTTCGTGAGGCTTGTCGGGCGATACCCTCGCGGCGGCGCCCCGAAGCTGCCGGCGAACCTTCTGGCAGACGAATATTTTCACGTCGCGGTTGATTCCAGCGGGCTGAGACCGGATTACGAGCTGGAGAAATACCTCCGCGAGCCGGAACTGATGAGGAGCGTCGAGGGCAAGTTCGTCAAGGCGCTGTGGAACAGGGAGGCGCGGACAGAGGACGAAAAGGAAAAACGGGGCATCCGAGCCGCCATTTACTACGGGCTGGACGCCATCCGCGAAAAGAAACTTTGCGGACGATATGATGAGTAGCGCCGCGAGGTGGCGTGGGCATCTTGCCCATGCCTTTCACGGGCGGGACGCCCGTGCGACCATAATAATTGCGCGGGAATGACATGAAGATTAAGAGAGTCATCGCTTCCGATTTCGGCTGCCTTTCCGGCAGCTACACGTTGTTCGATGACCGCGTCAACGTCGTCGTGGAGGCGAACGAGGAGGGAAAGTCCACTCTCGTGGCGGCGATCCTTGCGGGCCTGTACGGCTTCTCCCGCAGTCGCAGGGCGGATAAGCTCAGCGATAAGGAAGCCTACAAGCCGTGGAGCAGTGATTCATACTGCGTCCGCCTCGAAATGGAGGACGACGAGGGGCGGCCGCTTCTGATAGAGAGAGACTTCGGCGAGAAAAATGAGAAGGTCAAGGTCACCGATCTCTCCACGAATAAGGATGTGACGCCAGAGTTCGTCGTCGGGAAAAAGCGTTTTGCGGTGGGCGAGCGCCTCCTCGGCGTCTCAAGAGAAGTCTTTGTCAAAACCTGCCTCGTCAAGCAGCTTGAGATAGAGAAGGTCGGCGAGTCAAGTGAGCTTGTCAGCAAAGTTCAACAGATTTTCGACACCACCGGAGGCAAAGGGACGGCGGCAGAGGCCATAGCCGTTCTAACGGAGGCGATTCGAGAGTATGCTGGGACGCAGCGCCTCGCTCGGCATATAACGGTCGAGACAGAAATCAAAAGGCTCAATGAGGCAATCCGTCAAGGTGAAGCGCGGATGGGCGAGCTCAGGGAGCGACGAGAAAAGGCGGAGCCGGCTATGATTCGCGTGCGGGAACTCCGAAGACGCCTCGAGAAGCTCGAAGTCCATCGGCAGCAGCTCGAATATCTCACCCGTCGGGCGGAAATTCGCGAGGTCGAAACGGAATTGAAGCAGGACGCTGAGAACCACGGGGAGTTGAAGAAGCTGATCGAGCTGAAGAACTCACTCAAGCCATACAGCGATTTCACAAACGAACAAGCGAGCGACTTCGCGCGACTCGTCGGACAGCTCGATGGGCTTCGCAAGCGAAGGAAGGAATTGGGAGAATCGCTCGAGAAACTCAAGAAAAACCTCGAAGAGACCAAAACGAAGCTGAAGGAGTATGACGGGTTCGAGGCTCTCGGCGAGGATTTCAAAACCGGTTTGCACGACCTCTCGACGGAACTGAAAAGACTTGGCGAAGATGTCGAGAAAAAGCGGCGGCTTGTGTCTGAATTCGAGAAATCGCTCAAAAAGGAGGGATACGAGCTTTCGGAAGTTGACGAATTGCATCGGCAATTCTCGAAGTTGAGCGTTGAGGAGAAGGACCTGCTGAGGGATTCGGAGTCGCGAATACCCCGGCTTGAAGCGAGCATTCTCGAGCGCGCGGATGCGGAAAGAGAATGCAAGGCGGAATTGCGAGGCGTCAAGAGGCCGATAACGCTTCTGTCTTATGCGGCTGTCGTCCTGTGGGTCGCGGGCATACTCTCAATGGTTTTCTGGGCCGGCCGGGCGCAGTGGGCAGGCGGCGCATTTGGTTTGGCAGGCTTCGTGGCGGTCGCGGTCGCTTTCGTGCTCCGCGTGCTTAAGCTTCGCAGGCTCCGAGGCCTGCTGAGGCGAAAAGAGGCGGCGATACAGGAGCGGCAATCCTTTCTGGGTGTCCGAGGAACGCTGTCGCGCGCGCTGGAGGAAATGGCAGCAAAGGCGGAATTTGAATCTATCCCGGAGTTGACGGAAGCCTTCAAGCGATGGGGGCGGGTAAGCGACCGGAAGACGCAACTTGATTCATTCCGCATCGGGCAGGAGGGTGCAGAGAGAAGCGCGGCCTCATGCAGGGAAAAGGCTTCCGCCGAGCTTAGGAGGATGGGCATGCACGTCCCTCCGGCCAAGGTTGATGTCGCTCTCGTCCAAAAAGCCGAAACGAGGGTTCGGGAATACCTCCAGATTCTCTCCTCGGCGGAACAAGCGGAGAAACGCCGCACTGGCACCGAGGATGAGATAAGAAAGTTGAATGCCGAAAGAGAAAAGCTGCGGGAATCCATACGAGGCATCCTGGTGGCGGCGAAGCTCTCCCCGGACCTCACCCCGGAAAAAGCGCAGCCAGAAATCGAAAAGGCACGAGGGAAAAGCGAGAAGTTTCATCGCCTCGCCGCGACGGAGATACCCGAGAAACAGCGAGACCTCCTTTCCCCGGAAGAGGTCAAGGGAATGATGGAGCGGCTCGATACGCTCAGAGATGAAATCGAGAAGATGGTCGGGGAAAAGGGAGAACTGGAAGAGCTCCAGGTCACGAAAACGCATTCGCAGTACGAGGAAGAAGCGCGGAGAGTCGCCGAGGAAGGCGCCCGGGCGACCGAGGAGAAGAGCCAGTTCTACCACAAGGTGCATAGCGTGGAGGAGGAGTACCGCAAGGAATACCCTCGCCTCGCGAACGAGCTTTCGGAGCTGACACAAACTCTCGACAGGACGGAACGCTTTGGCAAATCCATCTCATTGGCCATAGACACGCTGGAGACAATCTCCTCGAAGAGCCACGCCCTCTGGGCGAACGAGCTGAATCCCCGGACGAGCGAAATCCTCAAACATCTCAACCCACGCTGTGGGGAACTGAAGTTCGCCAGCGACTTGAGTTTCACGGTTGTGCCCGCAGAAGGGCTGAGGCCAATGGATACAAAGCATATTGAAGCCCAGGAGAGCGTGGGGGCGAGGCATCAGATTTACCTGGCGGTTCGCCTGGCGCTGAGCGATTATCTTTCCTCCGCGGGCAACAAGGTTCCCGTTATCCTCGACGAGCCCTTCGCCACCAGCGACGATGACCGCTTCATTTCAGGAATGCAGTTCCTCTGCGGGGAGTTTCGCAGTAGCCATCAGGTAATCATCCTGACCTGCCACCGCCAACGGCACACCGACCTGCTTCGTCAAAGAGCCGCAGGCGTGCTTGACCACCTTCGCATTATCCAGTTGGGCCGGCTTCCAGACTGAAGCGCCTACCGCTTGAGTGAATGCAATCGCACGCTGAAAGGCCGCAGCGGGAACAGCCATTTCGTGTTGTTCCCGTTCCGCTATGCAGACTTTCGGAGATTTACGCCATACCTCAGAAAACTCAAGGCTTCTGGACCCGTGGGAGTAGCTTAAACGTGAACCGGACGTCTGCTGGAAGACCCGGCCGGAGAACTGCCGGCGATCCTCTGCTACAAGCTGAACGGCCAGTGGCGGTTGCCCAAGGGCGGTGGAGCGGTTCGCCTGGTGTCGCCCGGGGCGTATGGGAACAGGTCAGTTAAGTGGCTTCAGCGCGTGGTCCTCACGAACGACTACAGAGCCAACGACACGTATGCCCAATGGAACAATGACGCGGATAGCCCGATGAAGACACAAGCTCGCTTCATCCATCCCCCAAAGCAAGCGAAAGCAGGCCGGCCTGTCGGGTTTGACTATTGACACAGGTTAGAACGAAAATCAGGGGTTTCCCCGGGAGAACTTCCGGCTAAAAGGAATCAACGACTTCCTCGTAGTCGCCTCGTTTCTTTGTGACGTCTTTCTTTGTCAGAGGAGAGGGGTGCGAGGTGAATATGTCGTTAACGGTGGGGCTGACTTTACTCACTTCCTTGAGAAAAGCCGACGCTATCCGAGAGCGATTACTTATCTGGTCGTTGATGGTAGGGTTCGCCATGAGCATGATAATCACCAGGCACAATACCATGAAAACGGTTCCCCGCAACGCTCCCGCGAACATTCCACCGATGGCGTCGAGGGCTGGCGGCAGTTTTTTCGCGAGCAGGTTGCTGAAGACGGCGTGTAGGAAAAACGCTGACATTGCGATCACAAAGCTGATTGCAATGTATGCAGCCAGTGTTGCATAAGTCGTTGGCAAAGGGACATAAGGCTTTAGAGGTTTGGCCAGCGTCTCCCCGAACGCCAAGCATAATAGCAAAACCGTCGTAAACCCTGCCAAACCCAGCAGGTTGGTTACCAGTCCCTTTCGGTAACCCTCGTAAAGCGAACCGAAAACTATAACTCCTATCGTTGCGTCCACAAGGAAATTAGCTACTACCATGGTGCCCCTCCTACGTTGAGGATAGTGCCTGTCCTGCGCATTTTTCCTCTCATTTCTTCCGTGCTCTCTCGCCGGGCGATTCCTGCCCCTCCGCGCCTGTTCATGTGTGGCCTGACCTTATTTCCTTGCCCCCCTGATGGTTTCGCGCCGGTTTTGTGTCCTGAGCAAACGAGACCTTTTGCTTTCGGTGGCCGCCCACCTGCCTTACAGCAAACTTTGTTCCAACGTGCTTAGTTGCACAGCAAAATCGGCGTGCTCGCCCGCCGTGCCTCCCAAACGCAGCCGCGCGCTTCTTGATTTATGGTTGGACAGAAAAGTTTTTTGGACGGGTCTCCTCCCCGCCTGTATAATACCGTTTTGGGGCAACCGGAAATTTCGCAAGCCCGGTGCGCTTCCGCATCTTTACTCCGGGACTGCGGACGTTGCCGAAGAAAGGTTTCTGTAAAACAGTTCGTCCAACTTTTCATCATCACGTCGAGGGGTTGCGAATGATTCACAGAATTGAAGTCGGGTTCAAGGAAGGTGTTACCGACGCCGCAGGGGAAAGTGTGCGGAGTAGGATTCTCAAGCACCTCGGAATCCGTGTCGAGCGAGTGCGAACCATCGAGGTCTATACGATTGACGCGGATATTGATTCCGAGCAAGCCGGTTTTCTCAGGGAAAGATTGTTCACCGACCCCATTATCCAGGACTCACGCCTTGACGTTCCTCTGGAGCGAGACTTCTCCTGGATGATTGAAGTCGGCTACCGCCCCGGCGTGACCGATAACGTCGGGAGGACTTCCGTGGAGGGAATAAAGGACGTGCTCGGGGAGAGCCTCTCCGGCGAGCCGAAGGTCTATACCTCCCGAAAGTACCTCATCTCCGGAGACCTGTCCCGCGGGCAAGCCGAAAGAATCGTCTCCGGCCTCCTCGCCAACGAGCTTATTCAGAGATGGAGAATTACCGGCCGCGAGGAGTCGAATCCAGAGAATCCACCCCGGCTCGAAATCCCGGAGGTGCGAATCCCGCCTGCGGCGGGACCCGTTGTGCGCTATTACGACCTGAGCGTGCCGGACGAGGAGCTGCTGAAAATCAGCAGGGATGGTATCCTCGCTCTCGACCTGAGAGAGATGAAAGCCGTTCAGGGCTATTACAGAAGGCCGGACGTCATCGAGGGGCGCCGCCGCCTCGGCCTTGAGCCGAAGCCGACCGATGCCGAGCTGGAGGCGATTGCTCAAACCTGGTCGGAGCACTGCAAGCACAAGATTTTCAGCGGAATCATAACTTACACGGAGAACGAGAAGACCGAAGTCATTAACAGCATTTTCGACACGTACATCAAAAAAGGGACAGAGGAGATTGGCAAAACTGTGGACTGGCTGGTGTCGGTTTTTCACGATAATGCCGGCATCATCAAGTTTGACGACGAATGGAATCTGGTCTTCAAAGTCGAGACCCATAACAGCCCGTCCGCTCTCGACCCCTACGGGGGCGCCCTGACGGGAATCGTCGGAGTCAACCGCGACCCCGCGGGCACCGGCCTCGGCGCCAAGCTGATTTTCAATACGGACGTGTTCTGTTTCGCTCCGCCCGATTACGACAAGGAACTGCCGCCGAGGCTTCTCCATCCGAAGCGAGTTTTCGACGGCGTCCGAAGGGGAGTGGAGCACGGCGGCAATAAGAGCGGCATACCGACGGTCAACGGCGCCATAATCTTCGACGAGCGATACGCCGGCAAGCCCCTCGTTTTCTGCGGCACCGGCGGAATCATTCCGCGAAAGATCGGCGATGTGGATACTTCCATCAAACGAGCGGACCCCGGCGACCACATCGTCATGACCGGCGGGAGAATTGGAAAAGACGGCATTCACGGCGCCACCTTCTCCTCGACGGAGCTCGACGAGAAATCCCCCGTTTCAGCGGTTCAGATAGGCGACCCCATAACCCAGAAAAAGATGACCGATTTCCTCCTCGAGGCCGAGGACGCCGGCCTGTACCGCTGCATAACGGACAATGGCGCCGGCGGGCTTTCCTGTTCCGTGGGAGAGATGGCGCGTCTGTCCGGCGGCTGCCAGCTCCATCTCGAGCGCGCCCCGCTGAAATACGCGGGGCTTGATCCCTGGGAAATCCTCCTCTCGGAAGCCCAGGAGCGGATGACCCTCGCCGTCCCCCCGGAAAAAGTTGACGACTTCCTTTCGCTTGCGATGAGACGCGGCGTCGAAGCGACCGTCCTCGGCAGCTTCACCGACTCCGGAAAGTTCCACGTTCTCTACGACGGCAAAACCGTCGCCTACCTCGACATGGATTTCTTCCACGAGGGTGTTCCAAAGAAAAAGATAACCGCCCGCTGGAAGCCGCCTCTGCACGATGAGCCGGACATTTCCTTGAAAGCCGACCTGACAGCCGAGCTCATGCAACTACTCTCCCGCCTGAACATTTGCAGCAAGGAGCCGGTCATCCGCCAGTACGACCACGAGGTCCAGGGCGCCAGCGTCATCAAGCCTCTCGTCGGAGCCGAGAACGACGGTCCCGCCGACGCCGCCGTGATTCGCCCCCTCCTCGGCAGAAAAGAGGGAATCGCCATCTCCAACGGCATCAATCCCTTTTACGGCGACATTGACACCTATCACATGGTCGCCTGCGTCGTGGACGAGGCCATCAGAAACATCATCGCCGTCGGAGGGAAGCTCGGCTATATCGCGGGACTCGACAACTTCTGCTGGCCCGACCCCATCGTTTCCGAGAAGACCCCGGACGGCGAGTACAAGCTCGCACAACTTGTGAGGGCTGCCAAAGCCCTCTACGACTATACCGTTGCCTTTCGGGTCCCCTGCATCTCCGGCAAGGACAGCATGAAGAACGATTACAAGGTCGGCAAGTATCGAATATCCGTTCCGCCGACGGTTCTCTTTTCCGCCATCGGCAAGATTGATGACGTTGAGAAATGCGTCACTATGGACGCCAAAACTCCCGGCGACTCGGTCTATGTGCTCGGCGTTACCAGAGAGGAAATGGGCGGCTCGCAATACTTTGCCATGCACGGCGGGGTCGGCAACTCGGTTCCTAAGGTCAATGCGAAAGCCGCCGCTAAGCTCTACAACGCCCTCTCGTCCGCCATCGAAAGCGGACTCGTTCGCTCCTGCCACGACTGCTCCGACGGCGGATTAGGCGTTGCCCTCGCCGAGACCGCCTTTGCTGGCGGATACGGCATGAAAATCAGTCTGAATCCTGTTCCTCGCGAGGAAAAGCTGGACCGTGATGATTTCATCCTGTTTTCAGAGTCCCAGAGCCGATTCGTGGCTACCGTTTCGCCTGACAAAAGGGAGCAATTCGAGCGCACACTCGCCGGAAATGCACTTGCGTTGGTGGGCGAGGTCACAGCAGACACTCGTTTCGAGGTAATCGGCTTGTCCGGAGACACCGTCATCGTCGCCGATATAAGGAAGCTCAAGGAGGCCTGGCAGAAACCGCTGAAGGGGGTGGTCTGATGAAAAGACCGAAAGTCCTCGTTCTCACCGGCTACGGCATCAATTGCGATTACGAGACCGAGTTCGCATTCAACATGGATTCCGTCGGCGGCGACGCCCGTCGAGTGCATATAAACGACCTCATAGACGGACGCGATTCCCTCGACAACTACCAAATCCTCGCATTTCCGGGCGGCTTTTCGTTCGGAGATGACATCGCCGCCGGTAAAGTTCTCGCCCTGAAGTTCGAGTACAGCCTGGGGCGGCAGATCGAGAAGTTCATCAACGACGGGAAACTGATTATCGGTATCTGTAACGGCTTTCAGGCCATCGCCAAGATGAGAATTCTTCCTCGCCTCGACAGCGGTCGCCGCCAGGATGTAACTCTCACCTTCAACGATTCAGGGAGGTTCGAGGACCGCTGGGTCTATCTCAAGGTCAATCCCCGCTCGCCATGCGTTTTCACCCGAGGAGTCGAAAAGCTCTATCTCCCCGTGCGCCACGGCGAGGGGAAATTCATGCCCGCGAGCGAAGATGTCCGGCGCCGGCTTTCGGCGAACGACCAGGTTGTGGTTCAATATTGCGATTCCGCCGGGCGAACGGAGTGCCCTTACCCTTTCAACCCGAACGGCTCAGTTGGCAGCATCGCAGGAATCTGCGATCCCTCCGGGCGAATCTTCGGCCTGATGCCCCACCCGGAGGGCTATCTTTTCCGCACGCAGCATCCCCGCTGGACGAGAGAGGATCTGCCCGAAGAAGGGCGGGGCGTGCAGATTTTCCGAAACGCCGTGGAATTTGCCAGGAAGGAACTCGCCTGAGGCGTTGCCCTCACCCAAGGCCGCCGAATGGGCGTCTAAATCGCGCCGCACGCCTTTAAGATCCCCAAGCCAAGCGTCACCACCGTCATTGCTGCGATGGCGATGGTCAACCAGAACATGCGCTTCGCCAGCCTGTCGTTGGATTTTGCCACCCTTGCCATCATCGAGACCATTCTCTTGATAGCATGGACAAGGTTAACCTCCACCGGGCGCCGAGCACTTGCCTCCTCGTGCACGTCACATACAAGCTGCTCGAGAGGCTTAAGCATGTCACGCCCTACTTGGACTTCCGCGTTTCGCCTGGGCTCGGGGCCGCCGCAGGGGTCCCATTCAAGCCGGGTAACCCCCAGGCGTGCCGAATAGACTTGCGTTGGGTTTCCGAGAGCTTCCTCCCGGGACTTCGCTCTGTTTCCCATGGCCATCAACCTTTCAGTGTGAGGGCTATCGCAGGACGCGGGGCCTCAAGCATGGCATGGCCAGCAGCGGGACAACGAGGAGCTCCGGGGCCGTGCCCAGCACTAAGTCCAAGAAGATGCGTGCACGCCATAGCATCGCGAGCCCTGGCGCGAGCACATGGAGTTGGAGCAAAAGATGCCAGGTCAGTCCCGGGGGAGATACCGCCCTGCATTGGCCCCTCGCTTGTGTTGGCCGTGGACGCAGGGTGAATGAGGGACGCAGGCACCAGATCGGCCATCCCCAGGCTACCAGTTGCGCACCGCTGGTGTCGGAAGGAGGCTCACGCTTGGGTGCCGTGCGCCTCCAGCGCCTGGACGATACGCGGATGTCCGCTGGCCGCCGCGAGGGCAAGCGCGGTCTCCGCGTCGTCGTCCTTCATGTTCGCCAGCGCTCCTCCGTCTAACAAAAGGTCGACAAGGTCCGCGTGTCCGTACAAGGCAGCATAATGCAGCGGTGTTTTACCCGCTGCGTCCCGCGCGTTGGGATTGGCCCCTCTGCACAGCAGAAGCTCCGCAAGCTGTCTGCGGCCGTGGTGCGCGGCGATGTGCAAGGGCTCGGAGTCGTACAGAAACGGGAAGGTCATGCTGACATCCCATCCTTGGTCGAGGTACGTCTCGACCTCAACGACCTTCCCGCGCTCCAATGCCGCGAGCAGCCTCAGGACAGGGTCCGCCTCCACCTCCGTCACACTTATCAGACCCAGAGCCCTGAGCAACGGGACCACAAGGAGCGGCAGTACAAAGAAGTACGCTCCCATGCCTAGGACGGCCAGAAAGAAGGAGCCTCCCGACCAGAGCATCCCCAGACCGAGGATAAGCAAGAGAACGTGCGCCAAAACGGGGATAGCCATGCCTTGTGGCAACGGTTCCTTGCCTTCAAGCAACCTCTGCCTTGCCTTCGCACCAGACCAAGTGTGGACGACGGAACCAACGATAAGAACTGCAAGGCCGCACGTTACCATTTGTACTCTATGCCTCAACAACCCTGGGGGACCATAGACCCGGGGGGCTCTTAGCGGCGACGGGGCGCACCGGCCAAAGTCTTTGAGGGGGTCCCGATACGCCCACTGCTGTCCCTCATCGTCGCCGTTCGCGTGGGAAGTGTCGCCGCGTATTTGTGGAATGTTTTTCCGTTTTTTTCTGCGGAGGCTCCCACGCACTCATCGCCGCCTGCGCGGGCGTACCCTTTCGCTGCAGCAATGAAACACATTATTCGAACTTTGAGCACTGTTTTACTGTTGAGTTTCTGCCAGCCTTCCTCATCGCCGGGGCGAATCTGCGCTCCGGGAAAATCTTCTCCGGCCGAGAACTTTCCGCCCGCCCCTTTCGACACCGGCTCTCGGCCAATTTGGGCTTGATTCTTTTCAGCACGAACCGTACCAAGCGGCAATATCCTCCCGGAGTGTCCGCTCGTTCGGGGCGCACAGAGACAGATTTCGACGATAGTGGCGAGCGTCGCTCCGCCATATCCCAAGAAGCCTTAGTACATCGTTCGCAAATACGATGACGTATAATGGTGCTGCGAAAGGAGCTTTTTTGACGGGATAACAGGATAGACGGGATAGTTCCAGGCACGTGAGCGATCCAGTAAATCACAAGCCCTGGGCCGCTGGGTGAAAGATCACGAAGGGCAAGCAATTGACGCAGAAGTTGTTGGAGACCTTGCGGCCCGGTCATGGCTGAGCCGAAACAGGTTGGGTCATCGTTGAGCCCTGCGTGCCGCGGCGTCGAGCGGGTTGTTGTGGCGTCTCAGGAGATACAACTCGCTAACAATGTCGTCGCCACCGGCAAGCCAGTATGTCAGCGGCAAGTTGAGGTAAAGCGCAAGCTCATGAACCCTTCGCAAATGATAAACAGGATTCTAACAATCATGTCCATCCTGTTATCGTGTCAGAGAAAGAATACGTCGCCGAATTTATGAATGGGAGCCCTTCGTAACTGCTGCGGTTTATTCCTCTTTCATTGCGGAATATTCCCCCATCCCACGCACGGAAGGTTCCGGGACGCCGCGTTTACCTCCATCAAAATCCTTGACCTCCGGGAGAGGGCGCGATAAAGCCCTGGGGAGGAATGATTCGCCGCTTCCGTTTCACATTGAAGCCGAGAAACTTCACCCATTCGTAGGAGAAAGCGTCAAAATGGACCTAATCGTCAAGGTGCGAGAGATCAGAGGCACATGCCCCGTGTACAAGCTCGGCGACACCTTCAAGCTCGAGGACGGCTATCGACTTGTTTCGCAGATACCGCTGTGCATGCACTCGCTGGCAGCCCTTACGCCGCACTACAACGCCCTGCGAGTTTCCGCTCCGTCCGAATGGGGTCTTGCGGGGAAGGAAGATGCCGACAAGGCGTATGTCCAGTGCCTCGATCCCGTCGCTTATACCGGCGGAGGTACGGTCGTTTTCGAGATTACGCGGGCCGACAGGTGATTCGTGGGCTAAAAAAGGCCGGCGAAACTTTATTGTTGGGCCGGTGCGGCTGTATTTGCGTGGCGAGGGTCGGATGAATCCTCTGGTCGAGAAGCCCGGCTCAAGCCGGCTCCTGAGAGGAAAAAGGCGCGCCCTGTGACCACCCGCTGAAGCGGGTGGCTAACGGGGATGCCAGCTAAAGCCTGGCAGAAATGTAGGTCTGCTGCGGTATCGAGCCCGGATCACGTGCCTGAGAAAGAACGATGGGAACAGGTCCCGGCTGCCACTGAAATACAGCCACACCCCGCTATTCGGGTGCGGCTACAATTGAGTGGTCGAGAGGCTGCCTTTGGTTTGTTTCTCTCGCGTTGCACAACTCGTAATGATGAACCGCAACTGAAAAATAACATGGAGAGGACGCTTGGCGTCTTGGCGTCTTGGTGAGAGAAACGGGACGCGGGAAACCTCTCGCAAAGTGGCGCGCGACCTCGCGCGCCGAAAGGATGTAGGAAAGAATCCAGGGCGAGACGCCCTCGGGACAGCCTCGCCAAGGCGGGGCGGCGTTGCCTTTTGCAAAACCACTCACTCAAATGTAGCTGGTCTCATCGGCATTCCGATGTATGTTTGCGCAACCGCGTCGGTTGCGATTGCGGCGGTGCTCGTGAGCATGGGCATCTCGTCCGGGGCCGCGCTCGCGTTCCTCGCAGCGGGGCCGGCTGCCAACGCCGCGACCGTCACAACTGTCTCGAAGGTCTTGGGCAAGCGCGCAGCGCTCACCTACCTTGGGACGGCTGCACTGTCGGCGGTCGGCACGGTTAACCTGAAGTTTCCCCGTGCAAAGTGGGCTATCTTACTGGTGCGGCGTCAGTTGCCGCTAAATTCAGTTTCCCTCTACTGGGTACAACCCCAGGAGTTGTAGAACTCGCACTTGCACTGGAGTCGGTTCGGTGAGCTGGCGGAATGTCGGACACGAGGGGTCCGATTTTATCCTGCAACGGTTCCGGCAGCGGGTCCCTAACCCATCTTCTACAGTTGCGAGGGGTGGTGAAGGATTGGCGTCTTGGGAATCAACGACTTATGAAAACACGAGCCGCTTTTCGCTGAAAACGTAGTGCCACATATTCTAAGAAATCAGCCCGGTTGCGGATTCTTTTCCTACATGCGCCGCTTCTTTATGCTTCCGTTGTAGTGTAGTGACCAACATTGGTCCTGAGATAGGAGGGAAGGCGCATGTTTGTGAGAGTGAAGAAGTCAGGCAAGTACGAATACTTCCAGGTAGCTCACAACTACAGGAAGGGAGGGAAGGTGCGGCAGGAGATCGTTGCCACGCTGGGTCGTTGCGACGTGTTGATGATGACCGGGCAGATAGATGGGCTTATCGCGTCGTGCGCGAGGTTTGCGCAGCGCATCGCTGTGATTGACGCCACGAGACGGGGGAAGACTCCGTCACCCGCCACAGTTTCCTACCGCCCTTCACAAATCCTTCTTTAACAGTCCCGCCTCGCGTCTTTCGAGTTTCGCTTCGATGTCTCCTCTCGCCTTCTCCGCCAAAACCTTGGATCGGCCGATCCTCTTCCTTACAAACTTACCGTCAACGTAGTAACCGACGTACCAGGTCTTGCCCCGCTTGTTTTTCCTGGAAAAAACGAAAGCGATAAGACGCTCCTTTTACTCCCAAAATGCTCCCGTGAGCATCTCATGGCGATCATGCGCGTGACGTAACTCCTTGTCAACAAAAGAATAAGCAAGGAGAAGGAATGGTGGAGGCGGCGGGAATCGAACCCGCGTCCTCGGGCAGGTCCACTAAAGCGTCTACATACTTACCCGGATTTTTAAGGGTTCGCCGCCGGGGACTCCATCCGGGAGGATTCCCCATAAGCTATCTTCGGAAAACTTCGGACTCGGCCCCCGAAGCAAGAACCGACTCCTATCCCGCTAAACGGCGCCATTCCGGGCCCCGCAGGAGAGAACCCAGATGACGTGGCCGCTATTAAGCGGCCAGGGCAAACGTTTCGTTTGCGTTTGTTTTAAGCGCCAGGTTTTTTAGGAGGCCACCTGGCAACCTCCGTATGCAACTTTAGCTTCCTTACCTGAGTCGAACCCTTTTCGCCCCCAAATGCGAAAAGAACCTCGAAACGCTCACGCAGTGGCTTGGCTGAAAACTCCTATCTCATTACTATAATAGCACAGAATCCGTTTTTGTCAAGCGAGTTTTCCGTCTCTGTGTATGGCCTGAGTCTTGGGCGGATAGCCGGCCGAGGCGGAGGAGGCAAGAAGCGAACAGCAGATTAACGCAAAGGCGCAGAGTCGCAGAGTCGCAGAGAGAAGAATGAGAAGGACCCTGCCCTCGCCTGCCGTGGCATGGGCATCTTGCCCATGATTCCAACGGGAGTTCAGTGTTGCCATCTATGTAACGCTGCCCCGCCATGGCGGGGCGGCAGTCCCGAGGGTGTTTCGCCCTCGGCGGGGGCAGGATGCCCTCCCGCGGAACGCGGGACAAGATGCCAGCGGTACAATGGCCTCTCTGCGTGCTCTGCACACTCTGCGGTTTCACCCCGAGCCACCCGTAGCCATACGGCCGGATGCAATTCCTGCTTGCAAAAGAGGAAGAAGACGTGTAAGATACTGCGTTTCATATCGTGATGGAAAGGCGGCAAGGCGATGCGAAAGTCCGCCGCCATTGTTCTGTGGGCTGGCTTGCCGGTTGAAGGCGTTCGGAATCTCCCATTAGTGGAGGCCGGCCGTTTGGTTTGTTGACAGGCAGAAAAGGAGGATGGGACGCATGAGACGCACGTTTCGAATCGCGCAGAGCGGTGCAACAATCTTAGCGAAGCGGGATGACGCAGGGAGAAAGAAGAAAGACTTGCAAAGGCGCAGGGCGATGCGAGGAGGCTTTAGGATAGAAGTGTGCACGGTGGCGGTGATGATGATGATAGCGCTGTCATTGATGTGCGGGTGCGGCAAGACCGGCGATGAAAAGGGGCCGAGCTTGAAAGCGGAAGAGCCGGCAGAGGCTGCCCCCGAAAAGCTCGTCAAGCCCACACAAACCGTCACGGAGCCGGCCCCAACGGTCGCCATCCCAGCGGAAACCCCCGCAGAGGCTCTGCCCGCCGATTTCGTGAATTATACCGAAACCGTCGAGGGACGGGATGGAACGGTTGTGACTTTCGAGATGATTGCGGTTGCGGGGGGCACTTTCGTGATGGGGAGCCCGGACTCGGAAAAGGGTCGGAAGAAAGACGAGAGTCCTCAGCACAAGGTGACGGTGGGGCCGTTCTGGATCAGTAAGACTGAGCTGACATGGGAGGAGTACGAAGCCTTCGGGTATCCGTACCGACCGAAAGCCTCTCCGTGGATGGAGAAGTACGTTGACGGCGAAACCTGCCCGACGGATCCCTGGGGAGACCCGTACCGCGGGTTCGGCAGAGACAAAAAAGCCGTCGTTGGCGTGAGCTGGTACGGCGCGATGGTTTACGCGAGATGGCTCTCGAGAAGAACCGGAAAGATGTACCGCTTGCCGACGGCGGCCGAGTGGGAGTACGCCTGCCGCGCGGGGTCAAACGGTATGTTCTGTTTTGGGGATGACCCGTCGAAGCTGGGGGAGTACGCGTGGTACACGGACAACGCCGAGAACAGCACCCACAACGTTGGCACAAAGAAACCGAATGCGTGGGGCATCTACGACATGCACGGCAACGTCGCCGAATGGTGCCTCGATTGGTACGGCTCCAAGTCTTACGGCTCCGTGCCTTCCGGGGAGTGGCCAAAGGACCCCCAGGGGCCGGAAACAGGCAAAAACCACCTTATTCGCGGCGGTTCATGGAAGAGCGACGCCGGCCAGGTTCGCTCGGCCAGGCGAGACCGCTCATCCAATTGGTGGCTTACGATGGACCCGCAGGAGCCCAAGAGTCACTGGTGGTTCGTACCGGCGGACTTCTTGGGCTTTCGGCTTGTCCGCCCGCTGCGCGGTGAAGAACCACCATTTCCCTCCATGGTAAACGGCTTGTAGCCCGGGAACAAACGCGTGGCAGAGTGCGCGGTTAACCTTCGGCCCATTCGCTTTCGCTCGTAAGGCGACCCCGGTTACGACGTCTTGGTTTGGTCACCCGTCCTGGTTTTGGCGTCAGGGCGGTTTTACCACACACCGCCGCTGGGGACCACCCCGCTTTCATGGCGACACTCTCGGGCGGATACACCACCAAGGCGGAGGAGGGAAAAAGCGAAAAGAAGGGTAACCCCGCGAGACGCGGGGCAGAGTCGCAGAGAGGAAGATGAGAAGGACTCCGTCGTCGCCTATTGTGGCACGGGCGTCCCGCCCTTGAGGGACCATGGGCAAGATGCCCATGCCACGTGCAGTTTCGCCGTCTTCACTTCGCAGTTTCCTCCTCGACGATCTTGATTTCCTCGTCTGTCAGGCCGTAGAGTTCGTAAACGAGTTGATCAATCTGGTCGTCGGTTTTGTCAATCTGGCGCTGGGGGACGGCGTTTCCGTCGGCGGTTCTATGATAACCACCTGAGCCTCTGCTAACATACTGATTCTTGGTCAGTTAGGTGCCTTTTGACACCAACCAGTAGGTCTTTCATTCCGTCCAGTGAAGCTTTCATTCCGTCCAGTGAAGCTTTGACTCCTTCCAGTGAAGCTTTCATTCCGTCCAGTGAAGCCTTCATTCCGTCCAGTGAAGCTTTCATTCCGTCCAGTGAAGCTTTGACTCCTTCCAGTGAAGCTTTCATTCCGTGCAGTGAAGCCTTCATTCCGTCCAGTGAAGCCTTCATTCCGTCCAGCGAGGCGTTCATTCCTTGCAGTGAACCGTTCATTCCACTCTGGATGCCGTTCACTGAGCATCGGAGCCGGTTCATTCCACACCGAAGCCGTTCACTGAGCAGTGGAGCTGGTTCATTCCACAGTGGATACGCTTCACTCCACAACGCGACCGGTCCGTTCCACCAACGGCTCGCTGGTGCATTTCCTTATATACTCGCCTGGGGATCAAAACCAGCAACTGCTCGGCGCGAAGCGCCAGGGACGCGTAAGTACGCCCCTCGTTGTCACTGAACTCGACTTCAAAAACGCCGGGAGCGAGCGCTTCAACCACAGTACCGACCTGCCCCCGGCGCAAGTCGCGGTCGGGCAGGTCCTCGGTCAACGCGACGACATCAAGAACGCGGATTAGGGTTTTCATGGGTCTCTCCTGAGTGTCATAGGAGGTAACAACTCGTCAGCCTCGGGAAATCCTCACCGCGCCGTACAATCCACGTTCTCCGGACCCTTGCCGGTGCAGCTCCGTACCGCTGGCATCTTGCCGGCAGTCCTGTGGGCATCCTGCCCACAGCGGGAGCCAGACGCTCCCGAGACTGCCGCCGAGACGGCGGCGTTACCAGTGATTGGGTTAGCATGAAACGCATTTCTTCCGGGTCGGGCGCTTGGGCCCGCTCCAATCCACGTATGGACCGTCATATCCCAGAAGCGGAAGAAAAATCCTATCAAGAAAGTTGACAAGGAAGAAGAATTCGTCTGCGGGGCTGGGCACTGGGGGGTCCTCCGCTCGCTGGTCGGGCGTGGCCGTCGTGGAATAGAAGCGACCCGTATGGACTAAGCTGTTTCGGGCTTGAATGAACAAGCTGAGGTCTCTTGGGCTGGGTTTGATGCCGATGTGTTTGCACAGCTTATTTAGGATATGGCGAAACGACCGTCGGTTCAAAGCTGCGAGCTTGCCCTCGGCACATATGGCGTCTCGTTGGGCCCTACAAACGTCAGACGTCTTCAGAACTTCGTGGAGCGCATCCTGGATGCTCGCAATGAGCTTATGGAACCGTGCCTTTTGGATGATGTAGCGCCCTACGCCGGGATGTCCCGTCTCGAGGAAGAGCTCCCTGAGCGTTTCGAGGCCCACCGCAAGCTTGATTCCCCTGCCCTGGATATAATCGGCTTCTGACCTGGCATCGAGATAGGCATCAATAAGGCCCCTGTTCAGCTTATACGATTCGCGCCTCTTCAGATAAACGGGATACGCCTGCTCGACGAACACCTTCGTCTCGGCTGACCATTCGGCACGGGGATCTATGGTCGCAAGGGGACAATAGGGTTTGGTGATCCTTGAGCAGTGCGTTCGCATTATGAGTTCACCGCTACGACTATACTGGTCGCAATAGATCCACTCAACCTTTGTGCCCCGGGCGACAGATAATAGATAGCAGACATCATTGACCACTTGCCGCAGCCGTTGCATACCGCCATCTCCGGGGATATCGCCAGCCACCTCAGATGTTACCTCGATGCCTTTCAGGGTCTGCAGGCGCTTCATTATTCTCTCATACTGCTCGACCCGCACGATGGACAGTTCCGCGGTACCGCTTGCAGATTTGAGACTCACCGGGAGCACCTGGCCCGAAACGTTGGGCGCCTGCCCTGGTTCAGTACCTGTAAAGCGAAAGTTCGTCAGCCCAAACTGCGCAGTCGCTTCACCGTCACCTTCGTTCATCCGAACATCCATTTCGCGCAAGCGGAACGCCGCCCAGACTCCCCACGAGCGGTCATTGGGTGTGTCAGGAAGGTAGTTAACCCCATCAATTCCTTTGTCGGCCCGGATTCGAAAGCCATCGGACGTCGTCCCCTCGAACCTTTCTGCTGAAATGCTCAGGGGGGGAGGAGGCGGTGCGAGGAAATCACAAAGGAGCAAAACGTCTCCGGATGTCAACTGCCCGGCTTCAAATCGACAGCTCGCCGCCTTGCCGTCTTTGAGCGTCAGGACGCCGTCGCCATAGTATTGAGCGAGGGGGACCCCATAATATGACAATAGGTTGTGCCCAACCGGGCTGTCGTCACTGGCCATAATTGGCTCCTCCCTTAGTGTGCTTTGACGGGCGTCAGGGCAATGCCTCCTCGACGATTTTGATTTCCTCTTCGGTGAGGCCGTAGAGTTCATAGACGAGTTGGTCAATCTGTTTGTCGGTTTTGTCAATCTGGCGATGGAGGACGGCGTTTGCGTGGGCGGTCTTAGCCGCAGCCAGCTTCTTGTGCAGCTCAAGCATCCGCTCCACCAGCTTCACCGTCCGGTTGTGGCGCCCTTTGTGACGGTCCGTCAGGCGTCTACTTATGACAGGGGCGGACGCTATCGTGACCGTGCCTACCCGTGTTCACTTGTCCAAGTTCACACGAAAGCGTATCTTTCGCACGTCAGGGTCGCCGCCGAAAACCTCGGACCCCTCGAACGTCTCCTCATCCACGAGCTCGTTGATCTTGCTGGGATCGGGACTGCAGTTGAAGGCGTCGAGGAGCTCAAAGCCGCTTGTCTTCCCGAGGATGGATTTCGTCCTCTTCACGATGATGTACATCTCGCCGACGTGCTTTTCGAGGTCTTTCGTGATTTCCTTTTCAAGATTCGGATTGAACTTGATGTTAGCGTCATCCGGCATTTTCCTCTTCCCTCCGTTTGTTAGCGTACTTGCGGCCCAATCTCCAGCCCGTTCCGGTGAGCACATAAAGGATGCCGCTTTGGTACCTTACGCATCCGTGGACGATGAGTTTCTGGAAGGCGTCGGCGTAGGTAGCGGCGACAGATGGGTCCTGCTGGCTCGCGTAATCCTTGTTGCCTATGCGGATCCAGATGGGCCAGCTCGTGCCGGTCATTTCATAGAGTTTCCCGTCCTGCTGCACGGCTTGGGCCAACATTTCCCTCTCGAAACGGTTGGGCCGCGCTCTTGCCAGAGAGCGCACAAGATCTGCTATGCGAGCAATGCCTTCGATCAGAGACATGATTCTCCCTCCGGGTCGCCCCAGAGACCCGCCAATGGTGCCTACGCACCTTTCTCGACGATTTTGATTTCCTCCTCGGTCAGGCCGTAGAGTTCGTAAACGAGTTGATCAATCTGCTTGTCGGTTTTGTCAATCTGGCGCTGGAGGAGCATCCTTTCATGCTGGGTCTTCAGGGCCGGCCAGCCCCGTAGGGCCCCAACAGGTCTTCTATGCGCGGCCAGTCAGGGCCGGCGCAGGCCTGGTTCTTAACCCAGTGGTCGAAGTCCTGTTTGATGATAGCGCCCAAATCCAAAGCGTATCCGCACAGATCTCTGCAACACATGCTAAAGGCCATGACCGCACGCTCGCGCCCGTAGCCGCGCAGAAGCTCCGCCAACCGCTGCTCCGCTCCCTCCTTCGACCTTGGGTGAAAATAACCGAAGCCATAGATGAAAGCATCTATAACCTCGCGCGCATTGTAACCAGCTGGCATGAGCAGCCCGCCCCTTTCGTTGAGGAACTTGTTAAATGCCTCCCGGCGCTCGCGCACCCACCACCTTTTCCTTTCGTCAGCGGCATGCCGGACGTAGGCCTGGCACGCTTTGCTGAGTGCCTTGTCGGCTGAGTACAGCTGGCGGATCCAAGTCAAGACACTCGTCGTGGTCTCGGGGCCGGGGTGTACCAACTCGAGTACCGGCTCCGCGCGCCCTTTATACACGGAGGACTTCAGCCTGAGGGGACTACTGAGCCAGTCGGAGCCCTTGATCCTCTCGACGATCTGAAGGAACCGACCTATCACGTTTGCCGTCTTCTGCGACCACTGGTCTTTCGCCCTCATCGCCGCGGGGCCGAGCCGAAGCACACTCTGCGGGTAGCCGGCTATTAGCGGGTGTAGGTCACCGGATATTGCTTGCATGAGCTCCACGGGGCCCATTGGGTTCCCCTGCTCGTCTTCGAAGTAATCCAGGGGGCTTACACCCGAGACAAGGTCCGCATAGCGCGCCAGCCGGTAGGCCTCGGCCCGTTCCACGTCCACGAACCGTGAGCGGTAAGCCAGCACCCGCCTGTCGTGTGGGCGCCGTTGCGCGATATCGACGATTGTCTTCTTCTCCTGGTCGGTGACCTTCGACGTATCCAGCAGGAGCAGCCGGTCGAAGAACTTTCGGGTCTCCTTATTGAAGCATCGGATCTTCCATAATATCACAGGGTCCCTTTTCTTCACGTAAGCCTCTCCGTCTCCCGCCGCTGCCCTGGTTTCTGCCCGCCTGGCGCGCGCTCAATCACCGGACCGTTGACAGGGCTAAATTCCCAGTTCACGTCGTTGCCTGCTCGACGATTTTGATTTCGTCGTCGGTGAGGCCGTAGAGTTCGTAAACGAGTTGATCAATCTGCTTGTCGGTTTTGTCAATCTGGCGCTGGAGGACGGTCTTGTCGTGCGCCGTCTTGGCCGCCGCCATTTGGATTTGAAGTTGCATGATGCGGCCCACGAGGGACGCTACGCGGCCGACGCGCCCCGACTCTGGTGCCTGGGGATATGGGAACTCGCGAAGGTTTCGGATGACTATCTTGGGGAAGATGTTCCGCGTGCTCTTGACGGCTCTCTGGCTGTAGAACAGGGAAATGAGGCGGCTGTTGAGGGCACCTGCCAGGCATAGCAAACCTGGGACGCTGTCGTTGCGGTGTAAGACGTTCAGGACGCTCTTGTTGTTGAGGTACGCATGGTCCGTGTAACAGGCGGAGATGCAGCGGGGCAGTTTGGCCGTGATCTCTCTGACTAACACGCGCGGTCGCGTGAAAATGGACAACTTGCGCGGCTGGGACAGCCAAGGTCCGTACTGAAGCCACTGCCCCGACCACCCTATCCTGAAACGTGCCACGTCCCTTCCCTGCAGATACTTGTAGCTATTCTTATCCTCCCGTTGCGCTCGGTCGAAAACGTGACGTCTTACATCTTCCTCCGTCTGCGGTGGACTGCCTCTACTCCTTTCGTAAGCCTGAAGTCCGCTGCGAACGTCAAATGATACTCCGACGTTGGACGAAGCGTGAACGACTCTGTCAATCAGTTTTTCGGCCCCTGGCGATTGGGAAAAGAATATGCGGTGGAGACCTCCCACCCACCGCCTTCGATCCGCGTTCGTGGGCTTCGATGAAAGGAATGTCTCCTTGTCGCGGGCGCGAATGACAGAAACCGGTCCTGCCAGGTCTGATCCAGCGACCACGAATATGCATGGTTCCATTGAGACAGAAGTGAATGCCCTGTAGTTCAGGTCGCTCAGCACTCGAATGTGGGGGATGAGTTTGTGTCTTAGCAGCTTTGCGCTTTCTATAGTCAGCCAGGAGTTGGGTACAATGAACGAGCCGGTCCCGACGGGCCTGATCAGCGCGAGCATTCTTTCCATGAAGAGCATGTAAGTGTTGTGCTTCTCCCAAGACGTCGGATACGTGCTGCCATAATAATGGCGTTCAGCCGGGGACATACGCTCCCGTGTGAATACATACGGTGGGTTGCCGATGACGGCGTCGAAGCCGCCTGATTTCATGATTTCGGGGAATTCGGCGTTCCAGTCGAAGGCGTTGATGCGGTAACGCTCTTCATCGTCGAGAATCGTCATCTGCTGGTTGTCGTAGAAATCAGGACCGATGAGGGAGTTGCCGCACTTGATGTTGCCGGAGAGGTCGGGAAGCGCTCGCTCGCGGAAGAACCGATACTGGGCGTCAATGGTCTGGTGCGACTGGCCCTCGAGGACTTTGAGGAGGAGAGAGAGCTTGGTTACCTCAACGGCTTGCGCGTCAATGTCCACGCCGTAGATGTTGTCGAGGAGGATGCGCTTTCGCTCGGAGACGGTGAGGCGCCAGGTGGGGGATGGGGTTAGGGATCGGGGGTCAGGGGTCAGGGGTGCGGGATCAGGGGTTGGGGGTTGGGGTTTGGGGTTTAGGGTCTGGTAGATGGGGGGATTCCTTTTTCGGGCCCATTTCTGGGGATTGTGGGTCGTGTACCAGTCGAGGTGCCAGTCGAGGAGGTACTGGTAAGCGCCGATGAGGAAGGATCCGGAGCCGCAGGCGGGATCGAGGATTCGCAGCTTCGCCGCTTCATTAGGGTTTAGGGGTTGGGGGTCAGGGGGTGCCTCAGAGCCGCGATGAGCTTCGTGAGCATCTTGCCGACCTGCTGGGACAGGTCCCATGTCTCCAAGACTCGCTGTCGAGCCACCAAGTCCAGCCTCACGGCTATCGCCAGGTGCGTCTCGACTTCCATTAGTGATCCCCTGGCAATCGAGAGATGATGTACATAATCCCCCCGGTGTATCCTGCCGTACCCCTCGGCGATGTTCGCCGGAATTGATACCGCCGCTCTTTGAAGCTGGCTGGTCAATCCGAATTTCTCCTCCGGAGGAAAGTCCCTCGTCAGGCGGTACACTGCCTCGACTAAGTCCATCGCTTTTTTCCAGACGTTGAGGTCCCGATAGCTCTTCAGCGCCATGCTTTGCTTCTCCTTTCCCTGAACCCGAACCCCCAGACCCTAAGCCCTGACTTCCGAGCAGCTTCCCAACCGTATTCTTGACGATGTAGTCCACGATATACGTCGGCGTGTAGTAAACGCCGCCGGCCTTTTTTACCTCCGGCTTGTCCTCCACGACGGCGCGGTGGGCCGGTGTCAGACGGATGACCTTTCCCAAGAACTGCTCGTACACCTGGCCGAGAATGTCAGCAGGGAGAACGGAGAACTCGTAGGGGCTTTCGGGATAGTAGAGCCGCTTGACGATTTCCTTGAGGGGCTTGTCGTCAATTCTCACGCGTGGCGTTAACTCATCGGGCGCATCTGTGCGGCCTTTCTCCTTGCGGAAATAGAAGAGGCCGGAGTTGTATCGCTCGTCGGCGCGATAGAAAAGGTTGCATAGCCTGGCGTACACATTCGGCCCGTTCTGGAGAGCCATCAACTGCCCGTAATGCTCGATGGCGCGGTCCTCGCAGATGCGGAGAAAGATAATGCGGTCAATGGTTCGCTGGACGGCGAAGTTGAGCTCTCGCCGCGTCAGGTCGGGGTTGCGGAGGGCGATGTTCCGAGCGAGCATTTCCCGCCACGACTCAATTTCCTTCAGGAAGGCGGCGTCCACCTCGGCGGTTCCCCTCTTGCGTTTGGTGGACTCGACGTACTTGTCGAAGGAACCTTTGAGAACCGCATCGCGCGAGAAGATGGAGGCAATCTCATCCCAGCGCTGGGCGTAGTCCGGGTAGGTGATGTAGAGGACACGTGCGGCGGAAGCTTTGTCGGTCCTGCCGGGCTTGATGCGGCAGTCGTATGCGGCGAATTCCTCGAAGTCGGTGAGGATGCTCAGAGGAAGCTTGGCGGACCAGGCGTAGCGGCGGAGCTGATACGCGGGGTGAACGGCGTCTTTGATGTCAACGGAGGGCTTTTTGGCTTCCACAAAGAACTTGCGTGTGCCGCCGATGCGGAAGCAGTAATCGGGCGCCTTGGTGGCGCCGCCGATCTTGATGGCGTCCTCGTGGATGACGTCCTTGTAAGGTTCCGCGTAGCCTTGCTTGTTGTGCACATCCCATCCGAGGGATTCAAAAAAAGGGTCTATGAACTCAGCTCGGAGCTGGGCTTCCTTATACCGTCCTGAGCGGTAAGCCTCCCGGTTACGCTCGAACACGTGAGCAAGTTCGCGGATTCGTCGAGGAACATCCATTTTTCCGTCGCCTCTAATTGTTAACATGATAAACCGATCATCGTTCTGTTTCAAGGAGCAAAATGGGCAGGGCGCAACGCCTCAGTCTTGGGCGGATACCACGCCAAGGCGGGGGAGGCAAGAAGGGAAAAGAAGGGTAACGCAAAGGGGCAGAGTCGCAGAGAGGAACATGAGAAGGATGCGGTCATCGGGTGTCGTGGCATGGGCATCTTGCCCATGATTCCCCCGGGGCGTCACTCTTTCGTGCCGGTGGTGGCTATGCCCTGGATGAAGGTCTTTTGGGTGAAGAAGAAAAGGATGACGATGGGGATGACGACTACTGTGGCGGCAGCCATGAGGTAATGCCATTCGGAACCGCCCTGCTGGCTCTGATAGAACTGGAGACCGAGCGATAGCGTGAAGGTTTTCTGCTTCGTCAGATAAAGGAGGGGGGCCATGAAGTCGTTCCAGGCGTAGATGAAGTGGAAAAGGCCGACGACGGCGAGAGCTTTCACGGAAAGGGGAAGGATGATGCGGCGGAAGATGGCGAATTCGGAGCAGCCGTCAATCCGGGCGGCGTCCGAAAGGTCACGGGGAATGGTGAGGTAGAACTGGCGGAGAAGGAAGATGTTGAAAGCCTGAGCGAAGAAGGGGGGCACCCACAGCGGCTTGAGGGTGCCGATCCAGTGGAGGCGGCGGAAGGTCGCGAAGAGCGGGATCATGGTTACGGGGAACGGGATCATCATGGTCGCCAGCGTGAGCACAAAGAAGACGTCGCGACCCTTCCATTCGATGCGCGAGAAACCGTAGGCGACGATGGAGCTGGAAACCACCGCTCCGATGACTCCCAGAACGCACACGATAAGGGTGTTTTTGGCGTACGTGAAGAAGGGGATGTACTGGAGAGCTTCGGTGTAGTTGTTGAAGTAGAAATGGACTCTTGCCTCGATTTCTTTGTCGGGCTTGCAATCCCATTTCGGCTCGGGGTGGCGATATTTTTTCTTGAACGTCTGGACGACATACCACCACTTGCGGGGGACCTTCTTGATGATTTCTGCGGGGACTTTTATGCGCTCGACTCTGTCGGCGACGGGCACGTCAATGGCTGCCTGCCCTTCGGAATAGTCCTTTTCAGGGATGAGCAGTTTTTGCCCCTTTCGGTCGCCTGCGGTCGCCCGGACGATGAAAGAAGTCTGGTCAAGCTGGAACAGTTTTTTGACGCGAATTCTCTGCCCGTCTATGACCGCGTAATAGGCTCTGGGAATCCATTGCGGGGGCATGACCATGGTCTGCTCGATGGGCTTGAGGGAGGTCGAGGCCATCCAAAGCAGCGGGAATAAGAACGTGACGCTCCCACAGACGAGGACGATGTGGATAATCAGCCTTGTAATCGTGGTCTTCTGCTTCATCTGACTCCTGCGTAGTAAACCCTGTCCTTTGAAAGCCGTATCGCAAGCAGCGTCAGGCTCAGGATGATGAGGAAGAGAATCCAGGCCATGGCGCTCGCGTAGCCCATACGGAGGTCCTCAAAGGCGGTCTGAAAGAGGTAAAGAGTGTAAAAGGTCGTGGACCGGGCGGGACCGCCCGGGCCGGGGGTCATGATGTAGGGTCGAGCGAATATCTGGAAAGTCCAGATGATGCCCATGATGAGGTTGAACAGGATGACGGGCGAAATCATGGGAATCGTCACGTGCCGGATCTTGCGCAGGAAATTCGCGCCGTCAATCTCGGCGGATTCGTAAAGGGAGACCGGCACGTCCTGCAATCCGGCGAGGAAGATGACCATGGAATAGCCGATGGCCCAGAAGCTCATTATGATGAGAGCAGGCTTGCTCCAGTGGACGTTCATCAGCCACGCCGGCGCCCTTATGCCGAGGAGGGAGAGTAAATAGTTCAGGACGCCATATTGTCCGTTGAAAATCCACATCCAGAGCATAGCCATCGCGACGATGGGGACGAGAGACGGAAGGAAAAAGACCGTGCGATAGAAGGCGAGACCGCGAATTTTGGTGTTGAGCAAAAGGGCGAGCGTTAGCGAGATGGCAAGCCCCAGCGGAATGGCGAAGAAGGCGTAGAAGAAGGTGTTCCAGAGCGACTTCCAGAAGATTTCGTCCTTCGCGAGGTCAATGTAGTTGGTCAATCCGATGAAGACCGGCGGCTCCAGCACCGAGTAGTCGCAGAGGCTGTGGTACAGGGAAGAAAGGATCGGATAGACGATAAAACAGCTTATCCCAACAATCCAGGGGGACACGAAGAGCAAGCCGTTGCGAAGATTCCTTTTCTCGGCGTTAGTCACGACTGGCACCCGAAAAGCGCTGCCCGCGGAGAAGCTATCAGCTCGCTGAGAACCCGCCGGAGCCCAGAAAGCAGGCCCGCGGTGCCTCGGGGGCCGCCGTGAACGTCCGCGCAGGCGCGGCTGCCTGCTGTGGCCCTGGTTTGAGCCCCGCGATTCGCTGGAGCAATGTACGCGGGAGCCGGCGTCACTTCGCGCTCGGACTCAGCCCGTAAGCGGCGCGGGACTCCAACAGCGTGAGCTGGGCTTCGGCATTTGCCGGGTAGTTGGTTATGATAAGCTCGCAAACTTTGCCGCGGCGCCCGGCGTTACAGTTTATCGCCCGGGAGGCTTGGACTTGCGCGACGGTGAAGATGGCGGATCTGTACAGCCTGCGGGTGGTGTCTGTGTCCGAGTTTGATATCATCACGCTTACGTTACGCTGGCTGAGTTCTATGCAGACGTCACGCAGCCTTGCTTGGTCCTCCTCGGAGAAGCCTCCGGCCTGGTACGCAGTGAACTTGGCGGTGCTGGACACAGGGAGGTAAGGCGGGTCGAAGTACACGAAGTCGCCGGCCCTAGCTCTCTCCACCACTTTTTCGAAGGGCGCGCAGAGGATCTCCACACCCCCCAGCGCCTCGGATACCGCACGCAGGTTTGCCGGGTCGCAGTAGTGAGGCGACCTGTAGCGGCCAAACGGAACGTTGAACTCCCCGCGCCTGTTCACGCGGTAAAGGCCGTTGTAGCCCGTTTTGTTCAGGTAGATCATGCGCGCAGCACGGCCCTCGAGCTCCATGCCCCAAGGATCCTCGCTACGCAGACGGTAATAGAAATTCTTGTCGTGCGGATAGTGAGAGAGCATCTTGACCACGTCCTCAGGTTTGTCGCGAACGGTTGCGTAAGTGTCCATCAGTTCGGCGTTCAGATCCGAGATAGACGCGCGGCCGGTGCGGTGCTCGCGGCAGAGCCTGAAGAATAGCGCGCCTCCCCCAACGAACGGCTCGTGGTAGCCCATGAACCATAGCGGCGCGCGCCGCGCGAGTCGGTCAAGAAGCTGGGCCTTGCCCCCCGCCCATTTCAAGAAAGGCCGTGGAACAGGATTAGTGCGCATGTTCACCTCTGGCCGCTACAAAGCGAAGTAGAGCCGCAGCCAGCCCTCCAAATCCTCAAAGCACACCACCTTCCCGGTGGACATTAAGTACCCCCGCATGTTTTGCGAGAACCCCTCGCCGCCGATCACGACGATTCCGGGAATGGGCCAGGATTCGATGTCTTTGATCGTTGCGGGTATTTTTTCCTCTGCGGTACCGCTGCCGCCTTGGAACTTGCACTCGATACCCAGGTTCTTCCCGGTTTTTTCGCACACCAGAACTACGTCAATGCGCCTGCGCGCACCCCAGAGCCGGCGTGCCGCCGTGACCTCTGTCCCAGCCTTCAAGCCCAGGCCCACTGCAAGCTCGACGACTCTGCGTTTCAGCTGCTCCCCCCTTCGGGGAGCGGTCCCTTTTCCTGCCATGGCAATGCTCCCATTCCGACGCTAGGCGAGCTCCAGGTCGCGGGCATTCCGTGATGGCACACGGCTTGTCTGTGGAACCACAGCCACGCCCCTCCGCCGGTGCCCACATGCCGAGCGAACTCTTATCTCAATGATACGCGCTTTGCCCATCGAGTCTACAAAAAAATGGCTGGCCTCGCAGTCGGGGGCTCAAGCACCGAGTAGTCGCAGAGGCTGTGGTACAGGGAGGAAAGTATCGGATAGACGATAAAACAGCTTATCCCAACAATCCAGGGGGACACGAAGAGCAAGCCGTTGCGAAGATTCCTTTTCTCGGCGTTAGTCATTTTGAAGCAGGGGCAAAGCCTCTTTTCCGTTTTGTGAAGCCCACGTCGGGCGGGACGCGTTTATTTCCTGTCGTCACAAGGTCCGTTCAAGCTCCATCTCATCTCGAATACTCTGCGTCTCTGCGTCTCTGCGTTGAAAAATGTCAAGAATATAAAACGCAGAGGCGCAAAGGCGCGGAGAAACCGACCTCTCGGGATGCCAGGTTCCTCTGGTTTTCATTCTTCGGACCTCGTAATCGAGGCGCTTTTGCATCCTGTATTTAACATGGCGGAATGCTTCCGCCGGGCTTCTCGTCAGATTCATAATCGTATCCATTGCCGCGTCGATTTCTCTGTAGAATTCCGTGCGGATCGGCGTCGTGGGAAAGGCGAAGACGTTGGGGCTTGCTGCGAGATCGGAGAACACTTTGATGTACGGATTCGGATTCCTCTCCCAGAATTCGTCGCTTGTTTCGGCGAGGGAGGAGAACTTTCTGTGGCCCAGGCAGAGCATCTCCATGGCTTCTTGTGAGTTGACGAATTTCATGAATTCCCAGGCTTCGTCAGGATGCGGCGACCCGCGAGGAAGGATCAGGATGTCGCATTCCGCCATGGCCACGTTCTGGAGCCCCGCGTCGGCGGAAGGGAACGGGGCGGCGCCCCATTCCATGCCCGGAGCGAACTTCTCGATGAAGTTGTATCCCCAAACACCTTGAACTTGCATGGCCACTTTTCCCGCCAGGAACGGGTCCTGAGGAGATGAGAAGACTCTCTCCGCGCCCTGGTACAAGCTCGTTCGAAACCGTTCAATAGCATCTACCCGGTATTTCCTCGAATAGGAAGCAACCCACTCGGCGGCTTTGATGTTCTCGGAGGAGTCTATCGAAATCGTCTCGGCGTCAGACATGAGCCGGCCCCCGAACCAATATCCCCACGCCCACATCCAGGCTCCGGGTATGCCTGGCAGGAAGCCCGCTTGGACGATGTTGCCGTCCTCGTCGTACTTGGTCAGTTTGTCGGCGAAATCGTCCAACTCCATGATGGTTTTGGGTGGATGATCGGGGTCGAGACCCGCCTCGCGGAAAAGACGCTTGTTCCAATAGAGAGCGCTTGTGGCAGGCGTTGTGGGGAGCGCATAGTGGACCCCCTGCCACTGGCACAGCTCCCAATAGATCGGTTTGTAATGCTCCCTGGTCAGGCCCGCTTGTTGCATTCGGTCGCTCAAGGGGAAAATGGCGTTCTTCGAGGCGTACGGGGCGGTATGATAGCTCCATAGACCAGCCACGTCCGGCGGCGTGCCGCCGGCGATGGAGGCGAGAAGCTTCCGGTCAAGGCGGCTGGTGGTAATCTTCTCGACCCAGATTCTGTCCTGGGAGGCGTTGAACGCGTCCACGACATCCTGCATCGCCTGTCCTTCAAAGCCGGTCCACTTCTCCCAGTAAGTGACGACAAGCCTGCCCTTGCGATACCGATCCTTTTTGCTGGTGCAGCCGGAGAACACGAGCAGGAGAAAACAGGTGAGAAGATGAATCGCAATCTTCGGCATCACGAAAAGGGCCTCCGAGAGTGTGAATAAGACGCCGCTTCGCCACGCGCGCCACAATACGGTTACCGACCCGCCGCAAAAGGTGATTTTAGCATGTATCGCTGGACAAGCGTAGCCGAAAGATGGGCCGGGTGTATGGCCTCAGTCTCGGGCGGATGCGCTGGCAAGGCGCGGAACGGAGAAAGGGAAGAGAAGGGTAACGCAAAGGCGCAGGGGCGCAGAGAGAAGAATGAGACGGACTGCGTCGTCACCTGCCGTGGCATGGGCATCTTGCCCATGATTCCCCCACGGGTCCCGCCCTCAGCGGGATGCCACGTGGGGGAGGGCTTTTTTTGCCGTGAAGCGTACAGCCCGAGCCGGTTGAGCGTAAGGGAGTGCCTCGACATCCCCCGCGGAACGCGGGGCGGGACAGGATGCAAGCGATACGTAAGCCTCTCTGCGTGCTCTGCGCACTCTGCGGTTCCACCCTCAGCCGCCGGTAACTGAGGCATTACGGCTGGGGTTTCCGCTGGAAACGGAGTGATTAGGGGCGGCTCTACTTCCATTTGCATTTGCGGTGGGCCAGCCGATGCTGACCGTGGCAATCGGTACAATACTTTTTCTCGGCAGTGGCGGCGAAGAGAGCCTCGTGCTGTTTGGCAGGCATTTTGTCTTTGGGGTGGCAGCCCATACAGAACGAATTGATCTTGGCCTGTGGATACATAATACCGGGCGGAGTCCCGTTTTCACCCCAGGACCACGATTCGTCGGCAATGTGGGCATCACAGTTGCCGTGGCAGTCCGCGCAGCCGATGTTGTCCCTCGCGTGGACCACGGCAAGCTCTTCTTGCATATAGTTTATGTGGCAGACGTAGCAGCGGCTGTTATCAGCCACGGGGCCGCCAGACGAGCTGGCATTTGGGCCATTGTCCAGCAGCAGAGGTTCATCGTCGAGCAGCAGAGGTTCATCGTCGAGCAGCAGAGGTTCATCGTCGAGCAGCAGCGGTTCATCGTCGAGCAGCAGCGGTTCATCGTCGAGCAGCAGCGGCTCGTCATGTGTCGTGGCGTCCTGAGTTGCCTTCGTTTCCTCGCTGGTCTCGAGTTCGGTGTTTGTCGCCGGTGTGGGATTAGCCCTAATTTGATCACAGCCGGTTGCGACAGCGGCAACTGCCGCCAGAATAACCACCGCGAAGCAATATCTCATACACTCTCCCCTCGCATTAAGTTCAGGCGACGAAACAAACTCTACGTCTATCTCTCATCCCGAGCGCTCAATCAGCCCGAGGTTCCGGGTTAGACGTATTCCCACTGCTTGAGCCATTTGTTCATCTCTTTTCGCGATCGTTCAGGCCGCACGCGGACATTGATATTTTACTGAAACGGGGCTACATGCGCGGAAAGCTGCCGCGATGAAAGAACACGGACCTAAACTCATCATGCAAAATCGAGCGCCTGTAAGGTGAATCGCCAAAATTGCTCGGCAGGCCGCTACGACGGCCTGCAATCGTGTCTCGTCCGGCATCTGATCCGACATCAGTGGCGCTGTCATTGGGACTTGGGCAACGGGCGACTGCTCCTCAATCTAAACAGGGCCCTTATCTCTTCCTCCGAAAGGGGGCGGTCATAGATGCGGAAATCATCCATGAGGCCCTTGAAACCCCTTCCTATCCTGACGTTGAAGTCGCTGCCGGTATCAATGGGCCATAGGTCCAGCAGACCGATGTCGTCAATTTCCGCTACGTCTCCGTCCTTGTAAAGCTTGACATTGTCATGGACATTCGGCAGCTCGGCCTCTTCCACCACCACAGCCACATGATGCCACTCATCGTCGTGTATCTGGGCCTTCATATAAAAGTACCCGCCACTGGGCGTTATACCTATGCGCCCCCTGATGAAGCAGTATCTCCACATTTTACCAAAGTCATCGAGGCCCCAGGATGTAATTTCACCCCTGGACCTGCTCGTTTTAATCCAGGCGGCAACGGTGCGAGGTCGTGTGCCGGTAACGCCCTTGTATCCGGTTATCTGTACGAAATCATCGCCGCCTTCGAGCTTCAACGCTTTGCCTGTCTTGCCCGAAACCGAACTCTTGTCAAACGATAAGCCGCCTTCCAGGGTGCCCTTATGGCCGTGCCCGGAGGAATCTACGGCGGTCTTACCGGAGGAGTCATCAAACTTCCACCAGCCGACAAGATGAGGGTCCGTGTCAAGGGTTATCGCCTTTTCCGTGGCAGCCGAAGCGACGCTACCCCACGCCAGGCAAAACGCCAACGCACAAACAAAACAAATTGAAAAACTCAGTTCCCTACGCATAGCAGCTCTCCTTATCTCAGATTTCCCACTTAAACCTGCGCAGCTTCACTGCTTGCCAAAGTACGAAATTCCCTTTGTGATTGCAACAATCTTGTATGGCCTCAGTCTTGGGCGGATACCCCGCTAACGCGGGGAAGGGAAGAAGGGAAAAGGAGAACAACGCAAAGGCGCAGGGTCGCAGAGAGAAGAATGAGACGGACTGCGTCGTCACCTGCCGTGGCATTGGCATCTTGCCCACCGTCCCCACGGGTCCCGCCCTCAGCGGGAGATGTCAGGTGGGGCACGGCTTTTTTTGCCGTGAAGGGTACAGGCCGAGCCCGTCGAGGGCGAGGGAGCCCCTCGATACAGCCGGGGCAGGACGCCGGCGATACGTGTGCCTCTCTGCGTGCTCTGCGCACTCTGCGGTTCCACCCTCAACCGGCCGTAACGGAGGCGTTGCGATATTGGCCGTTTTGCCCTTGTGCGGAAGACGACTGCGTGTTATCCTCTCACCCTACGAGACTGGCCTTCAACGACAACCAGCAACAGATCTTGGCGGGAGGGGGTGTCCTAATGAAACTTCCGCGACTGTCCGGCCGAGAGATCATCAAGGCCTTGGCGAAAGCGGGCTTTCGGGAGATCAGGAGGCATGGAAACCGGGTCTATCTCGAGAAGATCGGCCCCGGTGACAGAAAGCATCTGATGGTGCGGGACTTCAAGGAATTGGACCCGAAAGCCCTCATGGACATCATTCACCAGGCTGGTCTAAGTCGGGATGACTTCCTGTCGTTTCTCTGAGAGTGGCTGCGCCAGAATGTGTCTTGGGACCGTAGGGGTGGCTTTGTGCGACCGATGTGTCGAGCGGGGTCGTCGAAGCTTTCTCGGCTGGTGTTGCGGGTTGGTTCTTTCATTGCAGCCGTTAACCAAGTAACCCCCGCCGGCGCCGTTGTTGGTGGCGGGGCTGATGCGCCCTGTAACGCCTCAGTCTCGGGCGGAAACCCCGCCTTGGCGGGGGGAGGGAAAAAGGGAAAAATAGGTTCACGCAAAGGCGCGGAGTCGCTGAGAGGCGGATGAGAAAGACTCCGTGGTCACCTGCCATGGCATGAGCATCTTGCCCATGATTCGCACGGGTCCCCCGCCAGAGGCGGGGGATGCCACGTGGGGGCGGCTTTTTTGCCGTGAAGGGTACAGCCGGAGCCAGTCGAGGGCAAGGGAGACCCTCGATATGCCGCCAACGGCGCGGGACAGGACGCCGGCGATACGTAAGCGTGCTCTGCGGACTCTGCGGTTGCACCCTCAGCCGCCCGTAACTCAGCCATTACTACGCCCTCAAGCTCGTTGTTGACAATGGGGCACTAAGGGTTTTACCCTACCGGGTTGTCTTGGAAAGCGGCAGCCCGCCGGTCATCGGCTTGCGGCATATCGTATTGCGTGCCGTAAAGGATTTTGGCAACGCCGCGTGACCTATGAGCTGCTTACGCAGAGAAGAAAGGAGGATGAGTATGGCAGTAAGGCGTAAGATTTCGAGGCGAGAATTTCTATCGAGGACGGCGACGGCGGTGGGAGCGGGGCTTTGTGCTCCGTACGTTCTCACCAGCGATGCCCTGGGCGCGCCGGGGCGGCCGCCAGCGAGCGACCGCATCATCAGCGGCCACATCGGCGTCGGGGGAAGAGGCAGCGGTTTCCTTCGCAAGGACACCGCAGCGTTCTGCGACGTGGACGAGAGCCACCGCAAGAGAGCAGCAAAAATCGTCGCCAGTAAGGGCGGCAAAGCCGACGGTTACAACGATTATCGGGAGGCGTTGGACCGCAAGGACATTGACGTGGTTTTCATCGCCAGTCCCGACCACTGGCACGGCATCCACACGGTTCACGCCTGCGAGGCCGGAAAGGACGTTTACTGCGAGAAGCCCGCCAGCAAGACCATCGAGGAAGGACGGGCGATGGTCAAGGCGGCGAAGCGGTACGGGCGAATCATCCAGATAGGTTCGCAGGGCCGCTCCACGCCGGCAGCGCATGCGGCAGGTGAATATATCCGTAACGGCAAGATTGGCAAGGTCCAAAAGGTAACGTGCTGGCATTACAATAACCCGGTGGGGAAATGGCAGCCGGACACCGCGCCGCCGCCTGGATTGGACTGGGACAAGTGGCTCGGGCCGTGCCCGTGGGTGCCGTATAACCTGATGCGCTGTCACTTCAACTTCCGCTGGTTCATGGAGTACGGCGGGGGCCAGATCCGAGACCGCGGCGCGCATGTCTTCAGCAACATCATGTGGACAATGGATTGCGACAACACCGGTCCGGTCAGCGTGGAGGCGACGGGCGAGCCCCCCCACGATGGGATGTACGACTGCCCCGTCACGATGGACATCAAGTACGAATTCAAAAACCCTGACTGGATTCTGACCTGGAGCCAACCCGGGCACAAGGAGATGGGAGCCGCCTTCGGCGCGAAGTACTGGGGCGATAAGGATACGCTCATCGTCACCGGAGGCGACGGCGGATGCGGAACGGAAAAGAAGGCAACGGAGTATAAGGTACCAACGGGAGGCGTGCGACTTTTCAAGAGTCCGGGGCACACGCAGAACTTCTTCGATTGCGTGAAGAGCAGGAAGCGGCCCCTCATGCACATCGAGGCGGGATATCGTACGGCGACCCTGTGCATCATCGGCAACATCTCCTATCTTCTGGGACGAAAGCTGCACTGGGACCCCATGAAGGAGCGGTTCGTGGGGGACGAGGAAGCCAATCGTCTCCTCGGCAGAAATAGCCGCGCCCCCTACTTTCTGTAAGGTGCGGCGTACCGTTTGGCATACCGTGCTATTGGGGCGCAGAGATCGCACAGATTCACCATGGCGAATTTATGGTTGATAATTGTCGAGCAAAGGAGGGAGAAACGATGTACAGCTCGAGGAAGGTTCACTTCGCGGCGGCGCTTGGGCTGAGTGCCGCGATGCTGTTCGTGCTCTTGCTGCCAGCCGGAGGAGCGAGCGCCACGAAGCAGGAGGTTGAGGAGTTCATTGCGAAAATCCAGGACGATAACGCGGACATCCGCTATGCGGCTTGGCGGGACGCCGGGAGGGTAGGAGCGCGGGCGGTCGTGCCTCTGGGCGGGCTCGTTGCGAGCAAGAATCGAGGCGTAGCGAAGGCTGCTTCGGAAGCCCTCAATACCATCGCGCACCACGCTTCGCGCCCGCGGGCGGCAGTCGAAAGGAAGGCGGTCACTCGCCAACTTCTCACGCTGCTCGGCAGGAAGAGCCCGCACGCCACGCGAGTGAAGGCTCTGGAGCTTCTCGCTTTGACTGGCGGAGACAAGTGTGTTCCGCGGGTCGCTCGACTGCTGAATGATAAGAAGTTGAGGGAAGATGCGCGACGGGCCCTTGAGAGGATTTCGGGGAAGGCGTCGCTTCAGGCCTTGATCGAGGCGTCGAAGAAGGCCCCGGAGGACTTCCGGCCGGCGGTCATTCATTCTCTCGGACAGAAGGGGGCGACGGAAGCTCTGGACGCATTGGTTGACTGCGCGGAAAGCCCGAATAAAAAAATCGCTTTGGCGGCTTTCGACGCGATGTCTCATATCGGCGAAGTGTCCTCGAGGGAGCCTCAGCCCGCGCTCGATTGGGAAGAGTTGTCCGAGCGGGAGGGGGTTTTCATTGGCAACGCCTTCCTGCGCTTCGCGGAGAAGCGCGCCGCCAAAGGCGATACGGAAATGGCGCTGCAAATCTATCGGGGGGTGTTGAGCCGAACAGAACAGGAGCATTTTACGTGCGCCGGTCTTATCGGCGTCGGGAAGTTTGGCTCGGTTTCCGACGTGGGTTCCATGGTTCAGGCACTGAGCGCTGAATCGGCTATCGTGCGGAGCGTGGCGGTGGAAGCTCTGACGACCTTGAAGGGGCCGGACGTCAACGCCGCCCTCGAAAAAGCTATGGACACAGCTTCCCCGGACGTGAAAGAGTGTATCTCGAAGATTCTTGCCGCGAGGAAGACAAAGTGAGGATGTGGCTCGCCTGCGATGGCCCGCATCCTGTTGGTGAGCGTCCGGTAGAGCCTTTCTCGCCGGGCGGGTAGGTTGTGGAGGAAGGGTTCAATTATGGCGGTGAAAGACAAAAGGATTCGCGTCGCCCATTACGGGCTTGGCAGCATCGGCATTCAGGCGGCGAAGATCGCCGTGCGAAACGAGCATCTGGACGTAGTAGCTGCGGTAGATATCTCCGCCGAGAAGGCGGGAAAAGACCTCGGTGAGCTGGTCGGTGCAGGAAGGGAGCTGGGCGTTCGCGTCAGCAGCAAATCGCAAGATGTCCTAAGCCAGAGGCCGGATATCGTCGTTCATTCCACAGCATCTCGCTTGAGCGAGGTGGCCCCGCAGATTGAGGAGATCGTTTCCCGTGGTATCAACGTGGTATCGTCGGCCGAGGAGCTGTTGTTTCCGGCGCCGAAGAACGAGCATCTTGCCGAGAAGCTCGACGCCCTCGCGAAGGAAACCGACGTCTCCATTCTGGGTACGGGCGTCAACCCCGGGTTTGTGCTCGATTCGCTTCCCGCTTTCCTAACGGGGGTGTGCTCGGATGTGAGAAGCGTTTTCGCCCGCCGGATTGTGGACGCCTCAACACGCCGCGAGCCCCTCCAAAGGAAGATCGGCGCAGGGCTGAGTGTCGAGGAGTTCCGGCGCCGCGTCGCGGAAGGCCGCCTCGGCCATGTCGGGCTGGTCGAATCCGTCGCTCTCCTCGCAGACTGTCTCGGCTGGGAGCTGGATAACCTTCTGGAAAGAATTGACCCGGTTATCAGCGATGGAAACGTCACGACCGACTACCTCGAGGTTCGCGAGGGTCAGGTCGCGGGCATCAAGCACACCGCGAAAGGCTTTCGGAAAGGGGAACGCGCAATCTCCCTGGAACTCCAGATGTTTGTCGGGGCGCCGGAGCCGCACGACTACATCCGGGTTGACGCCGTCCCGCCTCTGGAGGTCAGGATCGAAGGAGGAACACACGGCGACGCCGCCACGGCCGCTATCCTCATCAACGCGATTCCAAAAGTGGTCTCTGCCCGTGCCGGCTATCTGACCATGAAGGACATCGGCCTGCTCTCGGCTCTGTGAGGGCAGAGGGGCGATTGCAGAAGCGATTCTTCCGTCGCTTCCAGACTCTGGCGTGCGGCCGGGGTCTCTCCGGCGAGATTTTCATGCCAGCGGCTGTTAGGCGAAGCGGACCCGGGAGGGGGCCGCCTGTATTTCGGCGGTAAAGAAAAGAGAGAGATTAACGTGAAGGCGCAGAGGGGAAGTGAATAACAAAAGCCAGAGCACTCTCTTGTGGCACGGGTGTCTCGCCCGTGGATGGGCACGACACTATCGTTCCCGGGCGTCAAACTTGGCGCGCGCCGCGGGGCTTTGGTATAGTTATGTATAATATCTCGGACGCAATGAGCCCGGCGTTTTTTGAGCTGGCGAGTTGTTCTCGCCGTGGTCACCTCGCACAGCCGGGCAGTGGGGGACGCGCGCACGTAGAAAACTGAATGAACCTGGCATAGCGTTAGAACGTCGGCTCTTTGCCGCCGCCATCGTTCGTCCGGCATGCGACGCTAACGCGAAGAGATGATAAGCCCGCGTAGCTCAGTGGTAGAGCACCGCATTCGTAATGCGGCGGTCGTTGGTTCGAATCCGACCGCGGGCTTTTCTTTTTTGCGCTCGTTACCTGCCTGCATCCGGATACTTGCGGAGTTCTTTCTCGCACCAGTCGCCTTCCTCTCCTGCTCTGGCGCAGACGGCGTTGTGACCATTTTCTGCCCAGTATCCAGCAGCTTCACAGCCCGCTTCATGGTTTCCCGTGGAGGATGCGGATATCTTTGGGTCGCTTGTAGAAAGCTATGTTGCATCAACTGCTCGGCAACCATCGCAACCGCCAGGTCACGCTCCCTGCAGCGCTTCGACGAAATCAACTTGTCCAATCCCAGTTTTCGGATGGTCCCCAGCACCGCCTCCACATGACCCTGAGGAAGGGAGCGTTCCGTGGCGAAAGCCTCTCCGATGGGAACAAGGGTCTCGTCCCGAGGAACTCGACGCAGCAATTCCACCTTCCCCGCGGGCCAGTTGGTCAAATTGTCGAGCGTCTTCTTCCTGATTTTCCTGTCCTCGCGCCTCGCTTTACGCAGCAGGATGGTCGGAGGAGGATTTCGGTTGGGGATTGTGTCTATGTGCATAGGGATCGGGGGTCGGGGATCGGGGGTCGGGTTTCGGGGATGGGATGTGAAGGGCACAGCAAGGCGTGAGCTGGCTTCGTCGTGGGCGCGGTGCTCGGCTGTTGCCGCATGGGCGCCGACGGGCGAGACGCCGGTGCCAGGTGGGGGACAGAAGAAGGGTAACGCAAAGGTGCAGAGGTGTGCGTCGGGGGTCAGGGATCGGGGATCGGGTTATGGGGATGGGATGCGAAGGGCACAGTAAGACGTGAGCTGCCTTCGCCGTGGGCGCGCTGCTCGGCTGCTGCGGCACAGGCATCTTGCGCATGGCATGGGTGCCCACGGGCGAGACGCCCGTGCCACCGCGTTCGCATGCTCGCGTGGGACGCGCCTTGAGGGCGCTCACGGGGCCCGCCTGTGGCGGGATGCCACCGGCTATTCCAAGATCTCGAGGACGGCTCGTTGTCCGTGCTTAGCGGCAGTGGTTGTGAGCAAGGCTCGCATCGCTCTGATGGTTCTGCCGTTTTTGCCGATGATTTTTCCGATGTCGGACTTGTTGACCTTCAGCTCGAAGACAATCGTCTTTTCGCCGTCAATTCTCCTGACCTCGACTTCTTCGGGATAGTCAACAAGGTTCTTGGCGATGAACTCGACGAAATCCTTCATCTCCGAGACGCTTGTGTCGTGCCGGGATTCGACCGGAGCAACCTCGCCGGGGCGGGGCTGTTCGTCCTTCTTATTTTTTCGAGACCAAAATGCCGCCATTTTTTAACACACTCTTTGTTTTGTCGGTAGGGCGAGCGCCCTGTGCCAGCCAGTATTTAACTCGCTCTACGTCAAGGGTGACTTTGTCGGTTTCCTTTTTGGGGTCGTAGTGCCCCAACTCCTCGATGACTTTTCCGTCTCTGGAACTTCTCGAATCTGCGACGACGACGCGGAAAAAGGGTTTTCCGCGGCCACCGATTCGCTTCAATCTGATAACTGCCGCCATTTAGAACCTCCCATTTTCATAAGTCCTTTCTGGATCCTGCCCATTTTCTTGATCATTTTCTTTGCCTGCTCGTATCCCTTGAGCAATCTGTTGACGTCTTGCACGGAGGCGCCGCTGCCTCGGGCGATCCTCCTCTTCCGGCTGCCGTCGAGGATGTGAGGATTTCGCCTCTCCATGAGAGTCATGGATTGAATGATAGCCTCGACGCCTTTGAGTTCTTTCTCGGCGGGGGCAATGTTCTTGAGCTGGTTGAAGCCGGGCACCATTCTGAGGACGCTCTCGAGGGAGCCCATTCTTCGCACGGACTGCATCTGGGTGAGGTAATCTTCGAGGTCGAGGCCGTGCTTGCGGATTTTCGCCTGGAGCTTTTCGGCTTGTTCCTCATCCATTACCTCCTGGGCTTTTTCGACGAGGGTTACGACGTCGCCCATGCCCAGTATGCGAGATGCCATGCGCTCGGGGTGAAATGGCTCGAGGTCGCTGATTTTTTCGCCAATGCCCACGAATTTTATCGGTTTGCCGGTGACAGCCTTGATGGATAGCGCGGCGCCGCCTCGGGCGTCTCCGTCAAGCTTGGTCAAGATGGCTCCTGTGATGTCGAGGGCATCGTCGAAAGTGCCGGCGATGTTGACGGCATCCTGCCCCGTCATTGCATCGGCAACCAGGAGCACTTCAGCGGGCGAGAGGCGTTTCTTCATTGTCCGCAGCTCGTTCATCAGTTCGTCGTCAATATGAAGCCTTCCGGCGGTGTCGAGGATAACTGTGTCGAAGCGATTGTCGAGCGCATATTCAACTGACTTCGCGGCGATTTTGAGTGCGTCGGTCTCATTGTTGGGCTGGAAGACGGTCTCGCCGAGCTGGCGGCCAAGGGCGAGGAGCTGTTCCACGGCAGCGGCTCTTTTCGTGTCGCAAGGGACGAGGATGGGATTTCGCCCGTTTTTTGTCAACTGTCGGGCGAGCTTGGCGGCTGTGGTCGTCTTGCCGGAGCCCTGAAGTCCAACCAGCATGATGACTGCCGGAGAGGAGGAGAGGTCCATTCGGCTCGCGGCGCCGCCCATGAGGCTGACGAGCTGATCATGAACGATCTTTATCAACTGTTGCCCGGGCAAAACCTTACTCAGGGCTTCCTGGCCGATAGCTTTCGCTTTGACGCCTTCGATGAAATCTTTGACGACTTTGTAGTTGACGTCGGCTTCAAGGAGGGCAAGCCGGACCTCCCGCACCGCTTCGGCGATGTTGGATTCGGACAAGCGGCTGTAACCGGAGATTTTTCTGAAGACGTTCTGGAGTCTTTGTGTTAATCCGTCAAACATGTCTTTGATTCCACGAAAAAACTTCCCGCAGGGGGTATGTCCAATCGCCAGCGTGACCTTCTGGGGAGGTCAATTGGCTTTGACCCTGCGGATTTTGGCGCCGAGTTTTGCGAGTTTAGTTTCGATGTCCACGTATCCCCTGTCAATGTGGTAAACCCTGTGGATAACGGTTTGGCCTTCGGCGACGAGTCCAGCAATAATGAGGGCTGCGCTTGCGCGGAGGTCCGAAGCCATGACGGGCGCCCCGCTGAGGGAAGAAACGCCGCGGACGAGGGCGCTATTGCTATCCATGGTGATGTCGGCGCCGAGGCGTGCCAGCTCGCCCACGTGCATGAAGCGGTCGGGATATATTTTTTCGACTACGCGGCTGACGCCGGGGGTGACCGACATCAAAGTCATGAATTGAGCCTGGAGGTCGGTCGGAAAGCCGGGATAGGAAAGAGTTGTGAGGTCTGTGGGCATTCTCTCTCCCGTGGAGCGGACACCGATTTTTCCTTCCTCCTCGAAGACCTCGGCGCCGGCATCCCTGAGCTTGGCGGCGACGGCCTCGAGGTGGCGCGGTTTGGCGCCGACCAGGGCGACATCGCCACCAGTGGCGGCAGCGGCGATCAAAAAAGTTCCGGCTTCAATTCGGTCGGGGATTACCTGATGTTCTGCGCCGTGGAGCTCCTTTGTTCCTTCGATGGTCAAAGTGGGGGTTCCGGCGCCGGATATTTTAGCCCCCATCTTGTTGAGAAAAAGTACCACGTCGGCGACGTCGGGCTCGCAAGCGGCGCTCTCGATAACGGTCAGACCTTCAGCTTTGACGGCGGCGAGCATGACGTTGATGGTCGCTCCGATGCTGGAGCCGAAGGGACCGCCGAGGAAAATCCTGGTTCCGCGGAGCTGTTTTGCCTCGGCAATCATGTAGCCGTGCCGTTTTTCTATGGCGGCGCCGAGCTGGGTGAGGCCTTTGATGTGGAGGTCAATGGGTCGCGGCCCGATGACACAACCGCCCGGCAGGGAGACGACGGCCTTTCCGAGCTTGCCGAGAAGGGCGCCGAGAACGTAGATGGAGGACCTCATTTTCCTCACGAGGTCGTAGGGCGCCTCCGCGGTTTGCAGCGTTGAGGGGTCAATTGTAACGTCGCCTTCAAAACTTCGGTTGATAGTAACGCCCATGGCTTTAAGAATGAGAAGCATCGTGTCAACATCTTTCAGCCAGGGCGTGTTTTTGATTACCGACGGCGTCTCGCCGAGAAGCGCCGCTGCCAGGACAGGCAGGACGGCGTTCTTGCACGAACTGATTTCGACTTCTCCGCGGAGACGCTCCCCTCCCCAGATCATGAACTTATCCATGGGGTTAAGATCTCTCCTTTCAGTGGACGGGTTACGCCGGTAACAAGCAAATGCTTCAGACGAAAGCCTCTTCCACGTTCCGGGGCAGGCTCCGGAAAAGTGGTCGAAGCGGAAAAACGAACTTCGCGCACGGCTGGCTACGGGGCGCGCCTTTCGGGGACGACGCCCTCGTCAGCATGCGAAAGCCTCGCGGAAACCACTCTTTCAATCGCATTATAATCCTGTCGGCTGCTGATGTCCAGATACTTTTGCCGCTCAGTGAAGAAACGGACAACCGCGTTCCTTTGCCCCTCTCCGATTTCGAGGAAGATGGCGCCTTCGGGCTTGAGAAAGGATTCCGCGGAGGTGATAATGCTTCGCAGGAAATCGAATCCCCCGCGGCCCGCGAGGAGCGACTCGCGGGGTTCGAAGCACCTGACCTCGTCGGGAAGTGAGTTCCAATCCTCGTCGGCGATATAGGGGGGATTGCTGACGATGAGGTCAGCTTTGGGCGACTGGTGGGCGATGAAAGGTTCAAACATGTCGCCCTGGAGCAAGATTACCTTTTTTGTGACGCCGTTTTTTTGAGCATTACGCCACGCGAGGGAAAGGGCCTGCGGCGAGATGTCAGAAGCATAGACTTTGCAGTTTGCGAGGCTGTGCGCGAGACTGACAGCGATGCATCCGCAGCCGGTCCCCACATCGAAAATCACCGACTCGTCCGCTGCGGGAAGGGCTTCGACATAATTGACTACTTCCCGGACAAGTATCTCCGTTTCAGGTCTGGGAATGAAAACGCCTTCCGTGAGGAGAAATGGCAGCGAAAAAAACTCTGTTTTGCCGAGGACGTATTGTATCGGTTTATGAGTGGCTCTGGCCTTCAACAAGTTTCTCAAAGAGCTCAGCTCTGTCTCGACGAGCGGCTTATCGTATTCGAGGTAAAGCTCAATTCGTGATTTCCCGAGCACCTCCGATAGCAGAAGCTCGGCGTTGAGCCTGGGGTGAGCGACGCCGTGCTCCTTCAAATAGTTGGCCGATAAAGAAATTATGTCTATGATGCGGTGCATGTGTTCAACCCGCGGGCGCCGCCTCGGAAATGCCGACCTTATTCTTGTTGTTCAGCAATGGGACAATCAGTTGGCCGAGGTCCCCGTCGAGGATGGATTGCAGGTTATGAACCGTCAGACCCACTCGGTGGTCGGTAACGCGGTTCTGAGGGAAGTTATAGGTGCGAATTTTCTCGCTTCTATCCCCGCTGCGGATCTGAGCTCTTCGGGTCTGGGCGGTCTCGTTTTGCTGTCTGCTTTTTTCCATTTCCATGAGCTTAGCCCGAAGATGTCTCATGGCCTTTTCCTTGTTCTGACGCTGAGACCTTTCGTCCTGACACTGAACAACAATCTTCGTCGAGAGGTGGGTTATCCTGACGGCGGAGTCCATGGTGTTGACGCTCTGGCCGCCGTGGCCGGAGGACTTGAAGACGTCAACCCGTATGTCCTTGGGGTCTATCCGGACCTCGACGGCATCAGCTTCGGGGAGGACGGCGACGGTTACGGCAGAAGTGTGAATGCGTCCGCCGGTTTCGGTGACAGGAATGCGCTGGACGCGGTGAGTTCCACTCTCGAACTTCATCGTGCGGTACACGTTTTCTCCCTGAAGCTCGAAGACGATCTCCTTGAATCCTCCGAGTTGTGTGGGGTGACTGTTGATGGTGACGAGTTTCCAGTCCTGTGAATCGGCATATCGGGAGTACATTCGGAAAAGGTCACCTGCGAAGAGACTTGCTTCGGCGCCGCCGGTTCCGGCCCTGATCTCGACGATTGTATCGCGGCTATCGTCCCGGGAACCGGGCGTGAGCATGTCCCGAAGCTGCGTGAGGAGCTCGTCCCTCTTTGGCTCCAGGGCTGCGATTTCCTCCTCGAGGAGACTGCGGAGCTCCTCATCGTCGGAAGCCTCGTGGAGAAGCTCACGGTCCTCGGCGATGGAGGTGGAAACTCTCTCGCAATCGCAGTACGTCTCGACGATGCGGGAAAGGCTTGAATGTTCCTTACGAAGTTTCTGGTAAGTGGGATGGTCAGAAAGCACCGCCGGATCTGCGAGGCGAGATTCGATTTCCTGCTTCTTTTTTTTCAGGCTCGCAACGACAGCGGAAAACTCTTCCATGTCAAGGCCGCCAGCTCAGTCCGATTTCTCGAGGTGTCCATACATTTTCCTGAACCTTTCCACCCGCCCGGCTGTGTCAACGTACTTCTGCTTGCCGGTGAAGAAAGGGTGGCAGTTGGAGCAGATGCCGACGTGGATTTCGGGGACGGTCGAGCGGGTTTTTATAACGTTGCCGCAGGCACAGGTTATGGTTGACTCGACATATTTTGGGTGAATACCTTTTTTCATTTTGTAAACTCCAAGCAAGAGGGAATCCGTGACAACTTTTTGTGAATTATACAGCATCGCCTGCCGCGAGGCAATAGAAAGCTGCGGGGGGGTGTAATTCCTCAGTGTCAGGGGAGATAAACTCACCGCAGAGAGCGCAGAGAACGCAGAGAGGCACACGTATCGCCGGCGTCCTTCTCATTCTCCTCTCTGCGACTCTGCGTCTTTGCGTTACCCTTCTCTTCCCTTTTTCTCTCCACCGCCAAGGCGGGCTATCCGCCCGAGACTGAGGCCATACCGCAGCCACACCCAAACGGTTTGACACGGGGTTTGGGCGAGGCGTATTATGGGAAAGGCGGTGCAGGGAGGTGCTGGATGCGGCTGTGGCTGTTTTTTCGCCCCTGGCGGACTGCGCAAGCGATAACCGGCAGGCTTGCTGGTTCGGTCATTGCAGTCACGGCCCACTCAGCCTCAGAAATTGGTTTCCGTGGAATAGCTCGCGTTTTTTGCGATGGAGGAGAATGATGATTAAGCTCGGCGTTTTTTCAGACGAGGTTTCGCAGGACCTTGCAACGGCAATCGCTCTGGCGAAGGAATTCAAGCTCAACGGGTTTGAGATCCGCTCGGTGTGGAACAAAGCACCGGACAAGCTGGACGAAGAGGATGCGGCGAAGATACGTTCGGCGTTGGACGAGGCGGGCCTGGAATGTTACAGCATAGCCTCACCCTTTTTGAAATGTAACCTGGAGTCAGAAGAGGAATACAAACAGCATCTGGACATCTTGCGGCGGTGCATTCGTCTCGCGAGGGCCTTGGGGACGAACAACGTCCGCGGATTCACTTTCTGGCGTAAGGCGTCGCCCACTTTCGAAGAGGCCCGTGACAAGATTCTGCAAAAGTTCCGTGAGCCGGCATCCATCGTGGAGGGGGAGGGGATTTATCTGTGCATCGAGAACGAATCGAGCACGTACATTGCTTCCGGGGTAAAGCTTCGCGAGTTTATTGACGACGTGGGCTCGCCGAACGTACGGGTGACGTGGGACCCGTGCAACTGCCTTTTCGATCGCTCGTGCGAGCCTCCCTACCCCGACGGTTACGAGGCGGTGAAGGAGGTGCTCCGCCTGGTGCATGTGAAGGATGCGGTGAAGGTTGAGGACGAGCGAATCGGCGAGCACGTTCCGGTCGGGGAAGGCGATGCGGGACTGCGAGAGCTTTTGTCGCGGCTGAAACGGGACAAATACGACGGTTACCTTTCTCTGGAGACACACTGGCGTCCGAGCGAGCAATTGGCGAAGGACCTGGTGGATAGGCCGGGGGGGGCGGCTTACTCTGAAAACGCGGAACTCGCCAGCAGGATTTGTCTCGAAAACATGACTAAGATGTTCCGGGAGGCGTGATTCGGCTTTCCCTGGGAGCGAGCGGGTTCGCCGCTAAATCCATCCTTATCGGTTTGGTGGAAATCACTTAGTCTCAGAGGGAGACGGAGTTACCACAGAGAGCGGGGAGAGCTTGTCTGTGGTTCCACCCTCAGCGACCGAAGTTCTGTGATTCATAGGTTCGGGGACGTATTCTTTTGTGACGGGATAACAGGATGGACGGGATGTGTAATGCATTAGGTTTGGTCGGAGAGCGCGCGTCGCAGGGGTGGAGGTTATGGGTTTGGGGAGGCGGTGTCGAGAGGCGCCTGGCCGCATTCCAAGGGGTAGGCGGCTCTCTTTAGGCATTCGGGGCAGACGTAAGGGGAGCGCCGGGAAAGGCTCTTGATGGAAGGGAATGTCGCCCCGCAGGCGCGGCACCGGAGGGCGGGGTAGGCGGGGCTGCCGCAAAAGGGGCAGCGAAAAGGAGGTTTTCGGCCCTCCGGGTAGGAGGCCTCGAAGAGCCGCCCGCAGTCCGGATTAGTGCATTTGAGGACGTAGCAGTAAACCGTCTTCTCTCCCGGAGCCTTGACGGTACGGTAGGTCAACCACCCTGCTCCGAAGGCAATGACGAGAAGAACGAGGCCGACGTAAGGATTGCTTTTCCAGCTCCGCATTGACAAACGAATGCTCCCCGCGACGTCGCGGTGTGAAGTGAGTAAGATTCTCGATTATTCTCGCGCTATTCTTAACGAGGGGGCAAAAAGTCCAGTTCCCCGTCGGGGGCGACAGCCTGTGGGGCAGCGTTCAAAAGGCGCGCTGCCTCGGAGATAGAAGCGGCGTGTCAGTGGCTGCGCGTGTAGTTGAGCAGTCCGCCCGCGAGAATGATGTCAGCTTCACGAGGCGTTAAGGAAATGGCCGCGGCGAAGGTCGTGTTCCTGGTGAGGTTTGTGATGACGATTCTGTTTTTTCTTCGTGCGAGGGCGTAGCGTATTCCGGGGATCTCGAGGACGTCTTCTTGCTGAACCTCGCTGTAATCGGACTCTCCGGCAAAAGTGAGCGGAAGGATGCCGACGTTGACCAAATTGGCCTTATGGATTCTGGCAAAGGACTTGGCGATGACCGCCGTGACGCCCAAGTACATAGGCGCCAAAGCGGCGTGCTCCCGACTGGACCCCTGCCCGTAGTTGACGGCGCCCACCACAATTCCTCCCTCCTTCTCTCCGGCACGTTCGGCAAAGCGGGGGTCAACTCCCGAGAAGACGTACTGGGAGATGGCGGGGATATTGGAGCGAAGAGGGAGGATTTTGGCGCCGGCGGGCATGATATGGTCGGTGGTGATGTTGTCGCCGACCTTCAGAAGAACTTCCCCCTTTAGGGCTTCGGGGAGTTTTTTGTTGAGGGGGCATGGCCGGATGTTGGGGCCGCGCATCACCTGAACTCTGCTTATGTCTTTGGGCGGTGGGATAATCATGCCATCGTCAACGAGGGCTCGCCTCGGCAGTTTGATGACGGGGGGCTCGCCCAGACTGCGTGGGTCAACGAACTTACCCGCGATTGCGGCAGCGGCAGCTACCTGGGGGCTGGTGAGGTAGATTCGCGCGGTTGGGGTGCCGCTTCTTCCTTTGAAATTGCGGTTGAATGTGCGGACGGAGACGCCGTCGGTGGGCGGGGACTGCCCCATGCCGATGCAGGGGCCGCAGGCGGATTCGAGGACTCTGGCGCCGCTGGAAATCATGTCCGCAAGGGCGCCGCTGCGAGCTATCATCTCGAAGACTTGCCTGGAACCAGGTGATATGACGAGGCTGAGGTTAGGATGGACTTTTTTGCCTCTGAGAATGGCGGCGACGGTCTCCAGATCGGCGAGGGAGGAGTTGGTGCAACTGCCGATGGCGACCTGGTTGACTTCAAGTCCTTCTATCTCTCGAACGGTGCAGACGGCATCGGGGCTGTGAGGCTGGGCGACGAGGGGCTGCAGCTCGTCGAGATTGATGTCAATCCGCCCGTCGTAGTTGGCGGTGGTTGAAGCCTTCATCCTGGTCCAGGAATGTTCCCTCTGCTGCCATCGAAGGTAAGCTCTGGTGACGTTGTCGCTGGGGAAGATGGAGGTTGTCGCGCCGAGCTCGGCGCCCATGTTAGTTATCGTTGCTCGCTGGGGCACGGAGAGCGTTCTTACGCCATCGCCACTATATTCAACGATTTTGCCCACGCCGCCCTTGACGGTCAAGATTCTGAGGAGTTCGAGGATGACATCCTTTGCGGAAAGCCAGGGCGGGAGTTGTCCGGTGAGATTCACGTTGATGATCTCGGGCATGACCAGGTGGAACGCTCCGCCCCCCATGGCGACGGCGACATCGAGGCCGCCCGCTCCAATGGCGAGCATGCCGAGTCCTCCTGCCGTGGGGGTATGGCTATCGGAACCGAGGAGGGTTTGCCCGGGAACGCCGAATCTCTCCAAGTGCACCTGATGGCAAATGCCGTTGCCGGGACGGGAGAAACGGATGCCATACCTGCCGGCAACGCTCTGGAGGTAGCGATGATCGTCCGCATTTTCAAAACCGGTCTGAAGGGTATTGTGGTCAATGTAGCTGACCGACAACTTTGTTCTGACGCGAGGGATGCCCATGGCCTCAAACTGGAGGTAGGCCATAGTTCCGGTGGCATCCTGGGTGAGGGTTTGGTCAATGCGAAGAGCTATCTCCTTCCCGGCGACCATACGGCCCTCGACGAGATGTTCCTTCAATATTTTCTGAGCGATGTTCTTTCCCATTTTTGGCGTCTCTCGGAAAGTAAAAAAACGGCGCGGGGGCTGGCAGACAGTCCCCCGCTTCCTTTATGCCCTGCGCCTCTGCGCCCTTGCGTTTCGTATTGTTATGTTTTTAACGCAGAGAGGCAGAGACGCGGAGCATTACTCTTCCTCACTCTTCCTCGAAGGCGATGATCTCTACGGGGCACTCTTCCACAGCTTCCTTGACAAGTTCCTCGTTCGCAACGAGGTCAGCACCGGCAATCACTGTGGCGCCCTCATCTCCCAGTTGGAAAACCTCCGGGCAAGTTTCGGCACAAAGACCACACTCCGTGCATCCTTCTTCGATCCAGACTCTTACGATAGCCATTCGCTCCTCCCATTATACTCTTTCTGTTTGCCGTTGTCGTGATTTCTATTACGAGTTCAATTTCTCGTCGAGGGCTTTTCGATACCGAAAAAGTTTCCAAGAAAAAAGACAGCCAGTATATAGCGATGTGATTGAGGTTTTTCAACAGTTTTTTTCAAGAGCCACTTTTTTCCAACGGGGGCCGTTCGGCTATCTCCTCGGCTGCGGCATTCTCGTCTGAATGGTGAGCCATTTCCCCTCCTTCCACGAGCGCAGCGCTGCAAGCATTATCTCGACTACGTGGCGAGCATGTTCAGGGCTTGGTTTGGGGGGCTGGTCTTTCAGGATACATTCGACGAAATGTCTGTGAGCCGCCGCTGAGGGAGGAGGCGGCAGTTTCGGTTGAAACCATCCTTCCTGCGGCTTTTTCCTATACAGCCTCAGAGTATGGCTCCAGGGATTGAGGCGTATGCTTGCGTCCGTGCCGTAAACGGCGATTTCTTCGCCGCTCGTTGCCTGACACCAGGTCGTCTCTGCGACGGCGATTGCCCCGGACTCCATTTCCAGAAGCAAAGAGGCGGTGTCATCCACCTCCGCGTTCTTGGCGAGGGTTTTGACGGCGCCAATCACTCGAAGAGCCGAGCCTGCAAGCCCGGTCAAAGCCGAGATGCTGTAAACGCCCATGTCGAAGAGGGCGCCATGCTCCGAAATATCTTTGCGGAAGAAGACGCATTGCTCGGGCTGCTCACCGAAGATTTTCTGTGTATCGGAGTAGTATCCCTCGGGTCCGCTGTGCGCCGTTCGGGCGCGAAGCTGAACGATTTTGCCGAGGGAGCCCGAGGCAATCATCTCCGCGGCCATTTCATATTCCGGCGACCAGAGAAAGGGGAGGCAGTAAGTTTTCCTGTTCGTTTTCCTGCTCGACTGGGCGGCGACTTCGACGAGGCGGTCGGCATCTTCGAGGTGGGTGGCCATAGGCTTCTGAACCAAAACGTGTTTGCCTGCCTCGAGCACTTCGCAGGCGATAGGGGCATGGGTAGGGTGGTAGGTGGCGACGATTACCGCGTCCACGTCGTCCCTTTCGAGAACCTTCTTATAGTCGGTGGTCCACTCTCGGGCGCCGAACTTCTCGGCGGTCAGGCGAGCGCGGTTTTGCCTCAAATCGCACGCGAGGATGAACTCTGTCTGAGGAATCTGAGTCATTTCCGGCAGGTGGAACATGTGCGCAATGCCACCGCAGCCGATGATTGCGTAACGCAGCCTATCCATAAAGCTATTCCTTTCTCACCTCATGCGTTCTGTAAGGGGATGCTTATAGCTTCGCCCCGGTCCGCGGACAGAAGTCCCGCTTCGAGAATCTCCTGAGCATTGCGGCTGACTTTTGCGCTGCACTGGCCGTCCACGTCTTTCCCTGCTTCGAGGCAGGAGAGCAAGTATTCGGGGCCGTTTCGCTGCCCTTCGGGCAACGGGGGCGGTTCAATCGTCTGGGCATCCTGGTTCCGCTTCTGGATGACGACTTCATCGCCGACTACGCCGATGTTTCCCTCGCCGCCGAGGCAAAGGGGATTGGGCTGGAGTGGCGTGGCAACCTCCGTCCAGCACGCTTCCGCGACGCCAAAAACCTTGTCGTACTTCATCAGTATCATGGCGTTGTCATCGGGGACGGGATACTCCTTTGCCAGAACGGCTCTTATGCCGACGACGGTTCGCGGTAAGCCAAAGAGATAGCTGCACATGTCCGCGCAATAGCAGCAATAGTCAATGAGGGCGCCGGCGCCATTTCTTTCCTCGTCGTAGAGCCACTCCCAGAAATACTGGCTGCAACCGATCTCCTTCGGGCCGGCATGGGCACAGCGAAGACGAAAATAAAAGGGCTGGCCGATTTCGCCCCGCTCGATCATTCGAAACATCAGCGAGTTTGCAGGGACAAAGGCGGTCGGCCAACGAATCATGAGCTGGACACCGGCTTTGTCGGCGGCGGAGAGCATGCGGTCGGCTTGCTCCAGGCGGGCGGACATAGGCTTTTCGACCTTGATGTGGATTCCCTTGGGAGCCGCGGCTTCGACGACCTCGACAGCCGACGCGTTATCTGTGGCTACTTCCAGAATATCCAACTGTTCTTTCTGAAGCATCTCCTCCCAGGAAACGTAGGTTTTTGCGACGCCATTCGCCCGCGCTTTTTCCAGAAGAGGGGGATTCGAATCAGCCGCAGCCACAAGGTCTGCGTTAGCCATGGCCTTCCAGTTCTCGATCTCCCCCCAGATATGGTCGTGAACCAGGCCCGCAAAACCTATCCGATACTTTTTCATGTCTGCTTCCCTCCTGCCAGAGTGTTCAGGGACTTTTGCCCGCAACGTCAGCAACCTGCCATCCGGGGCGCCGCACTTTTCTTTTGAACGGAAAACGTTACCACTTCTCCGAGAAGCCAGTCGAGTAATTTGTTGATTGCTCAGTGATGGCTTAGTACATGAATTCGCAAATACCGGGACGTATAATGCTGCTGCGAAAGGAGCTATTTTGACGGGATAATCACGCCATCGGCGTGAACAGGATTGTTCCAGAGACGTGAACCATCCAGTAAATCATAGGCCCCCCGACGCCCGGGTCGAGAACCTTGGCGCCCTTGGCGTCTTAGCGAGAGAGAATGGAAAAAGGGAAGGCCTCTCGCAAAGACGCAAAGAGGGAACTGGCGGAGAAGTTGTTCGAGACGTTCCAGTCCGGTCATGGCGGGGTCGAAACACGTACGGTCATCGTCCAGCCCCGCGTGCCGCGGCGTCAGGCGGGTTGTTGTCGCGGCTCACGACATAGAACTCGTTAACAATGTCGTCGCCACCGGTAAGCGACTATGTGAGCGGGAAGTTGAGGTAAAGCGAAAGGTGAACAACCTGTCGCAAGGATAAGCAGGATTCTAAGAATCATGTCCATCCTGTTATCCTGTCAGAGGAAGAATACGTCGCCGAGTTTATGAATCGGAGCACTTAGTGTCCGGGGGGAGATGACTCACCGCAGAGAGCGCGGAGAGCGCAGAGAGGAAGAGGCAGGGGAAGGAACGCGGAGACGCAGAGGCGCGGAGACGGATAGCCGCCTTGTTCCAGCCTCCTTTGCGTCGTAGTGCTCTCGTTCATAAATTCGCTCACGTCTTCTTTTTATGAAGGGATAACAGGATGCACCGGATAGCGTTGTGACTTTTCTTCATAATCCGGTCTATCCTGTTATCCTGTCAGGGGGTTCTTTCCATACACAATCATACGTGACCGTATTTGAGAATTCATCTACTTAGCGAGAGAAACGGGACACCGGAGACCTCTCGCCAAGACGCCAAGAACGCCAAGCCTTCATGGCCCATCGTCAAGCCCGTTGGTTATTCGGTCACATCGCGGTTGACATCGCTCAAGAGTTTGGCATAATGAGACGCGGGTAGATAAAACGATGTAGCGATTTCCCAAAGTAGAGTCCAGGGTTCTGGGGCTTAGCACATGGATTCGCGAATACGGTGACGTACAGCCCTGTGTGAAAAGAGCTTCTTTGACGGGATGAACAGGATTCACAAGATCCAGTCTATCCTGTAATCCTGTCGGAAAAAATACGTCCCGGAACTTATGAATCAGAGCATTTAGGAATGGCCGAGCCGAGAGCGCCGCTGCCAATCGCTTTTCGAGATGAGAAACGGCTATCGTCTGCACGGACAGGCCGGCGCTCACCGTTGTTGCGATAGCGTTCGCGAGAAGCGGAACCTTCTCGATGTTGACCAGAGCATAATGTGTCAAACGGGGGCGAAGAAGGCATGGGAACCCCGGCCAAGAGCTCGTACCAGACGTCGGGATGTTAACTGAATAGTGGCCTATCTTTCGGCAGAAAGCCTGGCAAGGTGAAGGTGATATGAACAAGGACGTAACGATCCGGGAAGGCCTTCAATCATTCGCCCAGGCTGTCATGGCCAAGATGTCGCAACTGACGCACGGCGAGCCGGAAGACCAGTTGCGAGGCCCTTTCGAGAACTTCATGGCCGTGGCAGCCCGAGGCCTCGGCTGGAATCTTGTCTGCACCGGCGAAACGAAGCTGCCAGGCCGCCTCGGCAAACCCGACTACGCCGTTCATCTAAACAACCTCCTTGCCGGTTACGCAGAACTGAAAGCGCCCGGCGTCGGCGCGAACCCCAAGCGTTTCTCTGGCCACAACCGCGACCAGTGGAAGCGGTTCCAGCGCATCCCGAATCTTCTCTACTGCGACGGCAATGAATGGGGACTGTATCGCAGCGGCAAGCTCGCGGACAGAATCGTCCGTCTTTCCGGCGACATCGCCAGCGCCGGCAAGAAGGCCGTCGGCCTGCAGGACGGCCGCGCTCTCGAGCGCGTACTTCGGGAATTCTTCTCCTGGCAACCCATCATCCCCACGGACCGCAAAGGCAAGATTGACCTCAAGGGCTTCGCCGAACTGCTGGCCCCGCTCTGCCGCATGGTGCGCGACGACGTGACAGACGCGCTCCGGGATCCCACCTCTCCCCTCGTCCAACTCGCCGGGGATTGGCGGCAACTCCTCTTTCCCGACGCCCCGGACGAGCAGTTCGCGGACGCCTACGCCCAGACCGTTGCCTTCGCTTTATTGCTGGGCCGCAGCGAGGGCGCCGATCCGCTTACCCTTGACAATGCCGAAAGGGCCCTCGCCGCGCAGCACAGCCTCCTTTCCCGCGCTCTCCAGGTCCTGACCGATCGCGGCGCCCGGGCCGAGATGTCCGCGTCGCTGGACCTGCTCCTACGCATCATCGCCGTCGTGCCGCCCGCAACGCTGTCCGGCCCCGAGGACCCGTGGCTTCACTTCTACGAGGATTTCCTCGCCGCCTACGACCCAAAGCTGCGCAAGGACGCCGGGGCCTACTACACGCCGATCGAGGTGGTCCGCGCCCAAGTGCGGCTGATTGATGACCTGCTCGTAAACCGTCTCGCCAAGCGCCTGGGTTTCGCGGATCCCGGCGTCGTCACGCTGGATCCCGCCGCTGGCACGGGGACCTATCTGCTGGGCGTCGTCGAGCACGCCCTCGGCAAGGTCGAAGCCGAGCAGGGGGCCGGCGCCGTTCCGGGCCAGGCATCCGCGCTCGCCGCCAACCTCTACGGCTTCGAAAACATGGTCGGCCCCTTCGCGGTGACCGAACTCCGCGTGAGCCGCGCCTTGCGCGACCACGGTGCGACGCTGCCCGAGGGCGGCTCGCACATTTACCTGACGGACACGCTCGAAAGCCCCCATGCCAAGCCCCCGCTGGTCCCCCTTTTCCTGAAGCCCATCGCCGAGCAGCACGCCAGGGCCCTGAAGGTAAAGAGCAAGGTCCCTGTCATCGTCTGCCTGGGCAATCCGCCCTATGACCGCCACGAGGCGGTGGACACTCAAGATGAGGACAGTCTTTCCCGGTTTGGCGGTTGGGTCCGGTTTGGCGATCCACTCCCAGACGACTCGAAGAAGGACAAGAAAGGGAAATGGATAAAACTCAAAACTGCCAAATCAATACTGGCGGAGAGAGAAAGGCGTTCGATCCTCAGGGACTTCACATATCCCGCCCTAACGGCAGGTCACGGCGTCCACGTCAAGAACCTGTACAACCTCTACGTTTATTTCTGGCGCTGGGCGTTATGGAAAGTCTTCGAGCACGAGACGGCTTCGGGGCCGGGTATAGTCAGTTTTATTAGCGCCTCGAGCTACCTCGACGGGGACGCCTTCTCCGGCATGCGCGAGCACATTCGCCGCCTCTGCGACGAAATTTGGATTCTCGACCTGGGCGGCGAAGGGCGCGGCACGCGCAAGAGCGACAATGTTTTTGCCATCCAGACCCCCGTGGCCATCGGCCTCGCCGTGCGCCAGCGCAAGAGAAACAATGCGTTTCAGAACACAAGTGGCACGGGCTTCCAGCCCGTGCATCATGGGCAGGATGCCCATGCCACAAGAGACAAGCCCGCCAGGGTGCATTACGCCCGCACCGAAGGGACGCGCGATGACAAACTGAGGACGCTGGACACCATGCGAGATTTCGCAAGCGTGGAATGGCAGGACTGCCCCGCAGGCTGGCAAGCGCCGTTCCGCCCGGCCGGTGAGGGACACTATTTCGACTCGCCGCTCCTGACTGACATCATGCCGTGGCAGCACTCAGGGGTACAGCTTAAGCGGACTTGGCCGATCGGGCCGGATGTGGAGACGCTCCAAAGGCGGTGGCGTGGATTGCTGAATGCAGAAGACAGGTCAAAAGCCTTTCATGGAACCGGCGACCGAGAGATTGAAGGCAGTTACCGCGTCGGCCTGACACCCGAAGCCGACTCGAAGCCTATTGCTAAACTGCCAGCGAACGCCGCGATGCCTCCAGCCATCGGGTACGCGTACCGTTCATTCGACCGTCAAAGGATCATTGGCGATGGGCGTCTCATGTCGCGCCCTCGCCCCGACCTCTGGCGCGCACACGGTGACCGTCAGGTGTATCTGACGAGCCTTTTCTCACAACCATTAGGCCAAGGGCCAGCTCTAACATCCTCAGCCTGTCTTCCAGACCTGGACCATTTTCGTGGTTCATACGGCGCGAAGGCAGCTATTCCTCTTTACCGCAAGGCGGACGCGACGGAAGGGAACATCCTCCCCGGCCTGCTCGATGTGCTTGTCGAAACGTATCGGCGCAAGGTAACGCCGGAGGATTTCCTGGCCTACGTGTATGGCGTACTGGGACAGCCGGCTTTCACGGCGCGCTTCGCGAGAGAACTGGAGACGCGCGAGTTGCGCGTGCCCCTCACGAAGGACGCAGACCTGTTCGCGAAGGTCCGTGACGTCGGCGCGCGGCTGCTCTGGCTTCACACCTACGGCGAGCGCTTTGTGCCCAAGGGCAAGCAGCGTGGACACGTCGCGCGCGGCGAGGCGCAATGCGTCAAGGCCGTCCCGGGCGATCCGGACGGCTATCCCGAATCGTTCGATTACAACGACGCGACGCGAACACTCCACGTCGGCGATGGGCAATTCGGCCCCGTGGCGCGCGCGGTCTTCGAGTTCGAGGTCTCGGGCCTCAAGGTCGTGCAGTCGTGGCTCAAGTACCGCATGAAGAAAGGCGCGGGTAGGAAATCCTCGCCCCTCGACGACATCCGGCCGGAGCGCTGGATCAGCCAGTTCACCACCGAACTGCTCGAACTCCTCTGGGTCCTGGAGGCGACGGTCGAGGGCTATCCCGAACAGGCGAAGCTGCTGGAGGCCGTTATCGCGGGCCCATGCTTCCGCGCCGATGAGCTACCGGAAGTTCCCGAAGAAATGCGGAAGCCACCCGCCGTTCGCCCGTCCACCGGTACGCTATTCGATAACTTGTAGCCGTTGGCGACGGAACCGGCTTGATATGCGCACGGACGATGGAGTTGCGAGGTAGAAACCTATGGGGGCTGGGCAAGCCCTTGAGAATGCGAAAGTTGAAACCGAAGAACCCAGGCCTGTTAGGCGGACAGGCGCCCGGCCTAAAGGTGCCAGCAAGAAAGTACATAAGGCATGGTTGTGCGCACAAACAGGGTGCCGTTCCGAGCCCATTCTGGTTCATGACTCCGCAGGACGGCTATGACGCTGCCTACGACTATCGCGCACAGCGCGCGTTCATGGACGAGGCCCTGCGCGCTATCGACAACCTCATCGAGGCATACCAGACTAACGACATGCGTTTCCACAGAGACGATGTTTCGGCAGAGAAGGCGGTGTGGATGCTTCACATGGATGCACTGGACGGTCTTAGGGAGTGTTTGGTGCTGCTAAGGGAGAATCGCCACACGGTAGCTAGTCGGCTGTTCCGCGACATTGTCGAGACGCTGGACCTCGCCTCGTACTTCCACTCCGGGACCCCTCGGAGTGTCCGTGATCTGGCCAAGTGGTACCAAGACAAGTTTGTGGCCCATAGCCGGGTTAGGGACCAGATGGGTACGCAGAAGGGACAGCAGGCGAAACGCCGGAAGGCCAAGGAGTACAGTTGGCTGTCGAAGTTCACCCACCGCACCTACATGGTCCTCAGAAAGGCTTACTGTGTTGGGGCGGGCGACAAACTGTGGTTCGATTGGCGGCTGCGCAAACATGGCGGCGTGTCACTTCCCCAGACAGTGGCACAATACCTGGCGACACTCGGCTCTCTGGTCAGAGACTTCGTCTGCAAGGCGGTTGAGTGCCAGGTGGTGCCAGGAGACCGGCTCAGGAGTGCGTTGGCGGGGACCGCCCTAGCGGAGGTCCTTCAGCGCTCGCGGGGCACCGAAGCTCGGGATCGACCCTGATCAGTAAGGCCTGCGGCCTTACTGGCAGGCCATGGCTAACCTTAGGCCAAGGACGCGGCTTCATATCCGGACGGACGACGCAGTTCCTTAGTACTGCGATTCGTAAGTTCGATGACGTATTCAGTCGCGCATGAATCCCTTTCATCGGCAAGCCCGGGTAAAGCCCGTATATAATCTTCCTTTTTTGTTCATTCCCCGCCCCTCCGGGGCGTTTTTGACGGCGTTTCCCTCGGCGGTTCTATGATAAGCACCTGATTCCCTCCTAACATACTGATTCTTAGTGAGTTAGGCGGCTTTTGACACCAACCAGTAGGTTTTTCACTCCCTTCCGCCAACGTTTCACTGGACGGCGGAGCCGGTTCACTGGACGGCGGAGCCGGTTCACTGGAGAACGGAGCCCGTTCACTGGAGAGCGGAGCCCGTTCACTGGACAGTCGGTGCGGTTCACTCCACAGTCGTGCCGTTTCATTGCACACATTTAATTCGGCCATGACAGGTATAGAACTGACATGGGCAACGCACGCGCAGCCTAAAGGTGTTATGAAGAAAGTACATAAACGATAGCTGCGCGCCAAAGTCATTGGTAATGCCTCAGCTACCGGCGGCTGAGGTTCGGATCTCATAGGACGCAGATTAGCCCTTGTGCCGGTGGCATCCTGCCCCCGCCGAGGGCGAGACGCCCTCGGGACTGCCGGCGAGACGCCAGCGTTACATAGACGGCAACACTGAGCAGCACCCGGCAATCAAGCGCCAGACGCCCATGCAACGACAGCCCCGCGAGACGCGGGGTGTCCTTCTCACCTTATTCTCTGCGACTTTGCGCCTTTGCGTTAATCTGCTGTTCCCTTCTTGCCTCCTCCGCCTCGGCCGGCTATCCGCCCGAGACTGAGGGATTACAATCATTGTTGATTTACAGTGCAATTGGCAGTATCATAAATCATATTGTAGGAGGTATCGCCGATGGCTAAAATTCCCGATATCGTACCGATTAGCGATCTGCGGCAGGACGCCACAGCTATCGTGAAGCGAGTGACCGCTTCTGGGGAACCTGTTGTCATCACGCAGAAAGGTCGGGCCGCTGCGGTGATGGTCAGCACGGAAGCTTATGCGCGTTCGCAGCATGAACTGGAGCTTTTGCGCCTTCTCGCGCGTGGCGAAAAGGAGATCGGGGCAGGCAAGGGTTATGACCTCCAGGTGGTTCTCGGTGAAGCCGATTCCTTGCTGAAAGAGCCGAAGCCTTGAAAGTCCTTTTCACTCCCTCGGGGCGCGACCAGTTCCTTGCAGCCATTGGCTATATTTACCGGGAGAACCCAACAGCGGCAATCGCTTTCCGGCGGAGGGCGGAAAAGGTCTTGTCCAGGCTCCGAAAGTTTCCGCAATCCGGCAGGGTAGTGCCGGAGTTTCCTGATCTTCCTTTTCGCGAAGTTATCGTGAATCCTTACCGTTTCTTCTAGCGCGTAAAAGGAAGAACGGTCTGGATCGTGGCTGTCTGGCATGGCGCACAACTTCCGTAACAGCCAACGGAGGGGTAGAGTGCCCAACAAGGCGCTGAACTCGGAGGGGCCGAGGCCCTGCAGGTCGCGCAGGATGGCGTATTATGGAGAAACCATAGAACTCGACGTGGGAACCCGTGAGGGCTGGGGAAGCCCTTGAGAATACGAAAGTTGAAGCCGAAGAACCGAGGCGCGTTAGGCGGACAGGCGCGCGGCGTAAGGGCCTTATCCCTGATAAGGAGGAAAAGAAGATGTCAGCAGTCAAAGAAAGAATGAGAGAAGTCATAGAGTCCCAGCCAGACGACGCCTCATATGAGGAGATAATGCGTGAGGTGGCGTTGGCCCTCATGGTGGACCGAGGTCTCGAGGATTCCAGAAAAGGGCGAGTCATCTCCAATGAAGAAATGGAGCACCGCATCAGAACGTGGCAGGAATAAGATGGACATCCGAGGCCCAGGTTTGGCTGAAGGACATTCATGAGTACATAGCGGGAGATAATCCTTCAGCGGCGGCAAGGGTCATAGAGGGTATACACGGAAGGGTTCAGATACTTCGTCAGTTCCCAGCGATTGGTTATCGCTATCGCGTAGAAGCCGAAGGTGAAATCAGGATATTGTTGTACGGACATTACAGAATAGCCTATCTCTGGCGGGAAAAAGAAGAGTTGATAGATATCTTAGGGGTGTTTCACGGTGCCCTTGATATAGACAGATATTTTCCATAGGCCGGAGGCGTGAGAACGCGCTCCAGCGGAGGGGCGTTGCGTGCGCGCCGTCGAGCTCGATGAAGTCGTGGGGGATCGCTGTTACAGACAAACCATATAACGCAACGTAGAGACCCCGCCGAAGGCGGCGCTGGGCACGCCCCTTAAAATACGAAAGTTGAAACCGAACAACCGAGGCGTATTACGCCCACAGGCGCGCGGCCCCGCCGTTCCATTAAGAAGCCACACAGATCATAGTTGGTGAGAACAACGCGCAAGACGGCAGAGGAGGGGAATAGCAATGCCTGCCTATCCAAGCTATGAAGTCGAGGTCAGTCACGAAGGGCTGCATAAGTACAGGTTGATAAAGGGCACAGACCCTCACGTCGTAAAGCAGAAAGCAGTGGCACAGCGACGTGTTTGGGACGAAATGTGGGAGAAAAAGCAAGCGGCTCAGGCAGTTCGGCAGAAGAGGGAAGATGCGGCTCGGGAGAACGAGTCCAAGAAGGCCCTTGCGGCGGAACGCACAGCGGAGGCGCAAGCGGCGCTCGAGAGCATCGAGCAAACGCTGCTCCACACGCTCGGTGTGAATGACCGCATAGAGTGGGATTCTCTGCTTGACCGCTCGCCATTTCCGACACCCTTTCCACCAAAGCCTCAGTGGCATGTCTACCCCAAGGAACCGCAGGAAACCGATCCGCCGTTCACCCTTACGCGCAGATGGTACCATGGTCTTCTGAGGAACCTGCGCCGAAACGCGGAGCAGGAAGCAAAGACGAAGTTCCTGGCAGCACACGAGGACTGGGTGAAGCAGACGGCTCGGGTTCACGACGGGAACAAGACGCTCCAGCAAGGGTACGATGAGGCCGTCGCTGACTGGCAGACACAGAAGCACCAATTCGAACGCGAACACGCGCTGAACAACGAACGCATAGCGGCGAAGAAAAAGGCCTACTTTGACCGGGACACACAAGCGATAGCCGAGTACTGCGACATGGTGCTCTCAAATTCACAATACCCGGACACCTTCCCGCAGGAGTGGAACCTGGACTATCAACCAGAAACGAGGACCGTCGCGATCGATTACTTCCTCCCTTCTCCTGACGAGCTGCCCACTATCAAAGAGGTGAGGTACGTCGCCTCAAAGGATGATTTCATAGAGGTGCACCTCCCGGAGTCATCCCTGAACAAGATGTACGACGGCCTACTCTACCAGGTAGCCTTGAGAACAATTCATGAGCTTTATGAGGCGGATCAAATCGACTCTCTGGCCTCGGTCGTCTTCAACGGATGGGTCCGCTCCGTTGACAAAGGCACCGGGAGGCCGATCACGGTCTGTGTGCTTTCCGTCCAAGCGGCGCGGCAGGAGTTCGAGAAGGTCAACCTGAAGCATGTCGAACCCAAGACGTGCTTCAAGACGCTGAAGGGGGTCGGCAGCAGCAAACTGCACGGCTTATCCCCAATCGCGCCAATCCTTCAACTGAACAAGGAGGATAAACGCTTCGTCTCGTCCTACTCCGTCGTCGGGGACGTCGATCAATCCACGAACCTTGCTGCCATGGACTGGGTGGATTTCGAGCATCTCATCCGGGAGGTGTTCGAGGAGGAGTTCTCCCAAAACGGCGGGGAGGTCAAGATCACTCAGGCCAGCAGGGACGGGGGCGTCGACGCGGTCGCATTTGACCCTGACCCCATACGGGGCGGCAAAATCATCATTCAGGCCAAGCGGTACACAAACGTCGTCGGTATCTCCGCGGTCCGAGACTTATATGGGACAGTTGTCAACGAGGGTGCTACGAAGGGGATTCTGGTAACGACAGCCGACTACGGACCGGACGCGTACGGCTTTGCCAGAGGCAAACCCCTCACCCTGCTGAACGGCTCGAACCTGCTGCATCTGTTGGAGAAGCATGGCCACAGGGCGGTAATTGACCTCAAGGCAGCCAAACAGATGCTTTCTGAGCAGAAGAAAGCCGAACACGGCTGATACCGAGAGACAGCAACCGAAGGCAAACAGAGTCATGAAGATGTCCCGCGAGCAATCGGCTGGACGCGAACGCCGCTTTTGCGCGACGCTCTGCCGTGACGTCAAACCAAGCACGGGGCTTTACGTCCGGACGGACGAGGCAGTTGCGAGGTACAAACCTATGGGGGCTGGCGAAGCTCTTGAGAATACGAAAGTTCAAACCGAAGAAGCGAGGCCTGTTAGGCCGACAGGCGCCGCGCCTAAAGGTGTTACGAAGAAACCACATAAAGGATGGTAGCCCATGGAGAAACAGATGACTGAAGAACAGAGGCGACGCCTGGAAAGCATGTCAATGATTGGAAACAAGATAACCTGCAAGGATAAACACGGGGGCCCTATGTGGGAACCGGGTGTTGTTGTCGACGAGGTTTACGTCATGGTTTCCGACTATAAACACATGATTCAGAAAATTGAGTTTTCACCTGGAGAAAGTTGGGATGGGAGCCAGTTTGCATTTAGAACAGGTTACTACACTTATGACAAGGAGATGAATAAAATCAAATGGGGGCAATTCACTCAATTCTTAACTGAAAAGGAATATACGGAATTACTTAAAAGGGCTAAGGAAAAGAATTGGGATATCTTTTGCTAACGAGTTCACTCGATGGAACGGGGAGAGGGCGGCGGCTGAGTTCAGTCCTCAGGCCGTCCAAACCGCTTCGTATCCGGACGGGGGACGCAGTTCCTCAGTAATGCGATTCGTAGGTTGGATGACGTATTTGCTCCGACAGGATAACCCCGCGTTCCGCGGGGTTTATCCTTGCGAAAGGTTCTGGACGTTTCGCTTTACCTCAATTTGTCACGTACTGGCTTACTGGTGGCGACGAGCTTGTTAACCCCGCGTGTCGCGGGGTATCTCCCTGAGCCGCCACAACACCCTCCCCTGACGACGCGGCACGCGGGCCTCGACGACGACCGTATCTCTTTCGACGCCGCCATGACCGGGCTGGAAGGTTTCCAACAACGTGGCACGGGCGTCTCGCCCGTGGAAGGTCATGGGCAGGGGAGCCCCATGCCACGTCTTCTCCGCCAGTTCCCTCTTTGCGTCTTTGCGAGAGGCCTTCCCTTTTTCCATTCTCTCTCGCTAAGACGCCAAGGGCGCCAAGCTGTTCGACGCGGGCGCCCGGGGGCTTGTGATTCGCCGGATGCTTCACGTCTCTGGAAGAATCCCGTCTATCCTCTTATCCCGTCAAAATAGCTCCTTGCACGACACCATTATACGTCACTGTATTGGGGAATACCTGTCCTGGGGCACAAGGAATGAAAGTGGCCGGAGGACAGGCCTTATCCTCCGGCCAGAATCTGCGAAAGCCAGCCGCAAATTTCAATATCCGTAATCGGCTTTGACGCCGAGGTGTTTCGGCTTGGCGTCGAGGTTGATGATAGCCTTGGCTTCGTCCGCCATCCAGGTGAACTTGTGCCACCACGGTTTGCTGACGATGGTCGCAAGCCCTTTGATCTGGGCGATGCGGGGGAGGGCAATCCGGCTGAAGGACGCCTCGAGCGTGTCCCAGTCCTTCGTCCTCGGGTCCGCAAAGGACTCCTTGAAGTAAGCTCTGCCGCACATGGGGCCGGCGAAGATGTCGGCGACGATGCCGTATTGTGCGGAATACTGCTCGAAATCCACTGCGGCGCTGAGGAGAAGCATCGGCCTATTAACGACGCGATCCACGGCAACCGCACACTCCCTGATTACCTCGGGATTGCTTATCGGCACAATCTCGCCGTCGTCCGCGGCCCACAGGACGGGCACCTGCGTCTTGTAGAAGTGCCCGAAGGGGCTGTAATCCTCGGCTATTTTGACCAGCGCTTCCGGAAGCCTGCGTGTCATCTCGGACTTCTTCTCGCCGGGAAACTGGAATATCAAGGTCTCATTGAACAGCGGCTTGCCGAGCCTCTGGCACCTCTCGAACACGTCCTGAATCCATTCCAGATTCTTTTTCCAGCTCTCGGGGTGGTCGGGATTCAGTTTGACGAGGGTCTTGAATCCGTCAACCTCATTAGCAGATTCCTCCGGCTGAACCGCCAGTTGGGCGAGCTGCCCCTTGCCGTCATCTACGGAGACGGTGTTGGTGTCCTCGAGCCGCCCGATAAGAAGGACGTCTTCGCCCAATAACTGCCGGAAGCCCGGGCTTCGAAAAGCGAGGTGATTGAATAACGCAGCCGTGGAGTTGCCCTGAAGCCCCCTCGCGAACCTGCGACAAACCTCTCTCACGTCGTCATCGTTGGCTTTTCTGTCCTCGCCGATGTGCTTAAGAAAAGCCCCCGTCAGCCTCAAGTACGAATTGTGCTGGTCGGAAGCGAATACGTCCAGCGTACCCGACGGCGCGGCCTTCGCCAAAACTCTGAAGATAGCTTCGTCCACTTCTACGCCATCAGAAAATCTCGCCCAAGCTCCCATAACAATCTCCTCCTGAGAAATAGGTTACTCTTTCTTCCGGGGGTGAGGACCTCTCCGGGGAATGCGGTGGTCGCGCAGCAACCATCGCTCTGTCGCCCGCCAAAGAATTGCCTGCCTTGCAGGCTAACTTCATCTCTTATTTACCAATGTTAGCCGGCTGCGTCAACAAACTTTTCCCACATTCTGTAATCGCTCCGTCTCGGGTGAGTACCCCGCCAAGGCGGGGGAAGGAAGAAGGGAAGAGCAGGGTAACGCAAAGGCGGTAGAGTCGTAGGGAGGAGAATGAGAAGGACCATGTCCTCCGCTGCCGTGGCATGGGCATGCTCCCCATGATTCCACGGGTTCCCCCTCCAGCGGGATGCCACGTGGGAGTGGTCCGGCCGCCAGATCGTGGCATATCGGGACGGCTTCCTTCAATTGGGTCGCTCTCGTCATTCAGCTCTGCCGGCCTTTAGCCGGCGCCCCCTTTAGCCACCTGCTTCAGCTGGTGGTCATCGTATACGTCGTCTCTGTCGTGGGAGCCGGCTTCAGCCGGGCTTCTCGAACAAGGGATTCATCCATACCTTGCCACTGAAATGTAGCCGCACCTGCTGACTCATTGCGAGCTGATACGGTAGTATCCGGCGGAGCCGGAAATCGGAATCGGCGGGGAGCTGGCGCCAGTGAGCGGACCGGCGACTTCATCCCACACGCCGCTTGTCAGGTCTGCCGTGTGCTCGATGTAATAGGTTTCGCCGCCAAACGTATTCCAGGTCAGCGACAGGTTGCCTTCAGCAATTCCTATGCTCTGGACGACCCCTTTAATTACCTCCGTCGGCTTCGGCTCGCCGGAGACCATAACGTTGTCAATTGCGAACCACCAGTCCCACGAAGCATCGTAGAAACGCCACCTGAGCTGGAATATCTCTCCGTCGTAAGCCGAGAGGTCGAGCTTCTCGGGGCTGCTGTCAAGTGCCGGGTCGAGGTCGGGGTCAATTGAGTTCACGTCGTAGGACAGGAGGTTGACCCAGTCGCCGTAGCGGCTGAGGTCGGCATCCCACACGTGGATGTCCACCTCCGCAATCTGGCTGTGGTCATAGTCGTCCGGATAGACCCTGAAGTTCTTGCTGAAGTCGAGTTTCAGCCTTATCCACTCGGTGCAGTCTATGTCCGGGGTGACGAGTTCCTCGTCGAGGTCGGCTGTGCCGACGAGGTCGCTGTCGGAGATGACGTAGTTGCCGGTCATGCCAGCGATGGCGGGATGGCGGTCCTCGGTCTCGTCGCCCAGATAATCGCCAGCGGTGTTCCACAGACGCCATCCGACATCCGGCTCGGCGGAGCCATTGGTCACGTCCCAATTGCCAAAGGTCTCCAGGTCGTTCCAGTTGTAGAGGTTGGTATAGTCCTCGAAGTCGTCCTCGAAGATCGCTTCCCTCGTGAGTTTCAGGTTGAAGGCGAGGCCTACCTGGTCGAGGTTCAACTGTCCGGACGCGACCCTCACCCTCAGGGTGTGCTCGCCGGGACTCGTGCGGAACGCGTCCTCCAGGGGGAACCACTTCATGGCGTGCCAACTATCGGTGTCAAACGTGATGCTCCCCAGAAGCCCCTCATCCCAGTAGAACTCGGCTGTGGCGGCGTCGGAACAGGACATCCTCAGGCCTACCCTCGCCCAGCCGCCGGGCGGGTCCTCGGCCCCCGGCTCGGGAACGTTGAACGTGTACCGCCACCAGTCGCCAGCGGTCACCCAGCCGATGTTGGTGTGGTACTTGTCCGTTGTGCCGTCGTCAAGGACGGTCTCCATAGCGCAGTTGTCGCTCGGGCGGTAGAAACGGCGGGTGTCATCCACCGGAATGTCCTCGGCGAAGAAGAAATCGTAATCTTCCGGCGTGCCGACTGTGTCGGAGTCCGGCGCCTCATTGGCAGCGGCACATTCCTGGTATCCCGGGTACACTCCTCCCCCGTAGTTGTAATTCTCTCCCTCGCGCAGGACGGGGATTTCCGCCACGGTCGCCGCCTCCGTCGCCTCGCTGAAGGGGCCCTCGACGCCAGCCCTGTTGACCGCCATGACCTTGTAGCTGTACGTGCTCCAGTCAGAGAGCCCCTCGGTGTAGGACGTCTCTCTGGTGAACGCTACCTGCTCCCAGTCGCCGCCGTCCAGGCTGCGATAGACTCGATAGGCATCAGCGCCTTCTTCCGGCGGCGGACTCCAGCTCAACTGCGCCCCGAACATCGTGTCCAGAGATACATACAGAGGCGCCGAGGGAACGGCATACGTCTCGCCGTCTCCCAGGGTGTCCTCTCCGTTGGTGTCTCCATTGAACGCCAACGCGGCGGTAGTGCCCGCCGGAACCGACAGGGAGTAGGATACGACCGCGGAGGACACGCCATCGAAAGTCCATGTGAGTGTACCGGCGCCGGGTGTGCCGCCGCCCGCATCAGCAACCGTCACGCCCTCCGGAAAGACTTCTCTGACCGCTATGGTTCCGGGAAGGTTGTCGGGGTCTGCCCTCACTGAAACCTCGACGCCGAGTGTCCCCGGCGAGTTATACGAGTCGGGCAGACTCCTCACACCATACGCAGCCGGCAGAGGACTCCGGACCGAAAGGGCGTATGAGAGGTCGGTGTAGGGAACGTCGTTGCGGTCAGTGAGCCTTGCCGCGATGAAGTTGCCGCCGGTCCCGTCCTCAAATCTCAAGGTCATGGAGTTGATTCCTTCATTGAGAGAGAAATCCTCCGCGTCCTCGCTGCCGCCATCCCAGGCCTCCCTGGAAAAGACTACCAGGCCGTTGTCCAAGACGCGGCACTCATCGTCGAAACGCATACGAATGCGCGCATCCCGCGTATCCGGTGAGAAGACATAGATGTGGTAAATCTGGCCGAAGTTGTCGAGTTCCTCGTCCCCGAAGAAGCCATCGTCATAGTGGGCCGGCGTCCAAATCATCGGATTGACGGTGGTGGTTATCCCCGTGTCGATGAAATCGTACGCCTCCCCCTGCACAGGGTTGACGTTCGCCTGGCCGCCCCAGTTGGCGAGATAGTCGTTGGTGTCAAGGTTCAGGTCAAGCGGGCTGAGAAAACGGTCCTCCGGCGTGTTGCCCAGGTGCAGGAGGTCCCGGAAGTAGTACGCAGGCAGAGGCTTGGTCTCGAAAACAGAGTTCATGACGTTGACGTGCACCTCGTCGCTGCCGGTGCCTCCCTCGCCATCGTCCACATCGAGCCGGAAGCTCAGCCGCTGGACGTAGGGCCATATCTCAGGAGCCGTGAAGCTGCACACAGCGGCGCCGGCGTCGCTCAGACTCACCTCCACGCCCGCCGTTTGAGCCCAGGAATAGGTGAGGTCGCCGGTCGCAGTAAGGGAACCCGTGCCGTCAAGACTCACAACGGTTCCCTCGACCACCGTCTGGTCAACGCCCGCGACAGCCGTTGTGATGATGTTTTTCACCGTGATCCGGACGTCCTCGTCGGTCCCCTCGTTGGTGCCATCGCCCGCCGTCAGGGAGAAGACCAGAACGGTGTCTTCCTCCACGACCGGGGCGGTGAAGGTCGTAACGCCAGCGGTTGCGTCGGCGATAGCCACAGTCGGCCCGCTCGTCTGGCTCCACGAGTAGCTAACGATATCTCCTAAGAGCGACATGGAATAGCTGCCGTCGAGAGTGCCCGTGCCTCTCTCAGGAACTTCAAGGTCCAGCCCTTGAACGACAAGGTCGCCCCGCGTTTGGATGCCATAGACCTCCAGCTCCGCTACAGAGGTGAACGAGTTCATGCCGCCAGGGCCGCCGAAGATTCTGATGCCTGTGCCCCTGACGGCGCCGAATGTGATTGTGTAGCTGGTGAAGTCTTCCCTGTCGCCGAGGGCATTGATGAACTCGTAAGGGGGGTCAATTAGGACGTTGGGCGCCTTGACCCACGTCGTGCCATCCTCCGTGTACTCAACCGCCAGATCCGTAAACCAGCCACCATCATAAGAAACCAGACCGGCGGCGTACACGATCTCATCGAACCACAGCGGGCTGTCCCAAAGGTATCCCCAGAAATCCCCGGTCTCAGCAGTGGCTCCGGAGCTGTTGGCGCTGACGTCGAAGACGGAGTCGTTCATCGCGGGAACGGGGCCGCCGCCAACGCTCAAATGGGAGGTTGGGGGCGAAGGTCCTCCCGCCGCTTTCGGCAGCGCGACATTCCGCATAATCGTCACGGACACGGTCTCGGACACGGGGCCATTGCCATAGTCATTCTTCGCTATAACTCTGACGGGGATCACGGTGCCGGACTCCTGGTCCTTGATTTCGTATTGAGAGGCGTCAACTCTTGCGGCAATGGGCACCCAGACGTCCGGGAAGTATTCTATCTGTACTTCATAGACTTCCGCGTCAAAAATGTCATCCCAGTAAAGCCAGAAGCCTTGGTCCGTACGCACGGACCGCAGGTTTGCCGGGGCGAGCCGAGGCGTGTTGGGGGCATAGACGTAGACGTTAACCTGGTCGGTAGCGGTGCCCTTGGTGGGGGAACTCGTTGTCAGCAGGAAGGTGAGCAGAAACCCTATTTCGCGTTCGGGCGTGTCGAATTCGACGCTTGCCTGGTCAGCCGAAGGTTCCAATGTAACCGTAAAATCATCGAGTCCGCCGGTCTGCTCCCAACTGAAGTCTGCGTCCTCGGGTCCGGAGCCGTCAAGGGCTACCCTATCGCCAGCGGTGACCTTTTGTTCGGGGCCAGCGTCGGCCAGGCCGGTCCAATTGTACAACTCCGTGATGTCGTCCGCGCTCAGGGCCCTGTTGTAGATGCGGACCTCGTCAATGACGCCGTTGAAGGGGTTGGAACCGCTGCTTTCCACGGCTCCGAACACGACGTGAGCATCGGTTTTTGGGCCAAATGAAAAGACAGTGCTGGTGCCCACGGATTCACCGTCAATGTACATCGTAGTAGTGCTTCCATCGAACGTGACAGCGACATGTTGCCATTCTCCTATCGGAGGAATATTCGTGCCAAAACCTGGATAGCTTTCCCACCGACCAAATGCAATGTCACCGGTATCTGTGTTAATCTCCACATGCCAACACGTGTCAGTTTCGGTCCAGCCGTCCCTTTTGGAAACTACTCCCTGGTATTGACCAGTGAGTCCTCCCCAGTTGATCCACGCCGCTGCTGTGAGCTGGCCCGTTCCCTCCGAAGGGTTCCACGTCCCGCAATCAACGAAACTGCCAATCGCCCCATCGAAAAGGATGGCGAAGTTCCCGACGGCCCCCTCGACCCATTCGTACACGCCGTTGGCGACTCCGTCTTCTCCAATGGTGCCTTCCACCTGGTTGTGAACTACGCTGCCTTCCCCCTCCTCACAGGAATAGTAAGCCACCAAACCGGACTCAACGTCCGCATTTGCGAGACCCACCGCAAATCCCAGGCTCAGGAACACAACCCCAAAGATGTAATTAATGATGATGCCTTTTTTCATTTTTGGACCCTCCGATGTTCCTTTACATCATAACCTATGGCATACCTTCTTTTAGAAAGAGCAGTTGTTTGACACAACATTTGACCGCGAACCATCTTAATGTCATTCCCACCTTTACTTCGGGACGTGCCGCTGTGTCAACTGTTTTCTCGGGGCAGTGTAATGCCCCAGTCTGGGGCGGATACCCCGCCAAGGCGGAGGAGGGAAGGAGGGAGGAGGAGGAGGGTAACGCAGAAGCGCAGGAAGGGAAGAAGGGAGGAGGATAACGCAAAGGCGCGGAGAGCGCAGAGAGGAGGATGAGAAGGACCGTGTCGTCGCCTGCCGTGGCATGGGCCCGCCTGCCGTCGGACAGGCATCTTGCCCATGATTCCCACGGGTCCCGCCTCCAGCGGGATGCCACGTGGGGGGGACGGCTGTTCTTTTCGCCCTCGAGGACGCAGCCGGACCCGGCGTCGAAAAATCCGGCTGTCAATGCTTTCCGATTGTTCTTGAAACGGGGTCTCCTTATCCCACTCCTAACTGAGGGATCCCCCAGGCGGTGTTTTAGCTGTTGGTGATTCGGAGACCGGGTAGGCGACAGCTTCCGTGCATCAGTTGTGAAGGGTTCGCGGAGCTAACGGTAGGGGGGCAACTCTCCAACCCACTCGAGCCAATCCTGCTGAATCTGTTCGAGGCTCTTTCCGAAGAGCTTCTCGACGGTTTTCGCGCCGGTGGGGTCCTGCTCGAAGTTAGCTCTGAAGGTCTTGTAGAACTTCTCAAGCAATCCGAGGTCTTGCATGTACATGCAAAAGTACCTTGCTTCGGCGTAGTGGGTGCCACGCTCGTCCCGATAGAACTGGGTGGTGGTTGTGGAGGTGAGCTTTCGCAAGCCGGCGAGCTTCTTTTGCGCGATAGCTTTGCGGAGGATGGGCAATCGCCAGTTGACCAGCCCTTTGAGGCCGCGTGGGGTTACTACGCACTGCTCGAACAGGGATGCAAGTCCCTCGTTGAACCACGTGGGGACCCGCGGGAAGTCGGCTTCGATGAGGGCATGTGTCATCTCGTGGACGAGGGTGCCCGTGCCGGTGGCGATGTTCATGACCAAGCTGTGATTCTCGCTGTTGTAGTAACCGAAAGGAGTGGTGGGTTCATCGCCGAAAAGCGACCGGGCGTATCGCCGGTACGTGGCGTCATCCCTGAAAAGGAAAACCTTGATGATGTGGGTTGGCCTGACGGTGAAAAACTGTCTGTAAAAGGCGCGATAGCAGTTGAGGATTGTGCCGTTCTTTATCCGCTCGAAGCGGGCTCGGGAGATGTTTCCGGCTATGATAAAGGGCCTTTTAACCTCAACGATGAAGTCTTCCCCGAGGGAATATTTGAGCTTGAGTGCGCGGCGAGCCAGGTCCGGGCTGCTGGGGGAAAGCATTTGCGAGACGGGATGCTGCTCGCGGGAACATGATGCCCCAATAACTACGGATAAAAAGGCGATGAGCGAAGTTCGCGAGAGAGAGGTGCGGTTTACGATTAATCGGCTCATTGTGTCACCTGGATAGCAGGGTTCTCTTCTTTTAGACCCGCGGCGCCAGAGTTTGTTCGCTTGTAATGACGGCTAATGTGGGGCCAACGCTGTCCTTGACAGCGGAGAAGCGTTTTTATATCTTCGGATTAGAGAGGGGAATTCCGTTGTCGCCGGCAAGCGCGGGCTCTGAGAGGGAAGAATCCCACTGGACACGGCGAGTGTCGCCGAGAAAAGCGCGGCTTTTTTGCGATTGAGATGAGCCGCGGCGTCTTGTGAGTTTGTTCAGGGGCGTGCAGCATCGGGGAGACGATAGCAAAAAGGACTGGGCGTCTCTGGCAGCCCGCCGGCAGTTCGGCAAGTTGATTCTGAGAAGGAGGCAAAAGATGGCTGGGAAAAAGCGCTTGAATGTACTCGCGTTCGGACTCGCTTTTGGCATTTCCTGTGCGGTTTACATCTTTCTCATCGGGGCGGTGGCGTAGCTGTTTGATTGGGGGAAATCGCTTGTGGAAATGATCTCCTCGTTGTACATCGGTTACGCAGCAACGCTTCTGGGCTCTATTATCGGCGCGATATGGGCGTTTGTTGATGGGTTTATCGGCGGGGTCATAGTTGCGTGGCTGTATAACGCCTTTCAGAAAGGAAAAGGGGCGGAATAGGATAAGCTGGCGGCGAAAAGAATTCGACGGAGCAGGGTGGGAGAAAAATCCGGCTGCAAGGAGGGTGGAGAGCAACCTCATCGAATTCGCTGTGTAAGAAGCTGAAGAGGGAAGGGAAAAAATGAGATGCGCTGTGTGTAATGAGATGTTTGGGAAGCGAGACATCGAGTGGGGTTTTCGGTTTGCCTCGGAGATAGGGTTTCACGGCGTGGAGATCGCGCCTTTCACCCTTGCGGAATCGGTCACGGAAATCTCACAGGTTCGAAGGAAGGAAATCCGCGCGGCGGCGGAAGAAGCGAAGGTTGACATCGTGGGTTTGCACTGGCTGCTGGTGAGTCCAAAAGGGTTGTACATGAACTCGACGGATGAGGAGGTCAGGGGAAAGACGTTTGAGTACTTCTGCGATCTCATCGAGTTCTGCGGGGACCTCGGCGGCTCGGTCATGGTGGTGGGATCGCCGCAGCAGCGAAACGTGCCCAACGGTGTGCCGAGCGACCGAATCTGGGAAATCACCAAGCGCTTCTTCATTGATTGTCTGCCCGTGGCGAGGAAGAGGGGCGTAACGATTTGCATAGAGCCGCTGGCACGGGTGGAGACGAACTTCATCAATACCGCTGCCGAGGGGATAAAACTCGTTGATGAGATCGGTTCGCGATATTTCAAGCTCCATCTCGACGTAAAGGCGATGCAGGACGAGGCTCGGCCTATCGAAGCGGTTATCGAGTCCTCACGGGGATACCTCGCCCATTTCCACGCCAATGATGCCAACAAGAAGGGGCCGGGGTTCGGGGCGACGGATTTCGTGCCGATCTTCCGCTCACTGAGGCAGATAGGCTACGACGGCTACGTTTCCATCGAAGCGTTTGACTACGACCCCGACCCGCTCGTCATGGCGAGGGAAGGACTCGCCTATCTCAAGAAATGTTATGCCGCCGCGGCGATCTGATGTGGCGACGGTTTCAGCGACGTTGGCGGGTGTGTTTTCGTTTCCTGGAAACCGACCGCAAGTTTCACTTGTCGGCCGAGAGAGCGCGCGTTTCCACGCGGTAGAACATCCGCTCAGTCCCGTCAACGTAATCATCAATGTAGAGCTTCTCGCCCGTTCCGCCCATTCTCGGCCCGACAGGGTCCCATTCGCTGGAAGACAGGTCAGAAGTTGCCCATAGTTGATAATCCGAAGCGGCTTCGGAATCCCAGGTAATCCTGAGCAGAGGCCCGGAGAGCGGAAGAATCTCAAAGGGGCGTTTCGGAGGCTCGTAATGCTCTTTCTTGAGGAGGAGATTATCAATGTACCCCTCTGCCGTGGCCCCGGGGGCGTAAACGTGGCCGACGGAACTCATGTACAGCCGGTCAACCCCTGCGAAACTGCCGACACCCGTCAGCTCAACCTCTCCGACAAGCGAGCCGTCGGAAATCTTCGTCACTCGAAGTGAAAGAGTTCCCGCAACGGCGTCGTACGTAACGACATTATGATACCAGGCATTCAACTGAAATGGAGCGGGCTGGAGGCCACCGGGGTGATACGATCCCCCCTCGCCATCATAGTAGATTAAGGAGCCCGTTTGTCCCTGATCCACATTGTGGTAGGAAACGTACCACGTCGTCGCGGAGCCTATATCCATATCGGGATCGCCCAGGCCGAGGTACAGGTCGGCCGCCCAGTCGCATCGGCTCATGTAAGCGTCGAACTCCAGGCGGTACGAGGCGCCGGCGTCAAATGGGACGCTCTTGTAGGAGTAGTGCTCGCCGGTGTTCACCAACTTAAAGTGGTAAATGCCATCTGTCCCGTTCCAGTAGAAATTGTCCGCCGAGTTTGTCGTCCAGCCCGGATCCGTCGAGAAATCGCTCGAATAAACGATCTTCCATCCCGCCGCTTGTAAAAGGATGGTATCACTGACGACGTTTGATTCGCCTGCCTCGTTCTTCGTCTTGAAATAGATGGTCTTTTCGCCGTCGCCGGAGCTCAGGGTGAACTCGGGGCCAGTCGAATAGAGCTGCCAGGTCGCTTCGCTGAAGTCCGGGCTTTCGCTCGCCATGTAATGTGTAGGGTCGTTGTCGGTCGCATTGTTCAAGGTGGCCGCGCGGTTTTGGGTCGTGTCGGCACCGTCGTTGATGGCGAACTCGGTGACCACGGGCGGCTGGGGCAGTCGAGTAGCTCTTGCAAGCACAATATTATCGACGTACCCCTCTACGGTCGCCCCGGAGGCATAATGGTGACCAACGGAACTCATGTACAGCCGGTCAACGCCTGCGAAACTGCCGACACCCGTCAGCTCAACCTCTCCGACAAGCGAGCCGTCGGAAATCTTCGTCACTCGAAGTGAAAGAGTTCCCGCAGCGGCGTCGTACGTAACGACATTGTGATACCAGGCATTCAACTGAAATGGAGCGGGCTGGAGGCCACCGGGGTGATACGATCCCCCCTCGCCATCATAGTAGATTAAGGAGCCCGTTTGCCCCTGATCCACATTGTGGTAGGAAACGTACCACGTCGTCGCGGAGCCTATATCCATATCGGGATCGCCCAGGCCGAGGTACAGGTCGGCCGCCCAGTCGCAGCGGGTCATGTAAGCGTCGAACTCCAGGCGGTACGAGGCGCCGGCGTCAAATGGGATGCTCTTATAGGAATACTGCTCACCGGTGTTCACCAACTTAAAGTGGTAAGTGCCATCTGTCCCGTTCCAGTAGAAATTGTCCGGCGAGTTTGTCGTCCAACCGGGATCGGTTGAGAAATCGGCCTGATAGACGACCTGCCACCTTTCTTCAGTTGGCGAGAGCACGATGACCCCGCCGTTCTCGGCCCTGAGGGGAACGTATGCTTCCTGCGAGGCCTCGTCCCAGACAATACGGTGGCGGATGGCGTTCTCGTCGGCCAGGCCGAGGTCATGAGTCGTTATGGTCTGCACGACTTCCTCCGTCCCCAGGTCGAATATGTGCACGAGAACCTCGTAGGAGCCGGGGTGCGTGCCACCGGACGGCGATTGGCTGAGTGCCACTGCATGTCCACCCCCAGGCGCGACGGAGAAGTTCCCCACGTCGGCGATAGTGTACGTGCCGGTTTCGATCAGGGTGTCCGCTTGGACGACGCGGACCAAGCCCGTTGCTCTGTCAGCCACATACACGAGATCGCCCGCGGGGCTGACGGAGATGCCGGCATCCCCGACCCCCGCTACCGGCAGCGTCGCAAGCAGGCGGTAGTCGCCTGTGGAGATCTTGTGCAAGGTCTCCGAGCCGCTATTCTTGCTAAGCGCGTAAAGGAAGCGGTCATCGGGACTTACTATCAGGCAAGAGCCCGGTTCGCCGTTGAGGTCAACCGTGCCAACCGTCGTGTCGGAGGAGGTGTCAATGACAGCTATCCAGCCCACCGCGTTTCTTCCGGGGTCGTTGACTCCTACATACAGGTACCGCCGCTCCGAATCGAAGACCATATTCCCCGGCCAGGGACCGACAGAGATGTTTTTGACAACCTCCCCGGTGGAGGCATGGAGCTTCACGACCGCTCCGCCATAGTAGTAGCTGGCGTAGAGGTGATTGCCGTCGGCGCTGGCGAGGATGCTCCAGGGGACGCTCGGAAGATTTTCAAAATCGGTGATGTGCTCGTAGGTGAGCCCGCTGTACAACCTCACGCCCTCGTTCCAATTGCCCAAACTGGCGCGGGCATAGATGGTGCTCCTATCGGGGGAAATATCTACGCTCGTGCACCATGCCGCAGGAAGAAAAGCTTTCTCCTCGTAAACTGTTTCGGAGAAAGCCTCCCGCAGCGGGAACTGAAGAGAGAATGAAAGCGAAAGGATGACGGCGACAAGAAACGGGTGTGCCCATAGACTGTTGCGACGCATTTTGGCCTCCTTTCAGAGAGGAGGATGCGGGGAAATGGAGAGACATCAAAAAAGGTGTTGCGGAGAAAGGAGAAACACGAAGAAGTGCGAACAGTGAAATCGGAGGTATTTCCTCGCTGCAGTGCCCCCTTTGCCGCTCTGCTGCCGACTGCCAAAGCGGAACTGATAGCTCTCCCATTTTCCAACATTGTCCTCTGGTTTTGCTGCCCTCAGGGCAGGTGAGCCAGCTATCAGCACAGGGGGACCCGAAACCTTGCGTTTCTTATATACACTGCAATGCGCACGAAGTCAAGAGGTTTTCGTGAAATGAGTAATCCCCGAGTTACGGCGGGAGATGAACTCATCGCAGAGAGCGCGGAGAGCGCAGACAGGAAGATGAGAATAATCCCCTCCCTGCGTGTCGTGGCATGAGGTGGCGTCCAGGATTTCCACGGGAGCTCAGTGCTGCCATCTATGTAACGCCGCCCCGCCATGGCGGGGCTGAAGCCGGCTGTCACGAGAAAAATCGCCTGTCGGATGACCACCGACTAAAGCCGGTGGCTAAGTCCGGCGCCCGCTAAGGGCTCCCCATTCATAAATTCGGCAACGCATTCTTCTGACAGGATAAAAGGATGGGCATGATTCTTAGAATCCTGTTTATCCTCGCGAAGGGTTCTTGAGCTTTCGCTTTACCTCAACTTGCCGCTGACATACTGGCTTGCGGGTGGCGACGACATTGTTAGCGAGTTATATCTCCTGAGCGGCCACAATAACCCGCTCGAGCCTGCGACACGTGGGGCTCGACGATGCCCCTGCCTGTTTCGGCCTGGCCATGACCGGGCCGCAAGGTCTCCAACAGCTTCTCCGTCAATTGCTCGCCCTTCGTGACCTTTCACCCAGCGACCCTGGGCGTGCGATTTACTGGATGGCTCATCAGCCTGAAACTATCCCGTTCACGCCGATGGCGTGATTATCCCGTCAAAATAGCTGTTTTCGCAGCACCATTATACGTCATCGTATTTGCGAATCGCTGTACTAAGGGCACGCGACGACGGGGTCCTTCTCATCTTCTTCTCTGCGTCTTTGGTGCGCCAGGATAAGACTGGTTGGTCTTGCAACATGAAAGGAGGTTGCCCTGTTAATTGCTCGTTCAACAGGTAGCAAAGCGGGCGGCCCGCGGAGTGATCCGCGATGTCGAAGCCCCGCTGAGCGAACGCGCGAGCCGTAGCGAAAGCGAACCCGATTCGGCCTCGTTACGCAAGTGGAGAGCGGCCAGCCCGCCAGAGAGCGGTGAAGCCCGTCGCCGGTGGCGAAGCAACGAGCATAAGCAGCCATCGGGCCTCCCG